>Ga0316230_1000147_pt1 | contig 106641 bp, 94 predicted proteins | sample TBH18025metaG_FD_206004 | JGI IMG/M metagenome (GOLD analysis project Ga0316230, IMG submission 206004) | Freshwater microbial communities from Trout Bog Lake, Wisconsin, USA - TBH18025 | ecosystem: Environmental > Aquatic > Freshwater > Lake > Hypolimnion/Profundal zone | place: USA: Wisconsin... | reverse complement strand
CCCCTTCGAGCATCGCCAGCCGGCGCTGCTGGACAGCTAGGTCCTGCTCAATCAATCCGGCGTTTTCGGGCGTTGCCGCCGGATTGAGGGCCGTCACCGCGCGCAGTTCCCGGCGGGCCAGCTCCATCTGCCGTCGTGCCGTCCTCGCCACCGCATGGGCGTCATAAAGGCACCAGCCTCCGCCCAGCACGGCCAATCCGGCTGCCACCAGGGCGGCGAGAAAAACCGGATGGTTGCGGAGGGGGTTCATGGCCGGACTCAAAGGGGATGCCCCGGATTGACCACCAGCGTGAAATTGAAGCGCAGGACTCCCGGCTGCGAATTGTCGAACTGTTCGTTCGTGATGGCAGTGGCGTACGGCGATCCAGCCAGCCTGCCCAGCAGCCGCTTGGCGCGCTCGCGCGACTCGGGACTGGCCTTGGACCCGGGGTTGCCCGCGTCCAGCAGGCGTCCGCTGAGCGTGAGCCGCCACTCCGGTGCATCCGCTCGCGCTGGCGCCAGGGTCAGTTCATCCAGCCATGCGTCCTCGATTTCGTCCAGCCGCTGCTGGAGATCGGCCATAAACCCGGCCCATGTGGACTTGTCGTCGACCAGACGACGGACGACCGCAGCCCGGTCCCGCGTTGCCCGGATTTCCGCCAGATGCCGGGCGTTGCGGGCGGCTGTTGCCTGCAACGGCTGCACTTGATGCGTGATCGCCGAGGTCTGTGCCCCCAGGGTGTGGGCCAGCCGGCGGTAATACCGGATCGGAGGGAGTAAGGCCCAGACCAGCAGCGCCGCCAGACCCAGCACATACGGTTGCCGGCGGCGAAGCGCCTGCGCCTTCCGCAGGTCCGGCGGCAACAGCCCGGTCGCACCGCCTTGATCGGCAAGCGCCGACCGGGCCAGTCCGACAAGCGGGGCCAGCCGATGGGTGCATGCAGCCGCACCCGCGGCGCAGGCAGCCGGGGAAATTTCCACTTTTCCCCACGGATCGTAATGCTGCACCTGGAGATGGAATTTCTCCGCCAGCGCCTCCCCAAGACCCGTCACCAATGATCCGCCGCCGGTCAGATAAAGCGCCACTGGCGGCGCACCGGCTTGACGGAGATGATTCGCCACCGAGCGGGCGATCTCGATCTGCAGTTGGGCGGTAAACTTTTCCATGGCGCGCTGCACGGCCGGTCGTTTCGTCCCGGCTTCGAGACGTTCGACTGGAAGGGCCTGGAGCTTGAGCAATTCGGCCTGGGCGAAATCGAGTTGGAAATCAGCCGCGATCCCCGCGGTGATCATGTTTCCCCCCATTTGCAGAATCCGGATCTGGGAGCCGCCCGGCCCGATGACCGCAAGGGTCGTCGTCCGCGCCCCGATGTCCGCCATCAGCACCGGTGCGGTCGCCCCGGGATAAATCCACGGCAGCGCCCACCCCAGCACGGCTGCCGGGGTCTGGACCGCAGTGACGCGATAACCCGCGGACTTTGCCGCCAGGCAGATTCGCTCCACGGCCTCGCGCCTGGCTGCCGCGAACCTGAGTTCCATCATGCACCCGTCATCCGCGAGGACTTCGTGCTCCCAGACCACGTCCTGCAACGGAAAGGGAATGGCCTGCGCGGCTTCGAAATCGATGACCTTGCCCCGCCTCGCGGGCGCGACCGAGTGGGCCTTGGTCGATTTGATGAGGGTGAGATATCCCGGAATTGCGATCCGCGCCGCCCCACCCGTCCGACTCGCCGCCGCCACCGCCTTGAGCGCTTGCGCGGTCCGATCCATCCAGTCGGCGTCCAGCGCGGAATCCGCACTGTGCGACTGTTGCGCAAATTTACGCAGGACCAGTTTATGCGGGCCGGCCAGGGCAAACTCCGCGGCCGCGACATGACTGGCGCCGAGATCGAGAACGACAAAGCGGTTAGATTTCATGGGATAATCCGGCGCGGGACTGACGGGGGGAAAGGAAGCGCTGAGAACCACCAAACGTCCCAGCAATGAGCGCCACGGCCCGCCCGGGAAACATCTCCGGCTACCGCGTATCCGGTAAAATCCGTCTTCAATGCAGCCTTGTTGCGGCCCGCGCGGCCGTTACGCTCGAGAATCGCTTCCGCGTCGCTGATGACACCCGCCCTTTCCTACAAGATCGCCGTCCTCGTTTTTCTCGAAAATTCCGCGGGCGAGCACCTGCTGCTCCTCCGCGCCAAGCCCCCGAACCTCGGCGTGTGGAGCCCCATTGGCGGCAAGCTGGAGACGGCCCTCGGCGAGTCACCGTTCGAATGCGCCGTGCGCGAGACGCGCGAGGAGACCGGGTTCGAGGTCACTCCGGACGACCTCCACCTCTTCGCGATGATCGCGGAGAAGGCCTACGAGGGCGAGTCCCACTGGCTCATGTTCCTCTTTCGCTCCCGGAAGCCCATCCACGGTCTTCCGCCGGACATGGCCGAGGGCAAATTCGGCTTCTTCTCGCGCGAGGCGGTCGCCCGGCTGGCGATTCCCGAAACCGACCGCCGCGCCCTCTGGCCGATCTACGACCAGTACCGCGACCGGTTCGTGGCGCTGCGGGCGGATTGCGCCCCGGGCCAACCCGTGCAGGTTACCGTCGAGGAAATCACCCCGCGCTGACGCCGGGCAGCCCGTGTCATCCAGTGGTTAATCCGGGACTAAACACTTGATTTCTAGGGCATCCGCCGAAGACTTTTCGTTTAACCTAAAGATTCCTCTCCCTCGTGACCAAAAAACCCAGCGCCACTGCCGACAAGAAAGCCGACGACAGCGTCCCAAGCGCCAGTCCGTCCTCCCGCGCCGCGATCAACCAGCAGCTGGGCAAGGAGGCACGGATCGATCTTTTCCGGACCATGATGCGCATCCGCCGCTTTGAGGAGCGTTCGCTCCGCGCCTACCAGGCGAAGAAAATCGGCGGTTTTCTCCACCTCTACATCGGGCAGGAGGCCGTCGCCGTCGGTTGCTGCTCCCTGATGGGCAAGCATGACCACGTCATCACCGCGTACCGCGACCACGGCCACGCCATCGCCGTCGGCATGGGTGTCAACGAGCTCATGGCCGAGCTCTACGGCAAGGCCACCGGCTGCTCCAAGGGCAAGGGCGGCTCGATGCATTATTTCGCCCCCGATCGGAATTTCTGGGGCGGCCACGGCATCGTCGGCGGCCAGATTCCCCTCGGCACCGGCCTCGCCTACGCCCTGAAGTACAAGGGACTCAAGGGTGCCGCGATGGCGTTCATGGGCGATGGCGCCGTCAACCAGGGCGCCGTCCACGAGGCCTACAACCTCGCCTCCCTCTGGCAGCTGCCCGTCGTCTTCGTCATCGAGAACAACGGCTACTCCATGGGCACGAGCCAGGAACGCTCCTCCGCCGGCGACCTCGCGAAGCGCGCCGAGGGCTACAACATGGCCTGGGGCACCTGCGACGGCCATGATGTCTACGACGTCCGCGCCGTGATGGACAAATTTCTCCGCCTCGCCCGCGAGGAATCCAAGCCCGCCGTCGTCGAGGTCCGCACTTACCGTTATCGCGGCCACTCCGTGGCCGATCCCGACAATACCTACCGCGCCAAGTCCGAGATCGAGGAATACCGCCGCACCAAGGATCCGATCCAGGTCTTCCAAAACACGCTCGTCGCCGAGGGCGTGCTCGACGACGCCCTGATCGGGCAGATCGACCAGGCCGCCCGCGCCGAGGCCGATGCCGCCGCGGATTTTGCCGAGGCCAGCCCGTTTCCCACCCCCGACGACATCCAGAAGGATGTTTACTGGGAAGCCGACCATCCTTCCGAACGCAAGTCCCAGGGCCGCCTGTTCTTCGACTGACCGTTCCTCCGCCACTTACCCTTTCACGTACTTTTCCATCCGATGCCCGTCATCACTTACCGCGAAGCCATCCGCCACGCCCTTGCCGAGGAGCTCGAGCGCGATGCCAATGTCGTCGTCCTCGGCGAAGAAGTCGCCCAGTTCAACGGCGCCTACAAGGTCACCGAGGGCCTCCTCGCCAAGTTCGGCCCCAAGCGGATCGTTGACACCCCGATCTCCGAGGCCGGCTTCATCGGCATGGGCGTCGGTGCCTCACTGCTCGGCATCCGTCCCGTGATGGAGCTGATGTTCTGGAGCTTCTACTCGGTCGCCTTCGACCAGATCCTGAACAACGCCGCCAATGTCCGTTATATGTCCGGCGGCCTGATCAACTGCCCCATCGTCATCCGCGGCCCGGCCAACGGCGGCACCAATGTCGGCGCCACCCACTCCCACACCCCGGAAAACGTCCTCGCCAACCATCCCGGTGTGAAGGTCGTCGTGCCCTCCACCGCCGCCGACGCCAAGGGCCTGCTCAAGTCCGCCATCCGTGACAACGACCCGGTCTTCTTCCTTGAGAACACCATCCTGTACGGGGACAAGGGCGAGGTCCCCGAGGGCGAACACCTCATTCCCCTCGGCCTGGCCGACGTGAAGCGTGCGGGCACCGATCTGACGATCGTCACCTACGGCCGCTCCGTCCTCCATTCCCTCGCCGCCGCCGACCTCCTCCAGAAGGAGCACGACATCTCCGCCGAGGTCGTGGACCTCCGCACCATCCGTCCGCTCGACATCGACACCGTGCTCCAGTCCGTCGCCAAGACGCACCGCGTGCTCATCGTCGAGGAGCAAAAACCCTTCGCGAGCGTCGGTTCCCAACTCGCCTTCATGATCCAGCGCGAGGGCTTCGACGACCTTGACGCCCCGATCCACCGCCTCACCACGGTTGACGCTCCCGCCATCTACAGCCCGCCGGTTGAAATCGAGCAGCTCCCGAACCCGCAGCGCGTGCTCAAGGCCGCCCTCGAGCTCATGACCTGACGGCCGCCGGATTCCCTCCTCGATCTCCTAACTCCCAACTTCACTCGCAATGGCCCAAATCATCGACATGCCGAAACTCAGCGACACCATGACGGTGGGTACGCTGGTCAAGTGGCTCAAAAAGGAAGGCGATGCCGTCAAGTCCGGCGACATGCTCGCCGAGGTGGAGACGGACAAGGCCACCATGGAGCTCGAGTCGTTCTTCGACGGCACGCTCCTCAAGCAATTCGCCCCCGCTGGTTCGCAGGTCGCCATCGGCGCCCCGCTCTGCGCCATCGGCAAACCCGGGGAGAAAGTTGATGCACCCGCGGCGGCCCCAGCCGCTCCGGCGGCCGCGCCCGTCGCGGACAAGCCCGCAGCGAAGGCCGCAGCTCCCGCTCCCGCGGTGAACCAGGCTCCGGCACCAGCACCCGCGCCGGCCCCGACACCCGCCCCGGCGGCCCCGGCCGGCCGCATCCGCATCTCCCCGCTCGCCCGCAAGCTCGCCGAGGAAAAGGGCCTAGATTACTCCCGCATCACCGGCAGCGGTCCCGGCGGCCGCATCGTGCGCACCGATATCATTGCCGCCGCCAAGAATCCCCCGGCACCCGCCCCGGCGGCCGCCAAGGCTGCCGCCCCGAAGGGCGGAGCCGACACGTGGCCGTGGCGCTCCGTGTTCGACAAGAACGCCATCCAGCCCGAGTCAACCGCCCCGCTGTCCAACATGCGCGCGGTCATCGCCCGCCGGCTGGTGGAGTCGAAGACGACCATCCCCCATTTCTACCTCGAGATCGAGGTCGATGCCGCGCCCCTGAACGCCCTGCGCGTCAACCTCAACGCCGGCCTCGCCAAGGATGGTGTCCGTCTCTCGGTGAACGACTTCATCCTCAAGGCCAGCGCCGCCGCCCTGCGGGCCGTACCGGGCGTCAACAGCTCCTGGGATGCGACCGGGATCAAATACCACGGCTCCACGCACGTCTCCTTTGCCGTCGCGATCGAGGACGGCCTGATCACGCCGGTCATCAAGGACACGGACAGGAAGACCGTCTTCCAGATCAGCGCCGAGGCCAAGGATCTCGGCAGGCGCGCCAAGGAAAAGAAGCTCGCGCCCGTCGAGTTCACCGGCGGCACATTCTGCGTCTCCAATCTCGGCATGATGGGCATCGAGCGTTTCTCGGCCATCATCAACCCGCCGAATTCCGCCATCCTCGCCGTCGGCGCCACCGTGAAGAAACCCGTCGTGAAAAATGACGAAATCGTCATCGGGGAACGTCTCGCCCTCACCCTCTCCTGTGACCACCGCGTGGTGGACGGTGCCCTCGGCGCCAAGTTCCTCAACGCCCTCAAGGACCACCTTGAGAACCCCGCCCTGCTGCTGTTGTAAACGTGATAGGGCGGGACCGCTGGGCCCGCCCTACCTCGGAATTCACCGCCGCAGGTACAAATCCAGCCACGGCCAGGTCATCTCATAAAACCCCGCGCACGACGTGTGCGTCAGGTCAGGATAGACCATCAGCGACTTCGTGCCTGGCAGCCGGTCGAACACCGCGCGGATCGTGGCGGCCGGACAGGTCTCATCCTTCCCGCCGGCGCTGATCAGCGCCGGCACCCGCAGTTCCGGCGCCAATTGGAGTGGATCGAAATAATCCAGCGTGCGAAGCGCGGCGTCCGTGTTAAGGTCCGCCTTGTCGAGCACCCCCTTGATCATCGCATGGGGGGTGCGGGCCGCCTGGCGCATGTCACACAGGAACGGCACATGCGCCACAACCACCTTCACGCGCGGGTCAATTGCCGTCACGGCCAGCGCCATTCCGCCGCCCTGACTCGTCCCCACCAGCCCGATGCGCCCCGCGTCGATGTCGTCGCGCGTCACCAGGTAATCGATCCCGCGGATCACATCCGCAAACGCCCCCTGATAATACGCACCCTCCGGCTGCGCGATGTGCCACGTGAGTTTGTCCGGCCCGTCGATTTTCCATAGCTCCTCCGAATCGCCCTGCGAACGGGGAAAGACCTGCAGCACCGCATAGCCACGCATACACTCGCTTAACATCACACCCTGCTGCGCGCCGCCGTAGCCGGGCATGGTGACGATGGCCGGCAGGGGCCGTGCCTTCGATTCACCCTGTACCGGCAGCGCGAGTAGCGCCCGGAAATGAACCCCGTCCAATCCGCGCAGCGTGACCCGGTATTTCCGGTACGGCAACGGTTCCTTCACCTGCTCGACCACCGCCTCCAACGGCTCGCTCGCCAGCTGGGCCCGCGTCTTCGCCCAGAACGCATGAATCCCGGGCGTCACTGCCGATGCGGCCGCGACTTCCAGTTTCAACGGCCGGCCAAAGATGCTCCGCCCCTTCCCGCTGGCCCAATCGCCCAGATCGTACGTCACAAACAATTCGTTGTCAGTCGGCGTCTCCTCGATCGCCATGTAGTGCGTGGTCAGCACGCCCGAGACGAGCTGAACGACGTGACTCCATGATTCACCGTGATCCAGGCTGAATGCGAGATAGTCACCGTTGCGGGGACATCCCGCCCGCGGCCAGGACGCCCGCGCTGGAATCCGCGCGCCCACTGCCAGCACCAAGACCCCGCTGCGCAATTCGATCACGTCGGGATCCACGAAGGCACCCTCAAGATCGATGGGCTTCCCGTCTTTGTCCACCACGCCGCGGAACATCTCCGCCCAGTCCTGCGTGCGATGAATGTCCACTACAACGAGGTTCACCGGGCGCGGCGTCACCCATGTGGCGCCTTCATCATCCGACCACGTCTCATAAAGATCCCGGCCCGTGCGCATATAGCAGCGCAACCGCCCGGCTTCGGGACCATGGGAAACCCGCACCAGCACCGGTTCGCCAAATCCCTCGGGTGTAAGTTTCGCATCCGCCGCAATGGTGGACACCAACCGCCAGTTGCGGCCCTGGTCGCTTGAGCGCAGCAGGATGGTCCGTCCTTTCCACAGCGTCGGCATGTAATAAACCGGCGACTCGTCGCCGTGAAACCAGCAATAGACGGTCGTCAGCAAATCTCCGTTCGGCAGCTCAAGCATCCGCCGGTGCAGCCGCGCCGCCGCGTGCGGCCGGCCATAGTCGTCCGTGGATCCGTGATAATTGATGCCGGGAATGCTGAAGGCATTGTCCATCGGCCCTTGCAACGTGTGCCAGTCGTCGTCCGAGTGATAAATCTGCCCCTCGCCTGTGCCGTCGGCCTTCCCGGGTGTGATGTAGGTGTCGAGCGCCAGGATGCGCCCGCTGCGCAACTGGATGACGCCGCCCTCGAAGTTGAGCCCGTTTTCGCCCCGCTTGCGCGGAAACTCGGTCCAGGTCGCGCCGCCATCACGCGAGACGACGGTGCCGATCTCGCAGGGATAAGAGATGCGCTTTGACGGCTGGGGCGGGTCGGTGCGCTGCGCCTGCACGATGAGCGTGCCGCTCGTCGTGCAGATCATCGAGGGCTGCAGTCCGTTCGCCATCACCAATCGCTCCGCGCCGATGTGCAGGCCCAGTCGCGGGTCGGCTTTCAAGACGATCGATTCGCTGTGCTCCACCTTCGTCGGGTCAGCCGCATTCTCCGCCGCGAGACAGACGGCTAGTGATGCCGTCACTATCAAGATGCCGGCGAGGAGCTTCAGCTTTCGAGCCGGAGAAAAAACGCAGGGTAACTTCATGGAGACACCGATGGGGTGCCCGAAGGCCAGCCCGCTTTCCGCGCCAAGTCGATAAGGGAAACGAACGACCGACGATTCTGACGGATGCCTGACTCCTTGCTGAGCCCTTACCTCATCAATGCCATGGCGCGTCGCATCAGCTCAGCCGCGCCCGGACTTCCGCCAGGTCCAGCGTGCGGCCGGTCACCCGCGACTCCTCGGCCGCGAAGCCCATCAGGTGGCTTTCCACGGACCGTTGCAGCGACGATTCCATGTCCTCCGCCCGCGGCTTGTTGAATTCTCCGTGCAGCATCCGCACCAAACCGGCGTCGCCGCCGCCGTGCCAGCCGTCCTTTTCGTGGTCAATCGTGATGCGCTGCAGCGTATGCGTCGCGTGGTCGTCGATCACAATGTCGCAACCCGCCGTGCGCTTCACCCGCTCACCTGCTAGCAGTCGCGCCTTCGTGCCAAAAATCGCCAGGTCCCGGCCTTCGCTGAAGGCCGTCATGGTGAACGTGCCCGTCGCGCCGCTCGCGAAGCTCATGTTTACGGTCTGGTGGTCCACCGCCGTGTTGTCGCAGTGGTACACGCAGCGGCCCCACGGACTGGTCTTCAGCCACCCGACAATCTCCGCGTCGGTCGCCGTCTTCGCCCGGTCGTAGATGATCTCCAGCCAGTTCTTGCGGTCCCCGAGGTAGCGGTGCGCGTCATAGAGGCAGGTGTCCGCCACCGGGCAGCCGTCTGTGCAGCGCACCGGCGCTCCTGCCGGAGCCTGCTCCGGCCGGAAATGCATGATACCGCCAAAGCTGCCCAGGGACACGCACGGCGAGTCCACCAGCCACGAGAGAATGTCGGTGTCGTGGCAGGACTTCGCGATGATCATGGGCGTGGACTTCTCCACCACGCTCCAGTGTCCGCGCACAAACGAATGCCCCTGATGCCATGGCTCGACGCCCTCGGTGGCCTCGAACGACACGATCCGGCCGAGCGCGCCGCCCGCGATGATTTCCTTCACCCGGCGGTAAAACGGCGTGTAGCGCAGCACGTGGCACACGAGCACCTTCCGCCCCAGTTCCTGCGCCAGTTTCTCCAGCGCCAGCACCTCGCGCAGGTTGGTGGAGATCGGCTTCTCCAGCAGCAGGTCGTAGCCCTTGCGCATCGCGGCCGACGCCTGCGCGAAATGAAAGGCGTCCTGCGTGGCGATGATCATCACATCCGCCAGCTTTGGCTCGGCGAGGATCGCAGCATCGTCCGGAAACTCCCGGAAAGCCGGATTCTGCGAAAGTCCCCGGGCCTTCGTCCGCCGGGCCGCATTATGGTCCGCCCCCGCCACGATCTCGTAGAGGTCGGGCTGCTTGGCCGCCAATTCGAAATAGATGAAAGTGCGGCTACCGCAGCCGATCGCCGCAAGCCGGAGACGTTTGGAAGAACTCATAGGATTTATGACAGACCACCACGAAAGGCACGAAACACACTAAATCGGTAAGAATCCGAAAGAGGTCACTGGCGCGGTATTTCCGGGCGCATGCTTTCGTGGGCTTCGTGGGTTTCGTGGCGACCCGGTTTAGCTCTCCGCCCGTTGCCGTGCGTCGGCTTCGATCAGCTTGATCAGGCCGTCGAGCGTCGCCCGGGTCTTCGCCTTCACCGCCGGCAGTTCCGCCGCGTTCGCCACCCGGTCGCTGGCAAAGAGATAGAACTTCATCTTCGGCTCCGTGCCGCTGCCCCGCGCGGCAAACGTGTAGCCGTTGGACAGCGTCACCAGGTACAGGTCCTGCGCCGGCAGTGCCTCGCCGTCCGCATCCAGGATTTTCTCGCGGCCGTAGTCCTGGAATTTCGTGACCTTTAACTCGCCGAACGCCGCCGGCGGATTCGCCCGGTACGTCTCCAGGACGCGCTTGATCTTCGCCGAGCCGGTCGCGCCCTCGTAGTAGATGTTGATCACGCCCTCGAGGTAGAAACCGTAGCGCAGAAAAATCTCATCGAGGTACTCCGGGACCGTGAGGCCGCGGCTCTTCACCCACGCGCAGAGTTCCGCGAACATGAGGCAGGCGGAATTTCCGTCCTTGTCGCGCAGGTAGTCGTTCGGCAGGTAGCCGTAACTCTCCTCGGTGCCGAACGCGTAGAACGTGCTGTGCTGGAGCAGCAGCTTCGCCCGATCATTGAACGTCCCCGCCTCATACTCGAAGCTGGGGCCCATCGCCTGCCGCAGCTTTTCCTCGTAGCCGCGCAGCTTCGCCGCGATCCATTTGAAGCCTGTCAGCGTCTTGATGACCTTCACGCCATGGCCGCGGCCGATGGCGTCCTGCAGCTGGGTCGTCACCACCGTGTTGATGATGCAGGCGTGCGCCGAGCCTTCGCGCGGGATCCAGCCGAGCTCCTTGTACTTCATCAGCCGGTAGTCGGCCAGGAGCGCGCCGATCTGGTTCCCCGTGATCAGCTCCATTTTTCCCGCCCGGTTGCGCACCGCGCAGGCCATCCGATCGGCGTCAGGATCGGTCGCGAGAACGACGTCGCTGCCCAGCTTCTCGGCGAGCTTGATGGCGAGGGCCAGCGCCTCGGGATTTTCCGGGTTCGGCGACTTTACCGTCGGGAACCGGGCGTCAAACTCCAGCTGTTCCGGCACCTCGTGCACCACACAGCCCGCATGGAGCAGCAGGGGCAGGGTCTGGATCGCGCCCGTGCCATGGATATTCGTGTACACCACGCTGAGCCTGGTCTTCCGCAGCATGTCCGGATCCACCAACGCCTTCGTGGCGACCGCCAGGTAGGCGTCATCCGCCTCCCGCCCGAGTGTTGTGACCTTGGAAAGATCGATCGCGAGGAACGCGCCGAGCTCACCGAGCGGGACGGCGTTGACCTGGCCGACAATCCCCGTGTCGTGCGGCGGGATCACCTGGGCGCCGTCGTCGAAGTAGGCCTTGAAGCCGTTGTCATGCGGCGGATTGTGGCTCGCCGTGATGACGATGCCCGCGTGCGCCTTCAACCACCGCACGCTGTAGCTGAGTTGCGGCGTCGGCCGCGGCCCGTCGAAGATGAACGCCTCGCCTCCCAGCCGTGTCCAGGTTGACGCGGCCAGCTCGCAGAAATGCCGCGAGAAGTGCCGCACATCGTGCGCAATCACGAGCTTGGGCCGGCCGGGGCCAGGGCGGGAATCGAGGTACTTCCGAGTATAACGAAACAGCCCCACCACCGCGCGGATCAGCGTGAAGTCGTTTAGCATGTTGCTGCCGATGGCCGCGTGCTCCGGCGTGCCGCTCGCGCTCAGCTTACCCGTCTCCGCGGCCGCCGGAACCACGCCCATCGTCCGCCCGCGCATGCCGCCGGTGCCGAATTCCAGGTAGCGGTAGAACCGGTCGTTCAGCTCCGACCACGCCTCCTTCGCCACGAGTTCCCCGATGCTGTCCACCGCCCAGCCGGGCAGGTTGGCCCCGAGGAAGGCCGTCAGATTCTCCACGGTGCCGGGCATGAGCCGGCCCGCGGCTCCGGCCGATTTGATTTTCTCGAGCGTCGTCATGAGGGTCAGGAAAGATAAAGACCGTCGGAGACCGTCGGCGGGGGCGAGTGTTTTTTCCAGGCCTCGGCAAAGGAGTCCTCATCGTAACCAAACAGCGGCGAGATCTCGATGCCTGCCACCGGCCGCCCGGTCGGGTCGGTCTCCACCGCCGCGCCTTGCGCCCGCAGCCAGCGGGCGAATTGCCGGAGCTGGTCCTCCCGGCAGGTCAGCGGCGAATCCACACCCTCCGCGTTCTTCACGGGCGAGAAGTCGTCCGCCCGGCTGGTCTCGATCACGAGCGGGTATTGCGCAAACGGCAGCGCATCGAAGACAAACATCTCGAACTTCACGCCGTTGGCCTGCTCCGGCTTCACCGGCCGGCCTGTCGCGTCCACCGAGGGGATCTTCTTGTCCGCGCGGTGAAACGGCAACGCCATGCCTTCGCCGCCCCGCGCCACGCGGCGGATGAACTCCCGGTCGAGCACGTGGATCGCGATGCTGCCCGCCAGGTAGCGCAGCTGGCCGGCGGCCGTGGTCTCGCGCTGCATCGCCATCGGCAGGTCGGAGTACTCGACGACCACCAACCGGCCGGCCTGCGTGCAGAAATGCCCGAGCTTCTCCTCCGGATAGGCCTTCGGCACCATCTTGCTGGACATCTGCGAGCCGCGCCGCACATGCCACCCGATGAACGCCGGGTCGACACAGCGCACCAGCGGGTTGTCGACCTGGAAGTAACTCAGCGTGTCGATCCCCTCGCGCTGCATCAGGTCGAGCGCGCCGCTGCGCTCCAGCGCCCGCAGCGAACCGCCATGCCCGTCCGGCGAAAGCGCGATTGTGCCTTTCGTCTCCAGCAGGATCCGGCCCTCAAAGTCCACCGCCGGCATCCGTCCCTGGCGGAAAAAATGCACCCGGCCTGGGTCCAGCCCGAAATGCCCCTGCTCCTCGAAGAACGCGACGGTGGCCGCGTGATTCTGATGGCTCGTCATGATGAACCAGTGCAGCGGCCGGCCGAAGCGCCGGCCCGCGGCCCGGATCTTCTCGGCAAACACCTGGAAGAGCGGCTTCTGCTTCAGCGGCGTGACCGGAAACGTGCCCTTCGGACCATCGTACCCGAGCCGTGTCCCCTGCCCGCCCGCGACGGTGAACGCCGCGACCCGGCCCGCGCGCAGCGCGGCCTCTCCCGCCGCCTTGGCCGCGGCCCAGGCCCCGGCATCGCCCCCATGTGCGGGCAGCGGCTCGTAGGGCGCGGGGGCGAGCCCCGCGAGATCCACGCCCGCGACGGTGCCCGGCGCCAGCAGCGTGGCGGTCAGGCGCGCCACTTCGGCCAGGTCGATCTCCGCGGCTTCCTGCAGCAGGTGCCGCTGGGCCTCGGGCGGGAGTTCGTCGAAGAAGGCGAAGACCTGGCCCTGCCCGGCCTGCCGGAATTTTTCGATGAGGGGATGCAAAGCCATGCGCAGAAAGTGAAGCGGCTCAGTCCTCGAAGCGAAAGATGAATTCCTCGGGCTTGGCGTAGTGCAGCCGGCGCCGGATGACCTTCTCCACGTACGCCGGATCGTTGCGCAGCCGGTCGATGATCTTCTCCTGCTCGCGCAGCTTGGCCTCCGTCTCGGCGAGCCGCCGCCGGCTGGCGGCCTCCTGCTGCTTCAACTGCTCGTATTCCGCCCGGGCCTGCCAAAAAAACACCCCCGAGGCCACACCCACCCCCACAAAGAGCACCAGGTAGAGGCTGACGATGATGCGGCGCAGGTTCACAGGTGGGTTTTGCCCAAAATGAACGGCGCCCCCTCCGCGCCATGCAACGCTTTTCCCGCCACGAGACTCCCGTCGCGGATTCCACGGCGAAAACTCTCAAACCTGTTTTTCAGCAGGCAACGGAGGAAACAGAGAGGAAAGCCAATCCAGCAGGATGCTTGACCGGAACTCTCCGTTCTTTCCGTTACCTCCTGTAAAATAGATCGGAGTCCGGCCGGGGGAGGTTTGGAAGTTGTGAATCCCCTGCCCGTCCGCGATTTTGGCGTGCGTTTTACCAATCGGCCGCCTACCTGAAGTCCGCATGTATCAGAGCTATTACGGGTTCAAGGAGATGCCGTTCAACATCACCCCCGACCCGCGGTTTCTTTACCTCAGTCCCACCCACCAGGAAGCCCTTCAGCACCTCAAATACGGGGTGAAGGAAAAGAAGGGCTTCATCGTCCTCGTCGGCGAGGTCGGTTGCGGCAAGACCACCCTCTGCCGGTGCTTCCTGAACGAGATCGACCCGACGAAGTACGACACGGCGCTCATCCTCAACCCGCGGGTGACCGAGACCCAGATGCTCAAGGCCATCCTCACCGACCTCGGCGAGACCAAGCTCGCCCGCAGCCAGGTCGACCTCGTCGCCCAGATGAACCGCGTCCTCCTCGCCCGGATCGAGGCCGGCCGCGACATCGTCCTTATCATCGACGAGGCGCAGAACCTCTCCTTCGAGGTGCTGGAGCAGATCCGCCTCCTCTCCAACCTCGAAACCGACAAGCAAAAGCTCCTGCAGATCATCCTCATGGGCCAGCCCGAGCTGAAACAAGTCCTCGCCCGCGAGGAACTCCGCCAGCTCCGCCAGCGCATTCTCGTCCACTATGAGCTGCATCCGCTCTCGCTCACCGATATCCAGCAGTACATCCAGCACCGGCTGACGCTCGCCGGCGGCATGGGCCGGCCCAGCTTTACCAAATGGGCTCTCCGCGCCATCCACCGCGGCAGCAAGGGCATTCCCCGCATCGTCAATAATCTTTGCGACAAGTCCATGCTCTCCGCCTTCATCCGCGGATCCGACCAGGTCAACTACTGGGACGTGCGCCGCGCGGTGAAGGACATGGCCCACCTCACGTCCTGACCCGGATCACCCACGCCATGAGCCTGATCAACGACGCCCTGAAAAAGGCGCAGCACCAGCGGACGGGCAATCCCGTGGATTCCCCGCCCATGCCCGGCACGGCGCTGGGCGCCCATGGCGTCCAGCGCGGCAAGACGCTGCCCGCGCAGACGCTCGCTATGGTGTTCGCCGGAGCCACCGCGGCGGTCGTGCTCGCCGTGGTCATCACCGTTTACTTCTTCAATCGCGAGCCCGTCCGGATACCCGCCTCGCCTGCCCCTGCGCCCAAACCGGTCGTGCGTGAGGCCGTCGCGACGCCCGCCCCGGTGATCGTCGCGCCCGTGATCGCCCAGCCTGCCCCCGCCGCCATCGACCTCTCGAGCGTGAAGCTCCCCGCAGCCGAGGCCGCCGCGGCCGCCGAGGCCAAGCCCGACGCCGCACCGCCTGCGTCCGCCCCGGCACCGGCCCCCGCACCGGCGGGCGCAAATGCTCCGCAGGACATCCGCATCCTGACTTTCATCGACGCCATCCGCGTCACCGGCATCCGTTCCTCGGGCCACGAAAGCAAGGTGCTGATGAACGACCGCGTCTACCGGATCAATGACATGGTCGATTACACGCTGGCCATCCGCCTCATTAAGGTCTCCGCCGAGGGCCTGACCTTCACCGATGCCAACGGCACAGTCTACGTGAAGAATTTCTAGGCCAATCGTTCCGGCTTTTATCCTCCGTGGCGTTTGTGGCAATTGGTCGCTCGAGGAGACCCTGATCATTTCTTACAGGTGCTAACGAGGAAACAGAGAAGTACCCATCTTCCGGCCCCGCCTCCGTTCGCTCCGTTACGTTCTGTAAAAAATGGATCGGAAGTCCCGTTGATTCGTGTGTAGTCGTGTCCCTCGTGGTTTCATCCTGAATCGCCCGGTTTGGCCGCCCCATGCTCACCCACCTTCAGCAGACCCGCACGCGCCTTCTCCAGGTGGCCGACGGCTGCCTGTTCGCCACGGCCCTGCTTGCGGCCTATTTCCTGCGGGACGCCGGTACCGGCTGGTTCCACTGGCGAACGCTCGAGCCCATCGAGGATTATTTCTGGCTGCTGCCCGTCGTCGCGATTCTCGGCCCGGTCGTGCTTTCGGGCCAGGGCTTCTACGAGACGCCGCGGCCGGCGCACCGGCTCCGGGCCCTGTTCGCGATCCTGCGCAGCTGCACCTTCACGGTCATCGGGCTGATCCTGGCGCTCTTCATCCTCCGCCTGCAGCTCGCGCGGTCGGTCATCATCCTGGTCGGCACCCTTGGCGGCCTGCTGGTCTACGTCCGGTACGAGGTCGCGTTCTGGCTGCACTCCCGCAGCTTCGCCCGGGATCAGCTCCGCCGGCGCGCCCTCTGGGTCGGCCTGCCCGCCGAAAACCTCCGCCTGCGCACAGCGCTCACCCGCATCGAGCGCGACACGCTCGAGGACTCCGGCGAATTTGATCCCGCCCTCCAGCCGGTGGAGGAATTCGTCCGCTTGCTCCACGACCAGGCCGTCAACGTCGTCATCCTCAATCTCGCCGGCGTGGAGCGCGACCAGGCCACTGCGGTGCTGCTCGCGTGCGCCCGGGAGGGTGTCGAGGTCCTTGTCCGCCCGGGCCTCACCGCCCTCCCGTCGCCCCGCGTCACCATCGACCAGTTCGGCGGCGAAGCCGTGTTCTACTACCGGGCGCAGTCCGCGCCCCTCGGCCATTTGTTCATCAAGCAGGTCTTCGATTACGTGGCTGCGGCCCTCCTGCTCGTGCTCCTTTCGCCGCTGCTCCTGCTGGTCGCCGCCGCCATCCGCCTCACCTCGCCCGGCCCGGCGCTCTACCGCCAGCTCCGGGCCGGGCTCAACGGCCGTTCCTTCCTCATGCTGAAATTCCGCTCCATGCAGTCCGATGCCGACCGGCAGCAGGCGGAGCTCGCCGGCCGCAACGAGATGCGCGGCCCCGTGTTCAAGGTGAGCAACGATCCCCGCGTCACGCCGCTCGGCCGCTTTCTCCGCCGCTACAGCCTCGACGAGCTCCCCCAGCTCTGGAACGTCGTCCGCGGCGAGATGAGCCTCGTGGGCCCGCGCCCGCTGCCCATCGAGGAGGTGCAGCGCTTCGACCTCGACACCCACCGCCGGCGGCTGAGCGTGAAGCCCGGGCTCACGTGCCTGTGGCAGATCAGCGGACGCAACGACATTGCCGACTTCGCGGACTGGGTTCGGCTCGACTTGGCCTACATCGACCAGTGGTCGCTCTGGCTGGATTTCAAGATCCTGCTCGCCACGATCCCCGCCGCCCTCTTCGGCCGCGGGGCGCGGTGAGTGGTGCAGGCAGGATGCCTGCGCTACTTTCCAGTCCGGGCCGAAAGATATTTCTTCACGGCCGCCAGCCCGCGCGTGTTGAGAATGCTCTCCTTCGTCAGCCAGCCCTTGCGCGCCGAATTGATCCCCGCCCGCACCTGCTCCAATCCGCTGGTTTCATGGGCGTCGGGGTTGATCGCGCAGAGCAGCCCTTTCTCCGCGGCCTTGCGCCAGTGGCGCCAGTCCATGTCCAGCCGCCACGGGCTCGCATTGAGTTCGATGATCACGTCGTTCGCGATCGCCGCGTCCACGACCTTGCCCACATCAAGCCGGTAGCCTTCCCGGCGCAGCAGCAGCCGCCCCGTCAGGTGGCCGATCATCGTCGTGCGCGGGTGCTCGATTGCGCGGATCAGCCGCGCCGTCATCACCGCCTCCTCCTGCGTGAAGACATTGTGCACCGACGCCACCACGTAATCGAGTTTCGCCAGCACCGCATCCTCAAAATCCAGCCGTCCGTCGGGTAGGATATCGCATTCCGTCCCCGTAAAAACATGCGTCCTGAAACGCTTCGAGGCGTTCAGTGCGTGAATCTCGTCCGCCTGCTTCAGCAGCCGTTCCTCGCTCAGGCCGTTTGCCTGGTAGCTCGACTTGGAGTGGTCGGCGATACCGAGGTAGTCCCAGCCCAGCGCCTCGGCCGCCGCCACCATTTCCACGAGGGTATTCCGGCCGTCCGATGCCGTCGTATGGTTGTGAAAGGCCCCGCGTAAATCGCCCAGCTCGACCAGCCGGGGCAGTTCGCCTTGCTCCGCCGCTTCAATCTCGCCCACGCCCTCGCGCAACTCCGGCGGAATGAAATGCAGGCCCAGCGCCTTGAAGAGCCCATCCTCGCTCCTGATGCCGGACTTGTGGTGGGCCCGCTCCGCCTTTTCCTTGGCCGTCCCCTCTCCCTCCGCCGGCACCAGCCCCCACTCGCTCAGGCTCAGGCCGCGCGACAGCGCGCGCTGGCGCATTTGGACGTTGTGGTCCTTCGATCCGGTGAAGTGATGCAGCGCGAAGACAAACTGGTCGTCCGGCACAATCCGCAGGTCCGCCTGCAGTCCGCTCTCGAACCGCACGCTCGCCTTGGTCTCCCCCTGCGCCGTGACTTCCTTCACTCCCGCGAGACTCGTGAACCAGCCCACGACCGGCGCCACGTCCTCCGCGGCGACGATGAAATCGAGGTCGCCCACCGTCTCCAGGCCGCGCCGCAGGCTGCCCGCCGCCTCCGCCCGTTTTACCTGGGGCAGTTTCCTCAGGCCCGCCACGATCGGGGCCGCGATTTCATCGGCTTCCCACCACATGTGCCGCTTGCCATACGCCTCACGGTTCCTGATGCCCGCCAGGATCTTCTCCTGCGTCTTCTCCCCAAACCCATCGAGGGCGGCGACGCGCCCGTCCGTGCAGGCCGCCGTCAGCGCCGCGATGTCCGCGATGCCCAGCTTGTCATGCAGCGCGCGAATCTTCTTCGGCCCGAGGCCGGGAATCTGCAGCATTTCCTCCAGTCCGGGCTCGATTGACGCCTTCAGCTTGTCGAAAAAACCCAGCCGTCCGGTGGTATGCAGCTCCGTGATTTTCTGCGCCAGCGCCTCGCCGATGCCCTTCACGGTCTCCAGCTTCTCTTCCGCAATGAGCCGCGCCAGCTCGTCGTCCTCGATTGCCTCCAGCGCGCGGGCCCCCGTCTGGTAAGCCCGGACCTTGAACGGATTCTCCCCCTTCAGCTCCAGCAGCGTGCCAATCTCCGCGAGCACATCGGCAATCTCGTTTTTGGTCATGGGTGATGGGCGGTAAGCTTTAAGCGGCAGGCGCTAAGCTCCAGAACGAATTTCTCGCTGCGCTCGCGCGGGCTTGCGCTCAAAGCCTACCGCTTAAAGCCTGTCGCCTGGAGCCCATGCCGTTCACCCACCACCGCACTGTCCGCCTTGCCGATACCGATGCCGCCGGGGTGGTCTTCTTTGCCCGGACGCTCATGCTCTGCCATGAGGCCTACGAGGAGGCGCTCGCCCGCGCCGGGCTCGATCTGAAGGCGTTTCTCGGCGGCTCCGACCTGATCGTGCCGATTTCCAAGAGCGAGGCCGACTACCTCCGGCCGCTGTATTGCGGCGACCGGCTGGCCATTACCGTCACGCCCTCGGCGCTCTCCGCCACCTCGTTCGCCCTTCACTTCGAGATCACCAAGCTCGGCCCGCCGGACAAACTCGCCGCCCGCGTCCGCACCGAGCACGTCGCTACCTCGCTCTCCAAGCGCGAACGCCTCCCGCTCTCCCCACCCCTGCTCGCCTGGATCAGCGCCGGCTGAGCAGACCGCAGCCTTCCAACCAGTGGCAGCCGGGGTAATGAGGCTGGCCTTGGTCCTTTCAGCCTCCGTCCCTTCTCCTTTCTCCCTTCTCCCCGCTCCCGCCGCCGCGCCCCGCTGCGGCGTCCGCCAGCGCCACCCGGTTCAGTTTCCCCTGCGCATTGCGCGGCCATTCGGCGACCGCCACATACTGCTTCGGCCGCTTGAACGCCGCCAGGCTCTCCAGCGCGGCCGTCACCCGGGCCGCGTCCGGCTCGCGTCCCGACGCGGCATAGCAGGCCACGACCGCCTGGCCCCATTCCGCATCCGGCACCCCCACGACCGCTACGTCGTCAAATTCACCGCTCGCCCGGAGCACTGCCTCGACTTCCGCCGGCTGGACCTTTTTTCCGCCTGAGATGATGACCGCATCGCGCCGCCCCAGCACGTGGAGGTGTCCCTGCGCATCGAGCTGGCCCAGGTCCTCCGTTTCGAATTCGCGCGCGGAGCGTTCATCCGGGAAGTAGCCGCGAAACACCGAGTCGCCCGCAATGGTCACGATGCCGTCGGGCGTAAGCGAAATCCGCGCATGCGGCATCGCCCCGCCGGAGCTGCGCGCTCCCGCCAGAAACTCGGCCGGCCGCAGCGCCGCCACCATCGCCGCCGTTTCCGTCATGCCATAGCTCAGCGAAACCGGCAGCCCCAACCGGGCCGCCGCCTCGGTCAGCTCCGGCCAGACCGGGCCGCCGCCGATGAAAATCACCCGGAATCCCCGCAACCAATCCACCGCCGCGGGCGACGCCAGTAACCGCTGCAACTGCGTCGGCACCAGTGACAGCACCCAGTCTCCGCCGCGCCGCGCCGGCCATTCCCCGGCCTCCAGCTGCTTCCATTCCCATGCGAGGTATTCGCCAACGGTCGCCGCACAGCGTACCCGGGCCATCAGCCCGCTGACATGATACGGCGGCAGCACGCCCACGGCATTCACCCGCTCGATTCCGAAATGCGCGCAAAAACCGCGCACCGCCGCCGTCAGCGTGCGCTCGTCATGCCGCGCAAACCGCACCCCGCCGCTCGTCCCGCCCGTTGGCACACAAAGCCAGCCCTGCTCGGTTTCGGATTTCGGATTTCGGGTTTCGGATCTTTCTGACGCATTTTTTTTCAATGTGTCCACTGTGGCCCGTTCCGCCGCACCCCACTTCGGATCACAGACAAAAATAAATCCGCCGCTTTCCTCGGTGCAGCCCGTGGCGCGCACCAGCTGGATCAGTTCAGCGCGTTCCATACGGCCTCCGGGTCAAGTCGCTCGACATCTTTCTCGCGGATAAACGGCGCCAGGTAGGGTCCGTCAAAGCGTGTGTCGGCAAACAGCGGCCAGACTCCGAACCCCAGCGCCCGCGGCTCACCCGGCCATGCAAGCGCCGCCTGCAAAGCCGCCCGCGCCCCTACTGCCGTCTCCAGCGCCGACGAAAACACCACCGCCGCCTTCGCCTTGGCCAGCGTGGCCAGTGCAGCTGCGACGTCGCCGAGCAGGGCCGGCTTCACGATAAACACCCCCGGCCAGCCCGCGCCCAGCCATCGCTCGATGTCGTGTTCACCCGTCAGCGATTCATCCAGCGCCAGCGGCGTGGGAAAATCCCCGGCGAGCCCGAGCAACAAATCCACCGCGCCGCGCGCTGCCGCCGAAATGGGCTGCTCCACAAACTCCACCGGACGATCCGCACAGCGCTCCAGCCAGCGCTCCGCCTGCCGCCGGTCCCAGGCTCCGTTCGCATCGAGCCGCAGTTTCGCGCCGTTGGGCAAGGCCGCGCAGACGTCGTCCAGCAGCACCAGCTCATCCGCGACGTCCTCCACCCCGACCTTCCACTTGAAAACCCGAAACCCCGCCTCCGCCTTCGCCGCAATGGGCATCAGCGCCGCCCGGCCCGCCGGGAGCAACGCGGCCACACCCAGATGCTTGTGCTGCGGAATCCACGCGTCGGCCGGCTTTCGGGCGACCGTCAGCGCATTCCGCAGGCACCCGAAGCGACCCGGCACCGCCGCCAGCCGGGCTTCATCGGCTTTCTCCCCCAGCTCACGGCACGCCGCTTCCACTTCATCGACGGTCTCAGTGCCAAACCATGGAATCGGCGCCGCCTCTCCATAGCCCGCGCCACCCGTCGTATCCGTCAACCGCACCAGCACTCCTTCCCGCTCCCCCCACGGCCCGTGCGCCGTGCGCACCGGAGTGCGGAACGGCAGCCGATAGCGACGGAACTGGAAAAGATACTCCATGCGAACAGTCCCCCACAGCACTCCCACCACCGCAATAAATCAAAGTGAAACAACCACAGCCTTGGTCCCAAGGAGGCATGGAAAACACAAAAACGCCTGTGGCTTGGCTCTTCCTTGCGCCTCCTGCGCCTTTTGGCGGTCCCCCTGCGTTCTCTCCGTTTCCTCCTGTAAAGTCGGATTCTCCGCGCGCCAATTTGACTTTCTGTTTGCTCTCCCTGCGGCCGGGCTTACTTCGTTCATGGCAATCATGACCAAGGTTGCCACGTCCTCCGCCTCCGGCGCTGACCCCGAGTTCTATCTGCCGGCCGACGCTTTCTTTCGCGCGAGTCTCCCGACGGCCCTCACGTTCGACGACGTCTCCCTCGCCACGCTTTACTCGGATATCCTGCCCAAGGACGCCGACACCGCCACCGCGCTCTCCGACGCCCTCCGGCTCCAGATCCCGGTCATCTCCTCGGACATGGACACCGTCACTGAGTCGCGCATGGCCATCGCCATGGCGCTCAACGGCGGCCTCGGCCTGATCCATTACAACATGCCCGCCAAGGAGCAGGTGAAGGAGGTCGCCCGCGTGAAGCGTCACATCCACGGCCTCATCCAGGACCCGATCACGGTCACGCCCGAGCAGCTCATCGGCGACGTCCTTGCCATGATCGAGGCCAAGCGCTTCGCCTTCTCCACTTTCCCCGTCGTCGATGCCGCCGGCCGGCTCGTCGGTCTCCTCTCCGGCAACGTCGTCAAGGACCGCTACAAGTCCAAGCCCGTCTCCGTCGTCATGACCCCGCGCGCCCAGCTCATCACCGAGAAGGAAAGCGCCGTCGCCAAGGATCCGATCAAGGCCGCCGACCAGTTCTTCTCCGCCAACGTCGGCCTCAACAAGATGCTTGTGGTCGACCCCGCCGGGAAACTCCGCGGCCTCGTCACCATTTCCGACGTGGAAAAGATCACCGGCGAGGCCAAGTCCCGCCGCAAGCCCGCGCGCGATTCCCAGTTCCGCCTCGTCGTGGGCGCCGCCCTCTCGCCCGTGCGCAAGCCCGACGGCTCCCTCGACCGCGAAACCATCCTCGCCCATGTCGGCCACCTGGTCGACGAGCACATCGACGCCATCGCCGTCTCCACGGCCCACGGCCACACCGCCGGCGTCGGCGATGTCGTCAAACTGGTGCGCGCGGCGTTCCCCGACCTCACCCTCATCGCCGGCAACGTCACCAGCGCCGCCGGCGTGTCGTTTCTCGCCGACTGCGGCGCCAACGCCGTCAAGGTCGGCCAGGGTCCCGGCTCCATCTGCACCACGCGCATCGTCGCGGGTGTCGGCATTCCCCAGCTTACCGCGCTCTATGTCGCCGGCACCGCCGCGCGCAAAAAGGGCGTGCGGCTCATCGCCGACGGCGGCATCACCAAGTCGGGCGACATCGTGAAGGCGCTGACGCTTTCCGACGCCGTCATTTGCGGCGGCCTCCTCGCCGGCTGTCGCGAGGCGCCCGGCGAGATCATGGAGATCAGCGGCAAGGTCTATAAGCAGTACCGCGGCATGGGCAGCCTCTCCGCCATGAAGGCCGGCAGCGCGGCCCGCTATGGGCACGACAAGAACGACAACGCCCGCAAGGTCGCCGCCGAGGGCATCGAGGCGTTGAAGGAGGTGTCCGGCTCCGTGGACGAAGTCCTCGGCACCTTGATCGGCGGCGTCCAGTCCGGCATGGGCTACCTTGGCGCCGCCAACCTCGCCGAACTCCGCGCCAAGGCCCGCTACATCCACGTCAGCTCCGCCGGCCAGAAAGAAGCCGCCCCCCACGACGTGATCGAAGTCTCGACCCGGAAAAACTGAGCCTGACTTTTTGCCTGACGAGATGCCGGAAGGGCTCACGCAGAGACGCGGAGCTCGCAGAGAAGTCCAGGCTACCGATCCTTAGCAACCTCTCCGCGTCTCTGCGTGAGCCCATTCCGATCCTCTCCCGGCTTAAGACTGAGCTTGGGGTTGCCCGGCGAAATAACCGGAACGTCTCACGCGGAGACGCAGTGCCCGCAGAGAAATCCGGGCAAGGATCTTGGCCCGATCTCTCCGCGCTCTCCGCGTCTCTGCGTGAGCCTCATCCCGAACCGCGGCTCTGCAATCAGGCATGCATCGCGAGTCCGGCACAGCGATCCAGCTGACCGGACTGCTTCTTTGGTTTGGCCTTTGCCCCTTCTCGACTTTGCGATTATCACGAGCGTATCCCTGTCATTCGGCCGGTTTTTGTTTGCCCCCGCCCCCCGCGTCGGCTCTTTCCTGCTCTGCAACAGGGGTTTTTCTCCCGGACTGACTTCGGTTGCCGCGTTTTCTCCCGCAACCCATGTCCCTCCTCCCCTTTTCCAGCCAGCTCATCGCCGATGTGGGCATTTCCCTTGGTGACGAAGGCAAAGGCCGCCTCATCCCCGAGATCGCCAACGAACTCCGCGGTACTGGCGCCCCCGTCTCGGTCGTCCTCAAGGTCAATGGCGGCGCCAACTCCGGCCACACCGCCGGCGGCATCAAGCTGAACCTCCTCCCCGCCGGCGTCGTCGTCCGGGACGCCGCCCACCTCTGCATCGGCAGCGGCGTCGTCGCCGACCCCCGCAAGATCTGGTGGGAGACCCGCCCTCTCGAGAAAAAAGGCCACGCCATCCTCTCCCGCCTCCTGATCGACGAGCGCGCGATGGTCACCGACCTCACTCACCGCCTGCTCGACCTCGCCTGGGAGGATTACCGCACCAACGTCCTCGCCGAGGAGCCCCGCGGTTCCACCGGCCGCGGCATCACGCCCGCCTACCTCGACGAGGTCGGCCAGTGGCAGATCACCTTCTCCGATTTCCAGGCCGGCCCGAATTTCTTCGCCCGCAAGCTCGCCCAGCGCGCCGACCGTGCCCTCCGCACCATCCAGCATGTCTGCCGTGTGAGCCCCGAGACCTTCGCCGGTTTCTTCGACAAGCTCACCACCGCCGAGCTGCGCGCCAACGCCGAAGGCCTCGAACTCGGCGTCTTCGACAAGGCGGAGTTCGATTTCACCCGCTTCCGCGGCGCCGCGCCCTTCACGCTCAACCTCGACGCCCTCACCGCCGCCTACTGGCAGGCCGGCACCGCCCTCGCGAAGAACATCGGCGAGGTCCGCGAACTCATCCTGCGCGAAGTCCGCGCCGGCCGCACGATCATCGGCGAATTCGGCCAGGCCTACTGGCTCGACAAACGCCACGGCTTCTCGCCCAACGTCACCGCCTCGCACACCTTCACGCCCGAGTTTTTTGAGAGCGCCGGCATTCCCGTGCAGCGCATCCATACCGTGGGCGTCGCCAAGGCCTACGACACCAAGGTCGGCACCCACACGTTCATCACGCAGATGGACGACGCCCACCCGCTCGCCGTAAAGCTCAAGCAGCTCGAGTTCGGCACCAGCACCGGCCGCCAGCGCATGGTCGGCTGGTTCGACGCCGTCGAAAAGGGCGATGCCCTGCGCTACGGCGGGTATCAGGACATGATGATCAACAAGGCTGACGCCCTCACCTATGCTGGTGACTGGCACGGCGAACTGCTCATCTGCACCGCCTACGAGGACGCCGCCGGCAAACGCTACGCCCACGTCCCGCGCAACGAGGCCGTCCGCAAGACCCTGCGCGCCGTCTACACCCGCCATCCCGGCTGGATGGAGGATATTTCCACCGTGCGCCGCTTCGCCGACCTGCCGAAGAACGCTCAGCGCTACGTCGCCGCGATGATGAAGAGCACCCTCGACGTCGCTTACGCCGGCGAGTCCTGGCCGTCCGCCGACAAGCTCGCCAACCTCCGCTATCTCGGCGTCGGCCCCGAGCCCTCCCAGATCATCAAGGACGTCCCCGCCACTTCCGAGTTGGTCCGCCTGGCATAGGTTGCGCGCTTGCGCGCAACAAAAGGTGGAGCGAGTTGCCCTCAACCCGCTTGCCTTGAACTGGAGCCGCGGCGCCCTCGCCTCGGCCCATCCTTCAGGCATTCTTCCTCAGTCCCGCCACTGCCGCCTCCCTCTCCTTCACCGCCGCCTTGATCAGCGCCTTGATCGCCGGCGACCTCGCCTCGGCCATCGTCCTGATCTTCGCATGCCGCGCCGCCTTGCCCGTCCCCTCCAGCAACCCGGCCGGATCGGGCAAAGCCAGACCGCGATAGAAGCCCAGATTCACCGACGATGTGAGCGGCATGATATGCGCATAAGCCTCGGTCATCTTCCTCGGCCCAACCCCGTAGGTCGTGCACTTCTCCCCAATGCGCGGAGTTTCCGCGCTCTCCGGATGCAACAATACAATAAGCGTCCTCAACGCCCGGACGATCGCTTGGATCTCCGAAGCATGAGGCTTCAAAATCGCCTCGAAGGTGCCCAAACGTTCATCGGTGTTCATGATATGACATTTGGCTGCTGATTGAACGGTCTAGAACGACTCGGATGAGTATTCGGCCGCTCTCTCAGTCAAGATTCAAGATATGTCCCCTTTTAGCTTTTCCGAAGGTTTCAGTAAATAGGGCTCGGCTTCGGTTCCGGTAGTTGGCCCGGCTTAAGATCGAGACAGTAAATCGCTGAGACAATCCCGTGCTCTCTGATAACGCCAATTTTGAATACTCCACGCACAACAGTATCCCCTCCGGAGAAATCTGGTCGGACCACAGGCACACCTCTAGAGCATCGAGCTATGACCCATTGATTCAGATGTTTTTCAGCTAAGTTGTTCGATGGACTCAATAAGAGCTCGACCCAGTTTCCATCAATTTGTTTTGTTGGCCAAAGATAACCGGCCATCTTTACTCGCCTATTATTCCACAGCCAGAGCTGCTTCGGTATCTGAGATTCCACGAGCGCCCGTAAAACGTTTGGGTCCCGACTCAATTGCGCGCTGGCGAGCGGAATGGTCAACTTGTAATCAGAAATTGTATCGAAAGCTAAACTCGCGTATCCGTCGTTATCGACCGAAGCCCCATTCTGAGAAGCTATGGGCACAAGAGGTTGCTCAGTTCGTGCGATTGAAACGCAAAGAATCATGGCGGCAGCAAGAGCAACGTTTCGTGCGCCTTTTGTGCTTGTCATGGCCAAATATTATAGTTGGCCCGCGCCGTGCAACGGCTTGGGTCCGGAGACTAATTGGGGTCCAAGACAAAGGGTCTGGTCAATACTCTTGCGGCGACCCCACTTTCGAACCCAGCCGCGCCATCACTTCGCCGAGCAGATAGATCGATCCCGTCACGATCAGCATGTCCTCCGGACCGCCTGCCGTGCAGGTGGCAGCCGTTGGGAAAAGTCCTGCGACGGTCGCCCGCACGACCCGTCCCTGGAATGTCGTCGGCACCAGCGATTCGAGTTCCTCGTAGGAACACGCCCGCGGCTGGTTCGGCACCACGAGATGAACTTCCTTCGCGTGCCGGCAGATCGTCTCCATCAGCGGACCTGCCCGCGCCATGCCGAGCGCGGCGGTGATCACCACCGGCGCATGGCCCGTCTCCGCCACCAACTGCGCCAGGCTGGTCTCCAACACCTGTGCGCCCTCGGGGTTGTGCGACGCATCCAATATCGTCAGTCGGCCACCCACCGTCACCCGCTGCCAGCGACCCGGCCAGTCCACTTGGCGCAGACCGCGAGCGATGATCTCGTCCGTGACCCGCCATTTCACCGGCAGCGCCTTCACCGCCAGCCAGGCCGTCGCCGCATTCCAACGTTGATAATCGCCCTCCAGATTCGTCGCCGGGTACCCCCCAAGGTCGTCCCCAAATTCCTCCACGACCGACACCAGCAGCGACCCGCGCTCCGCGGCCACGGCCTGGATCACCGCCTCCGCCTCGGCCGGAACCCGGCCCATCACCACCGGCCGCCCAGGCTTGATGATGCCCGCCTTCTCCCGCGCGATCTGCCCCAATTCGTGGCCGAGATACTCGCAGTGATCCATGCCGATCGACGTAATGACGCTGACCTCGGGCTGCACGATGTTGGTCGCGTCCAGCCGGCCACCGAGCCCCGTCTCCAGCACACCAATGTCGCAGCCCTTCCGCGTGAACTGCAGCAAAGCCATCGCCGTCATGAATTCGAAGAAACTCGGCCGCTCGTCCGCCTTCGCCTGCGCGATGCGGTCCGCCAGCGGACGCAGCTCCCGCGCGTAGGCCACGAGTTCGTCCTCGCGCAGCATCCGCCGGTCGACCTGCACGCGCTCGCCGAGATTGACAAGGTGCGGTGACGTATAGAGCCCCACGCGCCAGCCGGCCGCGCGCAGGATCGCGTCGAGCATCGCGGACACGGAGCCCTTGCCATTGGTCCCCGCCACATGGATGAGCGGCAGCGCCCGCTCCGGGTAGCCCAGTGCCGCCGCGAAGGGCCGCATGCGGTCAATGCCGTACGTGCTGCCCTGCGGCTTCAGGCCGAAGAGATAATCCGTCACCGCCGCGTAATCGGCCGGATCGCTGGCGGGCATGGCGGCCAAAAAGGCGTTAGGTGTTGACGACGGTCGTGGGCGGGGCGGCCTTTTTCTTCACAAAAAGGGCCAGCAGCAGCTCGCCAATGCGGTCGCGCAGCTCGGTCCGGCTCACGATCTGGTCCACCAGCCCGTGCTTGAGCAAAAACTCCGAAGTCTGGAACCCCGGGGGCAGCGTCTGCTTGGTCGTGTCCTTGATGACGCGCGGTCCGGCAAAACCGATCAGCGCGCCCGGCTCGGCCAGGATCACGTCGCCCAGGGTCGCATAGCTGGCCGACACGCCGCCTGTCGTCGGGTGCGTCAGGATGGAAATATACGGCAACCCGGCCGCCGCGAGCCGGCCGAGGGCGGCGCTGGTCTTGGCCATCTGCATCAGCGAGAGAATGCCTTCCTGCATGCGCGCGCCGCCCGAGGTGCTGAAGATGAGACACGGGCATTTCTTTTTCAGGGCGATCTCGATCGCCCGCGTGATCTTCTCGCCCGCGGCCGAGCCCAGCGTGCCGCCGCAGAAACGGAAATCCATCACCGCCAGGGAAACCGGGATCCCATGGATCGCGCCCGTGCCACAGATGACCGCCTCGGGCAGGCCGCTTTCCTTCTCGTATTTCTTGATGCGCGTCGGATATGGCGAAGAGTCCACGAAACCGAGCGGGTCGGCCGAGCGGACGTCCGCATCCGCCTCCTTGAAGCTGCCGTCGTCCAGCAGCTTCGCGATGCGCTCGCGCGCGCCGATGGGAAAATGGTGCCCGCTTTTCGGGACGACCATCTGGTTGTCCTCGATTTCCTTGGTGAACACCGACTCGCCGCTCACCGGGTCCTTGGTGTACAGGCCATGCGGGATTTCCTTTTTGCGGGTTCGGCGGACCGTGTAGGTCGGTTTATCGAAGTGGGACATGGGAGGGGATCAGCCGTGGCCGAAGGTGACGACGTCGAGGTTCAGGCAGCCCGCGCGCCGCAGCGCCAGCGCGCAACTGTTGAGGGTGGAACCAGTAGTGAAAACGTCATCAACCAGGATTAAATGCTGGGCGGGATTCAAGCCGGCACCCCGGGCGAGTGCAAAGGCATTTTTGAGGTTTGCCTGGCGCGCCCGGCGGTCGCGGTGCGTCTGGGTCTCCGTGTCCACGGTGCGACGCAGCAACGCCCGGACCCGCGCGCCGCCCCCCGCCACGCGCGCCAGTTCCGCCGCGAGCAGTGCACTCTGGTTGTAGCCGCGCTCGCGTTCCTTGCGCGGATGCAACGGCACCGGCACCAGTGTCGCGCCGCGCGCCAGAGCCAGCACGTGCGGCGACCGCCGGAAAATCTCCGCCATGTCCCCCAGCACATGGATGCCGCGGTGATACTTGAACTCGTGGATCAGCGCCCGCGCCGGGCCTTTCGACAGCACCGCCGTGCGCCCTTCCCGGTAAGCCGGCGCCAAGCCCTCGCAATGCGGACACAGACGCTCACCCTCGACCTCGCCATAAAACGGATGCCCGCAAGTCAGGCAGTGGGGCTCCGTTACAAAATCGATCTGCCGCGCACAGCGCGCGCAAAGATGGCGGAACCCTCCGGCCGCCGCTCCTTCACCCTCGACCAGCCCGCGGCAATGCACGCACACCGGCGGAAACACCACGTCGCTCACTCCGCGCGCGAACGCGTGCAGGACGGTGTTCATGGATAGAACACCTTCACCAGGAACAGCCCCTCCGGCGGCGCCGTCAGCACGAGGGCCGTGCGCTGCCGTGAGCCGAGGATCTCCCTCACCCGCTCCGGCGTCAGCTTGCCCTCGCCGACGCTCACGAGCACCCCGGCCAGGCTGCGCATCATCTTGTACAGAAATCCGTCCGCCTCCGCGACGATGCGCACCGTGCGGCCGCGCCGCACCACGTCGAGCCGGCGCAGGTCCCGCACCGTGTCCTCGCGCTCCCGGCCGTTGAGCGCCGTGAACGCCCGGAAATCCTGCCGCCCGCGGAGAATCGCCGCCGCCGCCTGCATCGCCTTCAGGTCGAGCGGCCGGAACACCGGCCAGCAATACAGCCGGTTGAACGGGTCGGGCGCGCCGAGGTGCAGCCGGTACTCGTAGCGTTTCCCCGTCGCCTGGAACCGCGAATGGAAATCGTCCGCCACCGCGCGGACGGATTTCACCTGGATCGCGTCAGGCAACCCCATGCGGAACGCCGCCAGCAGCTTGGCCACGCCGTGCGGCCAGACCGCATCAAAATGAAACACCTGGCCCAGCGCATGCACCCCGGAATCCGTGCGCCCGCTGCCATGGATGCGCACCGGCGTCCCGAAGATCTCCGCCAGCCGCGCCTCGATGATGTCCTGCACCGCGTCGGCCCGCGCCTGGCTCTGCCACCCGGCGAAGCCCGTGCCGTCATAGGCGCAGAGGCATTTCCAGCGTTGGAGCTTGGGCGGAGGGGAAGTCACGGAGTCTGGGGGGTCAGGAGGGTTATCGCGGAAACACGGAGCTTGTCATTCTGAGCGCAGCGAAGGATCCAGTGCGATTACGGTACAAGCTTCGATATCATCCAACTGGATTCCTCACTTCGTTCAGAATGACAATCCGAGTTTGAACCGGTTCTTGCTTTCGCGCTTCCGCTCCTTCGCGGTTCCCCCATCACTCCGTCTCCAGCGCCGGCGGCGGCATTTTCTGGTTAAGGAAATCCTGCAGGATCAGCGTCGCCGCGCGCGAATCGATCAGCCCGCTCGCCCGCACGTCCCGCCGTTTCGCCTTCGCGATCGTCGACTCGGCCTCGTAGCTCGTGAGCCGCTCGTCCACGAGGTGCACCGGCAGCCCGAACTCCCCGCGCAACCGTCCCGCCAGCGCCTCGGCTTCCTTCGCCTTCGGTCCCGCCGTGTCGTCCATGTTCAGGGGATAACCCAGCACCAGGTCCGTGGCGCGGCGCTGGGCAATGACCGCCGACAGCGCCGTCCATCGCTTCTCCGGGGCGGCCTCGGTGATCGCCGGCAAAGGCGTCGCCACGCCCAGATCGTCGCCATAACTGAGTCCGATCCGCCGTGTGCCATAATCAATGCCAAGGCAACGCATCCGGGGACTTTCGCCGGTCCCACCCGCCGGGTGCAAATCCATTTGCGGCCAAGCTCAAATCCCCTCTCTTTCAGCGCGCCGCAGGCCCTTTGCAGCTCCGGCGCATTCAATGAATTCTTCCGATTACCCGCTCGATCTCACCGTCACCGCAGCCAGCCAGCTCCTGAAATCCAGTCCCGCAGCGGTGCGGATTATCGACGTCCGGGAACCGTCCGAGGTCGGGATCTGCCGCATCGCCGGAGTCGAGAACATACCGATGCGGCAGATTCCCGAGCACGTCGCCACCCTTCCGCGCGACCGGCACCTGCTCATCCTCTGCCATCACGGCGGCCGCAGCCTGCGGGTCACCCAGTTCCTGCGCGCCCAGGGATTTTCCGCCGTCAGCAACATCAGCGGCGGCATTGATGCCTGGGCCGAGCAGATCGACCCGACGATGCCGCGTTACTGAGCAATGGGCCGTTTCGGCTAGTCGCAACCCAGGTCACGAGGCTGGGGTTTACGCGCAAAGTCGCCAGGGCGCGAAGGCCAGAGCAATGTCAGGAGCCTCGACTCCGGATCGGCCTCTTCCGTTCGACCTTCGCCTCATCGCATCCTTGCGATTCAACCAACACCCAGTTTCAACTCCGGGTGCTGCGTCGCATAACTCCGGGTATAATCCGCGAACGCCGCCTTCAGCCGCACCGTGACCGAATCGTCCGCGACCTTGAAGCGGTGCCCATCAATCGCCGCGACCGGGGTGAGATCCTTGGTCGTCGAAAGCAGGAAACACTCCGCCAGGCTAGCGAAATCCCCGGGCAGGATCGTCGCCTCCCGTGCCGGAATCCCGGCGGCGCCGGCCACTTTCTCCAGCAGCAGTTCGCGGGTGATGCCGCCGAGAATCCCGGCCGATAGCGGCGGGGTCACCACCTCCCCGTCGCGCACAAAGGCAATGTTCGACACCGCTGCCTCGGTGACTTCGCCCGCCTGGTTGAGAATCACCACTTCGTCCGCCCCGCGCGCCCTCGCCTCGCGCAGGCAGAGGATGTTGTTCAGGTAGTTTCCCGTCTTCCAGGCCGGGTTCAATGTGTCAGCCGGATTCCGGCGCAGCGTAGTGGCAAGCGACAACTGCAGACCTTTCCGGAGCGTGCCGGCGGGGTGCGCCTTGTTGGGCTGAACGAGCATCACGTAGTCCGCCCGGTCCGCCAAGGCGACATCCAGCCCGATCGGGCCGCCGCCCCGCGTGATCTGCAGGCGGATATAGTAGTCCTCCGCCGGGCCGGCTGCCTGGCGATAAGCCGCCACTGTCCGCGTGACCTCGCGCCTCGCCTCATCGCCGGTAAGCGGCAGCGCAAAGTGCAGCGCCGCCGCCGACTGCTCAAGGCGGCGCCAGTGCTCCCCCCAGGCGAAGATCACGCCGTGGTAGGTGCGCCAGACCTCATAAATCGCATCGCCGTAGAGAAACCCCCGGTTCAGCGGCGAAACCGATGCCTCGCGGGCGTCGTGCAGCCGTCCGTTGGTGCAGGCTTGGATGTAAGGGACAGGCATCGGTGGAGTTGGAGGGCTCAGGGAACGCGAAGCCCGCCAACAGACAAATCAAAAGCCGCGCTGCTCCGCGCAGCCGCTCCATGGTCATCCGGGCGCAGCGCCCAACCCCGCCCTTGCGGGACTACTTCCGGGCTTTGACGAGCCCGAGCTCCTTCTTGATGTTCTGCACGCTGGGCAGGGAAATGCCCGCGGCCTTGGCGATCTCGGCGCCGGTTTTGCCCGCCTGCGCCAGGGTCTTCACCTGCGCCTTGGTCTCCGCGGTGATGACCGCGCGCACGCGGCGCTTGCCGCCGGACTTCCGCAGAGCGGCGCCCCGTACCCGGCCCTTCGCACTGGACTTCACGGCCTTGATAAAGGCCTGCACGTTATTGAAGCCGTATTTTCCGGGCAGGGCCGCCAGTTCCTTCGCGAGTTCGAGCGCGATGGATTTTTCCAGTTCCGCCATCTTTGCGAGCGTTGCCTTGAGTTCCTTGAGTTTATCGGTGGCCATATGTTCCACCCTATAGCCGCTCGCGCTTATAGCAAGGCGATGATATAGATCGATTCACGCTATAAATGAATCCGCTTCCCTGGAAAGGCGGCTCTCGCGCCTCAGCCCCGACCCCGATCACGGCGGAAACGCGCCGGACCGCAGCCGGCATACTGCTTGAAGACCCGGCTGAAGTGGTGGCGGTTGGCAAATCCCACCGCCTCCGCCACCTGCTCGATCGAATCCTCCGAGAAGGTCAGCCGCCGGCACGCCTCGCGGATCCGCCGTTCCGCCACGAACGCCGCCGGGGTGCGGCCGGTGTTTGCCTTGAACCAGCGGATGAACGCCTCGACGCTCAGGCCCGCCTGCGCCGCCAGCCGCTCGTTGGTGATGTCTCCGGACAGCGAGTGCTGGATCCAGCCGAAGAGCTTGCGCAGCCGCAGCGGGATCGTCTCGAAACCCTCCGGCCCGACCTCGGCAAACGCCAGGTGCAGCAATCCCGCGCTCACATGCGCCGCCCGCGCCGTCTGCCGCCGCGCGATCACCCGGTGGAGTTCCCGCGCCACCGCGCGGACCGTGCGGCCGGCCGGGATTTCCATCACTCCCGCGGTCGCCGCCGTCAGGGATAGATACAACGAGAAATGCACCCACAGGTGATCCACTCCCGGCCGGCTGCCACAATTGAACGTCACTCCGTCGGGCACCAGCACGACCCGGTCCGGCCCCAGCCCATGCCGCCGTCCCCGGGATTCGATCCACGCCCCGGGATTCAGGTCATAGTAAAACCGCCAGAAGGGACTGCGCACCTGCTGGAAATTCCAGTTGGGATCGATCCGCGCGACGCCGCATTCGTGGATCTGGAAACTGTCCCCGCTTTCTCCCGCCGGCGGCTTGAGCCCGTGGGCCGTGAAGGGGTCATGCCACAGACGTTGGTCAATTTCAGGCATAAATCATCCGGTTGCAGACATAGCCCCGGGGCAAGCGCAAATGCTATAGTCTCTCCATGAGTTCCCTCGTTGCCGACGCCCCCGTCACGCCCCTGCCCCGCCGGATCGTCATCACGCCCGAGTCGAAGCAGAAGCCCACGATCGTGGACCTGCTGAACGACTGGCAGTACCTGGAAAAGGCCACCCACCGCCTGATCTGCGCGTGGGGCCGCGAGATCGCCCCGTGGTACGACAAGAGCGCCATCCACCGCCATGTCTGGGACCAGGCCGAGTGCGTCCGCCGGCTCCGCGAACGGGTCGCCCAGTTTCCCGGCGGCAAGCCCGACGCCCCCGTATCCAGCCGGCTGGAGCAATTGGCCAACTCCGTCCTGCTCGCGCCCACCTATCAGGACGCGCTGGATGGCATCTATGAGATCCTCCTGAAGGCCCTCCTCACCGCCTACGGCGAATACTCGACCCATGCCCACCCGGTGCACGACGCACCGACCATTGCGCTGCTCCATGAGATCAACCAGATCAAGAGCCAGGAGTTCCTCTGGTACCGCGATTTCCGCCGTCGCCACCCGCACACCACCAACGCCGCCTATCGCGCCGCCGTGGAGCGGCAGATTGCCGAATGCGGCGGCTTTCATGCGGCGCTGCCGCTCACGCCGGGCGAAACCGGGGCCCGGCCCGCGGGCGCCGCCACCGACTTCAAGTACGCCAAGTTCAGCGCGCGCAACGTACCTCTCCTCCCGCGCCATGATTTCATGGAGTACGTCCGCGTGGATTTTCCCACGAGCATCGAGGCCCGCCGGCTCTTCTGGGGCTTCGGCTACATGATGGAAAAGAATCTCCCCGACGACCAGCTGCGCTGGATCTATGACGGGCATTTCATGCCGTGGGACTGGCACCATGACATCTCGCGGCATCTCTGGGATGAGTCCCGGCACGGCGATTCCGGCTACTCCCGGCTCCGGGACTTCGGCATCGATTTCGACGACGTGGGCTTCCCGGGCTACGACATGGCCGAGCGCATCCCCGTGCTCGAAGCCGCCGCCCAGCGCGAGGGCATCACGCGCGACGAGGCCTTCCGCAACTATGCCAAGTACCTTGATCCCGTGCGCGGCGAGCACATGACCCGCGCCCAGATCTATGACAACGTGTTCATGATCGGCCTGGTCGCCGAGACCGGCCACTTCATCGTCAAGCAGGAGGGCTACCAGGACTTCAAGGAAGGCCAGGACCTCGAGTCCGCCGAGATGATGCTCTTCGACATCATCGACGAGACTGCGCACGTCCAGTACGCGCACAAGTGGCTGCCGCTGCTCGGCGAACTGTGCGGCGTGGACAATTCCAACTACCGCGAGCGCGGGGCCACCATCCGGGCCGAATACCAGAAGAAGCACGATGACCTCTCCGCCGTTCTGGCCAAGAAGCTGTCCTACCAGGCCGGCGATCCGGCCTTCGACGCCTACCAGGACCTGCTCGGGCGCATCCGCCGGGTGAAGCCGCTGGCCAATGCCGCGACCTGCCCGCCGCGTTCCCCCAAGCCGATGTGAGCCGGCGTTGCGCCGGCTTGCATCGGAGACGGGAAGCGGCAGACGGGAGATCGAAATCCCCCAAGGCTAAGGTACGCGACATGGAGGTGTTCCGACTTCCATTTGCCCGCTTACCTTTTCCATTGGCCGGTTCCCGGCCAATTCAGCTTGCGCGCCGCCCGCGCGGGAAGCTTTACTCGCGGAGCATGGCCCGCCTTCCCCTCGAGGATAATTTCAACGACGTCATCAACAAGACCCAGCGCGGTCTGAAGATCTCCGACGAGGATCTCGCCAAGCGCGCCGAGGTCACCGCCGAGGACCTGGCCGCCGTGAAGGGCGGCAAGCCCGTCGTGCCGGTCATCCGCCGCGTGGCCCGCCATCTGAGGCTGGGCCCCGATGCCCTTGAGGCCCTCGCCGCGAAGGCGTGGTACCCCGAGCAGCCGAATTTCCCCACGGGCTTTGCGGCGTTCAACACCGCCTTCGAGGACATGACCGTGAACAGCTACCTCGTCTGGGACTCGCGCACCAAGCTCGGCGCGGCCTTCGACACCGGCGCCAACTGCGACGCGATGCTCGACACGATCCACGCCGAGAAGATCAAGCTCCAGTACATTTTCCTCACCCACACGCACGACGACCATATCGCCGACCTCGCCAAGCTCGCCGCCGCGACCAAGGCCGAGGTCTGGGCCAGTGAAACGGAGCCCGTGAACTTCCCCGGCGCCAGGACGTTCAAGGAGAACGTGCATTTTCACATGGGCCCGCTCGCCATCAAGACGCTCTTCACCTGGGGCCATTCGCCCGGCATGACGACGTTCTACATCACCGGCCTGAGCTGGCCGCTCGCCATCGTGGGTGATTCCATCTTCGCCAGCTCCATGGGCGGCAGCCCCACGAATTTCGCCGACCAGCTCCGCAACAACAAGGAGAAGATCCTCACGCTGCCCAATGACACCGTGCTCGCCTGCGGCCACGGCCCCCTGACCACCCTCGGCCAGGAAAAGCGCCACAATCCTTTCTTCACCACCCGCTGATCTTTTAACCCCACCCACTATCATGTCGCAAAAAATCGCCTTCGTAGGAGTCGGTCGCATGGGCGCCAACATGGCGCGCCGCCTCAAAGACACCGGTTACACCGTCTCTGCGGTGTTTGACGTCCACGCGCCCAGCGCCGCGGACCTCGCCAAGGAAATCGGCGCCACGCACGCCACCAAGCTGGCCGACGTCACCGCCGGCGCCGACATCATCTTCACCGTCGTCACCGACGATGCCGCTCAGCTCGGCGTGTTTGCCGAAAGCGGCGATTCCCTGCTCACCGGCGCCAAGGGCAAGATCTTCATCAACTGCGCCACCCTCACGCCCAAGGTCCACGTCGAGGTCGAGCGCCGCGCGAAGAAAGTCGGCGCCGTCACGTTGGAAGGCTGCATGGCCTCATCCATCCCGCAGGCCCGCAACGGCACGCTCTATCTCATGTGTGCCGGCGACCAGGCCACCTTCGACCAGGTGAAGCCCATCCTGGAGAAGCTCAGCACCGCCCTGCGCTACATCGGCCACACCGGCCAGGCCGCGCAGGTGAAGGCGCTCGTCAACATGGTCATGAACATCAACACCGCCGGCCTCGCCGAGGGCCTCGGACTCGGCGCCGCGCTCGGGCTCGACCTCACCATGCTCCGCGAGGTCTTCCTCCAGACCGGCGCCAACTCTCAGGTGCTCAAGACCGACGGCGAGGACATGCAGAACCGCGACCACTCCTGCTTCTTCTCCGGCGCCCATGCCGCCAAGGACAGCGGCATTGCCGCCCAGCTCGGTGTCGATGTCGGCCTCAACCTCCCGCTCGCCAACGCCACCAAGGCCCAGTTCGACAAGATGGTGAAACTCGGACTCGGCGGCCTCGACAAGTCCGGCGTCGCGGAGCTCACCTTCAAGGGCCGTCACGGCTGATCTTGTTTTTCGATTTTCGATTCGGGATTTTCGATTGCGCCGCAATCCAAACCCAAAGCGAAAGTCGAAGCTTTCTCCCCGATCGAAAATCAGAATCTAAAATCGAAAATGTCCAACATCGCCCACATCGCCAACCTCTGGTCGCTCGTCAACCATCCCTCCGCCGCCAAGCAGTGGTCGCTGGAGAAGAAAATCAAGGCCTGCGCCGACGCCGGCTTCGACGGCATCACGACCGGCCTCACGCCCGAGCACCGGGTTCTGGCCGGGAAGTACGGCCTGGAGCACCTCCTCGGCTTCGTCTCGACGTCGTCCGGCGACCCCAAGGATTTCGCCGCGCGCATCCGGGCCCAAAAGGAGGCCGGCGCCGTGCAGATCAACGTCCAGCTGGACGACCATGACACCCCGCCCGCCCTCGCCACCAAGCACTGGATTCAGATGATGCGCGAGGCCGAGAAGATCGGCGGCGTGGTCCTCTCGCTCGAAGTCCACCGTGACTGCTGCACCGAGACGCCGGAGAAGACCTACGCGATCGCCGAACGCTACCACAAGGCCACGGGCGAGATGATCAAGATCAACTTCGACTTCTCCCACTTCTCCGTCGTGAAGCACCTCGGTCCCGGCAACTATGCCTCCCGCCTGCTCGATCACCCCGCGTTGGTCCAGAACAGCGACCAGTCCCACTGCCGGCCCTTCAACGGCCATCACTGCCAGGTGGCCGTGACCTACAAGGGCAAGCTAAGCGACGAGGCGAAGAGCTACCTCGATTTCTGCGTCGCACTCTTCCAGTGCTGGAAAGCCGCGCCGAAGAACAAAAACCGCACCCTCTTTGTTTGCCCGGAAATGGGGCCGTACCACGAGGGCGGCGCCGGCTACAACATCTCCGGGCTCCCGCCCGCGTGGCCCGACGCCGTCGTGCTCCGCGGCGAACTCGCCAAGGCTTGGAAGCGCGCCTAAGTCGAATCTCGGATTCGATCTATCTGGAACTCAGGAAGCAGGCCTCGCTGCCGTTTCCAGAGTTCCTGAGTTCCAGATAACGATTTGATTGGGATTGGTCCGGCCTCAGCCGTACTTCGCCACCAGCGTGCGGCCGGTCGTCGCGCTGCGATCGGCCAGATCGAGGATGTGGATTGGCCGGCGCGACCACTCCGGCGTGATCACCAGCGCCTCACCCTTCGTCAGGTGGGCGGCGATGTTCTCGTAGTACTTGTGCCATTCCACCGGGGGATTCCTTCCCTTGGTGACGATCGTCTTGTCGCCGTCCCGGACGGTGATCTCGTGGTTGTCGTAGTCCCACCAGAAGGTGCCTTTGGTACCGGTCACATCGACCATGCCCCGCCTCGGGTTCGCGTCGATCTGGGTGATGCAGAGCGTGGCCCACGCCCCGCTCTTGAACCGCACGACCGCATAGCCCTCGTCCTCGATCGTATCCTTGCCCCATTTGGACTGGGCCTCCCAGAAGCCGCGCTTGGCGAAGCCCGTGACCTCGGTGACTTCGGAGTCGACCAGCTGCAGGGTATACTCGAGCACATGGACGCCCCAGTCGTAGAGGATGCCGCCGGAAATGGACTTGCTCGACCGCCACCAGTCGCCCGGCTTGCCCCAGCCGCCCAGGTGGGATTCCACGCGCACGATTTCACCGATGGCACCCGAACGCACCACTTCCAGCGCCTTGAGGATGGAACCGTCCCAGTGGCGGTTGTGGTAGGTGGACAGCATCACCCCGGCCTTCTTGGCGGCCGCGATCATCGCGTCGCACTCCTTCGTCGTGATCGCGATGGGTTTCTCGCACACCACGTGGCGCCCGGCGCGCAGGCACTTCAGGGCCAGCGTTGCATGGGTGTTGTGTGGCGTGATGATGACGACCAGGTTGACATCGGACTTGGCCAGGAGCTCGTCCACGCTCGCGTAGGCCTGAATCCCGGGGAAATCCTGCGCAGCGACGGCCAGGCGCGCCGCATCCGGCTCCGCGACGGCCCGGGGGGTCATCCCCGCCTTCTGCATGTCCTGCAGGTGGGAACGGCCCATGTTAAAGGCGCCACCGTAACCGATGACACCGACTTTGATTTCACTGGGGTGCTTGAAGCGGGATTTCATGGAGAAAATCAGGGAAGATGGGATGGGGAAGCGGCTTGGAGTCCTGTCACCTAAGCCAGCGCCCGCCCGCTTCAAAACTATTCGCGCCTCCCGGACGAAATACCCGTGTCATCCGGCCGGCGCTCCCGGCGGCACCCGGGCGAAACGCCATGTCTCTTCCACCTTGACCGTCTAGGGGTATTGGCGCATGCGTGATTAGCCCCGCCCGCCGCCCTGCCGACCAACCCCTGCAACCTCATGAACCGCGAAGCGTCAGAGAACGGTTGCAGCCGGCTGCCGGCTGATAAAGATTTTCCCGCGCTTCTCCCGGCTCTCCCCCCTCCATGAACAAAAATCGCGTTTCACCCCCGCCCGGCAATTCGGCCATCCCCGTGGCCTTCAACCGCCCGTCCTTCCTCCCGCCAGTCCTGCTGTGGTCCTTGGTCGTCCTGCTCGCTTGTGGCTCGCAGGTGTGCCCGCGCCTGGCCGCGGCCGGTGACGAGGATCCCTTCAAGATCAATATCCGCACGGCCGTTGATCGTCCCTACACGATGTTCAGTAAGAAACCATTCAAGGAGCACAGCAAACTGTACTCGCTCGCCTGGATCAGGCAGGCGAAAAGCACGGGCCCGTCCTTCGTCGAGCCGGTGGACGAAGTGGAACTCCTGCAGCATCTCCACGATGTCCTCACGGCCCGCGGATTCCACGAGCCGGCGAGCGGCAAGGTCCCGGACATCGTCCTGACCGTGATTTACGGGCGCAGCCGGCTGCGCAATCCCTATGAGGACAAGACACTCGATATCGGCGACTCCCAGGGCATGGACAATACGGTGATCGGTGACGCCGAACTCCTGACGAAGGAGCGGACCCCGGGCCGTCACGAAAAATCCGTGGCCGCCGGCGAGGAGAAGATTTTCATCGCGGTCACCGCGTGGGAATTTCCGGGGTTTTCCCCGACGGACAAACCCAAGCAGCTTTGGCGTACGATCATCAACGTGGACGATCCTGACCAGGACCTCAACTTGGTAGCCGGAAAAATGCTGGCGGCCGGCAGCGCTTACTTCGATCGCGAGATCAGCGAGGAGGAAGTCACCGTCATGAGCAATGTCCCCGATGGGCACGTGATCGTCGGTGCCGAGACCAAAGTTCCCTCGGCCACTCCCGACAAATAGCCCGCCTGATTTGCTCAACCCGGCCCGTCGCCCCAAGCATCGATTGACCGGCTGGTCTGCGACCCTCAACCCCCGCGGCAATGATCCGATCCACCGTCCGGCAGCGCTTGCATTCCTCTCCGATGGTCCCGGGTGAATCACCCACTCGGCCCGCCGCGAGGTCTCTGCGGGTTCTGGCCGTCTTCCTGATCGGCGCGCTTGGGCTGGCTGTGACGGCGCGAGCCAGCGCCGAGCCGGGCGACGCCGGCGCGGATTTTCCCATCACGGTGCGCTCCTTCGTCGAGCGGAACTACACGCGCTTCAGCAAGGAGCCTTATCGCGAACATGGCCGCACCTATGCGGTCATCTCCTTCGATCAGGTCAAGTCGGACAGCCCGCTCGCGCGGGCCGTCAATCAGGTGGCGCTCTACCGGGAGTTTCAAAAGGCCCTCGCCACCCATGGCTTCCATGAACCCGCCCCGGGCGCCCAGCCCGCGGTTCTGCTCACGGTCCTCTACGGCCGCGGCTGGCTGCACAATCCCTACCTCGACCAGGAGGTTGAGACCGCGAGCAGTGACTTCGGCGTCCCCACCTACACGGCGTCGGTCGAGCAGCTGATCCGGGAACGGAGCACGCCCGGCTATGCGGACAAGACCATCTCGGCCAACGCCGAGAAGCTCTTCATCGCCGTCATTGCCTGGAAGTTCCCCGCCAGCCCGACGGACAAGCCGCAAAAAATCTGGCGCACGGTCATGATCGCCGACGATCCCGACCAGGACCTCAACCTGATCGCGGACAAGTTGCTGGCGGCCGGCGCGGGTTACTTCGATCACCCCATCGAACAGGAGGAAGTGACCATTTCCAGCAGGGTCGCGACGGGTCATGTGGAGGTTGGAACGCCAACGGTCGTCGACCCGGCCAAACCCGGGAAATGAGGCGCCCGCGATCCCCTGCAGGAACGCGACGGCCGGATTTCAGTACTTGCGGCGCGATTTTTTTTCCTGCAACGTGCGCGGCCTTGTTCAAGGCGCGGTTGCCAAGTGGTAAGGCCGAGGTCTGCAAAACCTCTATGCGCCGGTTCGATTCCGGCCCGCGCCTCCAATTTCTGATGCGTCCTTCAGCCCTACCAAGGACGTATTCCGGAAGGGACTGACCGGTCATCCCGATCCTTCCCGGAAACCCTCGCACTCAGGAAATTGACCCCGCCGGGTCGATGCACCTAGGGTTTTCCTGTCGATGAAGTCCTTCTTCGCCGGAGTGGTCCGTATCCTGTCCCCCGGCGTCAGCCTGGTCCTGGCCCTGGGCCTGGCGTCGGTCCTGCTCATCGCCTTCCTTCCGGGTCAGTCGCCGGAAAGCGACGGCCTGGAGGTCTGGGTATTCGATGCCAATCAAGCCAAGCTCTACCGCACCCTGGCGCCCGAATGGGACCGGCGGCATCCCACCCTGCCCCTGCGGATCTCGCAGGTCGTCGGTCCGGCCCTGCAAAGCCGGATGCTCTCCGCCTTTTACTCGGGCACACCCGTGGCTGACCTGATTGAGATCGACCGGATCCAGGTCGCCCCGGTTTTCGCCGGCCCGCTTCAGGACGTCGGTTTCGTCGACCTGACCGCGCGTTTGGAAAAGGAGGGCCTGATGGACCGGGTCAACCGCGCCTCTTTCAGTCCCTGGACCAGCCGGGGCCATGTTTTCGGCCTGCCTCACGACGTTCATCCAGTGATGCTGATCTACCGCGCGGACTTGGTCGAGGCCGCCGGCATCGATGTGAATCGGATCGAGACGTGGGAGGATTACTTCCGGGTGATGCGGCCGCTGCGCTCGGCCGACAACGGCGATGGCTACATCAACCGCTTTCCGCTGGCGCTTTCCCTGAACAATCCCTACTTCAGCGAAATCTTCCTGTTGCAGGGCGGCGGCGGCTATTTTGACGCAACCGGCGCTCCCACGCTCAACTCGCCCATCAACGCCCGGCTCCTGGCCCGCCTCGCCATCTGGTATGGCGGCCCTGACCGCGAAATCGGCAACTTCGATATGTTCAGCGGCGCCGGCCTGCAGCTCATCAGCGGCGGCTCCACCCTCGCGATTCTTGCGCCCGATTGGTATGCCGGTTCCCTCGTCACCTCCCTGCCCCACCTGGCGGGAAAACTCAAAGTCATGCCGCTGCCGGCCTGGGAACGCGGCGGCCGCCGCACGTCGGTCAACGGCGGAACGATGCTCGGCCTCACCAAGGCCTCCCGGCACCCGCAGGAAGCGTGGGAGTTGGCCAAGTACCTGTATTTTTCCCCGGTCATGGCCGAACGGCTCTTCGCCAAAACCCACATCGTCTCCCCGATGAAGTCCAATTGGTCGCTGTCCTGCTATGATGCGCCGGACCCCTATTTTTCCGGCCAGCCGGTGGGCCGGCTCTATCTCCAGCAGGCCCCGCAGGTCCCGCTCCGGCCGTCATCGCCCTATATTGGGACGGCGATCCTGATGATGAACAATGCCCTCATGCAGCTCATCCAGACTGTCGAACTCCGGCACTTCACGGCCCCGGCCCAGATTGAGCCGGAAGCCCGGCAATTGGTGGATCAGGCACAGGGCCTGCTCCTGGCGGAAATGCACCGGAATGCCTTTCTCAACCGCCCTTCTCCCTGACCTCCGGCCGTCGCCGCGGCGCACCGGCCATCCCCGTTTGAAGTTGCAATGCCGTCGGATACTGGTCGATTCCCGCGCACCTCGGCCAGGTTTCACTCCTAGATGAAATCATTCTTCGCGGGCTTCGTCCGCACGCTCTCCCCGGGCATCGCCCTGGTGCTCGGACTCGGGATCATCTCCGCGGTCATCGTCGCCCTGCTGCCCCTGCAGCCCCGCGGCGGGATCCAGATCTGGTTGGGCGACGGCAATCACGCCAACCTCTACCGCGCCCTCGCGCCGGAGTGGAACAGCCGTCATCCCGACCTGCCGCTGACCGTCTCACTCATCTCCGGCCCGGCACTGCAGAGCCGGATGCTGTCCGGCTTTTACTCCGGCACGCCGCTGCCCGACCTGATCGAGGTCGAGCGCGGACAGATCGGCCAGGTCTTCGCTGGTCCGCTCAAGGATGTGGGCTTTGTCGATCTCACCGACCTGCTGGCCCGGGACGGGCTGAAGGACGAGATTGATCCCGCCTCCTACAGCCCCTGGACCAGCCGCGGCCGGATCTTCGGCCTGCCCCGCGGCGCCCATCCGGTGATGCTGGCGTATCGCTCCGACCTCGTCGAGGCGGCCGGCATTGACGTGAGACGGATCGAGACCTGGGACGACTACTTCCGGCTGATGCGCCCCCTTCTCCAGGACCTGGATGGCGACGGCTACATCGACCGCTATCCTCTGACCATTTCGCTCACCAATGCCTCCTTCAGTGAGATCTTCCTCATCCAAGGCGGTGGCGGATATTTCGACGGGATGGGCAACCCGCTGCTCAACTCCGACGCCAACGTCCGGATCGTCGCCCGGCTCGCAACGTGGTACGCCGGACCGGGCCGCGTGATCGGGGACATCAACATGTACACCGGCGCCGGCCTGCGGCTCCTGCGCGAGGGGTACGCCGTCGCCATTCCGTCCGCCGATTGGTACGTGGGCAATTATCCCGTCACGCTCCCCTCGCTCGCCGGCAAGATCAAGCTCATGCCCCTGCCGGCCTGGGAACGCGGCGGGCGCCGCACCTCGGCCAACGGCGGCACCATGATTGGCGTGACGAAGGCCTCCAAACATCCTGAGATCGCCTGGGAGCTGGCCAAATTCCTCTATTTCTCGCCGGTGATCGCCCGTCAACTGTACGACCTCACGCACATCGTTTCCCCTGTGAAATCCACCTGGAGCGCTTCCTATTACGACCGGCCCGAGCCCTATTTCTGCGGCCAGCCCGTCGGCCGGCTGCTCCAGCGGGCGATCCCCGATATCCCACCCCGCCCGTCCTCCCCCTATCTGAGCAGCGCCGTCCAATTGGTGAACAGCGTGATCACCCAGTTGATGGCCATCACCGATCGCCAGGGGTACGTGCGGCCCGAGCAGGCCGCCGGCGATGCCCGGCGCCTGCTGGACGAGGCGCAGCACACGCTCCTGGACCAGATCCACCGCAACGTCTTCCAGGCATCCCCGTCCCCATGAGCTCCCGCCGCCCCCATCCCGCTTGGGCTCCCTGGCTGTTTCTCGCCCCTTTCCTGCTGTTCTTCGCGGCGTTTGGCGCCTGGCCGCTGGTGCGGTCCTTCGTGCTGGCCTTCGAGCAGACCTTCGGGCCCCGCACCACCGTCTATGTCGGGACACTTAACTTCCGCTTCCTCTTCCATGACCCGCTGTTTTGGGCGGCCGTGCGCAATACCACCGTCTTCACAATCGGGACGCTCGTCGTGCAGGTGCCGGTCGCACTGGCGCTGGCGCTCCTGCTCAACCGGCCCGACTTGCGCGGCCGATCCCTGTTCCGCCTGATCTTTTTCTCCCCCACCATCGTCGGCTCCATCTTCGTCGGCGTGATCTTCAGCCTGCTGCTGGAAAAGCGCACGGGGCTCGTCAACACCCTGCTCCATGCCGCGTTTCATTCGTGGAATCCGGATTTTCCGTGGGTCGACGGTTTTGTGATGCCTTCGCTCCTGATGGCGTCGTTGTGGCTTTCGGTCGGCTTCAACATGTCCTACCTGCTCGCCGCCCTGCAGAACGTGCCCGCCGACCAGCTCGATGCCGCCGCCATTGACGGGGCGAACGCCTGGCAGCGGTTCCGGCATGTGACGCTTCCCGCCATCCAGCCGGTCATCGGCATCCTGGTCCTGCTCACGGTGGTCGGCGCGCTCCAGCTCTTCGACCTGCCCTTCATCCTTTATGCCGACAGCTTTGGCAACGGACCCAACAATGCCGCCCTCTCGATCGTCACGTACCTCTATCAGACCGGCTTCCGCAGCGGCGACCTAGGCTATGCCAGCGCGATCGGCTGGATCCTCACCATCGCCCTGGTCCTGATTGCCCTGGGCTATCGCTGGCTGACCCGCGGGGAGGATGCCGCCGCATGACGCCTGCCGCCTCCCGTTCCCCTGGCGTCGCCCGGACGGCCCGCTGGATCGTCCTCGGGCTCCTGCTCGTCTTCAGCACGCTCACACTGCTGCCTTTCCTCTGGATGGTCTGCGCCTCGATCAAGACGCCCGAGGACTATTACACGCACCAGTTTCTTCCGACCGGCGGCGGCTTTCTCGGCATCGCATGGGACCGGCTCACCCTGAACAACTTCGTGCGGCTCTTCCGGGAACAACCGGTGGCGCGAGCCATCCTCAACTCGGTCATGCTCTCGTCGGTCTGCAGCGTGCTCGCCACCCTCTGCTGCGCCGCCGGCGGTTATGGCCTCAGCAAGTTTGTCTTCCCCGGCCGGCGCTTGATCACGAACGGCATCCTCGCCGCCGTGGTGCTGCCGCCGGTCCTGGTCCTCGGCCCGGCGTTCGAGACGCTCTACCACCTGGGACTGCTCGACACCTACGCCGGCCTCATCCTGCCCACCGTGGCTCCGGCGTTCGGCCTCTACCTCTTCCGCCAGGCCATGATCAACAGCGTCCCGGGCGAAATCATCGAGTCTGCCCGCATCGACGGCTGCGGCGAGATCCGCATCTTCTTCCAGATTGTCCTGCCCTTGGTCCGACCGATGCTCGGCGCGTTCCTGATCATCACCTTCCTCGGCACCTGGAACAACTTCCTCTCGCCGCAGATCATCCTTCAGAATCCCGAGCGCCAGCCGCTCTCCGTCGCCATCTTTCACCTGCGCGGCCTCTACGGTGCCGATTACGGCATGATCATGGCCGCCACCCTCATCTCGATCGCCCCTGTCATGGCCCTTTTCCTTTATCTCCAGCGCGAATTCATCTCCGGTCTCACCAGCGGGGCGGTCAAGGGCTGAGCCTTTCTAATCTGGAACCCAGGAAAGCTGGAAAAGGCCCGGATTTTGGGGGATCGTTCCCGAGTTCCTGAGTTCCGCAGCCAAGTGCAGTTTTCCCGTCCGACTTAAGATTTTATACTTTTCCTGGAAGAACCTCAACGCCGCCCCGGCCCGGTACACCGAAGATCCCGACCAGGATCTCCCCCTCCTTTTTCCCCATCATGAAAACCCCTGAAGACCACAGCGGCTCCGCCGCCCAGCCCGCCCTCGCCCCGCAAAGCCTCGCCGGCCAGCGGGAGGCCGCCGCGGAACGCCGCGCCCGGTACCCCTACCGCTTCCCCGTGGACCGCCGCCAGCTGGGCGGCAAGTTCACCGTAAAGGAGAACAGCCGCCGGCTGCTGCGCTTCTTCTACTTCGAACGCCGGCTGATGCACGCGCTCGGCTCCTGGACGCTCACCATTCCCGACTACGAGGTGAAGCTCGAGACCGGCCGCCACATTTTCTACCACGCTGACGCCGCCCGCTTCCTGCGCGAACGCCTCACCGAGCAGGAATTCCGCCCCAAGGCGATCGATGCCCACCGCGACGCCGAGATCGACCGCTTCATTGATGAAATGCTCAGCGCCGCCTCGCCCGCCGAGCTGCTCGTCGGCGTCCACCAGGTCGTCGGCAAGGCCATCGCCACGACCTACCGCCATCATATTGACGACACCGACCAGGTCACCGATGTCCCCACCATCCGCTGCCTCCGCCGCATCCTGACCGACTACGAGCCCATGCTCGCCTGGGCCGATGCCGCGGTCGACGCGTATGTCGCCGGCGGGGTCGACGAGGCCAAGCTCTCCGTGTGGCGCTGGCACCTCTCCCACCTGCTTGCCTCCATCGGCGGCATCACGGGCGCCGATCCCCGCGGCGTGGCGCCCGCCCCGCTCCGCATCGACACCAAGCCCTATGAACGCGGCACCGTGCCGATGCGCGACTCGCGGTTCGACACCTTCAGGCACACCGGCGACTACGATGCCGCCGACGTCGCCAAGCGGTTCGACAAGGATTCCTACGAGGCCATCCGCCTGCGCTTCATCCGCACCCAGCGCGATGAGGTCGACGCCATCGAGGCCTTCGGCACCTTCTGCTGGGACATCCGGTTCAAGGACTTCGATGCCGAATACGACCTTGCCCGCGTGACGTGGGACGAAGCGCGCCACACCGAGATCGGCCACCGCGCCATGCTCGCCGCCGGCTATGATCCGTACGAATTGCGCAACCGCCTCACCAGCTCCACGTGCCGCGGTCCGATGGACCCGGCTTTCGCCATGGCGGAGATCAACCTCTTCGGCGAGGTCGGCGTCCTGAAGACCATCAACGATCTCATCGACACCGCCGCCAACCGTAACGACGAGCTGCTCCGCCACATCTCGGACTACATCCGGGCCGACGAGCGCACGCATGTTCGCAAGGGCACCCACATCCTCGACATCATGACCAAGCTCGATGCGAAAGCCCTGGAGCTCCGCACCCGGGAACTCTTCACGGAATGTCTCGTCAGCCTCGGGGCGATTAAGAAGGACATCGACATGCAGACCCTCACCCGCGAGGAAATCGAGCACCTCGTCGGGGAATAATGGCGCGGGCCGTTGGCCCGCACTATTGGCAGTTGGAAGATAGGATTTGGGCGATTGAAAACGCCGCGACCCTAGGGTCGCGGCATTCCATCCCCCAACTTCCTTTCCCCTCCCCGCCCTCGCAAACGAGCCGGAGCTTGCGAGGGCGTCCGAATCACCCTTACTCAGGCGGATTCATGGCCACCACCGTTTTCACCATCGCCAACCAGAAGGGCGGCGTCGGCAAGACCACCACCGCGGTCAATCTCGCCGCCGCGCTGGCCGAGAAGAAAATCCACACGCTGCTGATCGACCTCGATCCGCAGGCCAACGCCACCAGCGCCGTCGGCATCGAAAAGCAGGCCGGGCGCAGCCTCTACGGTCCCCTCCGCGGTGAAGGGACGGCGATCGAGATGATCACGCCCACCGCGTATGAACACCTCGCACTGATTCCGAGCGAGGAGGACCTCGCCGCCGCCGAAATCGAGCTGGCCCAGATGGAGAACTACCTGATGAAGCTCCGCGGCGTGCTGGAGCCCATCCGGGCGTCCAACGGCTACCGCGCCATCATCATCGACTGCCCGCCCGCCCTCGGCATGCTTTCGATGAACAGCCTCGCCGCCGCGGACCACCTGCTCATCACGCTGCAGTGCGAATATCTCGCCCTCGAAGGCCTCGGTCAGATCCTCCGCAATGTTGACCGGCTCAAGTCCGCCCACGTCAACGACGGGCTCTCCCTGGGCGGCGTGGTCATGACCATGTTTGACTCGCGCACCAACCTCGCGAAGCAGGTCGTCGACGAGGTCAGGCAGCATCTGCCCGACAAGATCTTCGCCACCGTCATTCCCCGCACGGTGCGCCTGAGCGAGGCGCCGAGTTTCGGCAAGCCGATCTTCGCCTACGATCCCCACGGTCCCGGCGCCACGGCCTACCGCAGCCTCGCGAAGGAAGTGATCGAGCGCTTCGGGCTAAAAACTTCGTAGTAACCAGTGACCGGTGCCAAGTAACAGGGACCTGCGGACCGGACATTTTAACGCCTCGGTCTTCGCTTGGATTGCGTCTTTCTCGTTACCTGCCACCTGACCCTTGGGACTTTTCCGCCGCTTGAACAAATACCGCCACGCCTTCCTGATCGGCCTGCAGAGCAACCTCGTGTATCGCTGGAATTTCGCGGTCCGGGGCTTCTTCTCGCTGTTCCACCTCGCCGTCGTGTTCATCCTCTGGGGCGCCGCCTACTCCGGTACCCGCAGCATCGGCGGGTTCAGTTTCGGCCAGACTCTCACCTACTTCCTCGTGATGCTCGTGATGCAGTTCTTCGTCGGTGCGTTCAACGAGGACTACCAGATCAGCGAGGAAATCCGCAACGGGCTCATCAACCAGTTCCTGCTGAAGCCCATCAATTACTTCCTCTACCGTTTCAGCATCTTCGTCGCCGCCCGGCTGGTCACCGGCATCCTCATCCTCCTGCCGCTGCTGATCGCCGTGCCGCTGCTCCGGGATTATCTCACCCTCCCGACCGACCTGTGGCGGATTCCGCTCGGCGTCGCGGCGATGGCCTTCGCCGCGCTCATCCAGTTCAGCATCGCCTACTGCTTCGGCCTGCTGACGTTCTGGTTCCTCGAGATCCAGGGCTTCGTGATCCTTTCCATGGCCGTGGAATCGATCCTCGGCGGCCAGATGTTTCCCCTCGATCTGCTGCCCGGGTGGGCCTACCGGCTCGCCCAAGTCCTCCCGTTCTATTACCAAACCTATTTTCCCGCCGCGATCTTCACCGGCCGGATTCACGATCTGGACACGGTCTGGCAGGGCCTCGGCATCCAGCTGGGCTGGGTCGTGATCCTGCTCGGCTTGAACCAGTACCTCTGGACCCGCGGCCTGCGCCGCCACACCGCCGTCGGCGGCTGATCCACCATGACCCGCTACCTCCAAATCTGGCTCGCCAGCGCCCGCTATTCCATCGTGCGGACACTGATGTTTCGCTTTGATTTCTTTCTCTGGGCGACGGTCGAGTTGTTCTGGATGAGCGTCAACCTGCTCATGATTTCCGTGATTTACGACCACACCAACTTCATCGCCGGCTGGAGCAAGTACGAGATGCTGCTCCTCGTCGGCACCTCGCTCCTGATCCAGCGCTTCCTCATGGGGTTTTTCTGGAGCAGCATCTTCGAGCTGGGCCGCAACATCCGCAGCGGCTACTTCGACTTCTTCCTGGCCCAGCCCGGCAACATCCTGTTCATGGCCTCGACGCGGAAGCTCGACCTCGACGGCCTCCTCAACTCGTTTGTCGCCATGGGGGTGGTCGCCTATGCCGCGCACCGGCTCGGGCTGCACCCGTCGGCCGCCGACCTCGCCCTCTATGCCCTGATGGTCGCGTGCGGCCTCATTATCCACTACAGCATGCTGGTGCTGTCCATCTCCGTCGCCTTCTGGATCACCAGCGCCCAGGGCATCGAGGGCATCTACTTCACGCTCTCGGAATTCTCACGCCTGCCCCGCGAGGCGTTCCGCGGTCTCGCCAGCCTCGTCTTCGTCTGGCTGCTGCCCGTCGTCGTCGTGAGCAACGCCCCCGCGCAGACCCTCCTGCACGGCTTCCAGCCGGTGTGGGCCCTCGCCCTGCTCGCGGCCGCGTTGCTGTGGCTGGGCGCCGCCATTCTCGTCTTCCACCTCGGCCTGCGCCGCTATTCCAGCGCCAGCTCATGAACAACGCCCTCGGCCAGCTGCAGGCGCGTCTCGCCTACACCTTTCGCGATCCCGCGCGGCTGGAGCGCGCCGTGACCCACCCGTCCTGGCTCCAGGACCACCCGGGGGCCGGCGAGAGCAACCAGCGGCTCGAATTCCTCGGCGACGCCGTGCTGCAGCTCGTGCTCACCGAGGCGCTGTTCCAGCTTTACCCGGCGGACCGCGAGGGCGTGCTCAGCCAGCGCCGGGCCTCGCTCACCAAGGGGGCCTTTCTTGCCCTGCTGGCCCGCGAGATCGGCCTCGACACCTGCCTGCTCCTCGGCGGCAGCGAAGAGGCCGGCGGCGGACGCACCCGTGCCTCGGCCCTCGAGGACGCGCTGGAGGCCGTGATCGGCGCACTGTTTCTCGATAGCGACCTGCCCACCGTCCGCCGGGTCGTGCTGGACCTGTACGGCCCCCTGCCGGCCCGCCTTGCCGCGGAAAGCTCCGACAATCCCAAGGGCCGCCTGCAGGAGCTCGTCCAGCCGCGCCACGGCAACGACGCCCTCCGCTACGAGGTCACCCGGGTCGAGGGCGCCGATCATGCCCGGGAATACGAGGTCGCCGTCTTTCTCCTTTCCCACCGGCTCGGCTCCGGCCGAGGCTCCTCGAAAAAACTGGCCGAGGAAGCCGCCGCGCTCGCCGCGCTCGAAACGCTGAAGGCCGAATCGTAATCACGGGACCGCGGAGGCGCGGAAGCTCGGAAATGGGCCTTTGCCTTCGTCCGCTTCCGCGTTTCCGTTCCTCCGCGTTTCCGCGATTTTCCTCATGCCTCCCGTACTCCCGCGATTCAAGTTCACCGGCGTCTGCCCCGCCGCCCGCGGCGCGGTCCTCGCCGAGCTGGCGCGCGCCCATGTGGCGCCCGTGTGGCTCGTGGTGGCCGAAGACCTGAAGACCGCGGAGCACCTCGCCGAGGATGTCGCCTTCTTTCATCACGCGGCGGGCGGTGCGCGCCCCCTGCAGACCCTCGTGTTCCCGGAGTCGCTCGCCGACAGCCGCGACATGCGCGAGGCATTCGCCGCATCCAGCGACCGGCTCACCGTGCTCTCCCGCCTGCGGGCCACCCGCGCCCTGGCCGCCGCACCGGACACGCTCGTGGTTTTCACAACGCCCGCCGCGCTGCTCCAGCCCGTGCCCGCCCTGGAGGAATTTTCCACGCGGGAACTCATCCTCCGCCGCGGCCAAAAGCAGTCCTTCCACGGGCTGCTCGGGCAACTCCAGCTGCTCGACTATGATTCCGAGGCGGTGTGCGAGGCGCCCGGCCACTATGCCATCCGCGGCGGCATCATTGACGTTTACCCCGTCACGGCGAACCAGCCCTACCGGCTCGATTTTTTCGGCGATGAGATCGAGGAAATCCGCGAATTCGATCCCGTGACCCAGCGCTCCGGCGCCGGCGTGGAAAGCATCACGCTCTCGGCGTCACCCCGCGTGAAACTCGCCGAGTCCGCCACCGGCCTGGCCGACTATCTTTCCCCGGGCACGCATCTCGCGTTCATCGAACCGGCCTCCCTGGACGAGGAATTCGGCGCCTTCGCCCGCGAGGGCGCCGATCCCCTCACGCCGTTGCTCGCGCGCGCCGCGGCGATCTTCGGCGTCAGCGACCTGGATGAGGCCAGCGCCTTGTTCGAGCACGGGGTGACCGAAACCACCTGGGACACCGAAAGCCTGGCCCATCACCGGGCTTATCCTGATGACGCCCTGTTCGCGCAGGAACGCCTGCAAGTCGAGGAGGAGTCCCGGCATCGGTTTCTCTTGCAGGTGGCCGACTGGCGCAAAGCCGGCTACGTGATCCTCCTGGTGGCCTCCAAGGAGGGCGAGGAGCAGCGCATCCGGGAAATCCTCGCCGGAAACTCCGCGCTGAAGCGCATCAGGCCGCGCTTCCTGCGCGGCACCCTCAATGAAGGTTTCCGGATCCGTTTTGGTCGGGCGAATCGTCCCGCTGAGCCGCGCCCGTCCGCGAACGAACCCGGCTCATCCGGCATGCCCGCCATAGCCCCGGCGACGGCGGGACACTTCGCCCTGCCTGTGCTGGATTGGTCCACGATTCCCAAGGACGCCGCCGGCCTGGTCGTTGTCACGGAGACCGAGGTCTTCGGCCGCCAGCGCCAGCGACGGCCGGTCCTCAATCCGCGCGTAACCGCCCAGCGCGCCCAGATCGACCAGCTCCTCGACTTCTCCGAGCTCGTCGAGGGCGACTTCGTCGTGCACCTCCAGCATGGGATCGCGCTCTACCGCGGCCTGACCAAGCTCGACACGGCGCAGGGCCTGCGCGAGGTCATCTCGCTAGAGTTCGACGACCACGTGACCCTGCATGTGCCGCTGCAGGAATCCCATCTCATCAGCCGCTACGTGGGTCTCAGCAAGACCCGCCCGCAACTGGGCCGGATCGGCTCGGGCCGCTGGGAAAAGGCCCGCAAGGCCGCGGAACACGCGACCGTTGACCTCGCCGCCGAGTTGCTGCGCATCCACGCCGCCCGCGAGGCGCAGCCCGGCCACGCGTTCCCGCCTGACACGACTTGGCAGAAGGAATTCGAGGCGTCGTTCCCCTTCACCGAGACCCGCGACCAGCTGCGGGCCATCCAGGAGTCCAAGGCCGATATGGAACGCACCCGTCCGATGGACCGCCTCATCTGCGGCGATGTCGGCTTCGGCAAGACCGAGGTCGCGATCCGCGCCGCCTTCAAGGCGGTGCAAAGCGGGCGCCAGGTCGCCGTGCTCGTGCCCACCACCGTGCTGGCACAGCAGCACCTGAACACGTTTCGCGAGCGCATGGCCGGCTATCCCGTCGCCGTGGAAATGCTCAGCCGTTTCCGCACGCGCGCGGAGCTGGCCAAGATTCTCGCGGCCACGGCCGAGGGCCAGGTTGACATCCTGATCGGCACGCACCGCCTGCTGCAGGCCGACGTGAAGTTCCGCGAACTCGGGCTCGTCGTGATCGACGAGGAGCAGCGCTTCGGCGTGAAGCACAAGGAGCGCTTCAAGGCCATGCGCGCGACCGTCGACGTGCTCTCGATGAGCGCCACGCCCATTCCCCGCACGCTCTACATGGCCCTGACCGGGGCACGCGACCTCAGCGTGATCGAGACCGCCCCGACCAACCGCCATCCGATCCAGACCATCGTCAAGACCTACGAGGAAAAGGCTGTGGTCGACGCCGTGCGGCACGAAATCCGCCGCGGCGGGCAGGTTTTCTACCTCCACAACCGCGTCCAGACCATCGATCTCGTGGCCGCCCAACTGCGCCAGCTTATGCCCGACCTGAGCGTCGGCGTGGGCCACGGCCAGATGGCGGCCGCCGAGCTGGAACGCGTGATGACCGAGTTCGTTGCCGGTCGCTATCAGGTGCTCGTCTGCACGACCATCATCGAGAGCGGGCTCGATATCCCGAACTGCAACACGATCATCATCGAGGGCGCCGACCGGTTCGGGCTTTCCCAGCTCTACCAGCTCCGGGGCCGCGTCGGCCGGTTCAAGCACCAGGCCTACGCCTATCTGCTGCTGCACCGGCACACCCGCCTGCTCGACATCGCCCGGCAGCGGCTTTCGGCCATGCGGCAGCACAACCAGCTCGGCGCGGGATTCCGGATCGCCATGCGCGATTTGGAGTTGCGCGGGGCCGGCAACCTCCTCGGCGCCGAGCAAAGCGGCCATATCGTGGGGGTGGGTTTCGAGCTTTACTGCCAGCTGCTCCGTCAGTCCGTCGCGCGGCTGAAGGGCGAAAAGACGGCCGCCGCGATCCGCGCCAATGTAAAACTCGACTTCGTCTTCGTGGGCGAAAACGCCGGCACCCGGGCCGAATCCAGCCGGGGCCGGCATCAGGACGGCTATACTGCGATCAAGGATGCCGAGGACGAGGCCGGCGCCAGTGAGATCGCGAAGATCCAGGCGCGCATCCCCCTCAACTATATCGGGGAAACGCGGTTACGCATCGATTTCTACCGCAAGCTCGCCATGGCCGATGCCCTGCCCGTCCTCCGGCAGATCGAGGGCGACCTGCGCGACCGCTTCGGCAAGTACGGCGAGGAAGTGAAGGCCCTCCTGCTCGTCACGGAAATCCGGATTAGGGCGGAACAAAAGGGACTCCTCTCCGTCGAATCGGAGGCCAGCCGCTTGAAGTGCCTGCGAAACAGCGGTCGCCGGGACGATTGGGTGCAGGTCGGCACCCGGTTTCCAAGGTTGACCGCCCCCGGGCCCCTTCTACGTTTGCGGGAAATCGTCTCATTTCTGAACAATCTGCCCACTCCATGATGACAGGCCGTCGTTTCCTTTTCGCCCTGCTTGCCGCCGGACTCACGTCCGCCGGCCTGGCTCAAACCCCGCCCGACAACCTGAACCTGAGGTTTGCCAACGGCATCGCGGCCATTGCCGAGGACAAGGTCATCACTGTGGACGACGTCCGCCGCGAAATCACGCCCCTGATTCCGCAGCTCCAGCGCGAGGCCCGCAACGAGAAGGAATTCAACGAAAAGCTGGAGGCCCTGCAGGACGATATCATCCAGCAGCTCATCGATCGGGTGCTGATCGTGAAGGAATTCCGCAAGGATGAGAAAAAGCACATTCCCGCCAGCTATGTCGAAAGTCGCATCGCAGACATCCAGACCGAGCAGTTTGACAATGATCGCTCCAAATTCCTCGCCTACCTGCACTCCCGCAACACCACCCTGAATGACTACAAGAAGGAGGTGGAGGAGGACATCATCTACGGCTACATGCGCCAGATGCAGCGGAAGAGCCAGACCCTCATCAGTCCGGTGCGCATCGAGACCTTTTACCGCGAAAACAAGGACCGCTTCTTCCAGGAGGACAGCGTGCACCTGCGCCTGATCCAGTTCAAACGCGGGCCGAACGATACCGACGAGTCCCTGCGCGCCAAGGCCAGCATCGTGGTGGCGCGGTTCAATGCCGGCGTCAAATTTGAGGATCTGGCCAAGGAATTCAGCGAGGACTCCCGCCGCGCCAAGGGCGGTGACTGGGGCTGGACGAAGCGCCCGGACTTCAAGCCGGAGTTCAGCGAGCCGCTGTTCGCCCTCAAGAAGGGCGAGATCTCCGCTCCCGTCGTCACGCCGGACGGCTGCTACCTTCTCTTTGCCGAGGACCGAAAATTCGCGGGCATCCAACCGCTGGACGACGTGCGTGACCAGATCGAGCGCATCCTGGTGCAACAGATGGCTCAGGTCAGCCAGGAACGCTGGCTCGAGCGCCTGCGCCGCGACGGCTACGTCAAGCACTACTGAGATAAACTCAAAGGTAGAAATCCGAAATTCGGAATTTTCGGACTGATCGCGCAGGCTGGTCAGGCAAGTGCGCCTGGCGCAGCGGAAATGTCGCAAGCGTCGCTCGCCTGAAGTTCAGGCTCCCCTCGGATTTCGAATTTCAACCCCGAACGTTCCCTCCGAGGAAAACTCACGCCTTCGGCGTGAGTTTCTCCAGAGGAATCTTGGCATTGGGACAGGAATCCACCCAGACACCCTGCGGCCGGGCCCATTCCACGGCGTTGGCGATAACCCGGCGGACATTCCGGTCGTGATACGTCGGATAGGTTTCGTGCCCGGGGCGGAAGTAGAAAATCCTGCCGTTGCCGCGATGCCAGCAACAGCCGCTGCGAAACACTTCCCCGCCCTCGAACCATGAAATGAAGACCTGCTCTTCGGGCTCGGGGATCGCGAAGGGCTCGCCATACATTTCCTCCTGCGGCAGCTCGAAATGACGGTCGAGACCCCGGGCAATCGGATGACCCGGATTGCAGACCCACAGCCGCTCCCGCTCATCCGCTTCGCGCCAGGTCAGCGAACAGGTCGTGCCCAGCAGGCGTTTGAAAATTTTCGCGTAGTGCCCGGAGTGCAAAACGATCAGCCCCATCCCCTCGAGCACGCGCTTCTGGACGCGGTCCACAATCTCGTCGCTCACCTTGTCATGGGCCATGTGACCCCACCAGGTCAGCACATCCGTCGCCGCCAGCCGCTCCTTGGTCAGCCCGTGCTCGGGCTCCTGCAGCGTGGCGGTCGTCACACTGGCCCCGGGCAGCAGTTCCCGCACGCCGTCGGCAATGGCCGCATGCATGCCCCGGGGATAGATCGCGCTGACCTTGGCATTCTTGTGCTCGTGGACGTTTTCGCCCCAGACGATGACGCGGAGTGGATTCATGCGGCTCAGTCCAAAGCCGGATCGTCGCGGTTGAAAGGTGAAATTTGCGCTGGCCGCCGGTCAGGCATGACGCGTCGCGGAATCGCCCCGACGTTCATGCGGTCCCGGCTAAATCGACAATCAATGTATTCAAAGAACGTGGTAATTCTTTGGCTCACTGTGTCTTTCAACTTTCAAAGCACCTCGTCGACTGCCCATGCTGAGTGCTCGGGGCCGGCCGATCCGGAATCCCGCCCCGGTGAGTCTCATGGCCGATTCCTCCGAATATCCCGTCATCAACCGCCTGCGCGAAATGGCCGCCGGCGAACGCCCGCAGGAGCGCCTCGAGCGCCACGGGCCGGGCGCCCTCAGTGACACCGAGCTGCTGGCCATGCTCCTGCGCAGCGGCACCCAAGGGCACGATGTGATGACGCTCACCACCCGGCTCATCGCCGAGGCCGGCTCGCTGGCCGGCCTGCTGTCGTGGCGGGAGCCGGAATTCCGCAAACTCAAGGGCATCGGCCGGGTGAAGGCCCTGCAGCTGGTCACCACCATGGAAATCGCCCGGCGCGTCATCACGCAGCAGGCGACCGATGCGCCGATGCTCAATCGCTCAGAGCTGATCGTCGCCTATTTCCAGCCGCTGGTCTTCGGCCTGGAGGTCGAGAAATTCTGGGTGCTCTGCCTGAACCGCAAGAACCGGTTGCTGAAGCGGGTCGAGGTAACCTCCGGCACCGCCACCTCCACCCTCGCCCATCCCCGGGAAGTCTTCCGCGAGGCCATCCGCGAATCCGCCTCCGCCGTCGCTTGCGTCCACAATCATCCGAGCGGCGACCCCGGGCCCAGTGCCGCGGATCTTCAGATCACCCGCCAGCTCCGCGAGGCCGCCAAGGCCGTTGATATTGAACTCATCGACCATGTCATCGTCGGCCGGGCCGCCGCCGATCCCGCCGGCCGCGGCTATTTCAGCTTTCGCGAGGCAGGCCTCATTTAGGGCCCAACGGAGCCATCCAAGCGCCGCTGGCATCGTTTCCGCGTCCTCCGGGTGCCGTAGCCTGCCCCGCCGGGTACTCCCCCTGCCTCCTAAATGAGCCGGAGGCATGGCATTACCAGGCCTGCGGGAAAGAATGGTAGGACCTGGATTCGAACCAGGGAAGGCGTTAGCCAGCAGATTTACAGTCTGCCCTCGTTGGCCACTTGAGTATCCTACCAAAAAGCGAACGCGCACGGTCTCGGCTCACGTTGCCGAGTTCAAGGTTTTTTTCAGCGGCGCCTTGCCACCACCGCACGGGACGCTTGTCCTCAGGCTCGCCCCATGGTCACTGACATCGAAGAATGGCTCGCGGACTTCCTGGCCCGGGGTCTGGTGGCCGACCTGATCACCCTTGGCGGCTTCCTCCTCGCCCTGCTGGTCCTCGCCCGCCTGATGAGCCAGAAGAAGGCCCCGGCGAATACCTTCGCCTGGCTGCTGATCATCGTGCTCGTGCCCTATGTCGGGGTTCCCCTCTACCTGCTCCTCGGCGGCCGCAAACTCCGCCGCCTCGCCGCACGCAAGACCCCGCTCACCCCCAGCCTGCCCGGCCAGCCGGACGATCCCTCGCTCTTTTCCCATCGCCCGGTGGCCCAGACCATCATGGCCGCCGGCGCCGCCGCCCCCGTGGCCGGCAACCGTCTCAAGCTGCTGACCACCGGGGTGGCAACCTACGAGGAGCTGGAACAGCAGATCCGGTCCGCCCGCGAGGTCATTCATATCACCACGTTCATCCTCGGACGCGACGACACGGGCCGGCGCATCATCGCCCTGCTTGCTGAGCGCGCCCGGGCCGGGGTCAAAGTGCGGCTGTTGCTCGACTCGGTCGGCTGCATGTTCATTGGCCGCTCTTTCCTCGCCCCGCTCCGGGAAGCCGGCGGGGAGATCGTGCGGTTCATGCCCGTGCTCCCCTTCGCCTCCCGCGGCTCGGCCAACCTCCGCAATCACCGCAAGATCGCGGTCTTCGACCACACCCGGGCCATCATTGGCGGTCATAATCTGGCGCAGGAATACATGGGCCCGCATCCCTTCCGGAAACGTTTCGCCGACCTTGGTGCGCTGGTCGAGGGACCGGCCGCCACCCTGCTGAACGAGGTCTTTATCGCCGACTGGTGCTTTGCCAGCCGCCGGCCGCCCGGACCACTGCGGCAAACCGCGCTTACCCCGGCCGACGTGGTGCAAGGCAAGGCCGAGTTGCAGGTCGTGGCCAGCGGCCCGGACGTTCCCGGCGACCCGTTGTACGAGGGAATCATTTCCATGATCCAGGAGGCGGAACGCAGCATCTGGATCGTCACCCCTTACTTCATCCCGGACGATGTCCTGCTGCGCTCCCTGATCGTGAAGGCGCGCGCCGGCCGCCAGGTCACCCTGATCGTCCCGGCCCACTCGAATCACCCCGTGACCGACTTCGCGCGCCGGCATTACGTTCGCGAATTGCACGAGGCGGGCGGGCGGGTGCTGCTCTTTGGCGCCGGCATGATGCACAGCAAGGCGATCATCGTGGATGACTGCATCGGCCTGCTCGGTTCGGCCAATTTCGACCTTCGAAGCCTCTTCGTTAATTTCGAGATTGGCCTCGTGGTGCACTCGGCCGCCGAGGCCCTGACCATCAAGAACTGGGCCGAGGGCGTCGCGGCTCACTGCCGGGTGCTCAAGCCGGACTCAACGCGCAAGCATCACCTGGTGGGCGGCATTCTCGAGGATTTCAGCCGCCTGCTCGCACCGCTGCTCTGAATTCCGATGGATTGTAAGGTGGGGCGCGTTGCCCCCAACGCGCTTGGTTTTTGTCACCGCGGCTCCAACGCATTGGGCCCAATGCGTTCCACCTTCAACCGCATGAGTCCATTGTCCTGCCGTTGCGGCGCTTCTCTGCGCCCGGGAGACAACTCCGCAGACTCGGATTCACTTGCGCTTCTTGGCGGCAAGAAACCCGTCGCCTGACCGGGATGTTCAGGCTCAGGCCGTGGCGCTCGCGAGTTCGAGCAGGTCGAAAGCGTGGCTGACCTCGCGCCGGATTTCGGCGAGGGCCGCCCGGGCGTGCTCGATCTGCAGGTCGGTCTTCTCCGCATACTCGGCCTTCAGCGACGTCCAGCGCTCGCCGAGCTGATTGAGCTTTGTCCCGGAGTTCTGAAGCAGCAGGCGCATGCGTCCCTGGAGCGGCGTCACGCGGCAGGCGAGGCGCTCATCCAGGCGGCGGCGGGCCTCGGCCAGCTGCATCAGGAGGATTTTTTCCTCGGAAACGCGGCGGAGGCCGTTGGCCAGGCGGAGTTTCTCGAGCGTCCAGATCGACCATTTGGTCGGATCCCACTGCCACCACTTCACGCCATTGCGATAGTCGTGCTGAAACTCGTGGTGATAATTATGGTAGCCTTCGCCAAAGGTGAAGATGGCCATCACGCCGCTGTCGCGCGCGCTGCAGCGGTCGGAGTACGGCTGGCGCCCAACCGTATGGCAGAGCGAATTGATGAAGAAGGTCATGTGTTGCACGGCGACAACCCGCGCCACGCCGGCCAGCAGGAAGCCGCCCAGCGCCCCGACCCACCCCGCATGCAGGTAACCGAGGAAAGCCGGCAGCAGGAAGCCGACCGTGATCGCGATCCGGACGTAATATTTCTCCTGGAGCATCACCAACCGGTCCTTGCGCAGGTCCGCGACGTTGTCCCACGGCGGCTCGGGATCGAGCTTGAAGAGGATCCAGCCGATGTGCGCGTGCCAGAATCCCTTGCTGATGTCGTAGGGATCGTCGTCCGTGTCCACGCTCTTGTGGTGGCGGCGGTGGTCGGACACCCACGCCAGCGCGCTGTTTTCAAAGGTTGCCGCGCCAAAAAGCAGCGTGACCAGCCGCACGGGCCAGCGCGCCTCAAACGCCTTGTGGGCAAACAGCCGGTGATAGCCGAGCGTGATGCTCAGGCCCGTCGCAATGAAGAAGCCGAAGAACATCGCGACCTGAAAAGCGTCGGCCTTGAAGTGCCAGAGGTAGAAGGGCACAACCGTGCAGGTGACGACGGCGGTTCCGATGAGGAACGAACTGTTGATCCAGTTGATGCGGGCGGAGGGAAGGCGGAATGGCACGGGCCGACAGTGTGGAGCGGAGGGCTCCCGCGCGAGTGCAATCTGTGTAAAACGTCACCAGGAACCAGAGCAAAAAATGCGCTTAGTGGCGGGGATTTTCCGCCCGGGAGGCCCGAAGCAGGGCCAGGTTGCTGACGGCCTGTTCGTCGCCGGGGCGCAGCTGCAGCACCGTTTCGTATTGCACCTGCGCCTCGTCATACCGGCCGAGTTCGGCCAGGCTGTTACCCAGGTTGTTGTGCGCATCGGCAAACCCCGGCCAGATCCGCACGGCCGCGGCGTAGTGCTCCGCCGCTTCCTGAAACTTGCGCTGCTCGAACAGCGCGTTGCCGATGGCGAAGTGCACCGCGAACGAATTCGGCTCCAGCCGCTCCGCTTCCTGGTAATGCGCCATCGCTTCCTCGCTCCGGCCCAGGCGGACCAGGACGCTGGCCATCTCCAGCTGGAGCGAAATCTCGCCCGGCTGGAGCCGCAGCGCCGTCGCGTAATGCCCCAGCGCCTCGTCCATCCGCCCGGACATCGCCAGTGCGCCCGCCAGCGTGTGATGCACATCGGCATAATCCGGCCGGAGGCGCAGGGCGGTCTCAAACTGCTCCAAGGCCGGGCCCTCCCGCCCCAGGCGCAGCAACGCCACGCCGAGGACATAGTGCGCCTGCGGGTAGCCCGGCTTCAGCCTCAACGCCGCTTCGCACGCGGACACGGCCTCTGCCGGACGGTTCTGGCGCAGCAGGAAATTTCCCTGGTTGAAATGACCCTCGGCATAGTCGGGTCTGAGCGCCACCGCCTGCTGAAAATGCTTTTCCGCTTCCGCCGGCCGGCCCGCGGCCTCGAGGGCGTCGCCCAGGTTGGTCTGCACGCGCGCATTACCCGGCTGCTGCTCCGCGGTGACCGTCCACATCCGCAGCGCCGTGCGATAATCCTCGTTGCGCATCGCCGTCAGTGCGCCCGCGCCCGCCGCCAGCGCCAGCCACACGGGCACGCTGCGGCTGCCCAGCCATCGGTAAAGCCCGAGCACCACGCCCGCCACCACGCCCGCCAGCGGCACATACAGCCGGTGCTCGGCCATCGGCAGGTTTGACACCGCCACCACGCTCGAGGTGGGCGCCAGGATCAGAAAAAACCACGCGCCGGCAAATCCCACCGCCCGGCGGCCGCTGCCCGGCGCCGACGGACGGAACAGCAGCCACGCCACGACCGCCACGAGCAGCAAAACCGCCGCGACATACGGCGCCTCGGCCCAGGAGGCCGGATCCACCCCGCGTCCATAATCAAAGACCAGCGGATGCGGCCAGAGCGCGAGGCCAAGGTACTGGAGGACCACCCGCCCCTCCATCAGGGCATACTCCCACCAACTCCCGCCGACATTGAGACCCGCACCACGCGCATGCACGCCGGCCAGCTGATATCCCAGGAGAAGCCATGGACTCGCCAGCACCGCATAATACTTCCAGCGGCGGCGCCAGGCCTCGCGGAACGTTCCGCTGACAAACGTCCGGTCGTAAAGCAGCACCGCCACCGGGGCCGTGACGATCATCTCCTTGGACGCCACGCCCAGCAGGTAGAAAATGACCGAGTAGACCGCCTGGCGCGTCCTGCCCTCCTCCGCATAGCGGATGAACGCAGACAGCGTCAGCAAATAGAACAGGCCCATCAGTGACTCGGCGCGCTGCGACACATACGAGACCGCCTCCGTCTGCAACGGGTGCAGGGTCCAGAGCAGAGCCACCGCCAAAGCCGGGACGGCCGGCGGCAAAACGGGCGCCTGCCCCATGCCCGGGCTCGCGCCGACTCCCGGCAGCTTCACCCACGTCTGCAACGTACGCCGGACGATGCCAAACAAGGTCAGGCCGGCCAGCAGGTGGATCACCAGGTTGAGCAGATGGTAACCCCACACGTTCATACCGCCGAACGCGTAGTTGAGCGCAAAGGAAAGGTTCAGCAGCGGCCGTCCCGCCGACCCCGCGGACGGCGGGGCCCACATCGCCGTCCAGATCGGAGAGAGATGCCGGATCGTCGGATTGCCCGGGATGGAGTCCAGGTCATCGAACAAAAACGGCCCCGCAAAACTATTCGAATAAGCCGCCCAGCCCGCGAGCACGAGCACCGCGCCGCCCAGCAGGACGCCCCGCCGCGCCCATGGTCCGGATGATTTTTCCGGGCCACTTTTTCCCGTCGAACTTGCGCGTATCTTGGGCATGGCAATTTCGGCCTCAGAATTGGGCGGCGCTCGCAGTCAGGCAAGAGGGCTCTTTGCCTTCGCGGGGCCCTGCCGCCCGATGAAGCCTACCCTTGCACCGCGTGCGTTTCGATAAACGCCCGGATCGCCGCCGCGTTTGCCGGCAGCCGGTGCTTGATGACCGGTCGGGACTTGAGCGCCTCGAGGGCCGGATCCGTTGGCTCGAGACCGATCGCGGCGCGGATGGTTTCGGGAAACTTCGCCGGACTTGCCGTGGCCAGCACGACGCTGAGGCGGTCCGGCGAAAATTCCCTGAAGGCACAGGCGGTGTGCGGATCCACGATATAGCCGTGCTCACGGTGCACCCGCGCGATGATACCGGGAATCTCCGCATCTGTGCAGTGCGAGGCCGTGAACGTGCCGCGCTCCCAGCCGTCGAAGCGGTACGCGCCCGTCGCCTTGAATTCGGCCATGATGCCGCGCACCCGGGCTGGATCGCGGCCCACGCTGTAGTAGAGGAACCGCTCGAAATTCGACGCGACCTGGATGTCCATCGACGGCGCAAGGCTCGGTGCGACGTCTTTCACGCGATACTCCCCCGTCGTGAACAGCCGGTAGAGAATGTCGTTCTGGTTCGTCGCGATCTTGAATCCCCGGATCGGCACACCCATCTGCTGCAGCATCCAACCGGCGAGCACGTTGCCGAAGTTTCCCGTCGGCACGACAAACTCGACGTTGCTGCGCTCCGCCGCCGGCAACTTCAGCCACGCGTGGAGATAGTAAACACACTGCGCCAGCACGCGGGCGAGGTTGATGGAGTTGACCGCCGAAAGCCGGAGCCGCAAGCGGAACTCCTGGTCGCCCAGGATTTCCTTCAGCACCGCCTGCGCGTCGTCGAACGTCCCATCAACGGCGAGGGCGAACACGTTCGCCGCACCCGTGCAGGCCATCTGCCGTTCCTGGAGCGGCGACACCCGGCCGTCGGGATAGAGGATGAAGATGGCGGTGCCCGGCTTGCCCAGCAGCCCGTGGATCGCCGCCGCGCCCGTGTCGCCCGACGTGGCGCCGAGCACGTTGATCGACTGTGCGCGCACCTGGCATTGATGCTCGTAAAGGTTGCCGAGCAGCTGGAGCGCGAAATCCTTGAAGGCCAGCGTCGGGCCGTGAAACAGCTCCAGCACCTGCAGCTGCGGCCCCAGCTTCTTCAGCGGCGCGATGTCCGGATGCGAAAAGCCCGTGTATGATTTCACCACCAAGGCGCGCAGCGTTTCCGCGGGAATGTCCGTCGCGAAAAGTCGCATGAACTCGAAGCAAAGCCCGGCATACCCGAGCCCCTCCCATCGATTCAGTTGACCGGAGACATCCGGCAGCGTCTCCGGCAGAAACAGTCCTCCATCCGGCGCCAGCCCGGTGGCCACGGCATCCGAAAAGCCCAGCGGCGGGGTCTGGCCTCTGGTTGAGATGAAACGCATAAAAGTAGGGCGCGTTACCCTTGGTGCTCCGGGTTTGATGGTAGGGTGGGACCGCTGGGTCCGCCAACCACGTCGCCGGCCAACGGATCACGGCGCGCCCAGCGGTCGCGCCCCACCCTTTGGATCAACGCCGTGTCCATCAGGCAAAATTACGCCTTATCCAGCTCAAACGCCGTGTGCGCCACCCGGGCGGCCTCGTCGGCGCGGTCCAGGTCCAGCACGATGGAGATCTTGATCTCCGAAGTGCTGATCAGCTCGATGTTGATGCCCGCATCGGCCAGCGCCTGGAAGAGCGTCGCCGCCACGCCCGAATGCGTCTTCATGCCGACGCCCACCACCGACAGCTTGGCAATGTGCTCGTGCACCGTCACCTGGCCGCCGCCAATCGCGGTCAGCACCGGCTCCAGCGCCCGCACGGCCCGGGCCGTGTCGGTCTGCGGCACGGTGAACGTGAGGTTCGCCACGCCCTGCCGGCCGACGTTCTGCACGATCATGTCCACGTTCACGTTGGCATCGGCCAGCGCGCGGAAGACCTTCGCCGCGGAACCCGGCTTGTCCCGGATGTTGCTGACGATGACCTTGGCCTGGTCCTTGTCGACGGCGACGCCGCGGACCACGACTTTTTCCATGTAGGCGACTTCTTCTTTCACGATGGTTCCTGGATTGTGGTTGAACGATGAGCGGACTTCGAAAACGACGTTGTATTTCTTGGCGAACTCGACCGAGCGGGTCTGCATGACCTTGCTGCCGGACGACGCCAGCTCGAGCATCTCGTCATAGGAGATCTCGCCGAGCTTGCGGGCGGTCTTCACCACGCGGGGATCGGCGGTGTAGACTCCGTCCACGTCGGTGTAGATCTCGCACTTGTCCGCCTTCACGGCCGCGGCCAGCGCGATGGCGGTGAGGTCGGAGCCGCCGCGCCCGAGCGTGGTGATCTGGCCCTCCTCGTTGATGCCCTGGAAGCCCGCGACGATCACGACCTTGCCCGCCTTGAGGTCCTTTTCCACCGGCTTGGCATTGATCGTCTTGATCTTCGCCTTGGTGTGGACCTTGTCCGTGAAGATGCCGGCCTGCGCGCCCGTGTAGCTGACGGCGGCCACGCCGATGCCGTGCAGCGCCATTGCGGTCAGCGCGATCGTCTCCTGCTCGCCCGTGGCGAGCAGCATGTCCAGCTCCCGTTCGCTGGGGAATTCGCACACGGCTTTCGCGCGGGCGAGGAGCTCGTTGGTCACCCCGGAGCGGGCCGAGACGACGACGACGAGCTCGTTGCCCTCGTCGCGCGACGCCTTGATGCGCTCGGCGACATTCTTGATGCGTTCGACGTCACCCACGGAGGTGCCGCCATATTTTTGAACGATGCGTGCCATGGTCGGAAGAAGGGTCAGTCGGAGAAATCGCCGATGCGCAGGAGCAGCGGCCGCTCCAGGACGCAGCGCAGGCGCGCCAGCCGCGCGAGGGTGGCCCGCATCGCCCGCTCGTCACTGCGATGGGTCGTGAGCACCAGCGAGGCCGCGCCGGCGGGCTCGTGGGCGCTCTGGATGACGCTCGCGATGCTGACCTGCTTCGCCGCCATCGCGGTCGCCACCTGGGCCAACACGCCCGGCTCGTCACTCACCGTCATGCGGAGGTAGTAGCGGCAGCGGATGTGTTCCAGCGGCGCCAGGCGGCAGGCGCGCGCAGGACGCGCCGGCGCACTGGCCTTGCGGGCGGTGATGAACGCGCGCCGGTCGTTCTTCAGCAGCGCCACGGCATCCACCAAGTCGCTGATGACCGCGCTCGACGTCGCATCCTGGCCCGCGCCGCGGCCGATGTAGAGCGTGGTACCCGCGACATCGCCCCGGACCGACACGGCATTGAACACGCCGCTGACCTTCGCCACGACGTGGCTCTCGGGCAGCAGCGTCGGGTGGACGCGCACGCTGAGCTCGTCCGTCTCAAAATCCCGTGCGATCACGGCCAGCAGCTTGATGCCGTAGCCGAGCGCAACCGCATGTTTGAAGTCGGCCGGCGTGATCCGGTCGATGCCCTCCACGATCATCTGCTCCGGTTTCACCCAGGTATGGTGCGCGAGAAACGCCAGCACCGCCGCCTTGTGCGCCGTGTCCCAGCCCTGCACGTCGAGCGACTCGTCGGCCTCGGCGTAGCCAAGCGCCTTCGCCTCGCCCAGCACCGCGGTGTAGGGGGCGTCCTGCTCCTCCATCTGAGTAAGGATGTAATTGCACGTGCCGTTGAGGATGCCGTAGATCAGGGGAAACCGGTTCGCCACGAGACCCTCGCGCAGCGCCTTGATGATCGGGATGCCACCGGCGACACTGGCCTCGAACAGGAAGTGGCCGCCGTGCCGGCGGGCCGTCTCGAAAATCTCCGCGCCATGCGCACAGAGGAGCGCCTTGTTGGCCGAGATCACGACCTTGCCCGCGGCCAGCGCCGCCAGCGTCACCTTGCGCGCTACTGTCGTCCCGCCAATGAGCTCGCAGACGATGTCAATGTTCGGATCGGTCGCGACCGCGATGGGGTCGGTCGTGAGCTTCCTCGCCGCCACCGTCACGCCCCGGCGCTTGCTCAGGTCGCGCACCGAGGCGCGCGCCAGCTCCAGCTTCACGCCGAGGCGCGATTCCAGGTCGGGCCGGATGCGGGAAAGATGCTTCCACACGCCCTGCCCCACCGTGCCCAGGCCGCAGATGCCGATGCGAATGACAGGAAGGGGCTTGGTCATGAGGGGGTGGGCCCGGCCGGTTTCTGGCCGATCTTGTTTTCCGTGCCCGCCAGCAGGCGGGAGATATTGGTCCGGTGGCGGATGATGATGAAAACCATCACGGCGGCACAGACCCCCAGCAGCAGCGGCGTGGCGTGCAGCAGCCAGGCTGCCACGGTGATCGCCACCCCCGCGAGCATCGAAGCGAGGGAGGCATATTTCGTGATCACCACCGTGAGCCCCCAGACCACGGCAGCCACGATCGCGCCACACGGGAAAATCACCAGAAATCCACCGGCTCCGGTCGCGACACCCTTGCCCCCCTTGAACCGGGTAAAACAAGAAAAGGAGTGTCCCAGGATGGCTCCGACCAATCCGGCCACCATGAACGGGGTCGGGTCGATACGGACGAAAAGCGGCTCCGCCGCATGAGCCCGGGACACGCCTGTGGCCCAGGCCAGCGGCCAGCCCGCCGCCGCCGCGCCCTTCAGCGCATCGAGAAACAGCACGAGGTTGCCCGGGCCCGGGCCGAGCACCCGCCGGACATTGGTCGCGCCGGGGTTCTTGCTGCCGACTTCGAAAATATTCACGCCCTTCGCGCGCGCGACGAGGTAGCCAAAGGGGATTGCGCCCAAAAGGTATCCAACCACGCCAGCGAGGAGGAGGGAGGTCAGCATGTGAGGCTACAGCTGCGCAAATTTCGCCAATTTGATGGCCCGGTGCGACTTTAATTCCTGCCGCGCCGCGGCGCTCGGCTCGCTGTCGAGGTTGATGACCATCAGCGCCGTCTCACCCGCCTGCTGGCGGCTGAGCGACATGTTGGCGATGTTCACCTTGTCCCGGCCGAGCAGCGTGCCGACGTAGCCGATCATGCCCGGCTCGTCGTGATTCTCGATGACGAGCAGCTTGCCGTGCGCCTCGGCCTCGACTTCGCGGCCATTGAGCTCGACCAGGCGGGGCTTGCTGCCCTTGCCGATCAGCGTGCCCTTCGCGGAATGCGTGGTGCCGTCGCCGGCCACGGCCTCCACCGCGATGAGCTCGGTGTAGTCGGTCTCATCCGTGGACTTGACCACCTCGAGCTTCACCCCGAGGCGCTGCAGCACCAGCGGGGCGTTCACAAAATTCACGGACTCGCCGCTGATGCGGCGCAGCCAGCCGCGCTGGATGGAGCGCGTGACAGCGGTCGCGTCGAGGTCGATCATCTTGCCCCAATAGGTGATGCGCAGCGTCGCGATCTGCGGCGGCGCCAGCTGCTGCACCAGGGTGCCGAGCTTCTGGCCGAGATCGAGGTACGGTCCGAGCACCTTGAGTCCGGCCGCGTCGATGCTGGGCATGTTGACGGCGTTGCGGATGATGCCGCCGGCCAGCACATCGGTGATCTGCTCGGCAATCTCGAGGCCGACCGCATCCTGCGCTTCGGCCGTCGAGGCTCCAAGATGCGGCGTGAGGACGACATTGGGCAGCGCCCGGAATTCGCTCTCCTTCGCCAGCGGCTCATCTTCAAAGACGTCGAGCCCGGCCGCGCCGACCTGGCCGGACTTCAAGGCCGCGAGCAGCGCGGTTTCCTTGATGATGCCGCCGCGGGCGCAGTTGAAGAGCCGGACGCCCTTGCGGCACTTCGCCAGCGCGGCTTCGTCGATCAGGTAGTGGGTCGCGTCGGTCAGCGGCATGTGGACCGTGATATAGTCTGACTGGGCCAGCAATTCGTCGAGCGACACGGCCTCGACCTGCATCGCCTTCGCGCGGCTCGGCGCGAGGTAGGGATCGTAGGCGAGCACGCGCATGCCAAACGCCTGCGCCCGCTTCGCGACCTCCGAGCCGATGCGGCCCAGCCCGACGATGCCGAGTGTCTTGCGGAACAGCTCGCTGCCGGAGAAAGTCTTGCGGTCCCACTGCCCCGCGCGCATCGAGGCCGCAGCCTGCGGCACGGGCCGGGCGCCGCACAGGATGTGGGTGAATGTCAGCTCCGCGGTCGCGATCGTGTTGCCCGAGGGCGTGTTCATCACAATGACCCCGCGCTCCGTGGCCGCCTCGACATCGACGTTGTCCACGCCGACCCCCGCCCGCCCTACGACCTTCAGCAGGGGCGCGGCCGCCAGCACCTCGGCCGTGATCTTGGTCTCCGAGCGGACCGCGATGGCCTGAACGTCCCGGACCAGCTCCCGTAGCTTTTCCGGCGAGGAACCGTAAGCCTCAACGACCTCGAAGCCCTTCTGCTGGCGCAGATAGGCGACTCCCTTGGGTGAAATCTTGTCGGCAACGAGGACTTTCATGGGGGCAAAATGCCCGGCAGCGAAAAGTCCGGCCGGGTAAAACGCAATTCAAACCAAGGTCCCGCTGTGTCTTAGCCGGGAAATCCGATGCAGGGCGGGGTCAGCGACCCCGCCCTGCAATTATTTCAGGCTGATCCCCAGCGTGTGCGCGGCGAAGCCGAACATGTCCGTCCATTCCTCGATCGTCTTCGAAACCGGCGTGGTCCCGCTGGAACCGCCGTGCCCGGCGTTCGATTCGATCCGGATCAGGGCCGGGTTCTTCGAGCCCGCCATCGCCGCCTGCAGTGTCGCCGCGTACTTGAACGAGTGCGCTGGAAACACGCGGTCATCGTGGTCACCCGTTGTCACGAATACCGCGGGATAGCTCGCCCCGGCCCTGATCGTGTGCAGCGGCGAGTAGGCGCGGAGGTAGGCGAAGCCTTCCGCCGTGTCGCTGTTGCCGTAGTCGGCCGCCCAGGCGGCGCCGACCGTGAATTTGTGATAGCGCAGCATGTCCATCACGCCGACCTGCGGAAAGGCCACGGCTGCGAGATCCGGCCGCTGGTTGAGCACCGCGCCGATGAGCAGGCCGCCGTTCGATCGGCCCTGGATCACCAGCCGGTCATGGCTCGTATAGTGTTTCGCCACCAGCCAGTCCGCCGCGGCGATATAGTCGTCGAAGACGTTCTGCTTCCGCTCCTTCGTGCCCGCGAGATGCCACGCCTCGCCGTACTCGCCGCCGCCGCGCAGGTCGGCCACGGCGTAGATGCCGCCCATCTCGAGCCACACCAGCGTCGGGATCGAAAAGGCGGGGTGCATGGAGATGTTGAAGCCGCCGTAGCCGTAGAGCCACGTCGGTGATTTCCCATCCAGGGCGACACCCTTGCGGTGCGTCACAAACATCGGGATCTTCGTCCCGTCCTTCGACGTCACCCAGACCTGTTCGGTCTCGTAGGGCGAGGGGTCAAACGCGACCTTGCTCTGTTGGAAAACCTCGCTCTTACCGGTGTCGAGGTCGTGCCGGATGGCCGTCGGCGCCGCGAGATAGGACGAGAAACTGTAGAACAACTCGGGATCGTCATCGCGGCCGCTCATGCCCTCGACGCTGCCGATGCCAGGCAGCGCGATTTCACCCAGCGACCTGCCGTCAGCCGCAAACACCGCGAGCCGGCTCTTCACATCATGCATGTAGCTGATGACAAAACGCCCGCCGATATAATCCACGCCGTCGATGTTGTCCGCCGTCTCGGGCACCAGGGTCCGCCAATTGGCGGGCGCGGGCGCCTGGAGGCTGATCGCGACGACCTTCCCGCGCACCGCCCCGAGGTTGGTCGAGACGTAAAGCGTGTCGCCGTGGTTGCCCACCACCCCGTAGTTGGCGTCAAACGCATCGAGCAGCCGCACGACCGGACCGTCGAGCTTCGGATGGGCCGGGTCCAAGAGGTCGCGGTAGTAGACCGCATTCTGCGTGCGGCCGTTCTGGTTGACGTACAGCAGCAAATAACGGCCGTCATCGGTCACGCGCGCGCTCACCATCCGGTCCGGATGTTCCGGCAGTTCAAAGACGAGCACGTCGGCGCTCTGAGCTGTCCCCAGCCGGTGATAGTAGATTTTCCGGTTCAGCAGTTTTCCGAAGAGTTTGTCGCCCTTCGCGACCTCGGGGTAGCGGCCGTAGAAAAAGCCCTGGCTATCCTTGGTCCAGCTCAGGCCGGAGAACTTGACCCACTGGATGTGGTCGGCCGTGTCCTTGCCGGTCGCGATGTCACGGACAAAGAACTCCTCCCAGTCCGAACCCGCCGCCTTCAGCGCGTAGCCCAGCCACTTGCCATCCTCCGACGGCGAGGCCGTGCCCAGCGCCACCGTGCCCTCGGCTGAGAGCGTGTTCGGGTCGATCAGCACCCGCGGCGGACTTGACAGGGAATCCTGCACATACAGCACCGACTGGTTCTGCAGGCCGTCATTCTTGGTGAAAAAATAATGTCCGCCGCGCTTGAACGGCAGGCTGAACCGCGGGTAGTTCCACAGCGCGGTGAGCCGCGCCCGGATGGCGTTGCGCTCCGGCATCTGCGCCAGCGCACTGGCCGTGAGCGCACGCTCGGCGGCGATCCACGCCTTGGTCTCGGGCGAATCCGTCGCCTCCATCCAGCGGTAGGGATCCGCGACCTTCATCCCGTGGTAATCGTCCACCACGTCACCGCGCGGGGCGGCCGGGTAAGTCCACGTCGTCGGGTCGGCAAACATCGGAAGGGAGAGCAAACAGAACCAGAGCGGGGTCAAGTTACGCATGGCTTCAGCGTGGTCATTCGCCGCAGTGAGGCAAGCCCACCGCGCTCCCAGATCGCCAGTAGCAGCCGACGTAAGGAGGCTGCGGAGAATCCCATTCTAGCCGCCAAGGTCGCAAAGAACGCGAAGCCAGATTGTCATCCCGAGCGTAGCGAAGAATCCAGTGAGATTTCGCGATTAGCTTCGATGTCATCAAACTGGATTCTTCGCTACGCTCAGGATGACAAGCCGCGGAGCAGAGATCACAGTAGTCTACCCAACCTTTGCCCGGCCTTCGCGCTCTTCGCGCCCTTCGCGGTTAATTCATCGGGCTCAAGTCACCCGCAACCCCGTATTGCCACCCGCGACCCGCCCCGTTTTTGTCGCGCCAATGGATGACTCCTCCCCCGCCGCCCGTCTCGCCCGCCAGATCGAGTTCATCTTCGAGGTGGACCGGCTGAAGGAAATTTTTCGGCAGACGATCAACACGCGGAGCCGCCGACCCGAGAACGACGCCGAGCACTCCTGGCATCTCTGCCTCTGCGTGATCGTCCTCGCCGAGCATGCCAACGTACCGTCGCTCGACGTGCTGCGCGTGCTCAAGATGGTCATCCTTCACGACCTCGTGGAAATCGACGCCGGCGACACCTTCGCCTACGATACCGCCGCCATGGCCGGACAGCATGAGCGCGAAGCCCGCGCCGCCGACCGCATCTTCGGCCTGTTGCCGCCGGACCAGACCCGCGAATTCCGCGCGCTGTGGGATGAGTTCGAGGAGAAGCAGACGCCCGAGGCGAAGTTTGCCGCGGCCGTGGACCGCTTCCAGCCGATGCTGCTCAACTGCCGCACCGAGGGCGCCGCATGGAACCGCCACGGCGTGACGCAGGACCGCGTGCTCGCCCGCAACCGCCACATCGCCGAGGGCTGCGCCGAACTCTGGCACTACGCCGAGCAGATGGTGCAGGACGCCGTGACCGCCGGCCACCTCAAGCCCGCCCCCCGGCCCTGACCCCCATCCTGCGTAATTCTGGCCACGGATTGCTCGGATCCGTTCAGGATAAAACCCAGGGCCCGACTAACTGGCTTGGGTTCGGACTGCTCCACCCGGAGTGAATCCGTGTAATCTGTGGTTAAGATTCCGGCCCTTCAGCTCAGGTCCCGGATCGATCCGAACTCCGGATCGAACAAGCGGCGGTACGTATGGACAATCATCCCGTCGGTCAGGCCGGCGAGATAGTCGCAGATCTGCCGGGCTTTGCCGGCCGTCGTCGGTTCCGCGTCGATCAGCTTACCGACGCGCGCCGGCAGGATGTTGATCACGCGCGGGCCTTTCTCGACGTAGTTGCTCCACGTCGAATTCCACAGGTCGAACAGCACCCGGCGCGCCTTGTGCTCGATCTGCTGCAGCTGCGGGCTCTCGAAAATGATGTCGTTCGCCATGCGCTTGAAGAACTTCGCCTCGCGCTCCGCCTCCGGCGCCACGACCAGCTCGAACCGGTAGCGGTTCGTCTTCGCCGCCATGAAATTGTCCCTCTCCCGCAGCCGGCACGCGGTGATGAAGCCGCCGATCTTCTGGGCAAAGGCGCTCTCCAGCCGGTCGCTGCGGATCGCGTCGAACAGCACGTCGAGCAACTGCTGCTGCGGGGCGTCGATCGCCTGCCCTGCCGCCCACGCCTCGATCTTCTCCTGGCTCAGGAATCCCGCCTTCACGCCATCCACAATGTCGTTGAGCGAATACGCCGCGTCATCCGCCCAGTCCATGATCTGGCACTCGACACTCTTGAAGGCGTTCAGCTTTGTGCCGGCCTGCAGTTCGCGGGGTATCTTCGCCGCACCGAAGACAAACGTCCGCTCCTCCGCCTGCGCGTCGTAGAGGAAATGGTTCTGCGGCTTCTGGGGAAATTCCCGGAAGAGCTTCTTGTACTTCAGCACGCCGTCGAGCAGCGCCCGCGTCGGCTGCATGCCGCGCACGCTCGTCTCGTTCTGGTAGATCGTGCCCGTCAGCAGGCGCAGCGTCTGCGCATTGCCCTCGAACCCGCCCCACTTGATCATCAACTCCTGCAGCGTCCGCTCCCCCGAGTGGCCGAACGGCGGGTGCCCCAGGTCGTGCGCCAGGCAGACCGCCTCGACCAGCTCGCCGTCGATGAAGAAATCATCCTTCAGCAGCCCGCCCCGCGACTGAAGGTAGTGGCAGATGGAGCGCCCGATCTGCGCCACCTCCATCGAGTGCGTCAGGCGCGTGCGATAAAAGTCGTACTCGCCCGACAGGAACACCTGCGTCTTCGACTGGAGCTTGCGGAAGGCATGCGCGTGGATGATGCGGTCCCGGTCGATCTGAAACGGGCTGCGGTAATCCGACTTGCGCTCCGCGCCGTAGGTCCCGGTGTCGAAGGCATGGTAGAAGCGGTTCTGCATGGGAATCGCTTCGACACGAAAGCCATCCCCGACACGATGCAAACCCATATGCGTATACCGCCCCGCCTGACCCTGGTTCTCCTCCTCGCCGCCGGCCTGATCCGACTGCCGCTCTCCGCCGCGAGCGCTCCCAGCCCCGCCGATCCGCTCATCGGCGCGATGGATCTCCTGAAGATCCAGCAGCTCGATGCCCCCGTGCTCTCCCCTGACGGGCGGAGCGTCCTGTACACCGTCAAGACCATCGTCGGGAAGCCCGACAAAAAGGGGGAATACAGTTATCACACCCACCTCTGGCTTGCCGCCACCGATGGCCGCACGCCGCCACGCGAGCTGACCCACGGCGAGGCCGGCGCCAGTTCGCCGCAATGGAGCCCCGACGGCCGGCGCGTCGCCTTTGTCCGCACGGAAAATGACAAGCCCCAGATCTGGATCCTGCCGTTCGCCGACGGCGGTGAAGCCGTGGCCCTGACGAAGCTCGAGTCGGGCGCGGTGAACCCGCGGTGGTCGCCCGATGGCCGCTTCATCGCCTTCATCTCCACCCTGGACGCGACGGAGATCCGGAAGGAACTCATCCGGCTCAAGGCCCCGCCGCAACCCGGCTGGGACACCGAGCGCCCGAAGCGCACGCCCGGCGATACCGCCGACTGGTTCGACAAGGCCAAGGACTCCAAGCGCCTTGCGGCCTCGCCCGACGGCACCCGCCAGGAGCAGCGCGAATGGCTCGCGGAGAATGAGGCTGACGGCAATCCGCGGGTCATCGACCGGCTGAACTTCCTTGGCGAGGCCGACCTCGAGCCTCAGCTCAAGTTCACCAACCTGTTCGTCATCGAGACCCGCGAGGGCGCCATCCCCCTGGCCCTCACTCCCGGCTACCGCAGCGTCCGGGGCGCAGAATGGACGCCCGACGGCCGGCAGCTGGTTTTCTCCACTGAATTTCCCAGCACCCGCCATCCCGATCGCGAATTCGCGAGCAGCCTCGAGCTGATCCATGCCGACGGCACCGGACGGGCCACCTTGCTCGCCGACGAAGCCGAGAACTTTGGCGACCCGCGGATCTCACCGGACGGAAAACTGGTAACTTTTCTCGCCCAGAACATCGCGACGAACCCCGGCTATGCGCCGGTGCGCATCGGTTTCAAGCGCCTGGGCGATGCGTCCGCCCCGTGGTACGCCGACTCGTTCGACCGGAACGCGGGCAACCTCAAGTGGTCGGCCGATTCCAGCCACGTTTACTTCCTTGCCGCCAGCAACGGCGGTTTTCCGCTCTACCGGGTCGCCGCCCGGCCCAAGGCCGTGCCGGAGCGCCTCACGGCTCTTGAGACCGGAGTCGACGCCTTTGACCTCGGCCGCGATCACCTCGCCTACGTGCTGACCCAGCCGGCCGACCCTTACGAACTTTGCACGGCCGGCCTCGACGCGCGGGAGCCCCGGCTCCTGACCACCCACAACAGCGAGTGGTTGCACGACAAGCTGGTGAGCCTGCCCGAACACCGCACGATCACCCGTCCCGATGGGACCGTGGTTGATGTCTGGATCATCAAGCCGGCCCGGTTTGACGCCGCCAAAAAATATCCCCTGCTGCTCGAGATCCACGGCGGCCCGCAGGCCATGTGGGGTCCGGGCGAGGCCTCCATGTGGCATGAGTTCCAATTCTTCGCCGCCCGCGGCTACGGGATCGTCTACTGCAATCCCCGCGGCTCGGGCGGCTACGGCTACGCGTTTCAGCACGCCAATTACCAGAACTGGGGCCCTGGTCCGGGCGCCGATATTCTCGCCGCGGTTGATCTGGCCGCCCAGGAGCCGTGGGTGGATGCCAGCCGCGAGGTCGTCACCGGCGGCAGCTACGGCGGTTATATGACGGCCTGGCTCATCACGCAGGACCACCGCTTCAAGGCCGCCGTCGCCGTGCGCGGGGTTTACGACCTCGCGACCTTCTTCGGCGAGGGCAATGCCTGGCGGCTGGTCCCGTACGATTTCGGTGGCTACCCGTGGCAGAAGGACATCCGGCCCATCCTCGAGGCGAATTCGCCGATGACCTTCGTTGACCGGATCACGACCCCCCTCCTGATCAAGCACGGCGACACCGATCTCCGCACCGGTTTCGTCCAGAGCGAGATGCTCTACAAGTCCCTGAAGGTCCTCGGTCGGCCTGTCGAGTACGCCCGCTACCCGCATGCCACGCACGAGCTCAGCCGCAGCGGCGACCCGCGCCAGCGGCTCGACCGGATCGTGCGCTTCGACGAGTTCTTCCGTCGGTACATCGGTGAGAACTGAGGCGGAAACCCCGGTTATCATTCTAAACGATGTGAAACCTATCCGCCTGATGAATGACCGTGTAGGTGGGCCGGGCGCTCCACCGCCCGGCAGTCCTTGGATCAGAACCGCGCGCGTAGCGCCCGGCCCGCCCTAAGCGGTTTGCAACGCTTTGGACTGCTTCGGCCCTTCCGTCTTTCACCTTTCAACTTCTCCGTCCTCATGCCCCGCGCCTCCTTCCCTACCGCTTTCGGTGTCTGCGCCCTGTCGTGGGGTGATACGGGCCTGACCGGATTTGAATTGCCCGAGGCGCCGGCGCGCGACGAGGACCAAACCCCGCCGCCGGAGATCGCGCGGCTCATTGCCCGCGTGCAGCTGCATCTCGGCGGGACGCTGCAGGATTTCTCCGGCCTGCCTTATGACTTCGGCCGGGTCCCGGAGTTTGCGCGGGAGGTTTATCGCGCCACGCTCGCCGTCAAAGCCGGCCGCACGGCGAGTTACGGCACCCTGGCTGCCGTGCTCGGCCATCCCCCGGCCGTGAGCCGGGCCGTCGGCTCCGCACTCGGGGCCAATCCGTGGCCGCTGCTCGTGCCCTGCCATCGCATTGTCGCCGCGGATGGCAAGATGACCGGGTTTTCCGGCCCCGGCGGCATCCGGACCAAGCTGCGGCTGCTGGCCCTGGAAGGTGCGGAACTGTTTGCGGAGTGAACCTCCGTCCTCACATTAGTGCCACTCCTTCTGACATGCCTGCTCCCACCATGCGCGCCATTGCCAAGTTAACGCCCGGTCCCGGGCTCCAGCTCACCGAGGTCCCGGTGCCCAAACCCGGCATCAACGACGTGCTGATCAAGATCAAGAAGACTTCGATCTGCGGCACCGACGTCCACATCTACAACTGGGACGCGTGGGCCGAGAAGACCATCCCGGTGCCGATGGTCGTCGGACACGAGTTTGTCGGCGTGATCGAGGAGGTCGGCAGCAACGTGATCGGCTTCAAGCCCGGCGACCTTGTCGATGGCGAGGGCCACATCGTCTGCGGCATCTGCCGCAACTGCCTCGCCGGCCGCCGCCACCTCTGCAAGGACACCAAGGGTGTCGGCGTGAACCGCCAGGGCGCCTTCGCCGAGTACCTCTGCATTCCCGCCAGCAACGCCGTCCACGTCGACCCGGCCATCCCGCTCGACGTGCTCTCCTGCTTCGATCCCCTCGGCAATGCCACGCACACCGCGCTCCAGTACGACCTCGTCGGCGAGGATGTCCTCATCACCGGCGCCGGCCCCATCGGCTGCATGGCCGTCGCCATCGCGAAGCACGCCGGCGCGCGCAAGATCGTCGTCACCGACGTGAATCCCGACCGCCTCGCCCTCGCCACCAAGATGGGCGCCACCCGGACCGTGGACGTCTCCAAGGAGAAGCTCCCCGACGTCCAGCGGGACATCGGCATGAAGGAGGGTTTCGACATCGGCCTCGAGATGTCCGGCAATCCCCGCGCACTGAATGACATGATCGACAACATGGCGCACGGCGGCCGCATCGCGCTCCTCGGCATCATGCCCGGCGCCGCGGCGGTCGACTGGAACAAGGTCGTCTTCAACATGCTCACGATCCGCGGCATCTACGGCCGGGAAATGTACGAGACCTGGTACAAGATGACCGCGATGATCCAGAGCGGCCTCGATATCTCCCCGGTCATCACGCACCGCTTTCCCTTCACCGAATTCCAGCAGGGCTTCGACCTGATGCGCTCCGGCAAGAGCGGCAAGATCGTGCTGACCTGGAGCTGAGCCATGACACCCGCCTACCTCGCCCACCTGCAGAAAACCCTCGCGGACATCGAGGCCGCGGGCCTCTTCAAGCGCGAGCGCGTGATCACCACGCCGCAGAACTCGCACATCACCGTGGCGGGCGGCCGGCAGGTCCTCAACTTCTGCGCCAACAACTACCTCGGGCTCGCGGACAACCCCGAGATCATCCAGTCCGCCCGCGCGACCCTCGACCGCTGGGGCTACGGCCTCGCCTCGGTGCGCTTCATCTGCGGCACGCAGCAGATCCACAAGGACCTCGAGGCCCGGCTCAGCGCATTCCTCGGCACCGATGACACCATCCTTTACGGCTCCTGCTTCGACGCCAATGGCGGGGTCTTCGAGACGCTGCTCGCCGCCGAGGACGCCGTGATCAGCGACGAGCTGAACCACGCGTCGATCATCGACGGCATCCGGCTCTGCAAGGCCCAGCGCTACCGCTATAAGAACAACGACATGGCCGACCTCGAGGCGAAGCTGAAGGAGGCCGATGCGGCCAAGGCGCGCTTCAAGCTGATCGCCACCGACGGCGTGTTCTCGATGGACGGCTTCATCGCCAACATGAGGGCCATCTGCGACCTCGCGGATAAATATGGCGCCCTCGTGATGATGGATGACAGCCATGCGGTCGGTTTCATGGGCAAGACTGGCCGCGGCACCCATGAGCACTGCGGGGTGATGGGCCGTGTCGACGTCATCACCGGCACCCTCGGCAAGGCCCTCGGCGGCGCCAGCGGCGGCTACATCAGCGGCAAGCGGGAGGTCATCGACCTGCTCCGGCAGCGTTCCCGGCCGTATCTCTTTTCCAACACCCTCGCCCCGGTGATCGCCGCCGCGTCCATCACGACGCTCGACCTGATCACCCGCTCGACCGCGCTCCGCGACAAGCTCGAGGCGAGCACGAAGTATTTCCGCGAGGGCCTGACGAACGCCGGGCTCACCCTCAGGCCTGGCACCCACCCGATCGTGCCCGTGATGCTCGGCGACGCCGCGCTCTCGCAGAAGTTCGCCGCGCGGATGCTGGAAAAAGGCGTCTACGTCATCGGCTTTTTTTATCCCGTGGTACCGCAGGGCACCGCGCGCATCCGCACCCAGGTCAGCGCCGCCCACAGCCGCGAGGACCTCGATTTCGCCATCAACGCCTTCGCCGAGGTGAAGGCAGAACTCGGGCTTTGATTCTGAGCAGGGCGGGTCCCTGACCCGCTCTCCGGAGGCTCTCAAGGCGGGTCGGAGACCCGCCCTGCTCCCGATCTCCTTCCATTCTTTGCTTCGCTCCAGCGAGCAAACTGCCAAGGATAACCCCATGAAACTCCCCGCCCCCGTCTGCCGGAAACTGGAGAAAGCCGCCCGCACCGCGGCCAAGGCGTCCTATTCGCCCTATTCGAAATTTCGCGTGGGCGCGGCGGTCCTCGCCGGTTCGGGCAAGATCTACACCGGGACCAACGTCGAGAACGCCTCCTACGGCCTCTGCAACTGCGCCGAGCGGACCGCCATCTTTACCGCCGCCGCCGCCGGGGAGCGGGCAGTGAAGGCAGTCGCGGTCTATACGCCCACGCGGACGGCCACCACCCCCTGCGGCGCCTGCCGGCAGGTGATCAATGAATTCGGCCCCACCGCCCGGATCTTCTGCGTGTGCGATCAGCCCGATCGCATCGAGACCACGCTCGACCGGCTGCTCCCCTCCGCGTTCGGTCCCACGAACCTGCGTCGCCGCCGGAAATCCTGACCGGCCGGCCGACCGGGGTCAGGTGCATTAATCACGCGCAACTTCCGGTGGATTCGTGCTCCCGATTTCGCTTAAGCCGGAAGCCTAATCCGCACTGAAAAAATCCCGGACCGAGGCCACCGCCCGGTCGCGCGGCACTTCGTGCTCCGTGCGGCCGGTCAGGTCACGGATCTTGACGACCCCTTTCGCCACCTCGTCATCGCCGTAGATCAGGGCGAGTTTCGCGCCGGAATCGGCTGCCGCCTTGAACTGCTTGCCGAACGCGACCTCCTTCAGCGGATAATCCACCCGGTGGCCGGCGGCCCGGAGCGCGTGAATGTCGGCAAAGGCCGCGCGCCGGCCGGCCTCGCCGCCGATCACACAGTAGACATCCGGCGCCTGCACAAAAGCCGGCATGAGTCCGCGCTGTTCCAGCAGCAGGGCGAATGTCATGTCGCCGATCGCAAACCCCACCGCCGGCAGCGCCGGACCGCCCAGTTTCTCCACCAGGTCATCGTAACGGCCTCCGCCGGCCAGCGCGCGGAGTTCGCCCTTGCGGTCAAACGCCTCGAACACAAATCCGGTGTAGTACGCCAGCCCGCGCACCACGCCCAGATCCACGGCGATGAAACGCCCGAGCCCCATGGCCTCCAGCCCGCCCAGGAGCTTCCTCCAGTCGGCCAGCCGCGCCGCGAGTTTGTCGCTGGCCAGCGGGGCCAATGTCTCTTCCAGCGCCGCGAGGGTCTTGATCTGCAGGAAGGCCAGCACCTTCGCCTTCACCCCGGCCTCCAGCCCGCCAAACTGTTCGGTGTAGCCCTTGAAGGCGTCGTCGCCGTACTTCTCAAACTTGTCGACCGCGCCGAGCACCCCGCGGATCCGCGGCTCGCCGAGCCCGAGCGCCTCAAGGTAATAAAACCACAGGTTCCGGTCGCTGAGCCGAATGCAGAAATCCTCCTCGGTCAGCCCGAACGCAGCCAGGCACTGCGTGAGCAGCGCGATCAGCTCGATCTCCGCCTCGGGACCGGACTCGCCGAAGATGTCGGCGTTGAACTGGAAAAAACAGCGGCCGCGGCCCTTCTGCATCCGCTCGTAGCGGTAGAATTCGGCGATGCTGAACCACTTGATCGGGCGCTTGAGCGCACTGGCCTTGGCGCCCACCAGCCGGCAGACCGTCGGGGTCATCTCCGGGCGCAACGCCACCTCGCGGCCGCCCTTGTCGGTGAAGCTGAAGAGCTGGGCCTCGATTTCGTCGCCCGACTTGGCCTTGTACAATTCCAGCGGCTCCAGGACCGGGGCGTCGTATTCCGCAAACCCGAAGGCGTGGGCCGTGCGCCGCCAAAGGTCGAAGATATGCTTCCGACGGGACAAGTCGTCGGGATAAAACTCACGGAAGCCGGGAAGTGACTGGAACGTCGCCATTGGTGCGAAAATGGCCGGACGCCGGGAGGCAGCGCGATGCTATTTTTCGGCCAAATAAAAAGGCCGGGCATCGGCCCGGCCTGCACAACCAACGCGTCGGACGCCTGCGCTCAGAGGCCCGACTGCAACTTGGCCAGATCCAGCTTCTTGAGCTGCTGCTTGAGGATCTTGCCGGATTTGAATTTGACCACGGCCCGCTGCGGAATGACGACCTCCGCCTCGGGCTTGTTCGGGTTGCGGCCGATGCGGGCCTTGCGCACCTGGACTTCCAGCACGCCAAAATTGCGCAGCTCCACGTTGCGGCCGTCAGCCAGCGCCTTTTGGATGATGTCGAGCGTGAGTTGGACCGTCTCCACGACCTGTTTCTGGGGGAAACTGGTCTTTTTGTAGATTTCGAGGACGATCTCTCGTTTGGTGAGATTAGTGGACATGAGATTTTTCCTTTGTTTCGTAAAAGCCTCTTCCAGACCGGCCTAAACTATTCCCTGATGTTGAATTGCGTCAACTACTATGGCGTGGTTTATTCATTGGCCGCCCAACGCCCCTTTTCATGCCTGATCCCACTGCCGTTAACTCCATGTTTGCCCGCATCGCGGGACGCTACGATCTGGCCAACCACCTGCTGAGCGGGGGCTTGGATATCGGCTGGCGGAAGAGGTTGCTGAGGGCCGTCCGGCGTCACGCGCCGCAGGAAGTCTTGGATCTGGCCACTGGCAGCGGCGATGTCGCTTTCACGCTAAGCCATGGTCTGCCAGCCGGAACCACCATTGTTGGCATGGATTTCTGCCGGCCGATGCTGGACCAGGCGGACTTGAAGAAAGCCGCCCTCCCGGCTGACCGGCAGGCCTCCCTCTCCTTCCGCCAGGGCGATGGCCTCGCCCTGCCTTTGGCCGACGCCAGCTTCGACGCCGTGACGATTTCCTTCGGCCTGCGCAACATGGCCGACCGGCATCGCTCGCTCACCGAGATGCGGCGCGTGCTCCGCCCCGGTGGGCGGATGTATGTCCTGGAGTTTTCCCAGCCGCAGGCCTGGGTGCGCCCGCTGTATTTTTTCTACCTGCGAAAAATCCTGCCGCGCATCGCGGGCGCCGTCACCGGGGATTACGCCGCCTATGTCTATCTCAACGAGACCATCGAGCAGTTCCCCGACCGGGCCGCCCTCGCCGCGGAAATCACCGCCGCCGGATTTTCCGGCGTAACCGCCACCGGCCTGACCTTCGGCACCGTCGCCCTGCACGAGGCCGTGCGTTAGGACTGGGGCTTGCAAGATGGGCTGGCCCGTCCCGTGCCAGCATTTCATGGCGCCCCACCCATGCACAACGGCATCAATCCGTCCCGTTCAAATCATTCCATGCGAGCACAGGGAAGCATCCGCCCATCCGGTCAGTTGAACGACTTGCCGCAGCCGCACGTGCTCTGGGCATTCGGATTCTTGATCTCGAATCCCTTGCCGTGCAGGCCGTCGTCAAAATCGATGTTGGACCCGCTGAGGTACGCGAGGCTCGAGGGATCCACAAAAAATCCCACGCCCTCGCTCTCCAACTCGGCGTCGCCGTCCTTCCGCTCATCGAACGACATGCCGTACTGAAACCCCGAGCAGCCGCCCGTCTCGACAAAGACCCGCAGGCGCTTGCTCGGTGCGCCCAGTTCGGCCTGCATGGCGCGCACGCGGGCCGCGGCGCGCGGGGTGAGGGTGATCATGCGCGCAACGTAGGACCGCCGGACGCGCTGTCAAACACCCCTGCAGCAGATTTCGCGCCGAATTCTGACTGAACACTTGCCAGTCGCGCCGGCGCACCCTTTCCTCCCGCTTCGTGGCGTCCATCAAACACGTTTTCAACGAGATTCACTACGAGATGATCCGCAAGCTCGCGGAAGGCGGCATGGGGGTCGTCTATGAGGCCGTCCAGCTCGGCGCCGGCAATTTCAAGAAGGTCGTGGCCGTGAAGCTCATCCGGGAGGAATTCTCCGCCATCGAGGAGTTCCAGAAGAATTTCATCGGCGAGGCCCGGCTCGTGGCGGACCTCATCCATACCAACATCGTCCAGACGTATCATCTCGGCCAGATCGGCGGCCAGTACTTCATGGTCATGGAGTTCGTGCGCGGCGTGAACCTGGAGGTCTTCATCGAGAAGCACCGTTCGCTCCGCCGCCCGATCCCGCTCGATCTCGCCGCCTTCATCATTTCCCGCATCGCCCGCGGCCTCGCCTACGCCCACCAGAAGTGCGACCGCGAGGGCCGTCACCTCAACATCGTCCACCGCGACATCGGCCCGAAGAACGTGCTCCTCGCCTTCGAGGGCGACGTGAAGCTGACGGACTTCGGCATCGCGAAGGCCCTCGACCTCATGTACAATGAGGAGGGCAAGGTGATCGCGGGCAAGGACGAGTACCTCTCGCCGGAGCAGGCCAATTACGCGGTGACCGATGCCCGCGCCGACCTGTTCCCCCTCGGCATCGTCCTCACCCAGCTGCTGCTCGGGAAGAACCTTTTCCGCGCCATCGACCGCGCCCAGTCGCGCCGCAACATCCTGATGATGCCCATCCCGCGCTTCTCGACCCTGCGCGAGGACATCGATCCCAAGCTCGAGGCCATCATCCAGAAGGCCCTGACCCGCGACCGCGAGCAGCGCTACCAGTCCGCCTTCGAGATGCTGACCGACCTCGAGATGTACCTTTACAGCGACCGCTACGGCCCCACGAACGAAAAGCTCGGGGTCTATATCAAGGAGATCTTCGGCATCGAGGATCCGGGCGGCACTTCCCTTTCTTCCCGTCCACCCATCCCACGCCCCTGAGATGAGAACCGCCAGTCATCATCCAGCTCATGAGCGGGCCCGGATTTAGCCACGACCTCCGCCAGCGCCAGACCCAATCCCTTGTTCTTGCGCCGCAGCTTCGGCATTCCCTGAAGATCCTTCAGGTGGCCGCGCTGGACCTGCGTTCCGTCATCCAGGAGGAGCTGCAGTCCAATCCCACGCTCGAGGAGCAGCCGATGGACGGGGAGAGCATCGACAAGACTTCCGATGCGGCCGCCGATGACGAGGGTGCCGCGGGAGCCTCCGATGACGGCGATCACCGCGAGGAGATGGATTTCGACAAGCAGTTCGAGATCCTCGGCAAGCTCGACCAGGACTGGCGCGACCACATGTCGAGTGCCGGCGGTTCGCAGAGCCACACCGCGGAGGACGCGGAGAAGCGCCAGCACTTCTTCGACTCCCTCGTCAGCGAAACCTCGCTGCAGGAGCATCTCATGCAGCAGGTGGCGCTCGACGACCTCTCCGCCCCGCTGCTCGCGGCCCTGCAGCACCTGATCGGCAGCCTTGATGACCGGGGGTTTCTGGCCCAGCCGCCCGCCGACATCGCCCTGCAAACCGGCCTGCCGTACGAGACGGTGCTTGAGGCCCTGCAGCTCCTGCAAAGCTTCGATCCGCCCGGCATCGGCAGCCAGACCCTCGCCGAGTGCCTGCTCGCGCAGCTGAAGGCCAAGGGCCGCGGCGACGCCCTCGCGGCCCGGATGATCCGCGACCAATTTGAGCTGCTCTCCCGCCGCCGCATCCCCGAACTCGCCCGCAAGCTCGGCGCCCCCGCCGACGACATCCAGGCCGCCATTGAGGAAATTGGGAAGCTCGACCCCGCCCCCGGACGGCGTTTCGCCGAGGACAACAACCGCGTCGTCGTGCCCGACGTCATCGTCGAGCAGGAAGGCACCGAGTGGAAGATCCACCTCAACAACGACTACATCCCGCGCCTGCGCATCTCCAGCACCTACCGCGACCTCATCGCCAAGGGCACGCTCTCGAAGGAGGAGCGCGAGTACCTGCGCGAGCGGATGCGCTCCGGCAAGTTCCTGATCGATTCCATCGAGCAGCGCCAGCGGACGATCGAGCGCATCACCCGCGAGATCATCAAGGCGCAGACCCCGTTCTTCGAAAAGGGCGTCTCCAGCCTGCAGCCGCTCACCATGACCCAGATCGCCGATATCGTCGGCGTGCACGAAACCACGGTGAGCCGCGCGATCGCCAACAAGTACATGAAGACGCCGCACGGCATCTTTGACTTCAAGTTCTTCTTCACCACCGGCTACCAGGCCGACAGCGGCGCCTCGGTCTCCAACACCAGCGTCAAGGAAATGCTCGCCGACCTCGTCGCCGTCGAGGACAAGACCGCCCCGCTCAGCGACCAGGAACTCGTCGCCAAGCTCCAGGAAAAGGGCCTCACCCTCGCCCGCCGGACCGTCGCAAAATACCGCGAGGAACTCGGCATCCTGCCGAGCAACCTCCGGCGCGACTATAAGTGATTTCGGATGGCGGATAGCGGAAACCGCAGGGCCAGCCGGGCGGAACCAATCCGGAGTTTAAGCGAGGTGTGGGGCGCTCCGCTTGCATCCAGGTCACGTCATCAGCGCTGCTTTGTCATTCTGGGCGCAGCGAAGAATCCAGTGAGATTCCGCTGTGAGCTTCGGCACCATCCAGCTGGATTTTTCGCTGCGCCCAGAATGGCAAACTCGGAATCACGGATTTGACGGCACTCCTTTGGCCAAACTGCTTCGCCTGGCCCCGCGCCCATGTGCCGGTCCGGTTTCCGGTACCCGCCATCCGAAATTCTCACCCCACCCCTGCGCCCGGCTCGATCCGCAGGTCCATCCCCGCGGTGCGCTCGACGCCGGTGGTGTCCGCCCAGGCGGCGAACGCGATCATGCCCGCATTGTCACCCGTGTGCCTGGGCTGCGCCGCCAGGAACGGAATCCCCTCCGACCGCGCCAGGCCTTCCATCGCGACCCGCAGGCTGCCGTTGTTCGCGACCCCGCCCGAGAGACCGAGGCTGCGAAACCTCCCGCTGCCCTGCTCCAACGCCGCCCGCGCCTTGCGGACCAGCGCATCCAGCACCGCTTGCTGGTAGCTCGCACACAGGTCCGGCAGGCGGGCCTGCACCTCCGCCGGCGTCATCTTCTCAATCTGGTAGCGCAGGCTCGTCTTCACTCCGGAAAAGCTGAAATCCAGCTCATCCCTCCGGCCGATGCCGCGGGGAAAATCAAACGCCGCGGGCCGGCCGGTCCCCGCGAGCTTCTCGATCAGCGGCCCGCCCGGATAACCCAGCCCGAGGAGCTTGGCCCCCTTGTCGAGGGCCTCGCCGGCGGCATCGTCGCGGGTTGAGGAAAGCACGGTCACGCTCCGGTCCGCCCCAAGCGTGAACAGCAGCGTGTTGCCGCCCGACACAATGAGCCCGAGGTGCGGCAACAGTGCCTCCAGCCGGTGCCCGAACTCGCCCGGCCCTTCCGCATGCAGGCCGATGAAGGGCGACCACACATGCCCGCGCAGGTGGTTCACCCCGAGCAACGGCACGCGCCAGGCCAGCGCCAGCGCCTTCGCCGCCGCCACGCCGATCGCGAGGCAGGCGGCGAGTCCCGGGCCGTTCGTCACCGCGACACCCGTCACCCGGGAAAAATCCATGGCGGCCCGCGCGCACTCCAGCAGCGGCGGAAAATTCCGCAGGTGCTCGCGCGTGGCGAGATCCGGCACCACCCCGCCATGCCGGGCATGCAGCGCGATCTGGCTGTGCACCCATTCCCCCGTCAGGCCGCGGGCCGGATCGAACCCGGCCACCGCGGTCTCATCGCACGAGCTTTCCAGCGCCAGGATCATGCGCGCTAACGGGCCTCCGCCGGCGCCGCCCGGTCCGCCAGGAGGTTGATGCCCTTGAGGACATCGAGCGCAGCCTGGAGCTGGCGGTCCTCGATCGGGGCGAACCCGAAGCGCTCCTTGAAATCCTTCGGATCCGTCACGTCGGACCGCAGGCGCTGCAGGCGGAGTTTACTGTCCTCGTCCGGCGTCATCACGACCTCCACCTGCGGGCTGATGCCCTTCTCATGGATGCTCACGCCGCCGGGCGTGTAGTAGCGGGCAGTGGTGAGGCGCAGGCCTTCGCCGTTCTTCAGCTTGAAGATGGACTGGACCGAACCCTTGCCAAAAGAACGCTCGCCAACCACCACCGCCCGGCCGGTGTCCTTCAGCGCACCCGTGACCACCTCGGCCGCGCTGGCGCTGCCCGCATTGATCAGGATGGCGACCGGCAGTGTGAGCGGGGCCCCTTCGGCCTCCGCGCGGTATTCCTCCCGGTCCGCCGGTTTCCGACCCTGGGTGTAGACAATGAGTTCGCCTTTCTTGAAGAACGGCTCGGCCACCTCGACCGCCGCATCCAGCAGCCCGCCTGGATTGCCCCGCAGGTCGATCACGAGGCTGTCGATGCCCTCCTTCAGGAGCCGGTCCAGCGCGTTGGCGAATTCCTCGCCCGTGTGGTCGGAGAACTCCGTCAGCTCGATGTACCCGGTGTGCGCCGACAGCACCCGGACATCCCGGACACTCTCCTGCTGGATCATTTTGCGCGTCAGGGTGAGCTCGAAGTTCTTCCCCGTGCTGGCCCGGTACAGCCCCACCGTCACCTTAGTGTCCGGCTTCCCCCGCAGCCGGTCGATCACGCCGTCCATGGTCAGCCCTTTTTCCAGCAGCTTGCCGTCGACCCGCACGATTTCGTCGCCCCGGAGGATGCCCGCGCGGTCACCCGGCGAACCGGCGATCGGCGCGATGACCAGGACCCGGCCCTTGCGCATCTCGACCTGGACGCCGATGCCGCTGAAATCGCCGCTCAGCTCCTCCTCCAGTACCGTGTAGTCCTTCGACTCCAGGAATTCAGAGTGCGGATCCAGCGACTCCACCATGCCATGGATGGCGGATTTCGCGAGCTGGTCGTATTCCGAGGACTTCGCATCCACGTAATTCTCGTTCACCAGCTGCAGCACTTCCTTCACATAGGAGGACGAGCGGTCCAGGTCCCGGTTGGGAAAGAAGCCCCACGTCAGCGCCAGCTTCGCCGCACCCAGCGAGAGGGCCACGCCGAGCACCACGCCCGCCGCAAGGATGAGAATCCGTTTGAGCATCCGGCTCACTGTGTGCATCTGCTACGCTTTGTAAATGGGTTCGTCAGCCACGCCATCCGCCGCGCCGTCCGCGGAATTCCTCGCCGCATTCCGCCTCCGGGCCGGGCCGGGCGGCGCCCTGACCTTCGCGGAATTCATGGAGCTCGCGCTCTACCACCCGGCCCTGGGCTACTACCGCCGGCCCCGGCCGCGCGTGGGCTACGGGGCGGACACCGACTTCTATACCGCCAGCACGAGTGGACCGGTTTTTGGCGGGCTCGTCGCGGCGGCCGTGACGACCCTGCTGGCCGGGCAGGATCCCGGCGCCTTCACTTTCGTTGAGATCGGCGCCGAGCCCGGGCGCAGCGTTATGGCCGGCGTGGCGCATCCGTTTCGGTCCGTGCAGACGCTGCGACTGGAGGACCCGCCCGAACTGCGCGGGAACTGCGTGGTGTTTTCCAACGAGCTCTTCGACGCCCAGCCCTTTCAGCGTTTCGTTTTTCACGGGCAAGCCTGGCACCAGCTCGGCGTGATCCTGCAGGACAACGCCCTGGTCGAAACGATCCTGCCGGCGGTCGCGCCCGCGGATTTTCCGCCTGCTGCGCCCGAGGGCTATATCATCGACGCACCGCTCGCGGCCGCGGCGCTCGCGGGGCGGATCGCCGCCCAGCCCTGGACCGGCCTGTTGCTCGCCTTCGACTATGGCAAGTCTTGGCGGGAACTGATCGAGGCCACCCCCGCCGGCACCGCCCGCGCCTATCACCGGCACACGCAGTCAAATCATCTCCTCGCCCAGCCCGGCGAACAGGATCTCACGTGCCATGTCTGCTGGGACTGGCTGGCGGCAGCGGTCGCCAAGGAGGGCTTCACCTCGCCGGTCATCGAGTCGCAGGAAGCCTTTTTCATCCATCAGGCCGCCGGGTACATTGCCGCCACTACGACCGCCGAGGCGGCGCGCTTCAGTCCGAAAAAGCTCAGTCTGCTGCAGTTGCTGCACCCTTCGCACCTCGGGCAGAAGTTTCAGGTTCTGCACGCCACGCGGTTTTAAAATTCCCCTTGCATCGCCCGGGGCCCGACCTTTACGTATGACCCTTTAATCACTCAAAACCATGGCCAGAATCTGCGCAATCACCGGTCGTCGTCCCGTCAAGGGCTCGATCATCAACCGTAAAGGTCAGTCAAAGAAGAGCGGCGGCATTGGTACGCACGTGACCAGCATCACGAAGCGCAAATTCCGGCCGAATCTGCAGCGCATCCGCGTCAAAATGCCCAATGGCGGCACGAAACGCCTGCTCGTCTCGGTCAAGGCCATCAAGGCCGGACTCGTCCAAAAGGCCTGAGTCAGACCCCTATCCTGTTTTCCCGGCCCGCAGCCCACACTGCGGGCCTTTTTTTGCCCCTTTACTGCTGCCTCCGGCGAATCTCCGCCCTAGCGCGGCGGGGCCACCGGCGCCAGATTGCCTGACCAGAGTTCGCGATAGATCGGACTGGCCGGTGTCGGGATGCGTCCAATGTCGAAGCCGCGCTCCTCGACATAATCCAGGCCATAATGAAAAGCCGCGAGGAGCAGCGGGTAGGAAAACACGTTTTTGCGGTGCAGGTACGACCGGGAGTAGGCGAGATAGTCGGTCCCGACTTGCAGGTTGGTCCGCCAGACCCACACCGCCGGCTCATAGGGCACCGCCGACACCGCGCGCCAGGCCCGCGGCTTGAGCTGGAAGAGCCCCCGGGCCTCGCCGTTGTGCGCGGCGGGGTCGAAGTTGGATTCGGCGGCGACCAGCGCATAGACGAATTCCGGCGACATCCGGTACCGATCCGCCAGCGGCCGGATGGCCTCCCATATCTCGCGGCGGGTCGGAGGCGCCACCGCTTCCAACGATGTCCGCCGGCCGCAGGCCGCAAATCCAAGCGTGAGGACGATGAGAACGGCGCCGATCGCTCTCATGCGTCCACCCGCTACAGGGCCCGGAACACCACGGCGGCGTTTTGCCCGCCAAAGCCGAGGTTGTTGCTCAGCACCGTGCGCACCGTCGCGGTCCGCGCCACGTTGGGCACATAGTCGAGGTCGCAGTCCGGATCCGGATCCTCGAGATTGATCGTCGGAGCGATCATGCCGGTCTGGATCGTCTTGACCGAAATGACCGACTCGATGCCGCCGGCCGCACCCAGCAGGTGTCCCGTCATGGACTTGGTCGAGCTGATTGCCAGCCGGTGGGCGTGCTCGCCGAAAACCTTCTTGATGGCCAGCGTTTCGAATTTGTCATTGTACGGCGTGGAGGTGCCGTGGGCGTTGATGTAGTCCACCTGCTCCGGCCTTGCGCCCGCGTGCGCGAGCGCCCGCATCATGGCGAGGGACAGGCCCCGGCCCTCGGGGTCCGGCTGGGTGATGTGAAATGCGTCGCAGGTGGCGGCATAGCCGGCCAGCTCGCAGTAGATGCGCGCGCCGCGGGCCCGGGCATGCTCCAGCGATTCAAGCACGAGGATTCCCGAGCCCTCGCCCATGATGAAGCCGTCCCGGTTCCGGTCGAAGGGCCGGCAGGCCTTCTGCGGGGCGTCGTTGCGCGTGCTCATCGCCCTCATCGAGCAGAAACCGGCATACGACTGCTCGGTGATCGCCGCCTCGCTGCCTCCGGCCACCATCACATCCGCATCCCCGCGGCGGATGGCATGCGCGGCCTCGCCGATGGCATGGGTGCCCGTCGCACACGCCGAGACAATGCCGAAATTGGGCCCGCGGGCCCCGAGTTCGATGGCGATGAGGCCGCTGGCCATGTTGCCGATCAGCGCGGGAATCATGAACGGCGAAACCTTGCGCGGTCCGCGCGCGCGCATCACATCGTGCTGCGTCTCGATGGTCTGCATCCCGCCGATCCCGGAGCCGATGATGACCCCGACCCGGTCGCCGTTCTCGTGCGTGACGTCGAGCGCCGCATCCGTCACGGCCTGCCGCGCGGCGGCAAAGGCGAAATGGGTGTAGCGGTCGTTGCGGCGGGCCTCCTTCGGGTCCATGTGCTGCGCCGCCTCCCAGTCGCGGACCTCGGCCCCGATCTGGCTGGCGAACGCCGCGGGGTCGAAATGCGTGACGCGCTCGATGCCGCAGCGGCCGGCCAGCAGGCTGGCCCAGAAGGCGTCAACCGTGTGGCCGATCGAGACCACCGCACCCAACCCGGTGACCACAACCCGGCGCGGCGTGAAGGAGGTTTCCATGGTCTGTTGCGACTGGCTCGATTTCAGCAAACAAAAAGGCGTTCTGCCAGAGATTCCCGCGGAGGAAACAGGCAGAACGCCAGAAGTTGGGACAACGGGAAGCTCAGGCTTTGCCGGCCTTGCCCTTGATGTAGTCGATTACCTGGCCGACCGTCTGGAGTTTCTCGGCGTCGGACTCCGGGATTTCGCCCTTGATCTCGTCCTTGAATTCCTCCTCGAAAGCCATGATGAGCTCGACCGTGTCGAGCGAATCGGCGCCAAGGTCATCAAGGAAGGATGCGGTCGGGGTGATCTGCTCCTCGTTCACGTTAAGCTGATTAACGATGATTTCTTTGACGCGCTGTTCGATAGTTTTTGGGTCAGCCATAGTGATAAATTCGAGTGGTTTGGAGGGTTCACATCGCCATGCCGCCGTCAACGGCAAAAACTTGCCCGGTGATGTAGTTGGCCTGTTCGGAGCAAAGATAGGCCGTCATATGCGCGATGTCCGCCGCCTCGCCAAAGCGCTTTAAGGGCACGGCTTCGAGGACTTTGGCGGAAATCTCCGGGTTATTGACGAATTCGGTCGTCATATCGGTCTTGATGAAGCCGGGGGCGACCGCGTTGACGGTCACATTGCGGCCGGCGAACTCCCGGGCCAGCGTCTTGGTCAGGCCGATCATGCCCGCCTTCGCCGCGGAATAATTGGCCTGGCCGGCATTGCCCATGATGCCGCTGACGGACGTGATGTTCACGATACGGCCCCAGCGCGCGCGGGTCATGGGCCGGCCAAGGTGCTTGGTCCAGTGGAAGCAACTGGAGAGGTTGGTGGCGATGACATCATTCCAGTCCGCCTCGCTCATGCGGAAGAGCAGCCCGTCCTTGGTGATGCCCGCGTTGTTCACGAGGATATCAATCACGGGAAACTCGGCGAGCAGCGCCTCCGCGGCCTTGGCCACGGCCGCGCCATCGGCCACATCCACGGCCAGGGCCTTCGCCTTGCCGCCCGCCGCGGTGATCGCGGCGGCTGTCGCGCCGCAGGAATCGGCGGACTTGGAGACACAGATGACAGTCACGCCGTGACGGGCCAGGGTTTCGGCAATCGCCTTGCCGATGCCGCGGCCCGCACCGGTGACCAGGGCGGTGCGTTGGGTGAACGTAAGCATGAGGGGGAAATAGTAGCGAGTACCGGGTCGCGGGTAGCGAGGAGAAAAACGAACGACCGGTTCGCGGCCTTTCACCGGATGCTCGCTACCCGCTACGCCCTGCTTCGTCTTCAGTACACGTCGCGCTGGTAGCGCTTGTCCTTTTTCATTTGCTTCACGTAGTCCGCGGCGGCGGCCGCATCCAGGCTGCCCTGCTGCGCGATGACGTCGAGCAGCGCCGTGTCCACGTCCTTCGCCATGCGCTTGGCGTCGCCACACACATAAAAATAGGCCCCGCCCTTGATCCATGACCAGAGTTCCGCGGCGTTTTCGCGCATCCGGTCCTGCACGTAGACCTTCAGGGGCTGGTCCCGCGAAAACGCCGTGTCGAGGCGCGCCACCTGGCCCGACGCGACCCAGCGGTTCCATTCCTCCTCGTAGAGGAAATCCGTCGCGCGGTGCTGATCGCCAAAGAACACCCAGTTGCGGCCTGTCGCGCCGCTCGCCACCCGGTCCTGCACAAACGCCCGGAACGGCGCGATCCCCGTCCCCGGCCCGACCATGATCACATCCTTCGCGCCGTCGTCCGGCAGCCCGAAATGGGAGTGCGACACAAACACCGGCACCGGCGTCGTGCCGACCTGCACCCGGTCCGCCAGGAAGGTCGTGCAGACCCCCACCCGCTCCCGGCGGTTGGTTTCATAACGCACCACCGCCACCGTCAGGTGGATCTCATGGGGGTAAACCTTCGGCGAGGACGCGATCGAATAGAGGCGCGGCATGAGCTTCCGCATGTGGTCGGTCAGCTCCTGCGGCGTCAGCCTGGCGCTGGGAAATTCCGCCAGCAGGTCGGCGTACTCGCGCTCCTCCAGGAAAGCGATGAGCACGTCCTTGGACTCCGGCAGAAGCAGTCCCTGGAGTTTGCCCTTCTCGTCGGCGTCGGTGGCCTTGCCGGCCAGGGTCTCGACGAGCTTGCGCGTCGGGCCGGCGAGCGCCAGCCGCGAGGCCAGCACCGTGCGCAGCGGCAGCGGCTCCGGCAGCCGGAGCATCGCCGGCGAGACGGGCTCGTGGCCGGTCGCACCGAGGAGGGACAGAAGCTCCGCGACCTCCGCCGGGCGGTTCTCAGGGAACACACCCAGGGAGTCGCCCGCCTTGTAACGCAGCCCGCTGCCCGCGAGGCTCACGGCGAAGTGCCGGGTTTCCTTCGCGGAGCCAGGCTTGTTGAGCAGCCGGCTGTCCGTCAGGCGGGCGGGAAACGGGTGGTCTTTCGAGTAGGCGGAAGCGTCAACGGCAGCAGGCATGGCTGCGCGCATGAAAGCGGCGCGCCGTCCGCGCTGGCAAGCACGGTTTCAACCGCGCATGGCCATCACCCGCGAGGCCGGAATTTTTGCTTTCATCGCGACGCCCACGAACACCGAACCGCTGAGGATGGCCGCTAAGCGGCACAAGAAGCGCAAAAAAATCTTTGATGAATCCATGTCTTCGATCCGACGCCCTCGATGAGATCGCGCCGATGGCTTGGGTCCGGCCTTCGTGTGCTTCGCGCCCTTCGTGGCGAAAGCTCCGGCCAGACCGCGCGCAGGCTTGCTACGCCTTGAAAACTTCCGCCAACTGACCCGACTTTCATGAGCACCGCCGAACCCATCCGCCTGCAGAAATTCATCGCCGATGCCGGCGTGTGCTCGCGGCGCTCGGCCGAGGCGCTGATTGCGCAAGGCGAGGTCTGGGTGAATGGCGCCAAGGCCGCGCTGGGCCAGAAAATCTCCCCCGGCGTCGACAAGGTCACGGTCAGCGGCAAGTCCGTGCGCACCGTCGCCCAGCCCCGCATCACGCTCGCCATGAACAAGCCCCGCGGGCTACTCTGCTCCAACGACGACCCGCACCACGCCGACACCATCTTCAGCGTGCTTCCGCGCGAGTTCGCCAAATACCGGTTCTTCTGCGCCGGCCGGCTGGACATGGACAGCGAGGGCCTGGTGATTCTCACCACCGACGGCGACCTCGCCCACCGGCTCATGCACCCGTCCAACGTGGTCGTGAAGCGCTACTACGTTATTCTCAAGCAGCCTTTCCCGGCGGGCCGTCTCCCCCTGCTGGTCAAGGGCATCGTGCTCGAGGGCGAGCGCCTCAAGGTCGAGCGCGCGGCCCTGGTCAACCCCGGCGCCGGCAACACCTCCACCCACCTCGACGTGCACATGCACCACGGCAAGAAGCGCGAGATCCGCCTGCTCTTCACGACGCTGGGCTACGATGTGAAGCGCCTCCGCCGCTACCAGATCGGCGCTCTGCGGCTGAAGGGAATCCCGTTGCACGCCATGAAACAACTTTCTACCAAGGAGATCGAACAGTTGTTCCAATCCCCGCGCACTCCCCATGCGGCCCTCGAGGCCTCCGCCACGCCCCCTGATTTTGATGACCATGAAGACTAACCTCCGTCTCGCCGCCCTGTTGCTCGCCACCGCCACCGCCGCGGTCGCCGCACCCCTGACCGCGACCACCGCCGTCCACGTGCAGCCCGACGAATCGTCGGCCACCCTCACTGTCCTCAGCGCCGGCAGCGAGCCCGTCGTGGCGCCGGGAGCCCTCGCCACCACCCCCGCCGGCTGGCTGGCGGTCGAGCTGGCCGGGCCGGTCGACGGCTACGTTAAGAACGGTGACATCATGAAGAATCTGGATGTCCGCCTCGGCGCCCCGGTTTACGCCGCGCCGAAGGCCGGCGCCGCCGAGCTGACCAAGATCGAGATGTCCGACAAGTCGGACATCACCGGGCTGCATGGCAAGTGGACCCAGATCCGTCTCCAAAAGAAATTGACCGGGTACATCCGTGTCGGCGGCGTTCCCGGCTATCTCCCGCCGATCGCCACCGCTGCCGCCACGTCCAGCGTCAGCGCCCCGGTCGATCCCGCCCCCATGACGCCGGTCGCCTACGGCGTCACCACCGCCGGCCGGCCGGCCCCGATGGTCAACCTCGGCGACGGCGGATCGAGCACACTGCCCCGCCTGTTTCAGGGCAAGTTTGTCTCCACCCGCAGCGCCTTCAAGCCGCGCCGGCCCTACGACTGGGCGCTCGCCGATGATTCCGGCGACCGTTACGCTTACGTGGATATCAGCAAGCTTCTGCTCACCGAGCAAATCGACAAATACATCGGCCACGTCGTCGTGGTTTACGGCTCTGCGATCGCCGTGCCCGGGACCAAGGACATCGTGATCGAGGTCGAGAGCCTGCAACTGCGGTAGCCGCCACCGGCGCGAGCGGCAGCGCTTCGCGCTCCGCGTCCGAACCCGGTCCTTTTCTATCCGCTGCCCGCTACGCACCACCCGCTACTCGTCTCTCCCATGGAACTCATTGATGGAAACCAGGTGGCCGCCGCCATCATCGCCGAACTCAAGGCGGAGGTCGCCGCCCTCCGCGGACGCAGCCCGTGCATCGCCTTGGTGCGCGTGGGCGAAGACCCCGCCTCCGTCTCCTATGTCCGGAAAAAGGAGAAGACCGCCGCCGAGATCGGACTGATCAGCCGGGTGATCCTGCCGCCCGTCACGATCACCCAGCCGGAGCTTTTCGCCCTGATCGACCAGCTGAACGCCGACCCCGCCGTGGATGGCATCCTTGTGCAGTCGCCCCTGCCGAAGCACATTGACGAACTCGCGGTTTTCCGCCGGGTTTCCGCGGCCAAGGACGTGGATGGGTTCAACACGCTCAACCTCGGCAAGATCGCCCAGGAGGATGAGACCGGCTTCGTGTCCTGCACCCCGGCGGGCATCATGGAGCTGCTCGCCCGCAGTCATGTGGACCTGAAGGGCAAGCACGTCGTCGTCCTCGGCCGCTCCCTGATCGTCGGCAAGCCCGTCGCGCTGCTGGCCCTGCAAAAGAAGGCCGGCGCGAACGCCACGGTGACCATCTGCCACTCCGGCACCGTGAACCTGCCCGCGCTCACCCGCCAGGCCGACGTCCTCATCGCCGCGATCGGCCGCGCCGAGTTCGTCACCGCCGACATGGTCAAGCCCGGCGCGGTGGTCATTGATGTCGGCATCAACCGGGTGCCCGACCCCAGCAAGAAAACCGGTTACCGTCTGACCGGGGACGTGCATTTCCCTTCAGTCTCGCTCCTCGCCAGCAAGATCACGCCCGTCCCCGGCGGGGTCGGCCCCATGACAGTCGCGATGCTCATGAAGAACACCGTCAAAGCTTTTCGCCTCCACCCTGCGCAGTAGCTTGCGCTTTGCCACCGCAGTTGCTTTGCTCTCAACGAAATGAGTGCCGCCCCAACCATCCTGATCGTCGACGATCAGCCCATAAACGTTCAGCTGCTGAAGCGGAAGCTGGAGCGCGAGGGCATGCGCGTGGCCGCTGCCTACAGCGGCATCGAGGCCCTGGACCTCGTCCGGAAGGACAAGCCCGACCTCATTCTCCTCGACGTCATGATGCCCGACATGGACGGCATCGAGGTGTGCCAGCGTCTGCAGGCCTCGGACGACACCCGTTCCATTCCGGTCATTTTCGTCACCGCGCGCACCTCGAAGGAAGGCAAGATCGAGGGCCTCAACGTCGGCGCGGTTGATTACATCACCAAGCCCATTGACCTCGACGAGACCCTCGCCCGCGTCCAGACGCAGCTCCGCTTCGTCGCGATCAACCGCGAGATGCTGGACCTGCAGCGCCGCCTGGTGGACGCCCGCCGCGCCTCGACCATCGGGGCCGTGACGCAGGGCATCGCCCACAACCTCAACAATCTCCTCGGCGTCGTGATGGGCCACCTCGACCTCATCAAGGCCTACTACGACAAGCCCGAGCAGGTGAAGAAGAACGCCCACCATGTCGAGGAGGCCATCGGCCGCATCGTCTCGATCATCAAGCAGCTCAGCCTCCTGCTGGTGAAGACCAACCCGCCGCTCGCCAAGGGCAACCTGCAGCGCCTGCTCGAGGGCAGCGTCCTGCGCTTCCATCTCGAGAACAGCCTCACCGCCCCGGTCACGATCAACAACCCGCTGGGCGACTATTCCTTCGATACCAATTACGAGATCTTTGAGGAAGTGGTGGCCAAGGTCCTGATCAATGCGTGGGAGTCGTACGCCGCCGATGCCACCGACCGCCCGATCTCGATCACGACCGAGATCGTCGAGCGGTCCGGCAACCGCCGCTTCCTCCAGATCCGCATTGATGACCAGGGCCGCGGCGTGGACCCGGAGATCCGCGACCGCGTCTTCGAGCCCTTCATCAGCTCCAAGCATACGGTCGGCGTGGGCATGGGCCTGACGATCGCCCGGCATGCGCTGCGCAACTTGGATGGCGAGGTGACCCTGACCGACCGCGAGGGCGGAGGCGCGAGCGCCACCCTGCTGCACCCGCTCGAGCAGCGGATGCGCCGGATCGGGGATACCTGAGCCCAAAGCGGGCCACCGGTGAATTCCCGTCACGGATGCCGGCGGCGAGGAAGGTGGAGCGCGTTGCCCTCAGCGCGCTTGGACCGGGCCGCACATCGAACCACGCGTTGAGGGCGACGCGCTCCACCTCTCGCCTCATGACTGCGACCAAATTCGCCTTCCTCGGTGCCGGTAACATGGCCGCCGCGATGGTTGACGGCCTGCTTGCGCAGGGCGCCGTCGCCCCGTCCGACCTCTCCTGCCTGGGCGGCAGCGGCCAGACCGCCGCCCTGCTCGCCCGCCGCACCGGCATCACCCTGGCCGACTCGCTGCCCGCACTGGTCGCCAGCGCGGATACCCTGGTCGTGGCCTTCAAGCCGCAGCAGCTCGCCGGCGCCGACCCGCGCCTCGCCGCCCTCACGGCCGGCAAGCTCGTCATCTCCGTCCTCGCCGGCAAGCGCCCCGCCCGCCTCGCCCAGACCTTTCCGCAGGCCCGGGCGCTCGTCTGGGCCATGCCCAATACTCCCGCGCGCATCGGCGCCGGCATGACCCCGTGGTGCAGCCTCGCCCCGCTCGCGCCGGCGGACCGCGCCACCGTCGCCACGCTGCTCTCGGCGCTCGGTCACGCAATCGAGATCGAGGCGTCCCTGATGGACGCCGCCGCCGCGGTCAGCGCCAGCGGCCCGGCCTTTCTCTTTGAGTTTGCCGCCGCGCTCCGCGATGGCGGCGTGGCCGGCGGATTGCCGCCGGAAACGGCGAAAACCCTCGCCATCGAGACCGTGCTAGGCGCCGCCCGCCTGCTGGCCCGCACGGGCACCGATCCCGAGGAGCTGCGCCGGCAGGTCACCTCGCCCAAGGGCATGACCCTCGCCGGGCTGAACCGGATGGAGGCGCGCGATTTCCGCGGCACGCTGCGCGAGACCGTGCTTGCCGCCAAGGCGCGTTCGGAGGAAATGTCGAGGGACACATGAGTTCACTCTCCGGCCGCATTCTCGTCACCGGCGGCGCCGGCTTCATCGGCAGTGCCCTCGTCTGGGCCCTCAACCGGCGCGGCCACGCCGACATTGTGGTGACCGACGTGCTGGGCTCGGACGAGAAATGGAAGAACCTCACGCCGCTGAAGTTCGCCGACTACGTGGAAGCCGACGCGTTCCGCCGGCAGCTGGCGGCGAATCCCGCGGCATTCGGCCGGTTCTCCGCCGTGTTTCACCTCGGCGCCTGCTCCTCGACGACCGAGAAGAACGCCGGCTACCTCATCGACAACAATTACAACGTCACCAAGGAGCTCGCCGCCTGGTCGCTCGCCCAGGGCGCGCGCTTCATCTATGCGTCCTCCGCCGCCACCTACGGCGACGGCGCCGAGGGCATGGACGACCAAAGCGAGGACCTGGGCCGCCTCCGGCCGCTCAACATGTACGGTTACTCGAAGCACCTCTTCGACCTGTATGCGCAGCAACAGGGCTGGTTGAACCAGATCGTCGGAGTGAAGTATTTCAACGTCTTCGGCCCGAACGAGGACCACAAGGGCGACATGCGGTCGCTCGTCAACAAGGCCTACCAGCAGATCCTCGCCACCGGCCGGGTGCAGCTCTTCCGGAGCCACAAGCCCGAATTCAAGGATGGCGAGCAGATGCGCGATTTCCTGTACGTGAAGGACGCCGTCGAGATGACCCTGCATTTTGCCGGGCCGGCGCCGCGGGCCGGCGGCCTTTACAACCTCGGATCCGGCGAGGCCAACACCTGGGTGGCGCTGACCGGCGCAATCTTCCGCGCGCTGGGCCGGGCGCCGGAGATCGAGTTCATCGACATGCCCGAGGTGCTGCGGGGCAAGTACCAGTATTACACCCGGGCCGATGTCGCGAAGCTGCGCGCCACGGGCTACGCCCGGGCGATGACCCCGCTGACCGAGGCCGTGCGGGACTACGTGCAGGGCTACCTCGTGCCCGGCAAAAAGCTCGGGGAGTAAGGCGGCGCTGATTCAAGCGCAAAGACGCGAAGGGGCAAAGTTCGATCTCAAAAAAAAGCCCAAGGGTGAAAAACCTCAGGCTTTGCTCCGTTCCTCGCGCCTTCGCCTCTTGGCGCCTAACCGGCCACGAACCCGCTCAGTGGACCTTGAGCAACTCGTCCTGCGACCACTCCTTGCGGTCGCCTTCCTTGGCGTGGATCTCGGCAACCTTCGCGGCGGTGATCGCCGGCGCCTTGTTGCCGAACGAGGCCCGGACGTAAGTCAGCACGGCCGCGATCTTGTCGTCGCTCCAGTTGTAGCCCGAACCCGTCACCTTGCCGATGACCGGCATGGCCGCCGAGCTGTAGGTCTTGCCTTCGACGGCGACCTCGCCCTTCAGCCCGTAGATCACGATGCGGATGACCCGCTCCTCGGAGCCGTTCACCCACTCCGAGCCCGCCAGCGGCGGATAAACGCCCGGGACGCCCTGGCCGTTGACCTGGTGGCACGTGGCGCACACGAGTTCGAAGTTCTTTTTACCGAGCACCATCGGATCAAGCTTCACGCTCGCCGCCGCCCCGCTGCTGGGATGGGCATTCTCGTTGAAGATCGCCGGATCGTAGTGGCCGGAAAAATGGTTGAGGTAGGTGCCGGCGTAGAAGATCAGGCCGCTGAACACGAAGAGCAGCGCAAGCGGCAGCATCTTGTAATGCGCGCCGTCCTCGGGCTTCCTGCCGAGCAGCTTCTCGTGCGCCGCCAGCAGACTCTCGTCCGAGGCGCCGGCCTGCTCCTGACACGGATCAATGGGGTTCTGGTCGCTCATTTGGCCTCACCCTCCTTCTTCGCTTCCACCGGCTCGAGCGGGCGGGCTTCGGGATATTCGTACACGTTGTTCAAGCTCTGCAGGTACGCCACCAGGGCCTGCGCCCGGTGCGTCGCGACCACCTCCATGCCCGCCGCGGCCGGAACCTTGAGCGCCTTCGCGGAACGCTCGCCGGTGATGCGGCGCGTCTCAAAGAGGAAGCGGTAGGGCGGCATGCCGCCATGCTGGTCGTAAAGATACTGGGTCAGGCGATCGGCATCCACCGCCAGCGGACGCGCGCCAAAGTTGGCCAGGTCCGGGCCGATGCGGCTCTCGCCGAGCTGCACATGCGGCTGGCTGACATAGTCGCGGGCCACGCTCTGGCGGTCGCCCCAACCCCGCGCCTTGTCGCTGCCGAAATCGGGCCGGCGCACCTGCTGCGTGTGGCAGGCCGCGCACCCCAGGTCCTGATAGACCAACTGACCGCGCGCGGCGATGCCGGGCAGGCGTTCCGGGAAGGCCTTGCCTTCGTTTTCGTCAAAGTACGGGGCGAGATGGCCGAGCTGGGCGTGGGAGCCCAGCACGATGCCCGCCCACGCCAGGGCGAGGGCCAGGAATAGACCGAGGAAGAAAGTGAAGCCGTTTTTCATGACACAGACGCCTCCATCGTCGGAGGCTGGCGGAAAGTCGCGGTCGCCGGGACCAGCAGGCTGGAAACGGCCGACTTCAGCAGCTGGCCGAACAGGAGCAGATTGCCCAGCACCAGCAGCGCCTGCGCCGCCGTCGCCACCTGCAGCCAAGTCTTGGTGTGCGCGGCGATCGTGGCGAAGGTCACCGCCGGATCGTTCAGATCGTGGCCCTGGATCCAGCCGGCCACGGCGAGCGCCGCGACCAATCCGGCCGTGCCAATGATCGCCGCCAGGTAATGCGCGCGGATCAGCGTCGCGGATGCCCAGGCCTGCCCCGTGATGCGGGGCACCAGGAAATAAATCGCGCCGAAGATCATCATGGAATACGCCCCGTTGAGCGCGAGCTGCGACTGGGCCGCCGTGAAATACGTGAACTGCGTGACCAGCGCCACGCCCCGGATGGCCGTCACGGCATCCAGCAATCCGCCCAGCACGTAGGCGCCGAGGCCGAAGGCGACGAACTTCAGCACCGTGCTGCCGCCGCTGGAGAACGCGGCGCGGAGATTGAGGCCCACGACGATGTAGTGAAAGAGGAGCAGGGCGCAGGAGACGCCGGCGATGGACGCCACCCAGGCCGGGACCGGGCCGCCGATGAAATGGCGCCCACCCGTCCAGCCGCCGACCACCAGCAGGGTCCAGAAGCTGAGCGCGGCAAAATCATAGCTCGGGATGGCCCGGCCGCTGACTTTCGGCACCAGGTAATAGGCCGAGGTGAGCGCGAGCGGCGCCAGCCAGAGGGTCCAGGCGCCCTGGACGAACCAGCCTCCCACCAGCGCCTGCAGGACGCCGCGCTCGGGGGTGAACACCAGCATCACCTGGGCGGCGGAGAAAATCCACGGGAAGAGAAACAGCGCCGCGACCGCGTACCACTGCGCGGCGAAGGTCATCTGGTTGCGGCGGCCGGTCCAGGCCAGCACGCCGGACACGGCGATCGTGCCGTAGGCGACCAGCAGCAGCGGAAGGACGTAGCGCGGCAGGTGCAGCCACGTGTGCGCCATGGCGTCACCCGTCGCAATGCCCACCAGCCCGAGCACGACCGCCACGTTCCAGAACACCGTGCCGGCGGTCACCCAGTTCAGCGAGCGCAGCGGCGCGCCGCCGAGGCGGCCCAGGATCCAGAGGGCGACAGCGAGGCCGGCATTGGCGGCCCAGCCGTAGATGAAGGCCGTCTCCTGCAGGGCCTGCGTGCGGCCGAAGGACAACACCGGGCACTCCGCCAGGAACGACGGGGAGTTGAGTTGGACAAGGTTCACAAGCGCCAGCGCGCCGCTCAGGACGAGCCAGGCGAGCGCGGAACCGAGCAGCAAGAGCAGCGGGCAGCGCGCGGAGGCGTCGATCTCGGTGACTTCGGCCGGCGTGGCGGCGGAGGGTGCGGTGGTCATCTCAAATGGGTGGGGCCGGTTATTGCTTGGTGGCGTATTTCTGCACGGTCAGGTCCATCGCCTGCTCCAGCGGGATCTGGACGACGCCATTCTTCTGGTCGACCCAGCCGTAGCTGGCCGCCTGCTTTGCCTGCTTTTCGCGCAGCTTGGCCAGGTTTTCCTTCCGTACCGCGGCTGTGTGGATGCCGTCGTCGGTGTAGGGACCGGTCTGCAGCGGCACGTAAAGATAATAAACCACCAGCAGGAACAGCGCGAAGCCGGCCAGCACGGTCAGGATGGTCACGAGCGGAGCGGACTTGGAGGGGGAATCACTCATGGTGAGTCAGGCATTCGCCAATGCGCGGGTCGCGGATCGGGATGAGCTTGGTGGTCGGGAGGCTCCGGAGATAGGCCCAGATGCACACGCCGCCGATACCGATCACCGAGGTGAGTACCCAGAGCAGGTTGATCGAGAGAAACGGCAGCGAGTCGCCGTGCGCATCCTTCAGGGCCGGCAGGATGTTGTAGCACATGTCGACCAGGATCACCGTCAGCACCCAGAAGGCGATGCGGCGGATGATGTGCTGCGTGACCTTGAAGCGGTAGGACAGCAGCGCGCAGAACGGGATCACGAAATGGCCGAACACCAGCACGAGGCCGACGTACCACCACTGGTTGGTCGAGCCGTCGTGGTTCAGTTCGCGCAGGTTGTACCAGAAGGTTTCCTCGGGGATGTTGGCGTTCCAGATCAGGAAATACTGGGAGAAGGTCACGTAGGCCCAGAACACCGTGAAGGCGAGCATCAGCTGGCCGATGCTGTGGAAGTGGTTCGTGTTGAGGATGCCCTTGTAATCCCCGCGGCGGTAGAGCCAGACCATGATCACGACGCCGCAGCAGAGCGCGCCGCGCATGCAGTTCGCGAAGAACCACACGCCGTACATCGTGGAGAACCAGTGGTACTCGAGGCTCTTCACCCAGTACACCGCGGCGAAGGTCAGCGTGAGCGCGCCGAGCGGCAGGCCCATGGCCGAATTAAACCGGTTGGTGGTCGTCCAAGCGGCGCTGCCGTCCACGTCCTGCGTGAACGAGGCCTTGCGGAGGCGGGCGGACAGCCAGACCCAGATGACGAAGAACGCCAGCGTCATGCCCGTGAACATGCCCAGGTTCAGGAACCCGGACTTTTTCTGGTAGAGGACGTCGTTGCCGACCGTCTCGCTGCCGTGCAGCACGTGGTGAAGGTCCATCCACGGCCAGACATAGCCGGGCTTGACCCACGCAAGGATCAGCAGGGGCAGGAAGAGCACGAACAGCCACTTGAAGGCCGCGAGTCCGTGTTCCCACTGGCGGCGGATGACGACCGACCACGAGGCGTCCACGATGTGGTGGATCATCACCATCATCAGCATGCCGATCGCAATGGCGGTCCAGTACGTGACGCCGACGAGGTAGGACATCACCGGGCCATGCTTGTTGGGCGAGAGCGCGATGCCGGCCGCGGTCACGGCCAGGCCGGCGAGGCCGATGATCAGGGACTTGGCGGCCGCGGACGACGAGTTCGCTTCGGTGGCCAGGGCGGCGGGAGCGGTTGCAGCGTGAGTGCTCATTTGATGCCAAGCTCCGATTGGTGGGCCGCGGGAACGTCCGCCACGGTGCCGGTCTGGGCGCGCTGGAGGGCGCGGACATACAGGATCACGGCCCAACGGTCCTCGGGGAGGACCTTGTCGGCGTAGGAGAGCATGTTGCCCTTGCCGTGCGTGATGGTGTTGAAGATCTCGCCCTCGGCGATGGCCCGCAGGCGCGGGTCATGATAGGTCGGCGTCGCGCCCATGCCGTACTGCTTGGTGATGCCGTTGCCATCCCCCACCCCGCCGTGGCACGGCGAGCAGTAGATGGTGTAACGCTCCTTGCCGCGCGCCATGAGTTTGGCGTCCACCGTGATGGCCGCGGGGAACCCGCGGAGAAACGTGCCGTCGGCGGCCTTGCCCTCGTAGAGGGCGGAGTCGTTGCGCAGCGGATCGCGCGACACGGTGCCGGCGGGAATCGGGCGGTCCGCCCGGCCGTCCGCGAAGAAGGTGCTCTCGCCCTGCGGGCGCGGCTTGGGCTGGCGCTTCATCCCGGGGAACGCCCACTCGGGGAAGACGTCCATCGGCGGATGGGTGAATTTCGTGCCCCGGAGCCCAAGGACGGAGACCGTGAGCACGACGAGGAATGCGGTGACAAGGTAGACGTTGCGCATGGCTCAGGCTTCCAGCTCCTTGATTTCCTTGCCGCCGGCCTGCTCCAGCAGCGCCTTGGTGTTGGCCAGGTTGAAGCGCGGGTCGCGCGCCTCGATGACGATGAAGAACGTGTCGTCCATGCCGCGCCTGATCTGGTCGTACTTGAGCACGGGATGGTAATGCATCGGCAGGCCGTTCAGGAAGAACATGCCGCCGATCGTGGCGAAGGCCGTGAAGAGGATCGTCAGCTCGTAGCTGACCGGGAAGGCGAACATCGGGCTGAAGAGCGGCTTGCCGCCGACCGTGATCTGGTAGTCGTAGGCACCCGTCCACCAGATCATCGACATGCCCGTGCAGAAGCCCGTGATGCCGCCGGCGAGCGAGATGCGCGGGACGATGGAGCGGCGCACGCCCATCGCCTTGTCCAGGCCGTGGACCGGGAACGGCGTGATGCAGTCCCAGTTCTTGTAGCCGGCATCGCGCACCTTCTCCGCCGCGTGGTACAGGTCCGGCGGGGAGTCGAACGTGGCAATCAGTCCGTAATTGGGTGTGGCCATGGGCGGATTAGTGGGCGGCGTGGCCGTCATGGCCCGCGTGCGGATCGGCCCGCGGCGTGACGGCCTTGATTTCGGCCATGGCCATCAGCGGCAGGAACCGGATGAAGAGGAGGAACAGCACGGAGAACACCCCGAAGGTGCCGAAGAAGGTGAAGATATCGACGATCGTCGGACTCATGTTGCCCCAGCTTGAGGGCAGGTAATCGCGGGTGAGCGAGGTGCAGATGATGACAAAGCGCTCGAACCACATGCCGACGTTCACGAAGATCGAGAGCACCCAGACCATCGTCGTGTTCTCGCGGACCTTCTTGAACCAGAAGAACTGCGGCGTGATCACGTTGCAGCTGATCATGATCCAGTACGCCCAGGCGTAGGGGCCGAAGGCGCGGTTGATGAAGGTGAAGCCCTCGTACGGATTCGCGCTGTACCACGCGATGAAGAACTCCATCGCGTAGGCGTAGCCGACGATCGTGCCGGTCGCCAGGGTGATCTTGCACATGCAGTCGATGTGGTACTGCGTGATGAGGTCCTCCAGGTGGTAGATCGCCCGCAGCGGCAGCATGAGCGTGAGCACCATGCCGAAGCCGGAGAAGATGGCGCCCGCCACGAAGTACGGCGGGAAGATCGTGGTGTGCCAGCCGGGGATCAGCGACACCGCGAAGTCGAACGACACGATGGTGTGCACCGAGAGCACGAGGGGCGTCGCGATGCCGGCCAGGATCAGGTAGGCCATCTCGTAGTTGCTCCAGTGGCGGCTGGATCCGCGCCAGCCCATGGCGAAGAAGCCGTAGAGCCACGAGCGGGTCTTGTTGCCGGCCGCCTGGAAGCGGTCGCGCAGCGTGGCCAG
>Ga0316230_1000142_pt1 | contig 108608 bp, 89 predicted proteins | sample TBH18025metaG_FD_206004 | JGI IMG/M metagenome (GOLD analysis project Ga0316230, IMG submission 206004) | Freshwater microbial communities from Trout Bog Lake, Wisconsin, USA - TBH18025 | ecosystem: Environmental > Aquatic > Freshwater > Lake > Hypolimnion/Profundal zone | place: USA: Wisconsin... | reverse complement strand
GGCAAGCAGCTTTTCAGCGCCGGAGATTTTGGCAAGCGTCGGGGCGTCTCCCGGACGGATCACCAGCGCTTCGCGGTAACTTGAAATCCCTTCGGCATATTTTGCCTCTTTGACATTTGCATCACCCTCTGCCACCAAACGGGTAAACTCTTCATCTTTTTTAGCCTTATCAAGCGCCTGGGCCAACAGCTTTTCTGCGCCGGAGATTTTTGCAAGCGTCGGGGCGTCACCCGGACGGATCACCAGCGCTCCACGGTAACTCGAAATCCCTTCAGCATATTTTGCCTCTTTGACATTTGCATCACCCTCTGCCACCAAACGGGTAAACTCTTCATCTTTTTTAGCCTTGTCAAGTGCCTGGGCAAGCAGTTTTTCAGCACCGGAGATTTTTGCTAAAGTTGGGGCGTCTCCCGGACGGATCACCAACGCTGCGCGGTAACTTGAAATCCCTTCGGCATATTTTGCCTCTTTGACATTTGCATCACCCTCTGCCACCAAACGGGTAAACTCTTCATCTTTTTTAGCCTTGTCAAGTGCCTGGGCAAGCAGCTTTTCGGCGCCGGAGATTTTGGCAAGCGTCGGGGCATCACCCGGGCGGATCACCAGCGCTGCGCGGTAACTCGAAATCCCTTCAGCATATTTTGCCTCTTTGACATTTGCATCACCCTCTGCCACCAAACGGGTAAACTCTTCATCCTTTTTAGCCTTATCAAGCGCCTGGGCCAACAGTTTTTCAGCACCGGAGATTTTGGCAAGCGTCGGGGCATCACCCGGACGGATCACCAGCGCTGCGCGGTAACTCGAAATCCCTTCGGCATATTTTGCCTCTTTGACATTGAGATCACCCTCTGCGACCAAACGGGTAAACTCTACATCTTTTTTCGCCTTATCCAGCGCCTGGGCAAGCAATTTTTCGGCACCGGAGATTTTGGCAAGCGTCGGGGCATCACCCGGGCGGATCACCAGCGCTGCGCGGTAACTCGAAATCCCTTCGGCATATTTTGCCTCTTTGACATTTGCATCACCCTCTGCCACCAAACGGGTAAACTCTTCATCTTTTTTAGCCTTATCCACCGCCTGGGCCAGCAGCTTTTCAGCGCCGGAGATTTTGGCAAGCGTCGGGGCGTCACCAGGACGGATCACCAGCGCTGCGCGGTAACTTGAAATCCCTTCGGCATATTTTGCCTCTTTGACATTTGCATCACCTTCTGCCACCAAACGGGTAAACTCTTCATCTTTTTTCGCCTTGTCAAGCGCCTGGGCCAACAGCTTTTCAGCGCCGGAGATTTTGGCAGGCGTCGGGGCGTCACCAGGACGGATCACCAGCGCTGCGCGGTAACTTGAAATCCCTTCAGCATATTTTGCCACCTTGACATTTGCATCACCCTGGGCTATCAGGCGGTCAAACTCGGCATCCTGCTTCGCCTTATCCAGTGAATTCGCCAGTAATTTTTCGGCCTTGGCAAGTTTTGAAATGGCAATCGGGTCATCAGGGATGATTTTAACAGCACTTTTATAATTCTGAACCGCCTCCGCATATTTAAGATTGGTTATATTTGCGTCACCCAGTGCCATCAACCGGTCAAACCCTGCTTTTATTTTGGCTTCATTCTCAAGATCTTTAATATCAATAGCCAACTCCTTGAGTTTTTCTATCACAAATTTATTACCCGGCTTAATCGTCAAAGCTTCCGTATAGACCCGGTATGCATTGGACAAATCCCGTTTTTTCTCAAACTCCAAAGCCTCAGCTAATTTCTTATTGAATTTCTGATCTACATTATTTTGAAGCGCTTTGCTAATCTCTGACTGGATGGCCTGGTCGTCAATAAAGATATTCGAATCAAAATTATCGAGTTTACCATTTGGAGAATAGGATATTTTACCGACAACTGCACCTTCGAAATTTAATTTAGCACCTTCAACTTTTTTATAGAGTGATACGATAATGGAAAAAGGGGGGAATACGCTGTCCTTTTCCCATACGTTTCGGGGTACAATGGTTGAAATATCGATGATTTTCGGATAAAAACCATCTTTGGAAACTGAAATCCTGTATTCCTTAAAATAACTAAGGTCCAGATCGAATTTACCGGAGGATGGAACAGTTACAGTTTTTTCGGTCTCGTTTGAGTCGAGATTAATAAGATTAATGATTGTTCCGCCAGGATCGCCGCTATCCGTCTTAACCTTTCCGGGTACCTGGAAATTTTTATATTTTGCCAATCCAGCAGGGACTCGCTTTGATTGTCCCTCAGTTTGATTCCAAATAAAAAACTGAAAGAATATCAAACAAAAACAAAAAATACGATTCGTCATTTTTAATAGATTAGGCAATCCTTAAAGAATTAGATTAGTTTAAGATTCTGAAAACAAATATACCTAATTTATAAGATATTTCCTTCGAAGGCATTTAGCCATTAGCGGTATCGGGATGATTCAGTCTGCTTTTTCGCGAACCGTAAGTAAAATACAGGATAAGTCCAACCACGAGCCAAATTCCAAAACGCATCCAGTTTGTGATTCCCAATTCACACATCAAATACAAATTTGTCAGCAGTCCGAGGACAGGAATTAATGACCAATGATGCAAAATGGAAAAAAAGGTTATCATCACTGCCACAATAAAGAAGAATGAATAGGGGATTAAATAATCTGAATTTAAAAACTCTGTAAAAAGATTACCTACCTCGGGTTTTTGATGATTTCCAAAGAGTGTAAAAATAAAAATCAGGATCACAAGCAGCCAGACAGGGATCAAGTAAATCCGGCTGTTCAGGTAAGGCACTTTAAAGCCCTTTTCATCCTTAACTCTTTTTCCGAGGGGATTTAAAACAAGAATTCCACCGGAAACCAGGACGAAGGCGAAAAGTGTACCAATACTGGTCAAATCGGTAACTTCGGTCAGATTCATAAAAAGTGCCGGAATAGCCACAAGAATTCCAGTTACAATGGTTGAAAATCCAGGGGTTCGGTATTTGGGATGGATTTTTCCAAAAATCTTAGGAAGCAAACCGTCCCGGCTCATACTCATCCAGATCCGGGGTTGACCCAGCTGATAAACCAGCATAACACTAGCCATGGCAATCACAGCGCTCAATGCAATCACGCCCGAGAGATGGTGAAGGTTAAGCCGTTCAAAAGCAAAGGCAAGGGGGTCGGCTACGGCAAGTTCAGAGGAGTGGACCATGCCTGTAAGAACCAGGCTTACAGCCACATAAAGAACTGTGGTTATGATTAATGCCAGGAACATTGATTTAGGGATATCGCGTCGCGGATCCTTACATTCTTCAGCAGTGGTTGAAATGGCATCAAAACCGATATATGCAAAAAATACGCCGGAAACCCCTTTTAAAACACCCCTGATTCCTTCCGGAGCAAAAGGATGCCAGTTTGCCGGATTAACATAGAAAGCCCCCACGAAAATAACCAGCAGCAATATACCAACCTTGAGTAAAACCATGATATTATTGGCCACTTTGGATTCACGTATACCAATATAGCATATCCATGTAATCAATACAACAATAGCTAAAGCGGGGATATCTGCAATAAAACGAAGCTGACCGATCATGGGGGCGGAAATCCAGGCCTGGTAAGCGCTTTGCAACTCAAAACTCAGACTTTCCATCGGTTTGCCATGAGCTATCGACTGGATTACAACATCGTACCCTCTAAATGCGGTAAGATAATCGGTTGTCAGATAACCGGGGATATGTATGCCCAGACCATCAAGAAGACCGGTAAAATAGCCTGACCACGAAATTGCGACAGCGATATTTCCAATAGCATATTCCATGATCAAGTCCCAGCCAATAATCCATGCGACCAGTTCGCCAAAACTGGCATAGGCATAGGTATAGGCACTACCGCTGATCGGGATAGAGGAGGCAAATTCGGCATAACACATCGCGGAGAGTCCGCAGGCAAAGGCGGTAAAGACAAAAAGCAACGATACAGCAGGACCGCCACTGGCAGCCGCATTGCCAATTGTGCTGAAAATACCTGCCCCAACAATGGCTGCGACTCCCAATGCCGTAAGATCCAACACACTAAGGGTACGCTTCATCCGGTTTCCGCTCTCTGATAAAAGATCAGCCTCGCGGAGGATGTGCGCAACAGATTTTTTACGGAATAAATGTGATAGCGTCAATAAAAATCGATTTGAAGGTTATTTAACAGGAGCATAAAAGCAGCGTACCGGAGAATTTATTTTGCCTTCGGTAACCAGTTTTTTAATCACTTTATCGATCTCCTTTTTATCGATTCCGGTGAGTTCCGCAATTTCACCACCTTTCAATGGTTTTCCGGCACTCTCCAAGGCCTTGAATACGATTTCCTTTGTTTCCATTTCGTAAAATTTTAAGATTATACAACTACCAATATATCCAACTATTTACAGTCTTTTGTATTACACTAAAGATCAATGATTCAAAGATAATTTTTCTATATTCTTGATAATCGGCTGAGCATAAAATGATCTGCCAGGACAATTGCGGCCATCGCCTCCACAATAGGAACAGCCCGTGGTAAAACACATGGGTCATGCCGCCCTTTGGGATTTACCGTAGTTTCCTGCAGGTCCTTATTTATTGTCTTTTGCTCTTTTAACAGCGTGGCGATAGGTTTAAAGGCCACGCGCCAGTAGATGTCCTGGCCATTGGAAATACCTCCCTGAATTCCACCGGAATGATTTGTCAGGGTATGTATTTTGTCGTCCGTTTTAATAAAAATATCGTTATGCTGTGAACCGGAGAGTTCGGTACCTGCAAAACCGGAACCATATTCGAAACCTTTTACGGCATTGATTCCCAGCATAGCATGTCCAAGATCTGCATGAAGTTTGTTAAAAACCGGTTCTCCCCATCCGGAAGGAACGCCTGTGATCACTCCACTTATCACACCTCCAACGGTATCGTGATTTCGTCCGGCATCCTCAATACGGGCAATCATTTTAAGGGCGGTTTCAGGGTCAGGACACCGTACGATATTTGATTCTGTCTGGGTTAAGTCTAATTCCTGATAGGGTTTATTCACCGAAATCTCCCCAACCCGGGATACATAGGCCTGAACGGTAATCCCTATACCGGCCAGCAACTGTTTTGCAAGGGAACCGGCCACGACCCTGGCAATAGTTTCACGGGCGGAGGATCTTCCCCCCCCGCGGTGATCGCGCAGCCCGTATTTCTGATCATAAGTATAATCGGCATGCGACGGGCGGTAAAGATCTTTCAGATCGTTGTAGTCAGAGGAGTGCTGGTCCTGGTTCCTGATGATAAATCCAATGGGAGTTCCTGTTGTCTGGCCCTGAAAGATGCCCGAAAGAAATTCAACTTTATCCCCTTCGGCACGTTGGGTGGTAATATGGGATTGTCCGGGTTTACGCCGGTCCAAATCGTGTTGAATAAGATCCAGATCCACATTTAATCCTGCAGGACAACCATCAATTACACCTCCGATGGCTCCTCCATGAGATTCACCGAATGAAGTCAGTCTAAAAATCCTTCCAATTGTGTTCATCTGTGGATAATTTGAAATTTTATGGTCAATTGGAGTAGTCCTTAATTATTTACAATTGCAAATGGTGTTTACCCAATCAGGACTATTTCAATCTTAAAAACTAATAAACCCGAAGTTTTCACTCCGGGTTTATAAAAGTAAAAATATTTTATTGAATCTGAAAAAATCAGCCGATAAAATTAGTTGCAACCGCAGCTTCCGCCTTTACCGTCGCTGCAGCTTCCGGTTTCGCAACTTTCCATGCCGCTTTCATTATCGCCACATCCACAGCCGCTTCCGCAGCCACCACCCTCTTTGCCTTCGCCGCTTCCGCAACCACCGCTTCCACAACCGCAACCTCCTGAGCTAAACATGACACTAAGCTCTTCAGGTGTTGCATCACGAACCTCGAGCACTTCACCTGTAAAATGAAGATCTTCGCCTGCCAACGGATGATTAAAGTCCATCTGAACACTATTTTCATCCACAGAGACAACAAGACCTTCCATTCTCTGGCCGCTGGTCGACATCATCGGAACACTATTCCCCGGAGCGATTAATTCTTCATCAATCTTACCATCAACCATAAAAATATGTTTGGGAAGATCGACAATAGCCTCTTCATTTACTTCGCCATAGGCGTCCACAGCGGCAATCGAAATTTCGAAAGTATCGCTCGCTTTCTTGTTCAGAAGCGCTTGTTCAAAAGCGGGCAACATCATTCCCGACCCATAAAGAAAGACCAGAGGACTATCTTTTCCGGCTTTTTCAAATACGTCACCATCTTTACCGTCTAACTTCAATTCGTAAGTGACGGAAACCATTTTATCTTTAGCAATTGTCATAATCTGTAATTATTCTAAATTTAAGATCACAAAGAAAACACGTTATTCTGTAATATACAATTCTATTTAACCAAAATAGGCGAAAAATGTTCTGAATTTACCAAATATTAATATTGCAGAATTGTGTAGTCCGCTGTAACGGGAATGAGATCACTAAGTCGCTTAACGGCTGCCTGAACCTAAGATCTCATATTTCAGATTATCCAAACAGACGTAAGACGGGGTATTCATACCCCAGGCTCCGTTATCCGATGATGAGAGCCGGAAGGTCAGCTTGTTAATTTTACCCAGAGGAGTCAGATCAATCGTAGTCCATTTGCTGACAATATAATTAAGTGAACGGTTACTAAAGCGATAATCGGCCAGGTAAAACGGGACAGATTTAACAGAATCGCCGGCAGCATTATATCCAATGACAGTCAGTTTAAACCAGTCGGGATCATTTCCCGATGCTCCTCCAAACTTCTTTGCCGGCGGGGTATTCCCTATTTTCATCGACAGGGCGGCATAGGTTGAATTGCAAACCTCAATACTGGTCACCAGATAAACAGAATCCTTTGGAAATGAGGCAAATGAATCACCGGTAAAGGGAGGATAATAAAGAGCAAATTTATTATGCCCGTTGGTATGGTCAAAAACGCTGTACTGGTTCGAATACCCGGAAGTAATGGTATCTGCCAGCTGGGAATAAACAAATGAATCCCATGATCCATAAGTGGCATCAAAATTATTGGTAAAGGTGATGTTTCCGGAGGTGAATTTGCCACTCCTGTCTGATCCATCCCAAAACGATGCACTACTGAGGGTAAGGTTTTCAAAATCGACCGTTTTAATTTCCGCGGAATCGATTTTTATCTCTTTACAGGCGTTAAAAACCACTAAAATCAAGAGGAGTGCAAGGATTGTTTTTTTAAATTTTTTCATTTTTCCGATTAAATTGATATTCATAATTGCTAAAATTTCCACGTAAATCTTTGATGCAACCGGGACAGAGACAACCGATGAAATTATCGGCCAGAAATTTCCTGAAAACGGAATTTATTGGTTCAAAAAGGCACCAACACTCCCCGATCAGATCGTTTTGACAAACAAACGACTCATGACAGCACGGACAAACTTTTTCCATAACGGAATCTTCAAGTTTATTTACCGCTTTTCTGTTTAATAGTGAAAATGAATAACAATGAATTGCAGTTCACTTTTGCTATTGTCCCCGAAAGCAAAATTTATTTCAGTAAATTTCGGCAGGTATTCTGGCTCGTCTTCTTTTTGATTGCCTTCCCATCTTTTAACAGACAGTGGCGTGTGGTACAAAAAGTTTTTTATAAGACATACAGCTGCGGGTACAGCTCCGGTATTTCACCGGATTCCCTTTTCATTGCCCATTCCCGGTAAGGATTGGGTAATACCGAAAAACAGGGCAAAGATAAGAAATCGGATAAATGGTACCTCTTTTTTCACTATTTTTATTCCATAAAAAACTTTTCATTTTATGGATCCAAAAGAGGCGGCCGGTCGAATAGCATATCTTCGTGAAGAACTTGACAGGCATAATTATAACTACTATGTGAAGCATGATCCGGAGATTGAAGACGCTGTTTTTGATCAGCTGATGCATGAATTAACAGTTCTTGAAAATGCATTTCCCGAATTTTCAGATGCCAATTCGCCATCGCAGCGGGTTGGAAGCGACATTAGCCTCGAATTTAAGCAGGTTGCTCATAAATACCAGATGCTTTCGTTATCAAATACTTACACAGAGGAGGAGGTCAGGGAATTTGACCAACGGGTCAGAAAGCTTACCGATGATGGTTTTGAATACGTGTGTGAACTTAAATTTGACGGTACCTCCATCAGCCTCACTTATGAAAATGGGGTGTTGATCAGGGCAATAACCAGGGGTGACGGGGAGAAGGGGGATGATGTAACTGCCAACGTAAAAACGATTAAAAGTATCCCGCTTCGATTAAGAGGAGATTACCCCCCGGTATTTGAGATCCGGGGTGAAATACTCCTTCCGTTCAGTGTTTTTGAAATGCTCAATCGCGAAAGGGAGGAGATTGGTGAACAGCCTTTTGCCAATCCCCGGAACGCAGCTTCAGGGACTCTGAAACTACAAAACTCCTCCGTTGTGGCATCACGGAAACTTGATGCCTATTTTTACCATATTCTGGGGGATAATCTTCCTGATGACGGGCATTTTGAATTGCTTCACCATGCTGCCAGATGGGGGTTTAAAATTTCGGAACATACCCGGAAATGCAAGGATATTCATGAAATTTATAATTTTTTACACGAATGGAATACCCGTAGAACCGAACTTCCGGTGGCCACCGATGGTGTCGTGATCAAAATTAATTCCACGAGGCTGCAACAGGAACTTGGATTTACTGCAAAATCACCCCGTTGGGCGATCGCCTATAAATTTAAAGCAGAGCGGGTCACCACCAGGTTAAAGTCGGTAAGCTACCAGGTGGGTCGCACAGGCGCTATAACCCCGGTGGCAAATCTTGAGCCAGTATTGCTTGCAGGTACAGTGGTCAAGCGAGCAACACTGCACAACGCAGATGTTATTAAAAACCTCGGTTTACATCTCGGCGACGTGGTATTTGTGGAAAAAGGGGGCGAAATTATCCCCAAAATCATCAGCGTGGATCTCGCATCCCGCCATCCGTTGAGTGAGGCGGTAAATTTCATTGATCATTGTCCCGAATGCCATACATTGCTGGTTAGGAGTGAAGGCGAATCGGCCTACTATTGTCCGAATGAAACCGGATGTCCCACGCAGTTAAAAGGGAAGATGGAACATTTTATCGGGAGAAAATCGATGAATATTGATGGGTTGGGCTCTGAGACTATTGATTTGCTCTTCCAGAACAATCTGATCAAAGATGTTGCTGACCTCTATGAACTTAAGCGAAGTGATTTGGTAAATCTGGACCGGCTGGGGGAAAAATCGGCCACCCGGATACTGGAGAGCCTCGAATCTTCCAAAAGTGTCCCCTTCGAGCGCGTATTATTTGCCTTAGGGATCAGGTATGTTGGAGAAACAGTAGCCAGGAAACTTGCCCGGGAGTTGAAGTCAATCGATCAAATTGCCAACGCCACGCGCGAAGAACTGACCGCAGTTGAAGAAATCGGAGACAAGATAGCGGAGAGTATCCTAAACTGGTTCAAGGATGATCAGAATAAAAGGTTGATTGAACGGTTAAAAGATAATCAGCTCAATTTGGAAATTGTCTCTGAACACAGGGAGGGGCAAACAGAAAAACTCAAAGGGTTATCCTTTATTATATCAGGAACTTTTGAAAAATTTTCGCGCGAAGAATTGAAAGGAATTATCGAATTGCATGGAGGTAAAAATGTCACATCGATCTCGGCTAAAACCAATTATCTTGTTGCAGGTGAAAACATTGGCCCTTCAAAACTGGATAAAGCACAAAAGCTGAAAATTCCGATTATTTCAGAAGGTGATTTACTTGAACTTACGGATTGAAAGTTACCAATTCTTTACGTATTTTTGAAAAATGATTGTCCTATCCACCTAATTGATAATTTTGTCGCAATATGTTTAAAAGAATCATAAAATATTACGCCACCAGGCGATTGCTTCTCTTTTTTCAGAGCCATAAACGAATTATCACTATTAATACGCTGAGGAATTCGAAAAATGTCGGAGTTCTTTGGAATCCCGCCGATGAAGGGAGCATTGAAGCATACGAAAAGCTAAGCCAATCTTTAAATGCAAAAGGGATAAAACCCAAAGGATTGGCACATGTTCGTTCAAGCCGTGAATTGGAGATGCTGACAACGATTTCAAATTCCGGGTTTCTGCACAGCCGGAGCGTTTCCTTATTTGGGCGACCCAAATTGAACTCGGTGATGCAGTTTGCTCATGAGCCATTTGACATTCTGATTGATCTCTCTGTTTCCAAAACCCTCGCCCTGCAATACATTTTGGTTCATTCAAATTCCCCGTTTAAAGTGGGCTGGCAGGGATCGGAGCTAAATTATTACGATCTGAATATCGATGTGTCGGAGAAACCTCAATGCCATTATTTAATGGAGCAAATTATCTATTATTTGGAAAACATTAACGAAAAGGGTTAAATTAGGATATGAGTAAAAGTTTTCATGGAGCCGGGGTGGCACTGATAACCCCATTTAAAGCAGATCTTTCAGTTGATTTTGAAGGCTTAGCGAAGATTGTGGATAATCAGATTGAAAATGGGATCGATTACCTGGTTATTTTGGGAACAACAGCTGAGACTGCTACATTAAACGCTGTCGAAAAGCAGCAGATCATAGACTATGTCTGCCAGCGGGTTAATGGCAAAATTCCCATTGTTGTCGGCATAGGCAGCAATGACACAAAAGTGGTCATAGACAATCTCTCCGGGATGAACCTTTCGAAGGCTGACGCGATACTTTCGGTAGTTCCATATTATAGCAAACCAACACAAGAAGGTATATATCAGCACTATATAGCAATCATTGATGCCAGTCCTCTTCCGGTAATTCTTTATAATGTCCCCGGAAGAACAGGCGTAAGCATGAGTGCAGAGACTACATTACGGCTTGCACATTATTCAAAGAAAGTTATTGCCACCAAAGAGGCATCAGGGAATTTTAATGAGATAACAAAAATTCTTCGCGACAAGCCTGAATATTTCAGTGTCATTTCGGGTGATGACAGCCTTGTGGTGCCTATCATCGCGATTGGCGGTGTTGGGGTGATTTCGGTAGCTGCGAATGCAATTCCAAAAGCAATTGCTGATCTGACCCATCTGACACTTCAGGGTGATTTAAAAAAAGCAGCTCAAATCCATCTTCGTCTTCAAACCATATCGGATGCACTCTTTATTGATGGCAATCCCGCCGGCGCCAAAGCGGCATTACATTCTGCAGGGATTATCCAGAATGTACTCAGGCTGCCACTGGTTCCTGTAAATGAGGCCACTTACAAAATATTGGCTCAAGAGATGAAATCGATCTCAAATGGTTGACAAAAAAAGGAGCTGAGTAATACCCCAACTCCTTTTTTATCAGTTTATAAATCAGTTATTTGTAGATCTCTTTTTTTGAGGAGAGAAGCGTGTTGTAAAGCAATGAAGCAATGGTCATTGGCCCTACTCCTCCCGGAACCGGGGTAATAAACGAACATTTCGGGGCAACTTCCTCAAATTTTACATCACCCAATAATTTCCAGCCCGACTTTGTTTTATCTGATTTGATTCGGGTGATTCCCACGTCGATCACCACAGCACCCTCCTTAACCATATCGCCGGTAAGAAACTCAGCCATTCCCAGGGCGGCTACAATAATATCTGCCTGAGCACATATCGCTTTAAGATTTTTAGTCCGGCTATGGCATAAGGTTACGGTACAATCAATACCCTTTTGGGAGAGTAAAATGCTCATTGGCCTCCCTACAATATTACTTCGGCCGATTACGACGCAATTCTTGCCTGAAGTTTCAATTTTATACCTTCTGATTAACTCCATGATTCCAAAAGGAGTCGCAGAGATAAATGCAGGAACCCCAGCCACCATCCGGCCAACATTGACAGGATGAAAACCATCCACATCTTTGCGGGGATTAATCGCTTCGACGATATTCTCTTCCGAGATGTGTTTTGGCAATGGAAGCTGGACAATAAAGCCATCAAGATCAACATCATTATTTAATTGCATAATGCAACTTAAAAGTTCCGTCTCAGTAACCGTATCTTCAAACCTGATTAATGTTGATTTAAAACCAACACGCTCACAGGCCTTTACTTTAGCTGCCACATAAGTTTCACTGCCGCCATCATGGCCTACCAACACTGCAGCAAGGTGGGGTATTTTTCCACCCAGGTTTTTAATTTTTACAACCTCATCAGCAATCTCCGACTGTAAGATTTCAGAAGTTTTTTTTCCGTCAATAAGCTCCATTCTAACCTTTATTTAAATCAAAATACCATACCATTTCAGCGTATGGTCATTTCAAATATTCAACTTTTCCAGAATCTGCTAATGGTGACGACCCTTGGGTTGTGCCAGCGCATTTCTCATATTTCCCCCCTGGGAAACCATCTTCATCATCTTCCGGGTATCGGCAAATTGTTTCAGCAACCGGTTAACTTCCTGAATGGTAGTTCCGGAACCTGTTGATATCCGTTTCCGCCGTGAACCATCAATAATGCTTGCATCAGCCCGCTCCTTTTTAGTCATGGAATGGATAATAGCTTCAATATGTTTAAATGCATCATCCTCTATTTCGACATCTTTCATTGCCTTTCCCATGCCAGGAATCATACTTGCAAGATCCTTCAGGTTCCCCATCTTCTTAATTTGCTGAATCTGTTTCAGAAAATCATCAAAGTTGAACTGATCCTTGGCCAAACGTTTCTGCAGTTTACGGGCCTCTTCCTCGTCAAATTGCTCATGAGCCCTCTCAACCAGCGAAACAATATCACCCATGCCCAGGATACGATCAGCCATCCTGTTAGGATAGAATGCATCCATGGCATCCATCTTTTCACCGGTCCCGACAAATTTAATTGGTTTGGTGACTACGGAACGTATCGATAATGCGACTCCACCACGGGTATCCCCATCCAGCTTTGTAAGGATCACACCGCTAAAGTCGAGACGGTCATTAAATTCTTTTGCGGTATTGACTGCATCCTGTCCTGTCATGGCATCTACCACAAACAAAATCTCGCCGGGATTAACTGCAGATTTAATGGATTCAATCTCTTTCATCATCTGCTCATCGATCGCCAACCGTCCGGCAGTATCAATGATCACTACATCATGTCCGTGCAGTTTGGCAAATTTGATCGCTTCTTTGGCAATGCGAACCGGGTCTTTACTCCCCTCTTCGGTATAAACAGAAACTTCAATAGCGGCAGCTACGATCTTTAATTGCTCAATAGCCGCAGGACGATAAACATCACAAGCCACCAGAAGGGGTCGTTTACCAGACTTTGTTTTCAGCCGGTTAGCTAACTTTCCCGAAAATGTGGTCTTCCCCGATCCCTGAAGCCCAGCCATCAAAATAATAGCAGGACTTCCTTTCAGGTTGATGTCGACTGTTTGTCCGCCCATCAGCTCAATGAGCTCATCGTGAACAATCTTCACCATAACCTGTCCCGGATTAAGCGCTTTAAGAACATCCTGTCCTAAAGCCTTCTCTTTCACTTTGGCCGTGAAATCCCTGGCGATTTTATAGTTGACATCCGCATCAAGCAACGCTCTGCGAACCTCTTTTAACGTTTCGGCAACATTAATATCGGTAATCTTCCCTTGCCCTTTTAGCAGCTTGAACGATTTCTCAAGCTTATCCGTAAGATTTTCAAACATTTCTTATTCAAATTTAAGCTTACAAACTTACATGAAAAAAACTTTTGCACCAAGACGAAAATTCAAGCCCGATTCAAAATTTACAAAACGTGTTGAAGCCTAAAATTTAGCGGATTAAATATTTATTGCAGCCAATAAAAATGACTACTCTGACCAGAAAGCCCTTCTGGGGTTCTCATTTTATTCCGGAACCAATGGGGAACAGAAAACTTTCACCAGAAAATGGTGCACTCTGTGCATTAATCTGACTTTCAATTTACTGAATAAATGATCAGAGAAAGAGCCCATAACTCTTAAACGGCCGGCACAACCGCATTTCAACACTTATAACCCCCTGATTATCTGTTTTTTAAAATTATCTTAAAATATACCTGATAATTGGTTTTTGCAACTAATATTCACTATTTTTACAACGGATTATTTACCATTAATTTTAGTTACTGTAATTATGAACATTTTCGTAGGAAGTCTGCCATTTAGCTTAGAAGAGGCAGAATTAAAAGGGTTTTTTGAAGAGTACGGCGAAGTAGCTTCAGCAAGAATTATCACAGACAAATTTTCCGGAAGGAGCAAAGGATTCGGTTTCATTGAAATGCCGAATGACGAAGAGGCCAAAAAGGCTATTGAAGAACTTAATGGAGCAGAAGTTGATGGTCGCACAATCGTTGTGAACGAATCAATTGAAAAACCTAAAGATGGAACAAGACGTCCAGGCGGCGGTGGCGGCGGTTTTAACCGTGGCGCAGGCGGCGGTGGCGGTTTCAATCGTGGCGCAGGCGGCGGTGGCGGTGGCTACAATCGTGGTGGCGGTGCAGGCGGCGGCGATCGTGGTGGTGACCGTGGTGGTGACCGTGGCGGTTTCAATCGTGGCGGAAGTGCCGGCGGTGGTGACAGAGGCGGAAGCCGTAGGGCAAGTTATTAAGCCGGTCGAACGCAGATTAACTGCCTGATGTTCTTGCAGTTGTCGTTTGAAGTATTTTCGTGTCGTTTTCACTTAGATAATCCAAACATTTAAAGATACGTTCTAAACTTAATTTACTTCATAGGCATTGCAGATTTTCTGCAATGCTTTTTTTTGCTAATAATTTCGGGTTAGGATATACCGAATTCCGATACCAATCTGCCTGATTCTATATTCCCGGTAATTTTTGAACGATGGATCGTGGGTAATATTATTTAAACCATAGTACCAGTTACCTTCCAAAATAAGATAAGTTGATAATCTCCAGGTCAATCCAATCTTAGGACCAAAATCAAGATTGTCGATATTCGTTAAAACCTGGCTGCCTGAATCCGACGCGATGCCTGATGAATGGGATACAATCGTATATGAGGTTGCCAGTTTAAGAGAGGTCTGGAATCCGGTATAACATGTAAACCGCCTGAGCTTAAATCCAAAATAAACAGGTAAGCTTAAATAGGACAGATGCATTCTGCTCTCCTCATAGTAGTTATTGTTAAAAAAAGGGAAGAGGACTCCATCATTTAAAACCTGATCGTATTGCATGCCCGGGATATAAGTAGTCCGGCTTTCAACCTGATTAAACAACAGGTCGGTTTCGACGGATGAACGCTTACTAAAAGAATGACTGTAAAACATTCCAATCTGGCCTGAAGTAGCAATCAGATTTTTTTGGTCAGCCATTGAAGCCTGAAACCTTGAGACATCTTTGAAAGCAATAAAACCGGAGGTAACGGTTGCCTTAAATCCGATATCATCCTGACCAAAAACAGTTGTGGCAACGAAGAAAAAAATGGAGAAGAAAGAAATTTGGGGTTTCATGTCCGGACTTTACCTATATACCGAAATAGTATAGATTAACCCTACTGGAAAATAAGTAATTCGACACCTAAATCCGATCTGAACCAAAAAACGGATGGCAGGAATTGAACAAACCACCCGGTTGGTTAGAAAGACCCGATTCTCTGAATCAATGAGCCACATTTACTTTTCTAAGTTCACCATTCACGCGGACCATTGCTGTCCCGCCTTTATCAGATGCAATCCGATATTTAACGACTTTCCCCCCTTTCCAGGAAATATCCACCACGAAACCACCTCTGGCCCGCAATCCGGTAACGGATCCTTCAGGCCATGCCCAGGGTAATGCAGGCAATAAACAAATCTCTCCGGCTTGCGATTGAATCAGCATCTCCGCAATCCCTGCCGTTGCCCCAAAGTTGCCATCAATCTGAAACGGTGGATGGGCATCAAAAAGGTTTGCATAGACACCGCCACCCTTGCCATAGCTGGTCCCGGTATTATCGACTATGGAGATAAGATTTCTCAATAACCGGTATGCATGATCGCCTTCAAATAACCGGGCCCAGAAGTTAATTCGCCATGCCATGGCCCAGCCTGTACTTTTATCCCCTCGTGCAATCAGTATTTTTTTTGCCGCCGCTGCCAGTTCAGGGGTGCGGGTCAGCGAAATCTGGCGCCCCGGATGCAATGCGAACAGGTGAGAAATGTGACGGTGGGTATCGGTTGAATCATCCCGGTCTACACTCCATTCCATCAATTGTCCCCATTTCCCAATCTGAGGTTTAAGCAATTTCTCACGCAATGCCACCACTTTCGTCCGGTATTCGGGGTCCATATTCAGAATTTGGGATGCCTCAATAAAATTATTAAACAGATCCCATACAATTTCCTGATCGTAGGTAACGCCGGGTTCATGGGGACCATGTTCAGGAGACCACCCGTCAGGGGTCATAAGGTTTCCCTTTGAATCTGGAATCAAACGCTCTTCCCAAAATTCACAAACCTCCTTTAAAATGGGGTAAGCAAAATCTGCCAGGTATTTTTTATCTCCGGTGAACGCATAATGTTCCCATAGATGCTGACAATACCATGCGCTGGCCGGTGGATTCCAGACAAAACTGCCTGCTCCAAAAATATTGTTTTCTGTCTGAAGGGTCCACCCTTTTTTTGAATGATAAAATTCACTTGTCGCTATTTTCCTCACTTCCCGCTGATTATTAATGTACTCAAGGAATGGAATGTGGCATTCACTTAAATTGGCAACCTCTGCGGGCCAATAATTCATCTGCACATTAATATTGGAATGATAATCACTTCGCCAGGGAGGATTGTTTGAATTATTCCATAATCCCTGAAGGTTTGCCGGAAGTGAGCCCTGCCGCGAAGAACTTATCAGGAGATATCTTCCGTACTGAAAGAATAGCTGCTCCAGTTCAGGATCATTCCCACCCTTTTTGTAGGAGACTAATCTCAGGTCTGTCGGCTTGGCCAAGAGGGAAGGTTCACTCGTGCCAACAGATAAAATGACCCGTTTAAATAAGCTCTGATAATCTGCTATATGACGCGATAAAAGTTGTTCAAATGATTGATTTGAAGCCAGTTTCAAATGTTTTTCAATCCCTGGCAGCGGATTTTCACCTCTCCACCCTTTGCTGAAATCGGGGAGGTAATTTGTACCGGCCGCCAAAATCAGGATTAAGCTGTTCGTTTTATCAAATTTCAGTGATTGTCCGGAGATTTGTACCTCTCCCCCATCATTCAGTACGGTCAGACCGGCTGCATAACTTAATCCATTGTCCAGTTTACCGTTAATTGATATTTTATGATCTGCAAACTCAATCTTTCCATGGTGCATATCACTCAGTCGTATTGCACCATTACATGCGCCATGACGGTCAGCACTGATCCGTAAAACCATTACCTGATCTTTGGCACTGCAGAAAATTTCCCGTTTGTACGAGACACCGTTCGAGCGAAATGTGACCGTATGCACTGCATTTTCGATATTCAATTCACGATGATACTGATCGATAGCGGAGGTATCCTTAAAATCAATGAACAAGTCACCAAATGCCTGGTAAGCACCAGTCTCTTTTTCGTCACCGCTCCAAAGGGATATTTCATCAAATTGAATATGTTCGGTGGCTATGTCTCCAAAAATCATACCTCCCAAACGGCCGTTTCCTACTGGAAGGGCTTCTGTCATCCAGTCCCTGGCCGGTTTATCGTACCAAAGTTTTAGCGAATTGTTTTTTGCATTAGCTTTCTGCAATGAGGCTGTAAGGAGAAAGAATAAAGTACAACCGAAGATGAGACGAATCATTTGATTTTTTTTAAATTACATAATATTGACCTCCGGTTTATCCCAGCCAGCTGCTCAAAATATTTGAATTATACTGCTAACCTCTTACAATACGCATTACCCTTGTTACATTGTCATCGACATGAGCTTTATTATCAACACCTAAAGTCATGCAGTGAACATTGCCACTATTGATCACAAAATTAAGTGATTGCTCCCGCTCCTCCTCCTTTACCAGATCTCCGCATCCAAAAATCTTCATGCCGATTATCCCCTTGCCATTTTTACGTGCCGTTTCGAGAACCTGCATAATTTTTTCGGGAGAACCGTCCATTCGGATACTCCGGGGATTTATTCGGGCCAGGATAACATCAACCCATGGATTGGATGCTGCTTCAACCAGCGCTTCATAATTATGACAGGAAACCCCTAAAGCCTTGACCAGACCATCCTGTTTTGCTCTGGACATCGCCTCCATATATTTTTTGTTTGCTTCGGGCCATTGACCATTTTCCATGCAATGCATGAGAAAAATATCGATATAATCGGTATTCAGCTCTTTACGTAACCGGTCGAAACATGGATTAAATGGCTCGGCCTCGTACCACCCCTGGCGGGTATAGGTCATAATTTTGGAAAGAACCGTAACCTTCGCGCGTGGCATCACTTTCAGAGCCTCGCCGACATAAGTATGTGAACCATACATATCCGCAGTATCAAAAAACCGTATTCCCCGATCGTAGCAATGTTGCGACAATTCAACGAATTTTTTGATACCGATACGGGTCTGATCTGATTCACGCTTCCACCCACGTGTGCCCGTTCCAAAAGCGATTCTTGAAACCCTCAGCCCTGTTTTTCCAAGAGCTACGGTATCTACCGTGTCAGGGTTGGTTACCGCAAATGCCGGCTGCGAAAAGATGGCCGGAATTGCTGACGCAACGGCAATTCCCGTTGCGCTTTTAGCCAGAAAAGAACGCCTGTCGAATTTCGAAATAGACATATAAATCTAATTATCAAATATTTATAATGCAACTGATGAGAAAACAGATTTAAAATAGGTCTTTACCCTTTTACGATCCGCATGACCCGGTTAATGGCATCATCAACCTGGGCAATACTCTCCATACCAAGGGTCATCGAATGAATACTCGTTTTTTTTATGGCAAAAGTGATCGACTCCTCACGCTCATTCTCTTTTATTTTATCTCCGTTCCCAAAGATTTTCATCCCAATAATCCCCTTTCCATTACCTCTGGCTTGTTCCAAAAGTGTATTGATCTGTGCGGGAGTGCCATCCATGTGGGACTGAAACGGGTTGATACGGGCAAGAATCACATCCACCCAGGGATCGTCAACCGCAGCCTTTAGCGCCTCATAATTATGGCACGACAAGCCAACTGCCTTGATGATCCCTTTCTGCTTTGCGAGTGAAAAATACTCGATGTACCGCTTCTTCTCCTCCTGCCATTTTCCATTGGTCATGCAGTGCAGCAGCATAATATCAAAGTATTCACTTCCCGTCTCCAGACGAAAACGGTCGAGCGCCTTGTCAACAGGTTCACTGTTGGCTACATCATTTGAGGTCCACATCTTTCCAAGCAGTGTTGCTTTTTCCCGAGGAATATCTTTAAGCACCTCTTTAATAAATGGATATGATCCATAAGTATCGGCGGTATCAAAAAATTGAATTCCCCGATCGTAGGCATGATGAGCCATTTTAACAAAATTAGTTAGCCCCATTCGGGTTTGGTTGGAATGGTGCTTACTTCCTATCGATCCTGTTCCCAACGCAATGCGTGAAACAGTAAGCCCTGTTTGGCCTAGTTTTACCTGGTCAATTATCGGATTTACGGAAGTACACCCCTGATTCAGAATACCCAACCCTGAAAAAGCAGCAATTCCTGTAGCACTTACGGCTCCGGAATAGAGAAAACTCCGGCGATTAATTTTTTTCATAAAGCGGAATTTAGTTTACTCTGAAAACGTAAAGGTTATATTAAATGTTTCCAAATAGCAGTTCAATATTCTCAACTAACTAAAAATCCAGAAAGTTCCATTTTCCCCGGTAAGCGCGTGAAAGCATCATATCTGCAGCAGGATCACCAATGAAACGTTCCTTGGCCGGATCCCATTTCAAAGGACGTTGAAGCTGATACGCGATATTTGCCAGATTACAGAGCGAAGATGTCCGGTGACCGGTCTCTACATCCGACACTGGTTTGGTCCTTTTTTTAATGGCGTCGATCCAATCCTGATAATGGTTCTCACTTTTATAAAGATGTTTATCGGAAGGTTTGATTACCGTTTCGATAATAGCGGCAGGATCAGAGCGCAAATAATCTCGGCTAACCTCGATACGGCCCTTTGATCCAATAAACTGAACACCATTGCATTCACTGCCCCAGTTGGCATGGTTCAGAACAATACCATTCTTATATTTCATCTGCAAACCGATCACCGCATGTTCAAGAGGCGGATTAAATTCCACCGGCCCGGATTCATCCATTCCGAGGGCCCACTGGGCAATATCAAACATATGAGCTCCCCAGTCCGTGATCATTCCGCCACCAAACTCCCGATAGCTGCGCCAGTTCGGAAACCTCAAATCTTCGACCGGGGGTGCAAGTACCGGACTATAATCGCGGTAAAGGGAAGGTCCAACCCACATATCCCAATCCACATTATCAGGAGTCGGAACTGAGGGAAGGTCCAATGCCTTGACCGGAGGACCTACGCAAACATTCACCTCGCTGATATCCCCGATATATCCGTTGGCAACCAATTCACAGGCATGGCGGAAATTGCGCCAGGAGCGCTGCATATTCCCTGTTTGAAATACCTTTTTATATTTCCGTGTGGCATTTACCATGGCACGTCCTTCAGCAACTGTCAGAGCCATAGGTTTTTCACAATAGATATCCTTACCGGCTTTGGCTGCGTCAATAGCAACCTGTGCATGCCAATGGTCCGGCGTGGCAATAACCACGGCATCGATATCCTTTCTGTCCAGAAGTTCTCGGTATTTTTTGTACCCCGTAACTTCATGCTTTTCACCAACCCATTTTTGATCATTAAGCCCTTGCGCTTCACCCTTAAATTTGTCGACTTTTGTAGTTACCACATCGCAACAGGCCATGACAACTGTTTCCGGACATTTCATCAGATTATTTAACAAGCCATGACTTTGAATTCCCACGCCGATAAATCCAAGCCTGATTTTTTTGATTCCTTCATTGGACGCGATGGTGTAACCCGGGAGAACAGTGATCGCAGTTGCGCCAGCCGCTGCCGTTCCAACAAAGCTTCTGCGTGAAATTGTGTTTTTCATAAGTATTAATTTCGTTTAATTTAAGGTTGTAAATCTGTAATGCAAAGGTTAATTTGAAGATCCTAAAATTAATAAAAATCTTACATCGACGTCTCCGTGGACAGATTTCAGAAAATAAATTTTACGGCGCATTATTTCCGAATATCCTAACGGTTAAAGGAACCTGCTGATTGATCACGAATAGATTATCTTTGCAGCATGAAGAGAAAGGAAGAGATCACCACCAAAAGTGTAGCAAACCTGAAATTTGAATCACTGAATGAGATTCAGGAGGCCATGATCAGTAATGATTTGAAAGCGGATAACATTGTACTTCTGGCTCCTACCGGGTCAGGAAAAACCGTGGCATTTCTCCTTCCGCTGCTTCATCACCTGCAAGAAAAAGAATCTGGTATTCAGGCAATTATATTATCCCCATCCCGCGAATTAGCGCTTCAGATTGAACAGGTTTTCCGGTCAATGGGAAGCGGTTTCAAGGTAAACTGTTGCTATGGAGGTCATCCGTTTAAAACAGAACGCAATAATTTCTCCGAGCCCCCTGCGGTTTTAATCGGCACGCCCGGCAGGATAGCGGCACATATCCGTCGCGAAAGTTTCAATCCCGATACAATTCACTTGCTCGTACTCGATGAATTTGACAAGTCACTCGAAATGGGATTCAGTGATGATATGAGTTTTATTATTGCGCGCCTTCCCCAAATTAAGAAGCGGATACTCACTTCAGCCACGCAGGCCATCGAAATACCCGATTTTTCCGGGATAAAAAATCCGGTAACGCTTAATTTTCTCTCTGAAAAGCGTCGTCCCAATATTTTACTCAAAGCCGTACGTGCAGCAGAGAAGGATAAATTTGATATACTTATCCGTTTAGTGTGCACCCTTGGAAACGAACCAACCCTGGTTTTCTGTAACCATCGGGAGGCTGTAGACCGGATTGATGAATTACTGGCAGCCGAAGGGGTTGCTCACGACACCTTCCATGGCGGGCTGGAACAGGATGAACGTGAACGGGCTTTACTGAAGTTCAGAAATGGCAGCCATCAGATATTGATCACTACCGATCTGGCATCCAGAGGATTAGATATCCCCGAGATAAAAAACATCATTCATTACCAGGGGGCCAATTCAGAAGAGGTGTTTATTCACCGCAATGGTCGGACCGCAAGGATGAATGCAGCAGGAACAGCCTGGCTGGTACTGGCAGAAAAAGAAAAAGCGCCCCAGTTTCTCACAAATCCTCCTGAATTTGTGGAGCTTCCGGAGCTGATTAAACTTCCTGATCCGCCAAAATGGATCACTTTGTATATTGGTGCAGGCAAAAAAGATAAAATAAGCAAAACCGATATCGTAGGTTTTCTGATTCAGAAAGGGAATCTGGGGAAAGATGACATCGGCCTGATATCGATTCTGGACAACGCCTCATTTGTAGCAATCAATCGGGTGACTTCCAGACAAACGCTGGCATTGATCCGGGAAGAAAAAATCAAAAACAAAAAGGTGCGGATAGCCATTTCTAATTAACCCCCTTAATTTACTAATTCCAGTTTGTTTCCATTAATTTCAATTAGTTTCCACTTATTTCAAATCTATTGCTATTTTTGAATCTAAAATAAAACTATATGAAGTACAATCAGTTGGGTAAAACAGGGGTATTGGTATCGGAACTGTGCCTTGGAACGATGACCTTTGGTGGAAAGGGTTTCTGGGTGCCAATCGGAGAAGTTCCGCAAAACGAAGCGACACAAATTGTAAAACTTTCTGTTGATGCCGGTATTAATTTTATTGATACCGCCAATGTTTATTCCGAAGGGCTATCTGAGATCATTCTTGGGAAAGCAATCAGGGATCTGGGATTATCACGGCAGCAGTTGGTCATTGCGACCAAGGTTCGCGGACGGGTTGGCCCGCATGCCAACCAGGTTGGATTATCGAGGCTTCATATCATCGATTCTGTCAATGACAGTCTTGAGCGGTTAGGTCTTTCCCATATTGATTTGTTATATATCCACGGCGTTGACCCGATAACTCCTCTCGAGGAGACCATGCGTGGCCTTGAGGAGGTTGTCCGGTCAGGGAAAGTAAGATATATCGGTATAAGTAACCATCCCGCCTGGATGATGATGAAAGCAAACAGCTATGCCGAAAAATTGGGGTATGAAAAATTTGTCGCCACCCAGAATTATTACTCTATTGCCGGCCGCGATATGGAACGCGAAATCGCACCGATGGCAATCAGTGAAGGGATTTCAATTATGCCCTGGAGCCCGCTCGCAGGTGGCTTCCTATCCGGGAAATATACCCGGACAAACGAAGTAGCCCGCGGTAGCCGCAGAGATTCCTTCGACTTCCCTCCGGTTAACAAGGAGAAGGCTTATGATATCATTGATGTATTAATCTCAATCGGTGAGAACCATAAGGTTACAGCCGCAAAGGTGGCTTTGGCTTGGGTTTTAAAACAACCCGGAATCACCAGCGTGATCATCGGGGCCAAAAATCAGCTGCAGCTCAATGACAATATCGATTCAACCAAACTGGAGCTCAGCGATGATGAATTGCTCCGTTTAAATCAGATTAGTGAATTGCCCTCTGAGTATCCTGAATGGATGTTTAAACGACAAATCCAGGGAAGGTTTCCCGATTAATCCGAACTATCGTTAATCGGCTGTGATCCATCCCATTTTATGCCAGTAATCCCGTTAAAATTTAACAATATTGGGTTAATTTTTAACGGGATTTGTTAGCTTTTTACGTTAATTTTGATTATCTTGCATTAGAAATCAAAACCAATCATCATGGATAATCTGCTGCTAAAGTACATGAATGAGCGTATTGGTCATACGACCAGAAGAGTAGTTGAGCCAGGTCCGGTAATCACAATTTCCAGGGAATGCGGCTGTTCTGCCAGCTTGATTGCAGATAAGCTGACAAAACGGATCAATGAAAAGATCAATAATCCGGAATTAAACTGGAGGTGGGTTAACAAAGAGATTCTCAAACTCGCTTCCGATGAATTAAAAATCCATCAGGATGAGGTTCAGAAAATTGTGGATGGTGATGAAAAGAATTTTCTGGCTGAAATAGCCCATTCATTCACCGATAAATACTATGTCACCACCACCAAGGCAAAAAAAATGATTGAAGAGGTTGTCCGTAATCTGGCGGTACGCGGGAAAGCAGTGATTGTAGGCCGCGGCAGTGAAATCTTGTCGACGGGCATCTCCAGATCGCTGCATATCCGGCTTTTTGCCCCAACTGACTGGAAGGTGAAGGTGATGCGCGAACGAAACAATATCTCAACCCCGGAAGCCCAAAAAATCGTTAATCAGATCGATAAACAACGTGCCGCGTTCAGGGACTCCTATCTCGAGAAGGGTCAGCCCCCCTTTACGTATGATATCGAATTTAATTGTGCGCGGCTGAGTCAGGATGAAATAATCGATATTACCTTCGACCTCGCGGAGCGCCGATCGCTCTTTTCACAAAAATGACAACAACCGCTGATTGCAATTTGCAGCTAACCGCCCGTTACCGGATATTTTGTTTAATTCGCTTCTTAAGTAACAGAAAAAATATAGTGTCGTATTTTGTCACTTTGATACTCCTGCATAACTTCCTATAATCGTTTGAATTTGTATTCATTACGCATACAACCCAAGTGGTTTGTATGTTAATGGAATTTGATCTAAAGACGATACATATGACTCCGCGGAGTCATTTGTAATATTATTGCACTCATTTCAATCAACCTACAACCTCCCGGAGGTCAGGGAAAATCAACATTATTATCTTTCCTAAGTATTTTTTTAGATGTTCGGGATACACAACTCCTGAGTACTTTGCCTATGAAAAAAAGGAAAATCACGCTGAGAAGCAGAGCCGCCTAATTTTAGAATCGGGAATTTCAAAATCCCAAAATTCAAAATTTTACGACACTAAATTATTTTATCTACCAGGTATAGTTAATTATAAATACGCCATCCAAGAGAGTAGAGCCGGATGCCCTTACCCGGCAACAAAGAATCTCAATATATTAAAAGTGCACTGATTTACCTGGCCTTATTCTCCTTGCATAAAATCTAATTTTGCTATCTTTGCCACACAATGGAGTACAGCACATTTAACTTCCGGCTAAACTGCCGATGAATTAATTCTGTATCAGCATTGTCGGGAATTACTAAACAAGGTCAACGATGAGTGATGATGATTCAGGAAATTTGAATTTCCTGAGAGAATACGCAAAGTATTCGTCCCTTATAATTCAAATGATCGCCATTGCTGCTGTTGGAATTTTGGGAGGAATTGAATTGGACAAAATGCTGAAAATGAAAAGTCCGGTTTTCACTATTTGTCTGACCATAATTATGTCCTTTGTGGCGATTATTCATCTTTTCAGAACATTACTAAAAAAATAACAGGCACAATAAGCCAGCAATTATTATAATACATAAGATTTTCAATTATAAAACATTTATTATGTCAGATGTCTCGTGGAAATTTATCATTAAAATTTCTCTTTTTACCCTTGTCATATTTATTCTCGCCACAGTATTATTTGCCACCTTTTTTAGTGCCGTTCATTTAGCCTTATTCCCCATACAACTACTTTTGATCGCAACAGTTACAGCTCTGGGACATCTTTGGGTGATCAGGTCTGCGAATCAAAATACGATGAAATTCACCACAGCCTTTATGGCCTCAGTTACTTTAAAATTACTGGTTTATCTTTTTTTTATGCTGATATGTTTATGGATAGACCACTCCCAGGTGATCCCTTTTATACTCACATTTATGACATTCTATATAATATTCACAATTTTTGAGATTATGGAGTTACTTAAATTCATAAAAAAATAATCAAAAAATACTTTTGAGAAGCAGACAATTTAACCTACTTTTGTGCCACAAATTAACCCAATGATAAGAGCCTTTACATCGTCTATTCTGATTTTATTTGCCCTTACCGTTACACCTAAACTCCTCAAGGCCAATGAGGAGCATGCTGTAGCAGATACGATTTCACCGAAGAAATTCAATACGGGAGATCTCATTTTTGATCATATCAGAGACAGTTACGAGTGGCATATTGCCACAATTGGACATACTCATCTATCGATCCCCCTACCCGTAATGGTGTATAGTCAACATTCCGGATTCCATTTTTTTATGTCGGAAAAGCTACATGAAGGGAATGGAACTTACGATGGATTTAAAGTTGCCTCAGAAGGAAAATATGAACGAAAACTCGTGGAAGTTATGCCCGACGGAACATTTTTAAGACCTTGGGATTTTTCCATAACAAAAAATGTCACTTCCCTTTTTGTGAGTATTGCCCTTATCTTAACCATATTCCTTTCTGTGGCCAGGAGGTATCGTGAAAATTTTGCCAGGGCGCCAAAGGGAATTCAAAGCTGGATTGAGCCCATTGTTGTTTTCATATGTGATGATATTGCCAAACCATCGATCGGCAAGGAGAAATATCAACGCTATCTCCCGTTTTTACTCTCTGTTTTCTTTTTCATCTTCATTAATAACCTGATGGGACTTGTCCCTTTTTTCCCGGGAGGTGCCAACCTTACAGGAAATATTTCAATTACCCTTGTTCTCGCCTTATTCACCTTCGTAATTACGAGTTTTAGCGGATCACGAAGCTATTGGGTTCATATGGTTAATGACCCCGGAATCCCATTATGGTTAAAGTTGCCGATTCCCTTAATGCCAATTGTTGAGATCATGGGGGTTTTTCTGAAGCCATTTGTTCTCACCATTCGTCTTTTTGCAAATATTACTGCCGGGCATATTGTGGCTCTTGGCTTTTACAGTTTGATATTTATTTTTGCCGAGAAAAGTATATTTGCGGGTTACGGGATCTCCGTACTTTCGATTGCTTTCACCGTCTTTATGGGACTCCTTGAATTGCTGGTTGCCTTTATTCAGGCTTATGTTTTCACCTTACTATCGGCACTTTATATCGGACTTGCACTTGAACAACATACCAGTCATGAGTGACAATGAACCAAATGCAGACACTAACCATTTAAGGATCAATAAAATATAATTTATTATAAAACTGAACATTTAATTATTTAAACATTATTTAGTATGATGACATTAGCTGTAATTTTACAAGTAGCTGCAAATGCAGCGATTGCGAAAATGGGTGCAGGAATCGGAGCCGGTTTGGCTGCAATTGGAGCAGGTATCGGTATTGGTCGTATTGGTGGTTCAGCGGTAGAGGCTATTGCCCGCCAGCCTGAAGCGGTAGGTGATATCCGTTCAAACATGATCGTTGCAGCCGCACTTATTGAAGGAGTTGCTTTCTTTGCCATTATTATCTGCTTCCTGATTTTTTTCTTGTAGTCTGATCCTTAACAAGATATCACCAAATTCTTCAATTAGGATATAGATTTATTGACCAACAAAAATTTTCATTATGGGATTAGTAATGCCTGATTTCGGGCTGTTCTTTTGGATGCTGATATCCTTTTCCATTTTATTGTTTCTCCTCAAGCGTTTTGCCTGGGGGCCAATCCTGAGCGCACTCTCGGACCGGGAGCGTTCGATTGAAGAGGCGTTAAAATCGGCAGCAAATGCAAAGGAGGAGATGCTGAATCTGCAATCCGGGAACGAGAAGATTTTGAAAAATGCGATTCTGGAACGTGAAAAAATCGTCAAGGAAGCGCGTGAGCTGAAGGAATCGATCATTAATGAAGCACGGCACGAGGCGTCTGTGGAGGCAAATAAAGTGATGGAACACGCCAAAGCAGCCATCGAACGGGAACGTACCGCCGCTATCAGCGAAATAAAGAACCTGATTGCAGAATTCTCCGTTGAAATTGCTGAAAAAATATTGAAGGAGAAACTGGCAGATGACAGCCGGCAAAAAGAGCTGATTCAAAATTATATTGATCAGATCAATCTCAATTAAAAGACGTTAAATGGACGAAGGGAAAATTGCCGGAAGGTATGCCAAGGCTTTATTAGGCCTGGCGAGAGAAAAGCAGATGACAGATTCGGTCAGGGTGGATATGGAAACGATTTCTCATTTTTTTGAAATTGATCCCAGGTTCAACCATGTTCTTGTCAGCCCGGTAATAAAAACGCGGGAGAAATCGGCATTTTTCGGAGAGGTCTTCTCTGAAAATACCAATCCGATGACTTACTCCTTCCTGATGCTGCTCCTTGCAAACCATCGTGAATCATATTTGAAGAGTATAACCAGGATCTTTCTTGAATCGTACCGCAAGGATGCCGGATTCAAAAAAGCAAAACTGACCAGCGCGGTAAAAATAGATCCCTCAACTGTTGATCAGTTCAGGTCATTTATCCGTAATCATTTTAAATCGGAAGTTGATTTAACCTGCGCCACAGATTCCAGGCTTCTTGGCGGATTTGTATTGCAGGTTGAAGACCAGCAGATTGATGCCAGTGTTGCTGCAAAATTGAAAAAACTGAAAAGAGAGTTCCTGGATAGTCAGAATTAGAATTTTAAGAATAAAATAATTAAACGTAGATATTATGGCTGGAATAAAACCTGCTGAAGTTTCCGAAATCCTGAAAAAGCAGTTGGATGGTTTCAAAAGTGAAGCCGAGTATGCCGAAATTGGAACTGTACTGCAGGTGGGTGATGGAATTGCCCGCGTGTACGGTTTATCAAATATTCAGTCTAACGAAATGGTTGAATTCAGCTCCGGGGTTATGGGTATCGTTCTAAACCTTGAGGAAGATAACGTCGGATGCGTTTTGCTGGGTTCTTCCGAAAAAATTAAAGAGGGTGATTCTGTTAAAAGAACCAATAAAATTGCCGCAATCAATGTTGGCGAAGGTTTGCTTGGGCGGGTTATCAACACCCTGGGACAGCCACTCGATGGCCTTGGCCCGATTACCGGCGAGCTCTTCGAACTCCCATTGGAGCGTAAAGCTCCGGGGGTAATTTACCGTCAACCGGTTAAAGAACCGTTGCAAACCGGGATCAAGGCTATTGATGCGATGATTCCTATTGGCCGTGGCCAGCGTGAGTTAATCATCGGCGACCGTCAAACAGGGAAAACTGCAATCGCTATTGATACCATTATCAATCAAAAAGAATTTTACGAGAAAGGGGAACCGGTCTATTGCATCTATGTGGCAATCGGACAAAAAGGGTCAACTGTCGCCAATATAGCCAAAACACTTCAGGAGCACGGAGCGATGCCATATACGGTAATTGTGATGTCAACATCTTCAGATCCTGCAGCGCTTCAGTTCTATGCACCATTTGCAGGAGCCGCCATCGGAGAATTCTTCCGGGATACCGGTCGTTCAGCGCTTATTGTCTATGATGACTTATCCAAACAGGCGGTAGCCTACCGTGAAGTTTCGTTATTACTGCGTCGCCCGCCGGGTCGTGAAGCTTACCCTGGTGATGTATTCTACCTGCACTCCAGATTGCTTGAACGTTCTGCAAAAATCAACTCCAGTGAAGAGGTTGCGGCACAAATGAATGATGTTCCGGAGTCAATCCGGCACCTGCTCAAGGGTGGCGGGTCGTTAACCGCTTTACCAATAATTGAAACTCAGGACGGAGACGTTTCAGCCTACATTCCGACTAACGTAATTTCGATTACCGACGGTCAGATATTTTTGGAATCCAATCTGTTCAATGCAGGGATCAGACCGGCCATCAACGTGGGAATTTCAGTATCACGTGTAGGTGGGAATGCGCAGATCAAGACGATGAAAAAAGTTGCGGGGACGTTAAAAATAGCTCAGGCTGAGTTCCGTGAACTGGAAGCATTTTCCAAATTCAGTTCAGACCTTGATCCGGCCACCAAGGCGGTGCTCGAAAAGGGAACCCGTAACCTGGAGATATTGAAACAAAAACAGTTTTCACCGGTAAAAGTTGAAAATCAAATTGCGATACTCTATTGCGGAACCAAAGGGTTGCTAACCAGTGTTCCTAAACATCTGATTCAGGACTTTGAACTTGAATTCCTCGAAGTGATGGAGGCGCAACACAAGGATACCCTTGAATCATTGGGCAAAGGTTCGATGAGTCAAATTGAAACCGACGTGCTTGAAAAAGTTGCCGGGGAAGTTGCTGCAAAATATACGGTTTAAGGAGCTGATTCCAATTAATATTAGAGACTGATAAAACCAGATAATGGCAAATTTAAAAGACATTCGGACCAGAATAGCTTCGGTGAAATCGACCCAACAGGTAACCAGCGCCATGAAAATGGTTTCGGCTGCCAAGTTGCGGAAGGCACAGGATGCCATTATTCAGATGCGCCCCTATGCCGAAAAACTGAACGAAATTCTGACCAGTGTAAGCAGTAATCTCAGTTCAGATGTTGATAACAAATATGCCGAACGAAAAGTAAAAGGTAAAATCCTTATTATCGCGATCACCTCCAACCGAGGTCTATGCGGTGGGTTCAACTCAAATGTGGTCAAGAGAACGTCAGAACTTCTCACGGTAACCTTTAAGGAACAGGCGGTTAAGAACAACGTCGATGTATTTGCGATTGGGAAAAAAGCCGTTGACGGACTCAAATCCAAAGGAATACCGGTAACAATCAGTTACCCCGACTTCTATGATAAAATGAATTTTGACACGGTATGTGAAATTGCCCAGACGATTATGGACAGCTACGCAAACGGAGATTACGATCATGTTGAACTGGTTTATAACCAATTTAAAAATGCGGCTGTTCAAAACCTGGTCAATGAACAGTTTTTACCTGTGAGCCTGGATAAACCAAATGAGGTGAAAAACAAAAAAGCCTCAAAGTTATCCTACCTTTTTGAACCTTCCATGCAGGAAATTGTGGTCACAATTATTCCCCAATCGCTAAAAATTCAGTTTTTTAAGGCGATTCTGGATTCTGTGGCGGCAGAACATGGGGCGCGCATGACGGCCATGCACAAAGCCACGGATAATGCCTTTGAATTGATCCGTGAATTGAAACTCAATTACAACAAGGCCCGGCAGGCCTCAATTACCAATGAGATTCTTGAAATTGTAAGCGGAGCCAATGCCATGAAAGGTTAAAGAGTGAATTTTTTTTGAATATCTGATAAAAATTAGCATAAAACATTCAATAAAACAGAGAACTATGTCGCAATCCAAAGGCAAAATCGTTCAGGTTATCGGACCTGTGGTGGATGTCAGCTTCGAACAGGGAGGAAATGAATTACCTAAAATATTTGATGCGCTTGAAATCACGCGTGCGAATGGTCAGGTACTGATTCTTGAGTGCCAACAACATATCGGAGAGCAAACGATCCGGACAGTCTCTATGGACTCTACCGATGGTCTTTCGCGCGGCATGGAGGTCGTCGCTACGGGGAAAGCCATTTCGATGCCTATTGGCGAGGAGATCAAGGGACGGTTGCTTAATGTAATCGGGGAAGCGATAGACGGTATTGGATCCATATCAAAAGCGAGAAGCTACGAAATTCATAAAGATCCCCCAAAGTTTGAAGATCTTTCCACTGAAAAGGAGGTTCTTTTTACCGGAATTAAAGTTATCGATCTCCTGGAACCCTATTCAAAAGGGGGAAAGATCGGACTATTCGGAGGAGCAGGTGTCGGTAAAACCGTAATTATCATGGAGTTAATCAACAATATCGCAAAAAAATATGATGGACAATCGGTTTTTGCAGGTGTTGGTGAACGAACCCGTGAAGGGAATGACCTGCTGCGTGAGATGATCGAATCAGATGTTATTAAATATGGCGATGCCTTCAAAGAGGATATGTTAAAAGGGGGATGGGACCTTTCACTGGTCGATAAGGAGGAGCTGGCAAAATCGAAAGCGACACTTGTTTTTGGTCAGATGAACGAACCACCCGGTGCCCGTGCGCGGGTTGCCCTTTCGGGACTTGCTGTGGCTGAATACTTCCGCGACGGTGATAAAAAAGGGAAAGGGAATGATATTCTTTTCTTCGTCGATAACATCTTCCGGTTTACCCAGGCGGGTTCAGAGGTTTCAGCGTTGCTGGGACGTATGCCTTCAGCCGTAGGTTATCAACCCACTTTAGCTACCGAAATGGGGCTCCTCCAGGAACGGATCACCTCTACAAAATACGGCTCAATCACCTCTGTTCAGGCAGTTTATGTTCCTGCAGATGACTTGACTGACCCGGCTCCGGCAACAACATTTGCCCATCTCGATGCAACAACCGTACTGAACCGGAAAATTTCCGAAATGGGGATTTACCCGGCAGTCGATCCGCTGGATTCCACTTCAAGAATTCTGACTGTCGATATTGTTGGAAGGGAACATTATGACACAGCACAAAGGGTTAAAGAGCTGTTGCAACGTTATCGCGAACTTCAGGATATTATTGCAATACTCGGTATGGATGAACTCTCTGAAGCAGATAAATTAATCGTCCACCGGGCACGGCGCGTACAGCGGTTTTTATCACAGCCATTCCACGTCGCAGAACAGTTTACCGGGATGAAGGGCGTTTGGGTGGCCATTGAGGATACGATCAAAGGGTTTAATGCCATTATTGACGGCAAGGTAGACCAATACCCCGAAACCGCCTTCAGTATGGTTGGAACACTTGATGAAGCAATTGAAAAAGGGGAGAAATTACTCGCCGAATCAAGATAAATCACAAAACAGACCAGATAATCATCCTATGATGTACTTAGAAATTATTACCCCGGAAAAATTACTTTTTGCTGGTGAAATCAAACTCATCAAACTGCCAGGTATCTCCGGATCGTTCGAAATCATGACCAATCACGCACCAATTATTTCGACCCTTAGCGAGGGAAAAATAAAGGTGAGGGAGGCGAATGACATTGTGACCTATTTCGAAGTCAAAAGTGGATTGGTGGAAGTTTCTAAAAATAAAGTTAAGGTTCTGGTGGAATAAACCGGAGCAGAAATAATTTGAAATTGATTGAATGAAGGGATAGCAGAACGCTATCCCTTTTATATTTTGTGCTGTTGCTTACCCGTTATACTGCAGTTCGCTGAGGTTTCGGTAAATGCCGTCAGAGACCAGAAGCAGTTCTTCGTGAGTTCCTGCCTCAGCGAGAATCCCTTTATCCATTACAAAGATCTGATCGGCATTCCGGATTGTCGATAACCGGTGTGCAATTACGATTGATGTCCTTCCAGTCATCAGTTTCTCCAGCGCATCCTGAACCAGCCGTTCGGATTCAGAATCAAGCGATGAGGTTGCCTCATCCAGTATCAGAACTTTTGGATTTTTAAGTACCGCCCTTGCAATGGCGATACGCTGCCGCTGTCCGCCGGATAGCTGAGTTCCCCGTTCACCAACGATGGTGTCAAGTTTTTCCGGAAAACGGTCGATAAACTCCATTGCATTGGCTTTTAAGGCGGCATCACAGATCTCCTCCTCAGTGGCATTGGTCATACCATAGGCGATATTTTCGCGGATGGATCCCCCAAACAGAAAAATATCCTGAGGTACAAGGGCTATCTGCTTACGGATTACCGATAAAGGAAAATGGTCCTGATCCCTGCCATCAAAAAGAATTTTTCCCTTTGTTGGCTTATGAAGTCCCAGAAGCAGCGATGCCATTGTTGACTTACCCGCTCCGCTCGGGCCAACCAGCGCAATAAGCTGATTGGAAGAAACATCGATATCAATATCGCGTAAAACCATCTCATCCTTTCTCATCGGATAAGCAAAGGATAATTTCTTAAATGAGATTTGCCCATGCAATTCATGGGCGGGATCAATATGATTTACATCCATGAGCTCCTCCTCATTCTCATTAAACAGGGCAAAAAGTTCCTCCGTGGCTCCCAGAAATTTCTGAATACTCGTAAACACACTCGCCAACCCGCCAATAGTACCTCCAACAAAAGCAGAATAAATGACAAATGAGAACAGATCACCGGGAATCAATTCTCCTTTGGCCAGCATCGCAGATCCTTTCCAAATGACGGCTGCCAGTGCGCCAAATAAACCCAGAATTATAAAAGATGCAAAAGCTCCGCGGTATTTTCCGCTTCGCATACCCATTTCGGCAATGCTTTCAGTCTTTTTCCGGTATCTCGCCATCTCAAAAAATTCATTGGTATATGCCTTAACACTTTGAATTCCCTGCAATGTCTCTTCAACCACCGTATTCGATTTTGCAACTTCACTTTGGACCTCCTTTGAAATCTTGCGGATATATTTGCCAAACATACGGGCAAAGACCATAGTCGGAGGCAGAATAACCAGCATAAAAAGGGTAAGCTTAATGGATGTTATTGCCAGTAAGGTAATCCCGCCGATGATGATAATCAGTTGCCTGATCAATTCGGCCAGGGTTGTTGTCATCGTCTCCTGAAGCAAGGTGATATCCGCAGAAATCCGGCTATTCAGCTCCCCTACCCTGTGTTGTTCAAAAAATTTCAGCGGCAACCGGATTAAATGATTGTAGGTATCCCTCCGCAAAAAAGCGAGCGCCTTTTCAGTAACATTATTAAAGAGCACCACCCTGAAATAGGAAAATACCGCATTCAGCAGCAGAACCAAACCAAGCAACAACGCCACATGGTTCATTTTATCCGGAACAAGAGATGTGGCTGAATTGACCATTTCGCCCAATAATTTAGGAAATGCAAGGTTTCCAAGGCTGGACAGGAACAAAAAAATTACCCCGACAAAGTATTCCTTCTGAAAGGGTTTAATATAATGATATAATTTAAAGGCATTTAAGAGACCAGCCTTTGTGATTTTCTTCTTTTCGACTTCAATCATTTTAAATATTTCAGGATTAACTTATTGGTATTAGAACACTTAAAATCCGGTTAAGTTCAATGGAGCTTTAGATCAGCATTGAATAATTTCAGAAGACAATTTATAATAACTTTGAGATTTAGCGGTTGGAGGATGGCAGCTGGCTAAATTCCACCGGTTGAAGATTATACTCATAGTCGCCTGCTTTTTTAACATGCAACCATATAAATAAGACTAAGCCAGTTGCCATCGGCCAATAGCAAGTTGCCAACAGCCTGCAGCCATCAGGTAATTAAATTCCAAATGAGCGTTTACTTTCAATCTGTAAGAAAGATGCGCATACTTAAATCTCTTTGATTAAATATAACCGGAATAAACTACATATTTTTCATGATGGGGATATCGAATTGCGGATCATTTTTTTAATTTTGAGGTCAATGATCGCGGAGCCAAGCCCATTAGCGATCCGATATGGCCAAAGAGGAATGTCTTAATCGTAATATATTAATTACTAATTAAATACACAAATGACAACAAATTATTTTAAGAATTACCCAAATCCTGAAGGCTTTTTCGAAGAATATGGCGGCAGTTTTATACCACCCCAGCTTCAGGCAGAGATGGAAAAAATTACCGATGCTTATTATTCGATCAGTAAATCTCATCATTTCATCTCTGAATTACGCAGCATTCGCAAACATTACCAGGGACGTCCTACCCCTGTTTATTTCTGTAACCGGTTATCCACCAAATACGGTGGACGGATCTATTTAAAACGTGAAGATCTGAACCATACCGGAGCCCATAAACTCAATCACTGCATGGGTGAGGCACTGCTTGCAAAATATCTGGGTAAAAAGAAACTGATTGCTGAGACCGGTGCAGGTCAGCACGGTGTTGCGTTAGCAACGGCAGCGGCTTATTTTGGACTCGAATGTGAAATTCACATGGGTGAAGTGGATATTATCAAGGAACATCCAAATGTTGTAAGAATGCAAATCCTTGGTGCAAAGGTAGTTCCGGTATCTTTCGGATTAAAAACGCTGAAGGAGGCTGTCGACTCGGCTTTTGGAGCATACATGCAGGATTTCGAAAACAGTATTTACTGTATCGGTTCGGTTGTTGGTCCTCACCCATTTCCAATGATGGTTCGTGATTTTCAGCGGGTTGTCGGAATCGAAGCAAAAGAACAATTCCATGAAATGACCGGCGAGCTTCCCGACAATGTTGTTGCCTGCGTAGGCGGTGGAAGTAACGCGATGGGAATATTCTCCGCTTTTCTTGAAGAATCGGATGTAAAACTATATGGTGTCGAACCGGCAGGTCGTTCATTTGATTTAGGGGAACATGCCGCAACGATGTCACTTGGAACCCCGGGTATGATCCACGGGTTTAAATGCTATTTGCTTCAGGATGAGAACGGTGAACCGTCTCCGGTATATTCCGTTGCCAGCGGACTCGATTATCCGGGTGTAGGACCTGAACACAGCATGTTAAAGGATTGGAAAAGAGTATCGTATGAAACAGCAACCGACGAAGAAACGATCGATGCATTTTATGAACTAAGCCGACTTGAAGGGATTATTCCCGCACTCGAAAGTGCACATGCAGTCGCTTATGCCCTTAAACTGGCAAAACTGAATCCAAGACAATCGATCCTGGTAAACCTGAGCGGACGTGGCGACAAGGACATCGATTTTGTAGTTGAAAAATACGGATTACCTGAGTAGACTTCAGGCTATTAGGCTGTAGGCTTTTAGGCTGCGGGCTTTGGTATTGATAATAAGATATTTATGTAATTTCATCCAATTAGCCTGAAGAACTTAAGCCTATATCCCTAAAACCTTAAATATTGGATTAAACCCCGGAACCATCAAAATTTGGTTTCGGGGTTTATTTTTTGTCAGAATTCCGAAAAATACTAATCTTAAAACGTGGAACCTTTTAAAAGGGGGTGGATATAATTGATTATTATAAAAATATTGTGTATATTTAGGTAACCATTAATTGAATAGCAGATGGATGCTATACTCCCAAATTTAAATGGTTTCAGGGATACCGGGAAAGTGATTTCTGTTCGCGGTAGTGTTGTCGATATCCGTTTTGAACATCAGCTACCTCCCATCTACACCCTTTTAAAAGCAGGTAGCGACGAGCAAATCCCCATTGAAGTACTTTCCCAACTCGATGCACAGCGTATACGGGGAATTGCCCTTACCCCCACTCAGGGTCTTGCCAGGGGAATGGTGGTCAAAAACACCCAAGGGCCATTGAAAGCTCCTGTAGGCAAAGGAATAATATCGCGAATGTTTGATGTTTTTGGCAATACCATCGACCGGCAGGGTGAATTGACTAATGTGCAGTGGCGTTCGATTCACCAGGATCCCCCGCCACTGGGAAAACGGTCTACGCAATCCGAGGTTTTTGAAACAGGCATCAAACTGATTGATGTGCTGATCCCTTTGGAGCGTGGCGGCAAAGCGGGACTTTTCGGGGGCGCGGGAGTTGGCAAGACTGTCCTGCTCACCGAGATGATTCACAATATGATAGGGCATCACGAAGGGATGAGCATCTTTTGCGGTATTGGTGAACGGTGCCGGGAGGGGGAAGAGCTTTACCGGGATATGAAGGACGCCGGGGTATTACAGAACATGGTTATGCTGTTTGGTCAGATGAATGAACCGCCGGGTGCGCGTTTCCGGATTGGACAGGCTGCATTGACTATGGCCGAATATTTCCGGGACGATGAGCACCGGGATGTGTTGTTGCTCATGGACAATATTTTCCGGTTTATTCAGGCCGGAATGGAAATATCGGGATTGATGGGTCAGATGCCGTCACGGCTCGGGTATCAGCCAACTATGGCAACCGAATTGTCCCGGTTGGAAGAGCGTATCGCAAATACCGATACGGGTGCAATTACCTCCATCCAGGCCGTATATGTTCCGGCTGATGATTTGACCGATCCGGCATCGGTGCACACGTTTTCTCACTTGTCAGCTTCAATAGTGCTGTCACGGAAACGGGCAAGCGAAGGGTTATATCCGGCCATAGATCCGCTCCAGTCGAGCTCTAAAATGGCCACCCCGGGGATTGTCACTGACCGGCACTATGCGTTGGCTCAGGATATCCGGCAGACACTTGCCCAATATGAGGATCTTAAAGATATTATTGCCATGCTTGGGCTCGAACAGCTCTCCTCAGACGATCGAAAGGTTGTTTTCCGGGCCCGGAAACTCGAGCGTTTTCTCACTCAACCCTTTTTTACCACCGAACAATTCAGCGGGATTCCCGGGAAACTGGTAACTCTTAACGATACCCTGAATGGGTGTGAATTAATCCTTCAGGATAAACTGAATGACTTTCCCGAGAGTGCATTCTACATGATCGGGGGAATCGACGACCTAAAGAAGTAGAAAAACCGTGTTATTCTTTTAAGATGGAACAAAATCTTATGAATCTTAAAATTCTGCTTCCGCACCAGATGTTTGCAGATCTGAAAGGGATTAAACGTATTGTTGCTGAAACGTTTCAAGGTTCTTTCGGTATCTTGCCGCACCGGCTGGATTGTGCCGCTGCCCTGGCACCGGGAATCCTTTTATATGAAACTGAAACCGGAAGCGTGGTACATCTCGCGGTTGATGAAGGAGTATTAGTGAAAGCGGGTGCCGATGTACTCGTGTCTGTCCGTAACGCTATCGGAGGGGCAGAACTGGGTAATCTGCATCAGACTGTAGCCCAGGAATATCTGAAATTGGATGACCAGGAGAAAAAAGTACGTTCGGTAATGGCAAAACTTGAACTGGGTTTTATCCGCCGTTTTGAGGAATTCAGGCACAAATAATTTAGGAAGAAGATGTATACCAACCAAAAGCAAAATAAATTCAGCCAGATGGTCGAATCCAAAGAAACACGGAAGCTTAAGGAAAAAAGTAAATCCAAACATGGTGTGCTATTTGGGTTAGGCATGTTTGGACTCGTGGGATGGTCTGTTGTCGTCCCAACTCTGCTCGGGGCATTCCTGGGTGTTTGGCTGGACAAACATTTTCCGGGGAAACAATCCTGGACACTTACTCTGCTGCTGATCGGTCTGATTGCAGGATGTGCCACAGCCTGGCATTGGCTGTCGCGCGAAGATAAGGACATTCATAAAGATAAGGAGGAGAAAAATGAATGATACAGGCATGATCATATTGACTTTTATTTCAGGATTCATCCTTGGTCTGTTCTTCTTCGGAGGGCTGTGGTGGACAACAAAGCGGGCTATGTTTTCAAAAATGCCGGCACTCTGGTTTTTGACAAGCCTGTTTGTCCGCCTGGGAACTGTGATTGTCGCCTTCTATTATCTTTCACGGGGTCACTGGGAAAGGGCGCTGATTTGTTTGCTGGGGTTTATTATTGCCAGGACCATTATTATGCGGATTACACAGGTAAAGGATAAATCAAACCCGATAAAAAAGGAGGGATGACCATGAGAATCAGTCCTGACGATGTCGTCTTTTTCGAATATGGCTTTATGAAGCTCAACCTCACCATTGTCACCACCTGGTTTTTAATGGCATTCATGGTGATTGGCTCGGTGCTGGTAACCCGAAAACTGAAGTCCGAAGCCAAAGTTACACAATGGCAAGGGGTTCTAGAGATGATTGTAACCGGCATCAAAGAGCAAATCGAGGAAGTGGGATTACAAAGGGCTGAACGTTATCTGCCATTCCTCGGAACGCTTTTTTTATTTCTGTTTCTCTCTAACCTTCTGACAATTTTGCCAATATATGAACCACCCACAAGTTCGCTTTCCACGACAGCGGCGCTCGCAGTTTCCGTGTTTTTTGCCGTTCCTGTCTTTAATATTGCCCAACATGGAATCCTGAATTACCTTAAATCATACGTAAAGCCATTGCCCATTATGCTTCCGTTTCACATCATTAGTGAGTTTTCGCGAACCCTGGCCCTGGCGGTTCGTCTGTTCGGGAACATGATGAGCGGGGTAATGATCATTGGCATTTTATTAACGATCACGCCACTTATCTTCCCGATCGTAATGACTGCTTTTGGTCTCCTCACCGGCTCTGTCCAGGCCTATATATTTACTATTCTGGCATCGGTTTTTATTGCGGCTGCCGCACAGGAATCGGGAAAAGAGACAGAAAACTAAAATAAATTGCAACTAAAATAACAAAGGAGGAAAACTTTATGGACAACATCACAATTATTGGAGCAGCATCCATCCTTACCGCCGGAATAACCATGGCAATCGGAAGTATAGGTCCGGCACTGGGTGAAGCCAAGGCCGTAGTTTCTGCCCTGACCTCAATAGCCCAGCAGCCCGATGCCGCGTCTACCATTACACGTACTTTATTCGTTGGACTTGCAATGATTGAGTCGATGGCAATTTACTGCTTTGTGGTTTCAATGATTCTTCTCTTTGCAAATCCGTTCTGGAACTTTGTAATTACCAAAGTCGCAGGAGGCTGATCATGCTATTCGACTGGTTCACATTGATTGCACAACTGGTTAATTTTCTGGTTCTGGTTTGGCTTTTGAAACGATACCTGTACAAGCCAATACTCGATGCTATTGATGAAAGGGAAAACCTGATAGCGAGTCAACTGCATGCAGCTGAAGCTACCAAGGAGGATGCTTTAAAGGAATTGGAGAATTATCAGCAAAAAAACACCGATTTTGATCAGCAACGACATGATCTGTTAATCGGTGCAATCAGTGAGGTTAACCTTGAACGGCAAAAGCTTCTGGAACAAACACGGAAAGACGTTGAAGCATTGCGCTTTCACCTGCAGGAATCACTCAGAACTGAGCAGCAGAATCTGGGCTCCGAGATTATCCGCAGAACCAAAACCGAAGTTTTTGCCATTGTAAGGAAAACGCTGGCGGATCTGGCCGGGGTAAATCTGGAGGATCAGATGGCCAGTGTATTTATCAATCGCATCAATGGATTGAAACCGGATGAAAAGGAGTTTTTTTACCAGGCTATTAACCACTCCGGACTGGAAATTTCAGTACGAAGCATGTTTGAATTGCCAATAAATCAGAAAAATGCCATTCAGACCGTTCTAAAAAACAACCTGAATATCAGTTCCGGAATAAACTTTGAAACATTACCGGACGCGGTGAGCGGAATAGAACTATTAGCGAATGGATTCAGGGTATCCTGGACCATCGATGACTATCTTGCCTCTCTGGACACCCACCTTACTGAGCTATTAAACCAAAATACAGAAACAGCGTCTGAAAAGATCTCTTAACAGGCACATATGGAACCAATTAAATTACACAACCTCCTTGACCATGCGTTTGATGGAATAAATCAATCGCTGAATGACTTTGAGCCACAACTAACCCCCAGGGAAGTTGGTATCGTTACGACCTTATCCACAGGAATAGTTAAGGTTTCCGGTCTCCCGGGGGTAGGATTTGAAGAATTACTCAAATTCCCCGGTGATTTATGTGGCATTGCGTTTAATGTCGATGAAAATGAAGTGGGGGTTGTCCTGCTCGGGGAATACGCACATCTTCATGCCGGAGATGAGGCGGAGCGTACCGGAAGGGTAATGGATGTGCCGGTCGGGGATTCCTTGATCGGGCGGGTTATTAATCCGCTTGGAGCGCCTCTCGACGAAAAAGGACCCCTGATTTTTGAAAAACGGTTGCCCATTGAGCGTCCTTCAGCAGCGATTGTCGACCGCGAACCGGTGATAGTTCCGCTGCAAACAGGACTTAAAGTTATTGATGCATTGATCCCTGTCGGACGCGGACAGCGTGAACTAATCATGGGAGACCGGCAGACCGGAAAGACAGCCATTGCGATTGACACCATCATCAACCAGCACGATCAGAATGTATTATGCATTTATTGTTCAATCGGTCAGCGGGCAGCCAGCGTCGCCAAAGTTGTGGCCGATCTGCGCGATAAAGGGGCAATGGATTATACCATTGTAATTGTCACCGAAGGGAATGAAGCCCCGGGCTTACATTTCATTGCCCCCTATGCTGCAACCAGCATTGGCGAATATTTTATGGGGAAAGGAAAAGATGTTCTTATCGTTTATGATGACCTCACCCACCATGCCCGCGCTTACCGGGAGATATCGCTTTTACTGCGCCGTCCACCCGGACGCGAAGCGTTTCCCGGAGATATTTTCTATATTCATTCCAGACTGCTTGAACGCTCAACTCACCTGCGCAAGGAACTTGGCGGAGGTTCTTTGACAGCGCTTCCGATCGTTGAAACCGAGGCTCAGAATATCTCAGCCTACATCCCGACCAATTTGATATCCATTACAGATGGCCAGATCTATCTTTCACCGACATTGTTCGAATTAGGGGTTCTTCCGGCAGTAGACGTTGGAAAATCGGTCTCACGGGTTGGAGGTAAGGCGCAGCGACCCGCCTACCGGTCGGTAACGAGCGCATTAAAACTTGCCTATTCCCAGTTTGAAGAGCTGGAGACTTTCGCAAAGTTCGGCACCCGGCTCGATGAACATACCCGTAAAATAATTGAACACGGACGGCGGATCCGCGCGTGCTTGAAGCAGCCCGCCTCCTCCCCGATTCCACTTTCTGAGCAAATAGTTGTACTGCTGGCACTTACAAATGGCTTTTTCGATGCGGTGCCACTTCCCCTAATGAAGGAGGCCGAACAGATCTTGCGTGATGCTGCCGGTCAACTCCCAGAAGATATCCGCCAACGGTTCATTTCCACCGCACAATTCAGCGAGGAGGACCGACAGGTAATTCTGCAACATGCAAGTAAAGCGCTTGAACAATATACACTACGGTTATGAGTGATACCCTGGAAAGCTTAAGGCGCAAAATCACCGGCGCAACAGATCTTGAGTCCGTTGTCAGAACCATGAAGGTTTTGGCGGCTTCCAATATTGTACAATATGAAAAGGCGGTAAGTTCATTGGCCGATTATTATACAACCGTCGAATTAGGGCTGAAAGTCTGTTTTCATAATGGAGAGGTACACATTCCTGATGAAAAAAAAGGTTCTACCCGGAACGAAAGAATCGGTGCGCTCGTTTTTGGATCCGATCAGGGGCTTGTCGGACAATTCAATGATATTCTGGCTGACTTTACCCAAACGACGCTGAATAGTTTTCCGGGTGAAAAGCGGATCTGGGCAGTTGGAGAAAGGATGCAATCTCGTCTGGAGGACTCGGGATTTCCCCTTGCAGGCATTTTTCCCGTTCCAAATTCTGTGAATACCATTACTCCGGTTATTGGTAAAATCCTTCTCGAAAGTGAATCTTCCAGCGAAAAGGGAGAAATTTCACAATTCTATATTTTTCATAACAAACCGAAAACAGGAGCTGTTTATGAGCCGTTTGTCCAACGTCTTTTGCCCCTCGATGATCAATGGTATAAAAGCGTTGCAAAACTGAAATGGCCAACTTACAATATTCCTGAGGCGATCAATGGCTTAACCCCCACCTTGCACGAACTAATCCGACAGTATTTGTTTATATCGCTTTTCAGAGCGTGTGCAGAGTCACTGGCAAGCGAAAATGCCAGCAGACTGGCCGCTATGCAACGTGCAGAGAAAAACATTGATGAACTGCTGGAAGATCTCAACCGCACTTTCCATCGTCTGCGCCAAAGCACCATTGATGAGGAATTGTTTGATGTGATCTCCGGATCCGAAGCGCTTGCAAGGGGAAAATCATAATTTTTACAACGATTCAATATGAATATCCTCTATGAAAATTGCGGGTAAAAAAATCCAAAGACAATAGGAGCCCCGGAAAGGGTTGGATTTTTAAACTTTATGTGATATTCCGCCACCCTTGGGGTTACTGAAATGTATCGCCAGGTTACCTCCGGCTCCGCAAGCTATAACGGAGGCCATTCATATTTGACCACCCCGTGGTTTAAAATAATTTTTCTGTCAATCCTATTCCTCAAAAATCTTTTCCTTCCATTTATTATTCGCACTTTTACAACAAAGCAATCCAAATATGAACAGAAGATCTTTCATTCAAAAAGCAGGAATAACCACTGCATCTGCAGCAGTTGCAGGCAGTGCAATATCACAGAATCTTCAGGCCCCCCCCCTGAAGGTTGCCGTAATCGGGCTCGTGCATACCCATGTTCACGGAATTTTGGGACGTGCCAAAACAGGTGACCTGAAAATTGTCGCCATAGTTGAACAAAATAAGAGATTGGCCGAAAAATATGCCAAACAATACGGATTTAACATGGATATTGTCTTTGGTACCATGGAGGAGATGATATCGAAAATCAGGCCCGAAGCGGTGAGCACCTTCACAACAACCTTTGATCATTTAAAGGTTGCTGAGTTCTTCGCACCCAAAGGGATCCACATTATGGTGGAAAAACCGCTTGCAGTAAATATGGTCCATGCCCGAAAAATGATGGATCTCGCCCAAAAACATAACATACAGCTGCTTACAAATTATGAAACCACCTGGTATGGGACTCACCAAAAAGCGTGGCAAGAGATTATTGAGCAGAAAAAGGCAGGTGATCTGCGAAAAATCGTATTTCATACCGGGCATCAGGGTCCTTTGGAAATTGGGTGCAACGTTGAATTCCTGGAATGGCTCACCGACCCTGTCTTAAACGGCGGAGGAGCCCTCACCGATTTCGGATGTTACGGAGCCAACCTCACAACATGGCTCATGAAAGGGCAAAAACCCCTGAGTGTCAGTTGTATTACACAACAAATTAAACCTGAGATCTATCCGAAGGTAGAGGATGAAGCGACTATTTTGCTGACCTATCCCAAAGCACAGGTAATTATCCAGGCTTCCTGGAACTGGCCGTTCAGCAGAAAAAACACTGAAATTTATGGGCAGCATGGCTACCTGATATGCGAAGACCGGAATAATTTAAACTATCGCTGGAAAGACGCAAAACAGCCGGTAACGGAGTTTATACCTGAAAACAAATCCCCGTTTAACGACCCGTTTTCATTCCTGACTGCAGTTGTCCGCAAAGAAATTACCCTTAAGCCATTCGATCTCTCCTCTCTGGAGAATAATATGATAGTTATGGAAATCCTGGATGCAGCAAGGGAGAGTGCGAAAACCGGAGCTACCGTCAGGCTTTAATCTGCTGAAAACTACAATATAATTAAGAATTGAACTCTATTTTCAATACACCTGGTTTGCAAGATCAAAATAAAAAATGATTATATTTCCCGCCAGAGATGTAAGTAATAATAAAGATATAATGTCCCATTTTCTTTCCTTGCGGCTTGGCGGGAAAGAATAAAAAAAACCACGCAAAGGCGTAGTGACGCCAGTATTAAGAATCGGTAAATACACGATTTTAAAATTCAAAATGTCCGACAAAAACTTATCCTAATTACTTAATATAGGAAAAGACAGGTCAAAATAAAAAATTTCGTCCCGGATGGAACGAAATTCTAAAATAGCATGTTGGATTCTACTCATGTCTTGTTCCCAAAGGAACATAAATCAAAAAGTTATCCTATCGGGGATTCCTGACCAACCGATGCCGCTCACCGGTATTTTCGGGTTTTGGCCTGGCAATATTAGTTCGCTGCGGTCTTTGGTGCTGTTGTTTTGGCGCCTTCACCGGGTTATGGTCGATCAATGGAAACGGATGGTTGTCGATCACGGGGATCTTCTTCCGGATGAGCTTTTCAATATCCTTTAAAAATGCCTTTTCTTCGGCATCGCAGAATGAGAATGCAGTCCCTTTGGCCCCTGCCCTACCCGTCCGGCCAATACGGTGAACGTAAGTCTCCGAAATATTGGGGAGTTCATAATTGATCACAAACTCCATTTCATCCACATCGATTCCGCGGGCAGCAATATCTGTGGCAACCAATACTCTGGTTGTCTGGTCTTTAAAGTTAGCCAGTGCCCTTTGGCGCGCATTCTGAGCCTTATTCCCATGAATAGCCTCAGCTTTAATGTTATGGCGGAGCAAATCCTTGACAACCTTATCGGCGCCATGCTTGGTACGGGTAAATACCAGGGCTGATTTGATATTCTGGTCGCTTAGCACATCCATTAATAGCGCACTCTTATTCCCCTTGTCCACAAAGTAAATAAACTGCTCAATGATGTCAACGGTAGGCTGTCCGGGAGTAATCTCAACCTTGCGGGGATTCTTCAGGATGGTATCGGCCAGTTTAACGATTTCGGGTGGCATAGTGGCCGAGAAAAAGAGCGATTGACGTTTTTTAGGCAATGCGGCGAGAACCTTCTTCACATCATGGATAAAACCCATATCCAGCATGCAATCGGCCTCATCGAGAACAAAAATCTCAATGTCCTTGAGGGATATAAATCCCTGATTCATAAGATCAAGAAGACGACCCGGAGTCGCTACCAGGATATCAACGCCACGTTGCAATACCTGGGTTTGCGCAAACTGATTCACACCGCCGAAAATTACTGTGTAGGAGAGTTTGGTGTGTCTTCCGTAATTTTTAAAGCTCTCGCCAATCTGAATGGCAAGTTCGCGGGTTGGTGTAAGGATCAGGCTTCTGATCTTTTTCCGCCGGTCAAACGACTGGCTGGTACTTAACAATTGAAGGATCGGAATAGCAAAAGCAGCTGTTTTTCCGGTTCCTGTCTGGGCACATCCCAATAAATCGGTCCCTTCTAAAACAATTGGAATTGCCTGGGCTTGAATAGGAGTTGGGGTGGAATAACCTTCTTCGAGGAGTGATTGAAGAATCGGTTCAATAATTTCTAATGACTTAAATGGCAAAATGAATGATTTTTAGTTGCTGATCCATTTTGAGTCCAAAAAGATCAGTCGTAATTAAATATTGTGCAAATATACAATAAATTAGCGGATTAACGGTTAAAAAAGGAAAGGCTTCCCCGGAGCCTAAACTCTGAGGAAGCCTTTCGTTATACAATACAGAGAGTTACATGTCAGGACGCTCTGCCTTATTGTCCCATTTATGTTGCATTCCCCGTTGTCCCTGGCCATGTTTCATTTTGTCTTTAAAAAGATCAAATTTCTGCCGTTGCTCGTCAGTGAGCTGAGCACGCATATCGAGGCGGTTTTTAATCTGGATCTTGGCAATCTCAATGCGCAAAGCCCCAATTTTATCGATGTTGCTATTAATGGCTGCCAAATCGGGATTCTCTGCACCCATTAAAGTTTTCTGGTGCGCCATGGCTTCACCGAGTTCATTACGGATCGGTTTTATCTGTTTGTGCATCGCCATGATCGTTTGTTTAAAAGCCTCCTTTTGGGCATCGGTCAGGTTCAGCCCGCGAGCCAAACCAACACGCTCATTACCCTTAAACGCTTCTTTTTGATGTCCGCGAAATTCTTTCGTTGGACCCCCCTCTGTTGATTGCGCCATCAGTGAAACGGATAAGCCCATCAGCAATACAAGACTTAAAATTTTTGCTTTCATACTGTTTAATTTTTAAAAACCAATTCAGAAATATTACTGAAATTTCCCTTTGGATAATCCTCAAATTAAAAGGTTTAATCAGATTTTAAAAATCTATATTTATTAAGGATTGCCGACATTTATTAAAGGATGGAAATTTGCCTCTGGCGGCTTGCAACTGGCTTGAATATCATTTATTAGTTTATTTGATAGTTCAAAATTTGTTTGGAGAAGTGGACTTTATCGCGAAAAGGTTCTGCCAGAAGCTAGAAGCAGGCAGCCAGAAGCCTGTCTCCAGAAACCAATGGCATTTGTTATTACATTAATTTTCAATGTAATAAACATCATATAACAAACATGTCACAATAATCACGAATAAATATTGGGCATAAATTTCTCCTGAATGGATGTGGCAAAGATCTGGGCAATCTCCTTCCGCTCGAAGCCAAGCTTCACTCCAAAATCGAACACAAAATTCAGTTCACTATCCAAAATGGTACTATCGGCAATTATTATGTTGATCATGTATTCAAGCATCATATTTTTCTCCCCGGGATTAATCTCCAATAAAGCATTCACCGAATTCTCAAAAAACAGATCGATCTTATTCTCATCAATCATCTCCTTGAGTGTTTGTTTCGGGAAAACAGTAAATGCCGAAAGCTCATCAACAATAGCATTATATTCATCGGGTTCTATCGCTTTATCAATGCCGGCAACGATTAAACCTGCCGAAGCGATAAAGCAGGTACGGTGATAATTCAGCGGGGAATTGCTGATGACCATCAGACTTTGAATTAACTCAGAGATAGAGTCTTCCAGCATTTTATCCTGAACAATTTCCGCCCCGGAGAGGAGGTTTCGGTACAATTCGGATTGTTCAAACAATTCGACCGCTTTAATCCTGATCGGATTGATCGGATGTGAAAGTAAATTTCCGGAACCTGTCTCCTTGAAGTACTTTAAAATCTCCTCATTTTCAATGCTGAATGCTTTCGGATCAAAGTTTAGCCGTTCAACGCTCAGACCGGAGGCCATCTTAAAGAAGCAGGAGAGCACCTTGTCGAGTCTTCCGCAAGCCATAAATCCGAAACGGTCTGCCGTAAGTTCGGACAATTTATCCCAAACCGCAATTTTATGCTGCATCATCAAGGGAGTTTCCTCCTGGTCAACAAATACAAAATCAAGCAATTGGGCGATATTGGCGTTATTACTGATCAGGTGTCCTATTTCGTGACCAACAATGAACTTCAGCTCCTCATCATCCACTTTATCGATAAGCCCTGAATTAATATTGATAATATGACTTTCATCCGGTTCAAGACGGGAGATGGCAAACGCATTTAATTCAGGGTTATTGGTAATGAAAAATTCAGTTGATTCTTGAAAATCAAGCTTTTTCATCACATCGACAAAGCTGTCATAAAGACGAGGTGCCAGTTTTTCATTAACTTTAAAACTATGTCCCTGAAGAATATTTTTAAAATAGTTCTCTGTTTTCTCCACTTTCGCTTCCCTCAGGATCGTTTCGAGTACTTTTCCCTGAATTTGCTGATACAGCTCTTGCCCGATTTGAATTTCCAAAGGAATCCGGATCGCTTCATGGTTCATGGCAGCTAATTTTAAAAGTAGTTATCCTCAATTATCATTTAAAGATAACAAAAACTGCAGCGGATCCGCTATCAAGGTTACTTTTACTGTTCAGAATTGAATAATTTTGCCCCCTTAATGTTGCAATCAAAGGGGCCAAAACAACGCAAAACCGGTTATGATCTGTCACCAGCTACTGTTTTTTACTCCGGATAGATTTTAAATATCACATAATGAAGAGCTTATATACAATTGGATTATTGGTGCTTTCCAATACATTTATGACATTTGCCTGGTATGGCCACCTGAAATTCAGAGAATTGAAATGGTTTGAGTCCTTTGGTCTTTTCGCCATTATATTAATCAGCTGGGCCATTGCATTTTTTGAGTATTGTTTTCAGGTTCCTGCCAACCGCATTGGTTTTCAGGGCAATGACGGTCCGTTCTCTTTAATGCAATTAAAAGTGATTCAGGAGGTTATCACGCTAACCGTATTTATTGTTTTTTCGCTGGTGGTATTTAAAACCGAATCGTTCCGGTTAAACCACCTGATTGGCTTGGTGTTTTTAGTGTTGGCCGTTTATTTTATGTTTAAGAAATAAGGGACTAATTCCAAATACTCTTCTTTCACACCGAGAAGAAAGCGATCAGTTGTTTGTAACGATATCCCCAAGGTTATTGATGAGGAAAAAATGAAATTGAGTTGCAAACTCTGTACAATAAACCCCTCGTTGCAAATGAGGGGGATATCTATTAAACTTTAACAAGCGAGGATACAATTCAGAACCTTGAAGGCCCCGGCACATCAAACCATTTGGTAGTCAGCTCGGTGTATTGGTAATTATGAATATAGTCAATCGCTTCAGTTGCGTTTGCGGCGATAAAATAGGTTGATTTGTAATCCTCCTTGGAGAATGATTCCCTGTACGCTCTTTCGAATTGATCAAGCAATGAATCGAAAAATCCATTAGTATTGATAAAGACAATCGGTTTTTGATGGTATTGCAGCTGTTTCAGCGTGATTACCTCAAGGATTTCCTCCAGCGTCCCAAAGCCTCCGGGAAGTGCAATAAAGGCCTCGGAGCGTTTACGCATCAAATACTTCCGGTCGCGCATATTCGGCGTAATGATCTGTTCATGATCGCGCGGGGATGAGAGTCGTTTGTTATGGATCGACTCAGGGATAATTCCAATGGATATAGCCCCCGCCTCTCTGGCTGACTCAGCAACAGTATGCATTAATCCAACCGTGGCTCCGCCATAAACTATTGAGTGATGATTCTCTCCGATAAGTTTTCCAAGTTCCTGTGCCGCTTCGAAATATAATTCCGGAATGGCGTTACTCGATGAGCAGAAAACGCAGATATTCATGGTTAGCTGATTGGGTGGTTAGGCTGTTGGACTGTAGGCTGTCAGACTCTGGCAAAGTAAACGGGTGACTGTTCAAATTCTGAATAGTCACCTGCTCACTGATTATTGGTTAAATATCAATATTGGCATACGTTGCATTGTCTTCAATAAACTTGCGGCGAGGTGGAACATCATCACCCATAAGCATTGAGAAAACATGATCGGTTTCTGCAGGATTTTCGATGGTAACCTGACGTAACGTGCGTGTTTCAGGATTCATCGTGGTATCCCAAAGCTGTTCTGCATTCATCTCTCCAAGACCTTTGTAACGCTGAACATGGAGAGATTTTTCGTTTCCTCCGGCCCACTCTTCAATTAAACGTAACCGTTGCTGCTCTGTCCAGCAATATTGTTCCTGTTTCCCCTTTTTAACAAGGTACAGCGGAGGTGTTGCGATATAGAGATATCCGTTAACAATCAGGTCGTACATGTACCTGAAAAAGAAGGTCATGATCAATGTCGCGATATGGGAACCGTCGACGTCAGCATCAGTCATTATCACAATTTTATGATACCTGAGTTTGGAGAAATTGAGCGCTTTCTGATCCTCATCGGTTCCGATGGAAACACCCAAAGCGGTGTAAATATTGCGGATCTCTTCACTGTCGAACACCCTGTGGGTCATTGCTTTTTCAACATTGAGAATTTTACCCCTGAGTGGCAGGATGGCCTGAAACTTACGGTCACGTCCCTGTTTAGCCGTGCCGCCAGCCGAATCTCCCTCGACAAAGAACACTTCGCACAATGCAGGATCTTTTTCAGAGCAGTCAGCCAGTTTCCCGGGCAAACCACCACCTGTGAGGACACTTTTCCGCTGGACTAGTTCCCGTGCTTTGCGGGCTGCATGACGAGCTGTAGCAGCGAGGATTACTTTGTTCACAATAATTTTTGCTTCGCGGGGATGCTCTTCCAGGTAATTGGCAAGCATCTCACTAACAGCCTGATCAACCGAAGCGCTAACCTCCGAGTTACCCAGTTTGGTTTTAGTCTGGCCTTCAAACTGTGGTTCCTGAACTTTAACCGATAAAACAGCAGTAAGACCTTCACGAAAGTCATCCCCGCTGATTTCAAACTTGAGCTTCGATAACATGCCACTGGTATCGGCATACGTTTTTAAGGTCCGCGTTAATCCCCTGCGAAAACCAGTCATGTGGGTTCCACCCTCAATGGTATTGATATTGTTGACGTAAGAGTGGATATTTTCGGTAAAGGAATTATTGTAACACATTGCAATTTCAACCGGAACATCATTTTTCTCAGTTGCAATATGTATCGTCTCCTCGATCAGCCGTTCGCGTGTACCGTCAAGATAATCAACAAATTCAGCTAAACCCCGTTCCGAACAGAACAGTTCACTTTTAAATTGTCCATTCTCTTCAATGATCCGGCAATCGGTAATTGAGAGACGGATTCCACTATTTAAAAATGCAAGTTCCCTAAGCCTGGCTGAGAGGATATCGTATTTAAATTCTGTAGTGGTAAAAATGGTATCATCAGGAATAAAGGTGATGATAGTTCCGGTTTTGTCAGATTCCCCAATGATTTTAACATCGCCCTTGGGAAAACCTCTTTCATATTCCTGTTCCCAGATTTTCCCGTCGCGGTGAATTTCGGCACGCAGGTAGGAAGCCAATGCATTAACACATGATACACCAACTCCGTGCAAGCCACCGGAAACCTTATAACTCTCCTTGTTAAACTTTCCGCCGGCATGCAAAACCGTCAGAACAACTTCAAGAGCCGATTTATTTTCACCAGTATGGAGTTCTGTCGGAATTCCGCGACCATCATCGGTAACAGTAACAGATCCATCCGTATTTATAACCACTTCAATATTCTGGCAATGACCGGCCAGAGCTTCATCAATGGAATTATCAATCACCTCATATACCAGGTGATGCAATCCTTTAATATTGATATCTCCAATGTACATCGCCGGACGCTTCCGAACTGCTTCGAGTCCTTCCAGAACCTGGATACTGTCGGCACCATAACTGGCAGCTTCGCTAACTGGCTTATTCTCTAAATCGCTCATTCCTTAATTAATTATATTAAAACAATATAAACCGCACATCCCGGCTTGATAGAACCGGGAATTACAGTGACCTCACAAATCTGGTTTCACCTGAAACAACCCAACCCAAAGAGAAAAAGCTGCCAATTTCAGAGGTTCGCAAATGTAATAAAAAAAGCGGATATAAAGGAAAAAAAACAACTCAAAAGAATCTCAGGGCATAAATATTTCAATAATAATAAATCACTATAATACAATAGTTTACGATTATTGGGATTGATTAGAGATCGTCTTTAGCGGAGTGAATCGATTAGAATGAAATAGTGGCTCCACCCATCAATCTCAATCCCTGTGAAGCATAACCCAACCACTGTTCATTAGGTCGGTTGAGCAGGTTGTCAACACGGCCAAACAGCCTAAGATTACGGCTTAATTCATAGGTTACTCCAAGGTTAATGCAGATTGAAGGATCGATCTGAATCACCTGGTCTCTGGAAACCGGTGAAGCCAATGGACTAATATTGAAAACCTTTGCGGTGCGGTTACCAATAACATCCAAATCGGCAAAACCGGTCAATTTATCCAAAATCCTCATTCCGGCAGAGGCCGAGAGGTCAAAATTGGGTTTCTGGGGTGCAAAAGTCAAACCATCAAGTTTATAATTGTAATAATTTCCCTTTAATACCACGGAAAGATCTTTGCCGGATAGGTATGAAAATTCAGCTGAAAAATCGGTAATTTTTGCATTGTCATATACAACACCGAATTCATTGGAATAGATTAGCGGAATAGAAGCGGACGTGAAATAACTGTTCTGCACATAAAAATAGAGGTTCTTAACCTGACTGTACTTTACGCCAAGGTTGTAGGATAATTCCCGCGAAATCTTTCCTTTCAGCCCCCCGGAAATCACATAGGTATAATCGGTATTTTGAATATTATGGCGGGGATCTGCCCAATAATTTTCGACTACGATATCGCTGTAGCAGTTGTTCGTGAGGTCCCCCTTAAAGCCGGCATACAAGGTAAGAATCCCTTCCAAAGGCCTGAAGTTAAAGTCAAAATCGGGGTACATCTTCAGGGTGCTTCCATCGGGTTTCTCTGAGGCGGACACAACGTTGATTCCTCCGCGCAATGACCACCCTTGGCCATCCAACCTCACTGAGGGTGCAATCCTGATCCAATCCTCACTTTTGGTACCCGGGAGATGTGTTTTGTCCAATGTGATGCTATCGGTTGAATAATGATCGTATGAAAGATCAAGTATGCCATGCACCTGACCGAAATTGTAATCAAATTTCCCAAATACCCCCCCGCTATTTTCCTTTTGTCCCGTTTTTGAATCAAAAAAGCCCAGCCTGATACCGCTGTTAAACGTTAAATTACCCTGAGTCTTTTCGGTGCTTTTTAAGGCGACCTTTAATTCACCCTTCTCGTAAGCCTGTTTTAATCCATAATGGATTGATGAAATTGTGTCTATTTTGGCAGGTATGGACGCCGGATAACCATAATATCTGACCGCATCCCGATCGTATGTGAGATCGGTAGTGAGTATCGTGCTCCCAATGTTCAAAGAGCTCGAAATAGCCGCATTATTCTGGCTATAAGGGGCATCGACCTTATCTCCTGCCAGCAGCTTAATCTGGCCGTCGGATGAAAGGTGCCGCAGGTGCAGGCCGAACGTTGCATTTTTTGACTGTGGCAGGTTTAAGAAGAATTCACCGTAGGCAGTAGCTGAAGTACCTGCTCCAAGTTTTAAGTAACCAATGCCCAAATCTTTATAGGACTCCTTATTTAGGTCGGCAGACTTTATGGGGGAGGCGGCAAAACCGGAACGAACAGGCTTACTGGTAATGGAATAAATAAATTCAGGCGAATACCGGGTTGTATCCTCGATAACCGGCATCAGGCTTATTTTTCTTGCATTGGAGATACTTGGATGGTAAGCCTTCATCACTTCAACCGACTGATTGAGCACCGTAGTATCTTTTTGGGCCAAAACAATATCGGCAGAGATTGCAAGAATCAAAAGAAAGGCGGATAATGTCTTAAATAATTGTCTCATAACTTTTTTTTGATTTATTTCTTTTTTGATCCTGTGCCCGGTTTCTGCGTTTGTGACTCCGGCTTATCAGCCCCTGTATTATCCTTTGCTTCAAGAATTTGGAGGTATTGTTTTGCCTCATCAACAATGCCGTCCCCTTTTTGCTCATAATTTTCTATAATACTTTTCAGCGTGTTGGTAGCCTGAAAAAGATCGTTTTGCTTTTCATAAACATGGGCAAGTAAAATGAAGCTTTTCCCGAGCCAGAATTGGTGGGGCGAATTCTTCTCGATAAAATCATTCACCTCATTTTCGGCCTCTTTCAGCTTGTTTTCGGTGAAATAATATTCACATACCATATATTTGGCCTCTGCACCCTCAAGCGATTTGGAATCAGCTGAAAGTTTACGCCAGAGAGGAATTGCTTTTGCCGGATCGTTTAATTCCACATATGCCTTTGCTGATTTATAGGTAGCTTCACGATCAAGTTCGGGTGGCACCCTATCCATACTTCGAATCTGCCATCCCAGTTTAGCCACCTCTTCATACTGCTTCAATTCAAAATTGCAACGCATCCTGCCCGCCAGGGAGAGCAATGTATTGTCATTATTGCCCGAAACGGTCTCCAGGCGTTGATAATAGCCAAGCGCTTTCCTGAAATCACCCCCCTTAAAAGCAATCTCAGATCCCCGAATCAGGGAATTCTCAGTAAAAATATTGTTAGGCTGCGCCAGAATAAAATCATAACTTAACAATGCCACATCAGGTTTATTACTCATATATTCTGTTTCTGCCTTATAAAAATGGACATTAAGGGCAAAATTCCCAGATGGAAAATTCGAAAGATACTTACCAAGTTCTTCCGCTGCACGCGGGTCCTTGGCCATATACAGCTTTTCAGCTGCGTAATAGGTCAGTGAATCCGCCTCGTTTTGAGACGGCGAAGCCGCGTGCCCCAGTTTCCTGGCATAGGTAATATACTCATCAACTTTATTGTTCTCCACATAGTTATTCCGGATTCCGGCAAGGGCCCCTTTGGCCTCCGGACTATTTGGGTAATTTTCGGTAACTTCCTTATAATACTCGGTTGAAGCATTGGGATCGTTGCTGTTGTACGCCAGGAGCCCCAGTTGCACAAGGGCTCTGGGTTTAAATGGACTCGCCGGGAATTTGGAAATCAATAGTTTGTAATTATCTACTGCTTTATTATTATCCTGCAGCCGCTCCCACGATTTACCCGTTTCGAATAAGGCTTCAGCATTATAATTCGATTTGGGAAAATCGGCCATTAACTGATTCAACTCACTGATTTTTTGAATATTATCATTCACCAATCCATGGCAGAATGCCATTTGAAACAAGGAATAATCTGAATCGGCAGCGCCGCTTTCATATGCATTCTTGTAATAGCCAATTGCTTCGCCAAACTTGCTGCTTACAAAACAACAATCGCCCAGGCGGTTTAAGGCATCGGTATAAATGGCTGTATTTTTAATATTCTTACTATCAGTGCATTTCAAAAACCATGGGGTGGCAAGCTCATACTCATTCTTATTAAAATAGGTGTACCCGATATTATAATTTGATATTGGGTACTCCTTCAATCGGGCTGCCCCCGGAAGGCTCTGAAATTTTTTGTAATCGGCAACAGCCTCATCGCTCTTTCCAAGACGAAAATTGGCTTCGCCGCGCCAGTAAAAAGCCAGGGCATGAACGGTATTACTTTGATTTCCGTAAGTCAAAGACTTATTAATTAACTGAATAGCCTCCTGGAATTTCAGATCCCGGTAAAATTCTATACTCCGGTTAAATGAGACTCTTTGGTAAGCCTTTTTAATTGAGGGACTTTTAACTTTAATTTTCTCAAGCGAAACCAGTGCGTCTTTGTAGTTCCGGGTGGTCATGAATACGTTACTCAGATAGTCGTATGCCGAACCATTTTTTACCGAGTTCGGATACTCTGTGATGTACCTGTCAAACGCCTTAATAGCCTCATTAAATGGTGAATAATTTAATTCATAGGTTATTTTGGCATATTGGAAAAGGGCATCTTCCCTAATTTTAGGATCAAAATTAAGATTGGAAGCATTTTGAAAAGCCATCATTGCCCGCTGCTTATCCCCATTCTTAATGTAGAGATCGGCCAGCTCATAATATCCGTTCTGCGAAAGGGCGTCATTCCCTTTAACCGACTTTTCAAAATACTGAATAGCTCTCTCTGTCTGCCCCGCTTTTTTGTAACAAAAGCCAGCGACATAGTATTGAACAGCAGACAAATCCTTACTTTTTAAATAAATTTCAACATAAGGTAAAGCTTCTTTATAACTCCTGAGATGATAATAGGAAACGCCCAGAACTTTGGCTAATTCCATTTTCCGGTCATCGGAAGCATCATTCATCAGAGGAGTGCCGGTTTGGATTGCATCTTCATATTTTTCCCGGGCAAAAAAGATCTGAGCCTTGTAAAAAGGGATGACCGAGGCATATTTAGCCGATTTTTCAATTTTTGCAAACTCATGTAGCGCAGGATCATACTTCCCTTCGAGATAGTTTATGTGAGCCCAGTAATATTTGGAGTCATCGGCGAAAGCGCCTTGTTTATCCTTTAATTCGGCAAAGAAAACCTTCGAGATATCATTATGACCTGCCTGCAGATTGCAGAAACCGGCTTTAAAACAGTATTCATCCAGTTCGTCACCTGCCAGCTCATAGCGGTCAATTTTTTTATAAGCCATAAGCGCCGGCTGATATTTTTTTTGATTATAATCAGCATTTGCCAACCGGAACCAGGCGTTGTTAATTCTCGGAGATTCCGGGTTAGTTGTAATAAATGATTCAAGCATCGCCCGGCCGTTCGAATTCCCCATTTCGAGGTAACAAACCCGGATATGGAAATCGGCCTCCAGGGCTAAAACAGATCCAGACTCTGCAATTCCCAACAGTTTCTGAAACTCAGGAAGGGCTGCTCCATAATTCTGGGCATTAAATAACTCCTTTGCCGTTCTGAAAATCTCTCTGCCGTTGGGTGCGGAAACCACCGGCTGGGCATACGCATGAAAAGCGCAGAGGAAGAAAATCAGGAATAGCTTAAATAACTGGATTTTAATTTTCATTTCAATATCCTAATATTTGAATATGCAAATAAGCAAATTTTCCTACTAACTTACGATATATGCTCATACTGTTTTAATAAAAAAACCGATGAATATCGTTAGTTTTGCAATCAGCTGCTTTGTACAAATATAGAGTTTAAAAAAACTATTCGAAACGTGGAGCCAATCATTGAATTAAAAAACGCCGACATTTATCAACGCGAGACGTTGGTTCTGAAAAACATCAATTTGTCTATAAATAAGGGGGAATTCCTCTATATCATCGGAAAGGTGGGGAGCGGGAAATCGAGTCTGTTGAAAACTTTTTACAATGAATTACCGCTTATCTCGGGAGAAGGCTCTGTGTGCGGGTATCATCTTGATAAAATTAAATCGAGGGAGGTGCCCTACCTTCGAAGAAGATTAGGTATTATTTTTCAGGACTTTCAGCTTCTGACCGACCGGTCGGTGAATAAAAATTTTGAATTCGTTTTAAAGGCGACCGGTTGGCGCAATGACAAATCCATTAAAGAACGGATTCACGAGGTACTTTCCATCGTAAAAATGGAACATGCCGCTTCCAGAATGCCTCATCAACTTTCGGGAGGGGAGCAGCAACGGATCGTCATTGCCAGAGCGCTACTGAATGACCCGGAGATTATTTTAGCTGACGAACCAACCGGAAATCTTGATCCTGAGACCTCCGAAGCACTTTTAAATGTATTTATGGAAATTTACAAAGAGGGAAAAACGGTCGTGATGGCAACCCATGACTATCCGATCATTCAGAAATTTCCGGCCCGTACCATTGTCTGTGAAGGCGGCAGTATCCAGGAAATGCCAAATGATACACAAATGATTGATTTCGAATCATTACTCGACGATCATCAAGAGCTATTATCTGATCAATTGAAATCAGATGAGAAAGAGTGATGAAGATTTCGGTTAATAATACAAGGATATGCACAGGTTAATCGACAATTTTTCACTGAAGGAGAGGAATACATTGGGAATAGATGTTGTTGCAAAGCACTATTTATCCGTAGACTCCCCGGTTGATCTGACCCAATTCCTGAGCAAAAACCCTGAGTTACTCTCAGAAAAACGGCTTTTCCTTGGTGCGGGCAGCAACCTCCTCTTTATTCATGATTACGACGGATTAATAATTCACCCGGAAATTGGTGGCATCAGGGTATTGCGCGAAAACAAATACGCTGTCGAGGTTGAAGCCGGCGCCGGCGTCAAATGGGATTATTTTGTTGCCTGGTGCATCGGACAAGGGTGGAGCGGAATCGAAAACCTCTCCCTGATACCCGGAAATATCGGCGCTGTTCCGGTACAAAATATTGGAGCTTATGGAATAGAGGCCGCTTCTGTTATTTCGGAAGTCACCGGAATTGACCTTCATACCCTTGAACCCGGAAATTATACGCGGGAAGAGTGCCAATTCGGATATCGGACCAGTTTATTTAAAGAGAAGCTTAAAGAAACGTTCATGGTCACCTCTGTTGTTTTCCGACTTTCCAAACAGCCGGATTTTAAGATTCATTATGAGGGTCTGCAGGAAAAGATTGCCACTTTTGGCGAGATAAATTTAAATAACATCCGGAAGGCGATCATTGCTATACGAGAATCAAAACTCCCCGACCCGTCTGTAGCCGGGAATGCCGGAAGTTTCTTTAAGAACCCACTGATTACTGAAGAGATGGGTAAATGGATGCGGAATCCGTATCCTGAAATTCCCCTTTATCCCATCGGATCGGGTATGGTTAAAGTTGCTGCCGGGTGGCTGATCGAAAAAGCAGGCTGGAAAGGGAAATCAGCCGGCAAGGCAGCTGTTCACGACAAACAGTCGCTGGTGATCATTAATAAAGGGAATGCTTCAGGACAAGAGATTTTTCGACTCTCTGAGATGATTGCTGAGGATGTCTTCAATAAATTCAACATCCGGCTTGAACGGGAGGTTCAGGTGATTGATTAGGCTATTAGACTACAGACTGACAGACTGTTAGGCGGACAGGAGATCAGGCTGCAGGCTTTTAGGATTTCAGGCCGTCTCGCCCTCTCCATCTCGCCCTCTCCCATTCTCTCCATCTCTCCATCTCGCCCTCTCCCATTCTCTCCATCTCCCATTCTCTCCATCTCCCATTCTCTCCATCTCCCATTCTCTCCATCTCTCCCATTCTCTCCAATTCTCTCCATCTCGCCCTCTCCCCGTCTCGCCCTCTCCCCGTCATTCCCACCTACTTCCAGATTTTACTTCGATTCAGTGCTGCCTGGTATTTAGCGGCATTACGGTTATGTTCAGCCAGCGATTGTGCGAAGTTGTGATATCCCGAAAAGTCCTCTTTTGCACAGAAATACATATAGTTATGGTGTTCGGCATTTAATACGGCATCCACACTGGCAATGTCAGGGAAGTTGATGGGGCCCGGCGGCAAACCTGCATATTTATAGGTGTTGTAGGGTGAATCAACCGATAAATATTTCGTTAAAACCCTTTTTAGCTGAAAATCACCTAATGCAAACTTAACGGTAGGATCCGCCTGAAGGAGCCACCCCTTTTTTATACGGTTGATATATACTCCAGCAATTATCGGTTTCTCATCATTCTTGTTTGATTCTTCCTGAACAATGGATGCGATGGTGACAATCTGAAGAGGTGAAAGACCCAAATCAACGCCCTTCTTCCTGCGTGAACTATTCCAGAATCGGTCATATTCAAACTTCATTCGGACAAGAAATTCTTTGGGTGAAGTATTCCAGTAGATCTCATAGGAATTTGGGATGATAACAATCGGCAGCGATTCGCAGGTGAGCCCAAAACCGGCAGCCATTTCTTTACTGTTCAGCACATTAAAAAATGCAGTTGAGTCTGCTTCGAGGTAACGCGACAACCTGGCGGCAAGATCTTCCCTGAAACGGATATTATTGAAAGTAACTTTTACCGGTGTTTGTCTGCCTGACCGCAAAAGGTCAATCAACTGATTATTGTTCCAGCCACGCTTCACTAAATAGGCCCCTGGCTGAATCCGGCTCACGTAATTCTTCCGCCCGGCTACCCATTGAAAAGTATTCAGATCTTTAAGATACCCGCCTCGTTTCAATGAATCGAGCACTTGTTGAAATCCCGAACCGGTATGAATATACAAAATTCCGGATTTTGTTACATTAACCTTAAAAACAGCCAGATAACGCTGATATCCCCATACTCCAAAGATGATCAGAACCGACAATATGGCTCCAAAAATCCATTTTACGGACCTGGAAAGGGCCTTCCACTTAACGATAAAACTCAACTTCATTTATCACAAGAACAAAATGATTTAACAATTCAGCACACCTGCTGATAATCGGTGGCGAAAGTACAAAATTTGGCCAACAGTAATAATCAGTCACCGATTAGAACGTTTCACCCTTACTCTTATTTCAAATATTTGTACTTTTGTCAACTGAAGAATTTATATAAACATTGATTTTAACAGAATAAAATGCATCACATTAAGCTTGCCGATAATATTTATTATCTCGGATTCAATGACCGCAGAACTGCTCTTTTTGAAAATATCTGGCCTATTCCGAACGGCATCTCCTACAACTCGTATTTAATTGATGATGAGAAAATTGCAATTGTCGATACTGCAGAGAGGCAGTTTATAGAGGATTATCTTGACAAAATCCAGACGATTATTGGGGACCGCCAGATCGATTACCTGATTATAAATCATATGGAACCCGATCATTCGGGAGCCTTGAAAGCAATCCGGAGCAGATATCCCGAAATCACGCTGGTAGGCAACAAAAAAACGTTCGCAATAGTTGAAAGTTTCAGTATCGATCCCGGTAAAGTATTGCTTGTTCATGATAACGATACCCTCTCGCTTGGTAAAACAACGCTTCAGTTTCAAACGATTCCGATGGTTCACTGGCCCGAAACGATGATTACCTACGACCAAAACAATAAAATACTATTTTCCGGTGATGCTTTCGGGAGCTATGGGACACTAGACGGAGGTGTTTTTGACGATGAAATCAATCTCGATTTTTACGAAGTTGATGTTATGCGTTATTTTACAAATATCGTTGGCAAGTATTGTGCCCATACCCAGCGCGCAATGAAGAAGTTGTCGGTACTCGATATCCGGATGATTGCATCAACACATGGACCGGTATGGAGAACCGATCTGAACTGGGTACTCAGCCGGTACAATAAATGGAGTAATTATGAAATGGAGCTTGGGGTAGTTATTGTGTACGGCTCGATGTACGGTAATACTCAAAAAATGGCAGAAGTAATTGCCCGTCAGTTAAGCGAACGGGGTATAAAAAACATCAGGGTGTATGACTCCTCCAAGACACATTCTTCCTATATAATCAATGATATCTTTAAATATAAAGGATTCATTGTCGGCAGTTGCGCCTACAACAATGCCTTATTCCCCAATGTCGAAACGCTTCTTTCCACCATCGAACACATGGCTCCAAAAGAGCATTATCTGGGTATATTCGGTAATTTTCTGTGGAATGGAGGGGGAGTCAATAACCTCAGGAAATTTGCAGATATGATTAAATGGGAAATGGTTTATGAACCTATCGAAGAGAAAGGGGCCCTCAAAGCTGACAAATTCCGGATGTGCGTGGAATTGGGCGATGCGATGGCGGATAAATTGCTTCTGGAATCAAAACCTAGAAATTCGGAGAATAACCCTTGTCACTGACAATTGATAAAGTTACCAAAAAATAGTGTAACTTTATCTTTCTGAACTTTCCTATAACCAAACTAACGACAAACCTCGTCTTAATGCACCAATTATATGATCTGATTTTACATACGGACGATGTGTTGATGCGAGTGGTCGCAGCCAATGTGAATAAAGCATACCTGATCCTTTTCCTGATTATTTTCAGTGAGACGGGGACGCTTATTTTTCCATTCCTTCCAGGTGACGGATTATTGTTCTCCGCAGGGGTTGTCTCCGCATCTACCTCTCTTAATATTGTCTGGCTGGTACCGATACTCATTCTTGCTGCAATATTGGGAAATCTCACCAATTATTTCATCGGATCTTTATTTGGCCATAACCTTGAAAGAAGCCGCAACCGGTTTGTTTTGAAATACCTGATGAAATATGTCATCCAAACACGCCATTTCTATCTCAAATATGGTGCGAAATCTATAGTTATCGGGCGTTTCTTCCCTGTTATCAGAACTTATATCCCGTTTTTTGCAGGGCTCACAGGATTTAAATATACCAGATTCTTTTTTTATACGATAATTGGCTCTGTACTTTGGGTCCCGGCATTCACACTCTGCGGCTATTTTATCGGGGAAAATACCTGGGTAAAAAACAACTACCTGCTGATTTTTCTGGGTTTGATTATCGTTACACTGATCCCCTTCTTCTATAATTTTATCAGGCTGTTATTCAGCCGAAAACGAAGGAAAAGAAAGCAAACTTCAGGATTATCCGACTAAGAATTTTCATGATTATTAGTAGCCAGAAAGACATAAGTAATTGTCAATCAGTAATATTCAATGTTGTTACGAATTGATTATCTGAAATATAGAGAAATATAACTCCGACATTTATCCTTCCGCTTACCTAAAAGAGTAAAAGGAACATAATTTTTCCTGTTAAGTAATCCTGAATGAAATCAATTAAGTAATAAGAACAATTTAATGCCGTAATTATTTGATTCCTCTTTTGACCTCCCCAACCCCTCCAGGAGGGGAGTAACGTACAAATTACCGGGCAAAAGTCTCCCCTTTGGGGAGACTTAGAGGGGTCAAAAAGTAGAAAATCAGTATTTTAAATAGTATATTATATCTTTCCGATTACTTAACTGGCTGAAAAATACCTTTTTATTCAGAAAAAAAATACCCGGTAAAGTCGTACATAAAAAATTTCCCGTTTAGGAATATCATGCTCAAAAAAAATACCTTTGAAAAAGAACCACGTTGATTTTCCGGTTACATCTCAATGGCAAGATTTAAAGATACGGATATTTTCGCTCCAGACACTTGAGCGAATTTGTCATTTAATTAGGTTCCCGATTCCACTCATTCCAAATTTTTCGATATCTTTAAGCACAGATATATTTAGTAGAATTGACATAAATGGAACGCAGAAATCATTATACCGGTCTCACGCCGGATGAAGTTATTGAAAGCCGCAAAAGATATGGGTATAATCTGCTAACACCACCCAAACGCGAATCGTTGTGGAAACTCTTTCTTGAAAAATTTGAGGATCCGATCATCAGGATTCTCCTTATTGCCGCCTTCCTCTCCCTGGGAATTGCGATTATACATAATGAATTTGCCGAGACAATTGGGATATTTTGCGCAATTATTCTGGCCACCGGAGTCTCTTTCTGGTTCGAAATGGATGCTACCAGGAAATTTGATATATTAAACAAGGTCAATGATGACACCCTGGTAAAGGTGATTCGGAATGGAAATATAAGCGAAATCCCCAAAAAAGATATCGTGGTTGGCGATATTATCCTTCTGGGTACCGGAGAAGAAGTCCCGGCCGACGGAGAGCTGGTCGAAGCGGTATCGTTGCAGATTGACGAATCGTGCCTCACCGGAGAGCCCCTGATTGATAAAACTTCCAACCCAAAAGAGGTTGACATTGAAGCCACCTATCCCTCAAACTGTGCCATGCGAGGCACAAAGGTTTTGGACGGACATGCCGTTCTAAGAGTGACTATGGTTGGTGATGCAACCGAATATGGTCAGGTAGCCCGGCAGTCAACAGAAATGTCGGGAGAAATTACCCCCCTCAATAAGCAACTTGAGAAACTTGCCAGATTTATTGGGGTGATGGGTTTTGGAATTGCCCTACTCACTTTTATTGCCCTGTTTGTTAAGGATCTCCTTTTAAAGGAACCAACAGATAATTTAACCAATACTCAGCTTGGTTCGGCAGGAATAGTTATTTTATCATCCTTAGTCTTTTTTATTAAAATCTGGTTGCCAATTATTTACGACGGTTTAGCGCTGGCAGGCATTAAAAAGGAGCCTCCTGAATTCATCGAACAGTGGAATTGGTTTGTATTTTTCGGACTGGGAATGCTCACCTTTTTTCTTCTTATTTTATTTGGGTACATGGTTGGGATCGACCCTTTAAACCCGTTGTCGTGGGTAAGCATAAAAATAGCGGGAAGGATCATTCAGTATTTTATGGTTGCAGTAACCCTGATCGTGGTTGCAGTTCCCGAAGGATTACCCATGAGTGTAACACTAAGTCTTGCCCTAAGCATGCGTAAAATGCTGAATGCCAATAATCTTGTACGAAAGATGCATGCCTGTGAAACGATAGGCGCCACCACAGTTATCTGCACAGACAAAACGGGTACCTTAACTCAAAACCAGATGCGGGTTGCCAAAGTGAATTTTTCCGGACTTGGAAATGATCAACTTTCAGCCGATGAACTAAGCCTGCTGATCAATGAAGGAATCGCGGTTAACGCAACGGCTTACCTTGATTTTTCGGATCCCGAAATTATCAGGACATTGGGGAATCCTACGGAAGCTGCATTATTACTGTGGCTTCATGGCAAGGGGATTAATTATCTGGATATCAGGGAAGAAACATCTATTACTGAGCAGTTGACCTTTTCCACCGAACGGAAATATATGGCTTCGCTTGTAGATTCTTCTGTACTAAACAAAAAAGTGCTTTATGTGAAAGGGGCTCCGGAAATCGTACTTTCACAATGTAAGGATGTGATGAGTGGCAATGGACGGAAATCTGTTTCTGCTGCGTCCGGAGAGATTGAAAAGCTCCTGCATCAATACCAGGATCAGGCGATGAGAACCCTGGGATTTGCCTTTGAAATTGTGGAGGATGAAAATCCACGCTTTACGGGTGGCAAATTAATTAATACAAACCTCACCTATCTGGGGATTGTGGCTATCACCGATCCTGTTCGGGAAGAGGTGCCAATGGCGGTTCTGAAATGTCTCAATGCCGGAATTGATGTAAAAATCGTAACCGGAGACACTTCCGGGACAGCCAAAGAGATCGGTCGTCAGATTGGAATCTGGAATGAAAGCGATCAATGGCACAATATCATTACAGGACCCGAATTTGAAGCGCTGAACGATGATCAGGCCGGAGTGCGGATCAAGCACCTTAAAATAATGTGCAGGGCCAGACCTTCAGATAAACAACGGCTCGTCCAGTTACTCCAGCAGCAGGGGGAGGTGGTCGCGGTTACAGGCGACGGCACCAACGATGCTCCGGCTTTGAACTATGCCCAGGTTGGATTATCGATGGGGTCAGGAACCGCGGTAGCCAAAGAGGCCAGCGACATCACTCTGCTCGATGACTCGTTTAACAGCATCGCTACAGCAGTGATGTGGGGCAGGTCCTTGTACCAGAATATCCAGCGTTTTATTTTATTTCAATTGACAATCAACCTTGCAGCGCTCCTTATTGTACTGTTAGGCTCCATTATTGGACATGAGTTGCCCCTGACTGTTACCCAGATGCTTTGGGTTAACCTGATCATGGATACCTTTGCCGCCGGAGCCTTGTCTTCGCTTCCGCCAAACGAAAAAATCATGGAACATAAGCCCCGAAAATCCTCCGATTTTATCATTACTCCACCAATGAAATCGACGATTTTGTTTGTCGGACTAACATTTGTGGTGTTTCTCCTGGGGTTGTTAATCAGTTTTAAAGATGCCAATGGCGAAATCACGCCAATCAATCTTTCACGTTTTTTTACCGTGTTTGTAATGTTGCAATTCTGGAACATGTTTAATGCAAAAGCTTTTGCAACCGGAAAATCCGCATTCTCAAATTTGAGTCAAAGTATCGGTTTTATCCTGGTTACCTCGATAATTCTGGCAGGACAGATTTTAATTGTACAGTTTGGCGGCGAAGTATTCCGAACCGTCCCGCTCCCTTTCAAAGACTGGGTAATCATCGTTGGAGGTACTTCAATTGTACTTTGGGTAGGCGAATTAAGCAGACTAATCAAAAGGATTTAAAACGTGTCATTTTGTCTTGGCGGTTTTTAATGAGACATCACTCGAAAAAAGGTTGTCCTTTGAAGCGCGGTAACAAATTCAAAACGAAGTTAAACTTTGTTAATGGATCTGAACTTTTACCTTGAATATTGCATCTAATCGATATATTGTTTGGAATTGGCACATAAATTGTGATTTTAAATTGAACTTAATTTAAAATCAGGAATCAATAAATTAAAAAAAATCAAGTTATGGACAGCATTAAAAAAATTGCAAAAACACTGGCAATTGCTTTTGCCGGGGCCATCATTGCCATCTTTTTATATTCAAAAATCTTTCATGAGCCACGTGTGCCACTCGTTCAAGGCACTTCACCAGTTCAACTGGCAAATTACAACGCACCTCCGGGTCCCCAGGTGCAATTGCCTGACCTGACTCAGGCGGCAGAGAAAAGTGTTCATGCTGTAGTACATATTACGACAAAAGTGAAAGCGCAGAGTTTTGGGGGAAATGAAAATCCGCTGTTTGATTTCTTCTTTGGTCCAAAGGGGAACAATCTCCCCCGGGGGTATAACCAGGAACCGGAGTACAATGTAGGTTCAGGTTCAGGGGTAATTATAAGCCCCGAGGGGTATATTGTCACAAATAATCATGTTATCGACGAGGCGGATAATATCGAAGTGATGTTGAATGACAACCGGAAATTCACGGCCAAAGTGATCGGCCGTGACCCTAACACCGATATTGCGCTGGTAAAGATTGATGCCAAAGACCTCCCCTACCTGACCTGGGGCAATTCTGAAACCCTTAAGTTAGGCGAATGGGTGCTGGCAGTTGGCAATCCGTTTAGTTTAAATTCCACCGTTACTGCCGGAATCGTGAGTGCAAAATCGCGAAGCATAGGGATTATTGGGGGACAATTACCTTTGGAATCGTTTATTCAGACAGATGCTGCAGTAAATCCGGGAAACAGCGGAGGAGCCCTGGTTAATGCCAATGGTGAACTGGTGGGCATAAACGCCGCGATTGCCTCTCGGACAGGCTCGTATTCCGGGTATTCATTCGCTGTTCCTGCCTCGATAGCCCGCAAGGTTGTCGATGACCTGAAAAAGTATGGCGAAGTCCAGCGGGCTATGCTGGGAGTTGAAATTAAGGAGGTTGATGACAATCTGGCCAAGGAGGAACACCTTGGAAAGATTGAGGGGGTATTTATCAGAAAAGCCACTGAGGATGGGGCCGCGCGTCAGGCGGGAATAAAATCCGGAGATGTTATTTTGTCAGTCAATGGAAATACCGTGAATACGGTGGCTCAATTGCAGGAACAAATTGCCAAATACAGACCCGGCGACCTGATCAATGTGGGAGTAAAAAGAGATGGTTCAATGAAACAATTTAACGTTGTTTTACGGAATACCAAGGGAGGGACTTCAATCGTTAAAGAGTCCTTTTCGATCCTTGGTGCGGAATTTGGACCCATCAGTGAAAAAGACAAGGAACGTTTGAAGATTGATTATGGTATTCAGGTTATTAATCTGACCAAAGGCAAATTGAAGGAGGCTGGGGTTAAGATCGGATTTATCATCACCGACATAAACAAAATAGGCGTTTCAAGTGTTGAAGATATTAAAAGAGTACTTTCACAGGTTAGCAATAAAAAGCCGGTTTTGATAGAAGGGGTCTATCCTGGAGGTGAATGGACCTACTACGTTTTCAAAGTGGAAGAATAATTTCTGACAAAATAAAAAATGCCACCATTTAGGTATTGTACAAAACCATAAATTTTTGTAACTTTGCAAACTTTTAATCGGAGAGCATGAGACAATTAAAGATCACAAAATCTATTACCAATCGCGAGAGTGCCTCGCTTGACAAATACCTACAGGAAATTGGCAAAGAAGAACTAATTACTGTCGAAGAAGAGGTAGAATTGGCACAACGCATCAAAAAAGGTGATCAGGCGGCCCTTGAAAAATTGACAAGAGCAAATCTGAGGTTCGTGGTATCCGTTGCAAAACAATATCAAAATCAGGGACTTAGTCTTCCCGACTTGATCAATGAAGGAAATCTGGGTCTCATTAAAGCGGCAGAAAAATTTGATGAAACGCGTGGTTTTAAATTCATCTCCTATGCAGTATGGTGGATTCGCCAATCTATTCTTCAGGCTCTGGCCGAACAGTCGAGAATTGTACGTCTTCCCTTAAACCAGGTAGGGTCTTTAAACAAAATCAATAAGGCTTATTCTAAATTTGAACAGGAGCACGAAAGAAGACCATCACCAGAGGAACTTGCAGAACAACTTGAATTACCTGCCGACAAAGTCGCTGATACACTGCGTGTTTCAGGAAGGCATGTTTCCGTTGATGCACCGTTTGTCGATGGTGAGGACAACAGTCTGCTGGATGTGCTGATCAATAACGATTCTCCAAGCGCCGATCGGGTATTGATCGATGAATCACTTTCGCGCGAAATTGATCGTTCATTAACCACCCTGACCGAACGCGAGGCTGATATTATCAGGATGTTTTTTGGAATCGCCTGTCAGGAGATGACCCTTGAAGAAATTGGTGAACGTTTCGGGCTGACACGTGAACGTGTACGTCAGATTAAAGAAAAGGCAATCAGACGTTTACGCCACACATCCAGAAGTAAACTGCTAAAAACCTATTTAGGATAATTAGTTTAACCGATATTTAATTTAAAATATGTAGAGACGTACAGTTGTGCGTCTCTATTTTTTTATACACCCGGTAAATTATTAAATGAAGCGCACAGTTGTGCCTCTGAATAGATTATATAAAAGACTCAAGATGTGGAAAAAGCATGTGAAGGAATTTGATGCCTGCCTCGGTCTTAAAAACATTTCTTGCAAAATTTGTAATCTGCAGATCTGACATATGCTCTTCAGAGGCATTAACCAGAAAATCAGCTTCCACAAGTATTTGAAAATCAACATTATCTATGGCTGTAAAAGTGTGGTGCCTGCTGATTATGAAGCAGACCCGCTCGATGACAGCAGAGCTAAAATTAAGCGCAGTCAGTATTTCGCTGGCAACAGGCGGACCCTCAATTTCCTGATCCTGACTTGAGCACTTTCCCAGTTTTTTCTCTGCAACATGAATCCCTATATCATGAAGCAATGCCGTTATTTCAACGATTTCCAGCAATTCATCACCGAGGAATTCGGCTTGTCCAAGTAGCCGGGCATAAGCGTACACTTTGAGCGAATGTTCTATCCTTCGCCTGTCACCCCGATTCTTCAACATCATGGCAGCGGCCACATCTGCAATTGGTTTATTCATTTTGCCGTTTTAATAATAATTCCTTAAGCCTGTACATTTCATCACGCAAACGGGCAGCTTCTATAAAATCCAGTTCCTTAGCCGCCTTCTCCATCTCCTTTTTTGTCTTCAGGATCGTTTTTTCCAGGGCTTCTGTACTCATATACTTTACAACAGGATCAGCGGCTACATCCGCATTTTCGGGTGCCACATAAGCTCTTCCCATTACGGACTTATCCGGCCGGTATTCCAGTCCAATGATTTCCCGGGTTGGTTTGATGATTTGCGCAGGCGTGATATTATTTTCAAGGTTATAGGCTCCCTGTTTTATCCTTCTGTAATTTGCAGCATCGATGGTTCGCTGCATTGAACTGGTGATTTTTTCGGCATACATGATCACCCGGCCGTTTAAATTCCGGGCAGCACGCCCCGCAGTTTGTGTTAAGGACCGTTCAGACCGGAGAAAACCCTCCTTATCAGCATCCAGAATAGCCACCAGCGAAACCTCCGGTAAATCGAGCCCCTCCCGTAAAAGGTTTATCCCTATTAAAACGTCAAAGACCCCCTTGCGCAACTGTTCCATAATCTCAACCCTTTCCATGGTATCCACATCCGAATGAATATATCGGCAACGAATATCCATCCGGTCAAAATATTTCTGCAGCTCCTCAGCCATCCGCTTGGTTAATGTTGTAACCAGTACCCTTTCATTATTGAGGGTTCTCAGGTGAATTTCTTCCATCAAATCGTCAATCTGATTTATTCTCGGTCTGATCTCGATTTGAGGATCAAGCAATCCGGTTGGTCGGATAATCTGCTCAACAACAACACCTTCACTCTTTTGCAGCTCGTAATCGGCCGGTGTGGCGCTCACAAAGACAATTTGCCTGGCAATATCCTCAAACTCCTCAAATTTCAAAGGCCGGTTGTCAATTGCCGCAGGCAAGCGGAAACCATAATCCACCAGGGTTATCTTTCTGGATCTGTCACCGCCATACATGGCATGAATCTGAGGCATGGTAACGTGACTTTCGTCTATGACCATCAGGTAATCTTCGGGGAAATAATCGAGCAGGCAAAAGGGGCGCGACCCCGGCTCACGCCGGTCAAAATAACGCGAGTAGTTTTCAATGCCGGGACAATATCCCAGCTCGCGAATCATTTCAAGATCATAGGTAACCCGGTCCTCAATCCGTTTTGCCTCAGCAAACTTGCCAGACCTCTTGAAAAAATCGACATGTTCCACGAGGTCATTTTGTATATTTCTGATTGCCAACTGAATACTATCCTTGGTCGTCACAAAGATCGAAGCCGGATAGATAACACAATGTTCCAGACTTTTTACCGAGTAGCCATTTTCGGGATTAAAAAGGGTAATTTCCTCTATCTCATCCCCGAAAAAAACAATTCGAATTCCATCATCGGCATACGCGGGAAAAATATCTACAGTATCCCCTTTTACCCTGAAGTTTCCCCGCTGGAAAAGCACTTCACTTCGCGAATACATGGCATCAACCAGCTTGTGCAGGAAAATATTCCGGCTTATTACCTCTCCAACCTTTATCCCGATCACATTGGCATGAAAATCCTGGGGATTCCCGATTCCATATAGGCATGACACTGAAGAGACTACAATGACATCCCTTCTTCCGGAAAGTAATGCAGAGGTAGTACTTAACCGAAGTTTTTCAATCTCCTTATTGATTGACAAATCTTTCTCGATAAAGGTATCAGTTACCGGCAAATAAGCTTCAGGCTGGTAATAATCGTAATATGAGACGAAATATTCCACTGCATTTTCAGGAAAAAATTGTTTCATTTCACCATAAAGCTGAGCTGCCAGTGTCTTATTATGGCTTAAAATCAACGTCGGTTTCTGAACCCTTTCGATAACATTGGCCATGGTGAAGGTCTTTCCGGAGCCGGTAACACCCAGCAAGGTCTGGTAAGACACCCCTGAATTAACCCCTTCGACAAGTTGTTTAATGGCTTCAGGCTGATCGCCTGTTGGCTGATAATCCGATACTATTTTAAAATCCATAATCAGAAAATAATGTCAACGGACGAAGTTAATATAAATGGATTAATGGTGAATGATCATTTTAAAGATGGCTGATTCAAGATTACTAAATTGCAGATGAGCGAAGCGCCCATTCACCATTAAAACATTAACCATTATTAATTTCTTTTCCAATGGTAACTTCATAATATTGAGTCACATCAACAAACATCATCCCGGCGCGTTTAGCCGCATCCAACCCCAGTTGTCCATCTTCATAAACCTCACAATCGGACGGTTGAACGCCAATTAATTCAGCGGCCTTCAGAAAAGTATCCGGAAAGGGTTTATGATTGACTACATCCTCGGCAGCCACCACATGTTCAAAACAATCTTTCACCCCGGCAATTTCAAGTGTTTTCCAGGCTAAGTATTGCGATCCGCCAGTTCCACAGGCCATTGGAAGCTTACCTTTATTTTCTCTGATAATTTTCACAACCGGTTCGATAGGCTTTGCCTGGCCCATATTTTGCTCATACCGTTCCTCCTTACGATGGGTGAACTCCAACTCATCAAAATCTGCATTGAATTTATTTTTAAGGTACTGACTCGTTTGAAAGGCTGGCACACCGGTAACTTCAACAAATAATTCTGGAGTAAAATCGATGCCATGTTCCGCCGCCGTTTGACGCCAGGCAATAAAATGCACCGGCATCGTATCACAAATAGTTCCGTCGATATCGAAAATCAACCCCTTTGCAAGGGGATTTTGAGTTAATTCTTTGCTCATAAAAAATGAAATAATTTGACCTCAAAAATAGGAATATAAAAGTTTACCTCAGTTTTAAAAAATTGTTAAGAAGAAATTCACTATTTTGCATCCATATTAAAAAGGGTAAAAATGACAAATTCACAATTATATCTTCCGACCGTTCTCCCGCAATGGGGTATCTTTGCCGGTGTTGTATTGCTGACAGTTGGCTTTATTGAGAAGAAAAGGGTGTGGACAAGCCTTGGCTGGATTGTATTAATGGCTACAGGCATGGCTGGACTCTATTTTAATTTTTTCGGTGATTTGACCTCTGCCAGCAATAGTACCAGCATTGGATTAGCGGTAAACCTTCTGATTTCAACAGGATGGCAACTTGTAGCCGGCGGGGTGCTTGCAGGCGCTTCATTGCTTCTTTTCCAACTTAAAGGAAAACGGTATCCAATTCTGGCCATACTAACAATCATCTATTTCGTACTGATCTTTTTTCTGTATACACAGGTATCGGCCATATCGGGGAAAAGCAATAAATCAGAACAGCATAGTCAAATAGAAATAAATAGAAATAAATAGAAATAAATAGAAATAAATAGAAATAAATAGAAATAAATAGAAATAAATAGAAATAAATAGAAATAAATAGAAATAGATAGAAATAGATAGAAATAATAACCGACAATACATAATCAACAATATGGGGAATGATATGAATGCATTTTGGGAGCTCTTAAAAATAACCCTTCCGGCTCTGATCGTCTTTTTAACAGCCTATTTTTTATTCCGGGACATGCTTGAACAGGGACAGAAACGGCGGGAATTTGAGTTCCGGATCAATAACAGCAAACAGGTTACGCCGATACGTTTGCAGGCCTATGAACGACTCGCCATGCTGCTGGAACGGATCTCGCCGCAGTCTCTGCTAATCAGGGTATCGCCGCACGACTTAACTTCCTCTGATTTTCATCAGCAGCTACTTTCTCACATCCGTCAGGAATTCGAACACAACCTCTCCCAGCAAATTTATGTATCGCCCCTGCTTTGGGAAACCATCCGGGGAGCCAGGGAAAATCTGATCGGAATTATCAATAAATCAGCTGAAGAAATAGAAGAAGAGGCTCCTGCCCTATTCTTAAGCAAAAAAATCATCGAGAACTATATCGATGATGAAAACCAGGTGATTGTTCTTGCAATGAATGAGCTTAAGAAGGAGTTCGGGAAACTCCTTTGATTTCGTGACTCATAAAAACAAGAATGAGCTGGAATTAAAATCCAAAAGCCGTAGAAATATTTCTGCATCTAACCCCTGACAGGTTTAAGCAGCCAGTCAGGGGTTTAGCATGTCAAAGGTTTACAAATCGGTAATAGGGGTATGGCGTGGTACAAGAATCTTCATCAGGGACCATGCCAAAAGGTAAACAAACGAGCAGACCGTAAACATGATACCATAGGCAATTTGTGGCGTACTGATATAGAAATCAGTTAAACGGCCAACGAGCTGCTGAACGACAACGCCTCCAAGACCACCGGCCATCGCGCCGATTCCCGTAACCGATCCGATCGATTTTTTGGGAAACATATCAGAAACTGTGGTGAACATATTGGCAGACCAGGCCTGGTGTGCTGCAGCACCTATGCATATTACCGCAACAGCAAGTGTAGAGGCGTATGTGCCGAAGTGTGCCACATTTCCAAAATACTGGGTCAGCAGAACCGTTAGCGGGAAAAGGGCAATCAGAAACATCGAAGTCATACGGGCCTTGTAAACCGGCATTCCGCGTTTCATCATAAACATAGGTATGCTTCCGCCAAAAACACTTCCAAAAATGGCAATTCCATAAACAATAAAAGTCGGCCACATCACCTCGGCCTTAGTCATTCCGAACTGTTTATGCAGGTAATCTGGCAACCAGAAAAGATAAAACCACCAGACCCCATCGGTCATAAATTTGCCAATAAAGAACGACCAGGTCTGGCGATAAGAAAATAGTTTTCCCCATGGGACTTTAGCTTTATCCTGATCACCATTTTCCGGGTTGACCATGACGACCTCATCCTCATCGCTATGAATATACTGGTATTCAGCTTCTGACAACCGTTTTTGTTTTGATGGCGCCTCATAAAGCCAAAACCAGAAGATCAGCCAAAAGAAACCGACCCCGCCGGTTATCATGAATGCCATTTTCCAACCCAGCTGATCCCCAAAAGTAACCATACACCAGGGAACAAAAAGTGCGGCAATCATGGCGCCTAAATTTGATCCGCTATTGAAGATCCCAGTAGCCAGGGCCCTCTCTCTTTTGGGAAACCATTCTGCAACCGTCTTAATGGATGCAGGAAAATTACCCGCCTCGCCAACACCAAATAAACTTCGGATAGCCACGTGTACAGCAATAACGCTTCCGGCAAATGCATTGAGAATACCAAATAAAGACCAGATAATCAACGAAAGCGCCAATCCTAATTTGGTGCCTATCCGGTCAATTACCCAGCCGGCAATTATGGTCATTCCTGCATAAAATGCGGTAAAAAAAGAGGTTATAAAGGCAAAATCGGTATTGGTCCATCCAAATCCCCCTTTGGTAACCGGAGAGCAGAAAAACTCTTTTAAGTAACTGATCACCTGCCGGTCCATGTAGTTAATGGTGGTCGCAAAAAGCAAAAGCGTGGCGATTACCCACCTGTATTTGCCCATTTTCTGGTTTATCTGGTTCATTGATTCGTCTAATTAATATCCATTTTATTTATTACACCCCAAAATCAAAATAATTGGCGGCGTTATTGTAGGAAATGTCCTGCACCATTTTCCCGAGAAACTCCATATCTGCAGGAATTTCACCATTTTCCAGATCATTTCCGATCAGGTTGCAAAGGATACGGCGAAAATACTCGTGACGCGGATAGGAGAGAAAACTTCGGGAGTCGGTAAGCATACCTACAAACCGGCTCAGAAGTCCCAGATTCGACAACGTATTCAACTGATTGATAATTCCGTCTTTCTGATCGAGAAACCACCAGCCTGAACCCCATTGAATTTTTCCGGGAATCGACCCATCCTGGTAATTGCCAATCATAGAAGCCATCACATCGTTATGGGCAGGATTCAGATTGTACAGAATAGTACGGGTAAGCTTCCCGTCATATTCGAGCCGGTTCAGGAATCTGGACAATGAACCTGCGACCGGGTAATCTCCGATGGAGTCAAAACCTTTATCCGCTCCGATTAGCTCAAACATCCTGGAATTATTATTCCGCATTGCGCCAAGGTGAAATTGCTGAGTCCAGTTCCGTGAATGATCCATAACTGCAAACTCATAAAGCATGGCAGATTTAAACTTTAAAATATCTTCAGAACCGGGCGTTTTTCCGCTGCGCACCAAATTAAAGATAATTTTGATCTCATCCAATGTATAGGCAGCCGCATATATAGTTTCAAGACCATGATCCGATAACCTGCAACCATTCTCATGAAAGAAAAGGTGTCGTTTATCCAGCGCCTCCATAAACTGGACAAAGGTCGTAATCGTAATGTCGGAAGCAGCTTCCAGCTGACTCACATAAGCATTAAAAACAAGGGGATCTTCAATGGCCATTGCCTTATCGGGTCGCCAGGCGGGAATCACCTTTACCTCAAAACCGCTTTCCCTGATATTCCGGTGATATTCAAGGGAATCTACGGGGTCATCAGTCGTACAAATAACTTTAACATTCGCTTTTCGGATAATACCCCTGCATGAAAAATCCGCAGAATTCAATTGCTCATTACAGCTGTCCCAGATTTGTGATGCTGTAGCTGGATTCAATAATGATTTAATACCAAAGGGGTGACGTAATTCTAGATGCGTCCAGTGATAGAGCGGATTACGCATAGTATAGGGAGCAGTCTCCGCCCATTTCAGGAATTTCTCCCAATCGCTGGCGTTTCCGGTAACAAACTTTTCATCCACTCCATTTGCCCGCATTGCCCTCCACTTGTAATGATCCCCGTGAAGCCAGATCTCGGTAAGGTTATTAAACCGCCTGTCCTCCGCAATCTCCTGAGGAGAAATATGACAGTGATAGTCAAAAATTGGCATTGCTTCAGCAAATTCATGATACAGATGCCTTGCCGCGTCTGTCTGAAGCAAAAATTCATCATCCATAAAAGGTTTCATGCTTATTGTATTTTTATGATTAAAATATTACGTTCTTATATTTTATTGCTGATAAAGTCAATTGGGCTTTTAGGCTGCAGGATGACAGGAAAATTCAATTCAATTTCAGATTGCAATATTCAGAACCAAATCAGAATATCCCCACCATAATAACCTGGTAGTCAACAGCCTAATAATCTACAGTCTAATAGCCTAATAGTCTACAATCTAAATGCTTAATAGTCTACAGTCTAACTGCCTAATAGTCTACAGTCTAATAGCCTAAATCTCAAACAGTCTTTTTAAGTGCCGTTCAAACAGGTTCTCTTCAACACAGTCTCCGATTATTTTATGGTGTTTTTCAAGTAAACCGGTATAATGCTCTCCGCATTCAGCAGCAATTTTATAGCCAACATGAATGAGCTGCCTGAAATTAGGATTGTAATCGGGGTGACCAGGGATATGCCTCAATGTATTGGCGAATTTTTCACTTCCCCAGAGCGATACCTCCCCGGCAGACGGCAATTCATCCTGCTTAATATCAATAACATCCGAATAGGGTGCACATAACTCCTGCTGACGGGCAAGCGCATTCATATAGATATACTTTGCAAGTTCCAGCGCCTCACCTCCGGCAAGAGCCAGACCGATCACCTCTTCAAGCCAGGTAGTGCCGGCAGTTTTGACATGGATACCCTTGTCATATTTTTTTAGAACACCGGCTATTTCAGGGTAAATTGAGAACTTATCAGATCCGGAATGGACGCTTAGTTTTAAGTTATCAGGCATGCCAAATTCTCTTACGGCATAATCAATAACCAGCACATCTTCTTCAAATTCCTTTGAAAACTGCGCAATATCGCCAACATAATTAACCCCCTTATTAAACCTGCCGGTAAACTTCGGAGCAATAGTCTGAACCGGAATATGTTGAGCCGCAATCATCTTTAATATAAAAAACAATTCGACCGGAGTTTGCGGATTCTCCACCTCGTCCATTGAAACCTCTGTTACGAAATTATCCTCACCTTTTTGCTCCCTGATATACGCATAGATTTTCCCGGCCTCGGCGATTGCAGCTAAAAATTTCCGCCCAATACCCAATAACAATGCTTCTGTCACTTCAAACGGATTCAATATGCCAGGAATATTTAAGGTTCCGGTATACTTTTCTGAAGAGGTCATAAAGGCTGAGATCTCCTCATCACTTGATTCTGTCCCAATTTTGCTGGCCACATCCAGTGTGAAAAAATCGGATGCCGAAATAAAACCCTGAACATTCGAAAGATTTATATGATCTGCATCGACAAAATAACTGCCCGAAAACATTAATGCCCTTACTGCTGCATCAGCCTCTATCCGTGTGTCGCCAGGATTCGAATGGATATAGGAATGTTCCCGGTTGGATTTATTCCAGACAGGTACAATATCAATACCCTCTGAAGCTGCTTTAACAATTGCCCTTAACTGGGCTTCCCCCTGATGGCCAAACCGGTCGCCTATTCCGAGGCTGTATTTTCCTATCTTCATCATAATATTAAAATTTACTTATATTTGATATTCAATTAATTACACAATTCAATTAAAGTAGATTATCATTACAAATCATGCCGTGTTCGTTCACGAAAGTAGTTTGTTTTATTTCCAATACAAAACAATCCGCGACAAAAAAGACCCTGATATGTTTTAAAACATTTTTTCCGTGTTCGTACACGTTTTTTACGAAATATCCATTATTTTTGTGTCCGAATATACAAAATTGTGACCCGATGACAAAGAACATCAGAATTCTGGACATTGCCCTTAAAGCTGGCGTGTCAATCGGAACGGTTGATCGGGTTCTCCATCAGCGCGGTGAAGTTTCGGTTGAAACGAGAGACAAAATACTTAAGATCATCCAGGATTTTGATTACAGGCCAAATATTCTGGCCAGCTCACTTGCGTCAAAAAAGATCATTACTCTGGCTTCCCTGACCCCTCGGGCATCGGGAAAAGATTCCTACTGGTCCAAACCGCAGGAAGGAATAGAGAAAGCGGTTCATCAGTTAATTCAGTTTGGGATACGACTTCAGCCGCACCATTTCAAAATGGAAGATCCGCAGTCTTTTACAAAAGAAGCAAATAAAATACTGGAATCCTCACCCGACGGGATTCTTCTGGCGCCATGGGGAAAGCGCGAATCGTTAAAATTCACACAACTACTTGATCAACAGAATATTCCGTATGTTTTTATTGATTCGAACCTTACCGAAGCAAACCCTATCAGCTTTATTGTTCAGGACTCGGTTCAAAGCGGATTTTTGGCAGCCAAAATACTTGATTACGGAATAGTTCCCAAAAGCAATGTATTAATGATTCATATTACCAAGGATCTCCAAAATGCCAATCACCTGTTGCTGCGTGAACGTGGATTTCTGAATTATTTTGAAACGGTTACCCATAAATCACACCGGATTATTAAAATGGAGGTTTCCCCCGATGAAATTGAGACGGCCAAAGGATTAAATACCAGTATTGCAAGAGTAAATTCCATTGATGCGGTATTTGTAACCAATTCTAAAGTGCATCTCGTGGCAGGTTTATTTGACAATTACCAAATCCGTCCAAAAATTGTTGGCTATGATTTAATTCCCAAAAATACGGAACTGCTGTTAAAAGGTAAAATCGATTTTCTTTTAAATCAAAATCCTGAAAAACAAGGCTTTGCGGCGATCAATCTACTCTTTGATCAGATTGTCAGAAAAGAGAAAGTAAACAAGACCAATTATACAGCTATTGACATATTGACCAAAGAAAATTTTAAATATTACGTCTCCCTATAAATACAAAAAATTAAACTATAAAATTTAGTAATTGAATCATGAAAAAATTATCCTTTGACGATTTAAATGGAAAAGTCTGTGTGATTACTGGCGGGGCTGGTGTCATCGGCATCTCGCTTATCAAAGCGCTGGCTTCTGTAGGAACAAAAGTAGCCATTGTTGATCTTAATGAAGATCTTGCAAAAGAGATCGCAGCCGAGCTTTCAAAAGAATTTAATGCCGAAATCATAGGGGTGAAAGCCAATGTTCTTGACAAAGAGTCTCTTGAAAGTGCAAAATTAATTATCAACACTCAGCTTGGCCCGATTGATTTGCTGATAAACGGTGCAGGGGGCAATTCTCCCCAGGCCACAACGCAAATAGAGCAGCTGGAAGATACCGACCTCTCTAACCTCGAAAAATCTTTTTACGGACTTCAAATGGAAGGTTTTGATAAAGTCTTTGCGTTAAACTTTAAAGGAACGGTTCTCCCCAGCATGGTGTTTACCAAAGATATGCTGGAAAAGAAATCGGGAGTGGTTTTAAATATATCATCCATGAACTCCTATCACCCATTAACGAAAATCCCTGCATATTCTGCAGCTAAAGCATCAGTGAATAATTTCACCGAATGGTTAGCTGTGCACCTTGCAAAGGTTGGAATCAGAGTCAATGCAGTTGCTCCGGGATTCTTTATTACCAATCAGAACCGCTTCCTGGTTATCGACGAAAAAACGGGAGAATACTCAGCCCGCGGCAATAAGATCGTCACCAATACGCCGATGGCTAAATTTGGTGATCCGGATGATTTGCAAGGCGCCGCCCTTTACCTGTTATCAGATCTCTCCGCTTTTGTTACGGGAATCGTAATTCCGGTTGACGGAGGTTTTAATGCCTATAGCGGAGTTTAATTTATATTATTAAAATTCAAATACTTACTCAATATGTCACTATCGTTAAAAAAAGATTTTGCCTGGTCTTTACTTGTTCCAACAAGTATGGGTGTCAGGATTACCCCGGTGAATGGGCAACCTGTTCATAGCAGTGATCTGTTTCAGATGTATGCCACCAGTGCGGAAACCAATGTTGCCAGTATTTCCTCCTACCTCGGCCTACCGGTTAAAGTGCTCACGACTTTTGTAAAAGACAGCCCAATTGCCAAATTTATTAAAACCAATCTGGGGAGCCGTAATATGACTTATGAAGGGCCTGATATTCCTCAGGGGGATCCATGGGGATACCGCCATCAGTTTAATATTGCCGATAGCGGCACTGGCGCCCGGGGACCACGCGTTCAGAATGATCGTGCCGGCGAAGTGGGTAGAACCCTCAATGTGAACGATTTTGATTTGGAACGGATCTTTGGAAAAGAGGGAGTCCAAATTGTTCACCTCTCTGGTTTAATTGCGGCATTGTCACCCGAAACGAGTGAATTTTGTCTTCAAATTGCCCGTTTTGCAAAAAAATACAACTCCCGGATTTCTTTTGATCTGAATTACCGGGCATCATTCTGGAAAGGTCGCGAGGCTGAATTAAGTGCTGTATTTGCAGAAATTGCCGGTTTATCGGATATTCTGATTGGAAATGAGGAAGATTTTCAACTTTGTCTTGGGATCGAAGGCCCGGAAACCGGAGGCGAAGGAATTAAGTCTGAGATTGAAGGGTTTAAAGGGATGATTGGTCGTGTCAAAGAGGCTTTCCCCGGAGCTTCAGTATTTGCAACGACCTTACGCCAGGTGATCGATTCTAACGAACATTTATGGGGTGCAATTATGCTCGAAGGAGATAACTGGCACGTGATTGAACCAAGGAATATCAAAGTTCTTGACCGGATTGGTGGCGGAGATGGTTTTGTTGGCGGCTTGCTTTATGGAATTCTCAAGGGGTGGTCTCCGGAAAAATGGCCTCAGTTCGGTTGGGCAACGGGTGCCTTGGCAACAACTTTCTTAACCGATTATGCTCAGCCGGCCGATGAGGAGATGGTCTGGAGCATCTGGAAAGGAAATGCCCGGGTCAGGAGATAATCCAAAAATTTAGTTTTAAAATCACCAAGGATAGGGTAAAAATATTTACTTTTAGGAAATAACCAGCTTTGCTTTTTTGTTCACTCAGGTAAAACTTTAAACTACAATCATGATCTACTTCCAAACAGGTTCGGCAAAGGCTGATCTTTCGCACGAAGATTTAAAAGAGGGATTATACACAGCCCTGGCGCTACTTGGAAAAAAGAAAAAAATTCTGGCCATTCCGCCGGATTTCACAAGGCTGCCATCCCGCGCAGGTGAATTAACTCACTATGCTTATGAATATTACGGAGATAAACTGACTGATATTCTGCCTGCCCTGGGAACACATACTCCCATGACAAAAAATCAGATCAGTGAAATGTTTGGAGATATTCCTCAATCGTTATTCCGCGATCATGACTGGCGTAATGACGTAGTTACCTTGGGCGAAGTGCCTGCCGAATATATTCGGGAAGTTTCTGGTGATGCCGTAGACTTCGCATGGCCGGCTCAGGTAAATAAATTACTGGTCGAAGGGGGCTTCGATCTGATACTTTCCATCGGACAGGTGGTTCCTCACGAAGTGGTAGGCATGGCCAATCACAATAAAAATATTTTTGTGGGGACCGGCGGTGCTGAAGGAATCAATAAAAGCCATTTTATCGGTGCTGCATTTGGCATGGAGAAGATGATGGGGCGTCCGCAGACCCCCGTACGGCGGATTTTTGATTATGCAAGCCATCACTTTGCAAAACATCTTCCAATTTTATATATCCTCACTGTTGTTGGGATGGATCCTGAGGATGGGACCCTCAAAGTGCGCGGTTTGTATGTTGGTGATGATAAGGAGGTATTCAAGGCGGCCGCAGCCCTCTCTATTGAGGTGAACTTTAACATGCTCGACAGACCGATGAAAAAAGTGGTGGTTTACCTCGACCCAACGGAGTTTAAATCAACCTGGCTGGGAAATAAATCGGTGTATCGCACCCGGATGGCTATTGCTGATGGCGGAGAATTAATTGTGCTTGCACCTGCCCTTAAAGAGTTTGGTGAGGACGCAGAGATTGACCGGATGATTCGCAAATATGGTTATTTTGGAACACCTCAGACCTTGAAAGCGGTTCGTGAAAATGAAGATCTGAGAAATAATCTTAGCGCAGCTGCCCACCTGATTCATGGCTCTTCCGAAGGTCGGTTCTCGGTAACCTACTGCCCCGGCAGTGAGGAAGAAAATCTGACACAACAGGAGATTGAAAGTGTCGGATTTAACTACGCCGTACTCGAAGAAATGACTAAAGTATTCGATCCTGAAAAACTCCGGGATGGATGGAATATGACCGCCGAAGGGGAAGAATTCTACTACATCTCAAATCCTGCATTAGGACTTTGGGCAGTTCGTGAACGATTTAAAGATTAATATACAATGATCTTACAGGAGGTAAAATGGGGATTGATTGGATGTGGAGATGTCACTGAAGTGAAGAGTGGTCCGCCTCTGCAGCTAACACCACATTCAAGTCTGGTTGCCGTTATGCGACGCAATGCCCTGCTTGCACAAGATTATGCAACACGTCATAATGTCCCCAAATGGTACAGTAGCGCAGATGAACTGATCAATGATCCGGAAGTTAATGCCGTATATGTGGCAACACCTCCGGACGCACATCTTGAATATGCCGCAAAAGCAATGCTGGCAGGAAAGCCGGTCTATGTGGAAAAGCCGATGGCACGAACCTATGCTGAGTGTCTGGAGATGAACAAGATTTCCCAAAGAACCGGAATTCCCTTATATACTGCATATTACAGACGAACCTTGCCCGTCTTTCTGAAAGTCAAGGAGTTAGTGGATACCCACGCGATTGGCTCAATTCGTCTGGTTAATGTCCGTTTTTACAATCCACCCGAGAGTGAATCAGAGACTCAGGTAGCTGCATGGCGCTATCGTCCTGCAATTTCGGGCGGAGGCCTTTTATTTGATCTTGCATCCCATACTCTCGATTTTCTCGATTTTATTTTTGGCCCGATCGAAAAGGTAAAGGCAAATGCACTGAATCAGGCTCACCTCTACCCTGCCGAAGATCTTGTTATGGCTAACTGGATGCATGAAACAGGAGTTGCCGGGACCGGAACCTGGTGTTTTGCAACATCCGGATCCAACCATCTGGATGAAGTTGAGATCATTGGAGATCAGGGAAGGATAATCTTCTCTACATTTAAAACGGTGCCGGTAGTTCTTGAAAACGGTACCGGGCATCATGAATATCCATTCGAAAAACCAAAACATGTCCAAAGTTATCTCATGGAGAAAATAGTGGCCTCCTTGCGTGGCGAAGGTGATTCCCCCTCTACGGGAATAACTGGGGCCCGTACAAGCTGGGTTATGGACGAGATGGTGAAAAACTACTACAGCGAGAATCTTTAAATATCCTAACTAATTGATATGAAAATTGTTATTGATAATAAAATTCCGTATATCAAAGGTGCTCTGGAGCCTTTCGCTGATGTGATCTATCTTCCGGGTGACAGGACTACGCCCGAGATCGTTAAAGATGCCGATGCACTGATTACCCGGACACGGACCAATTGCAACGCACAATTATTATCCGGTTCAACTGTTAAATTTATTGCCACGGCCACAATCGGTTTCGATCATATCGATACCACATTCTGTGATCAATCGGGAATAAGCTGGACAAATGCTCCGGGTTGCAATTCAAAATCGGTGGAACAATACATCGCCTCCGCTTTAGTGGTGCTGGCTGAACGAAAAAACTTCTCACTCAAGGAAAAAACCATCGGAATTATAGGGGTTGGTAATGTCGGAGCCAAAGTAGCGCGCCTTTGTGAGATACTTGGCATGCGCGTTTTGCTGAATGACCCACCCAGGGCCAGAGCCGAGGGGAATAAGGGATTTGTGCATCTGGATGAGCTTCTTCGGGAATCCGATATCATAACGTTGCATGTTCCGCTGAACATGGAGGGAATTGACAAGACATTTCATCTGGCAGACGACCAGTTTATGTCAGCGGCTAAAAAAAATCCGGTTATTATTAATTCCTGCAGAGGAGAAGTTACTGACACCGGTTCCCTGAAAACCGCGCTCCGGTCAGGGCAGATTTCGGGCGCTGTTATTGATTGCTGGGAAAATGAGCCCGAACTTGATCCCGAGCTGTTAAGCCTTGCCGATTTGGGAACTCCACATATTGCAGGCTATTCACGGGACGGAAAAGCCAATGGCACAAGCATGAGCATCAAAGCATTAAGCAAATTCTTTAAGTTGGGGATAAATAACTGGGAATGTTCAGACGTTGAACTTCCACCGTCAACCGAAATTATTATTGATGGCACGGGGAAATCCACCCAGGAGATACTAACGGAGGCAATCCTGGCAACTTATGATATCCGTCAGGATGACCTGCGCCTGAGAGAATCGGTTGAAACATTTGAAAAACAACGTGGCGACTACCCGGTCAGACGTGAATTCCCAACCTTTAGAATATTCTGCAAAATCAATAATATCAAAGCAATTCATAAACTCAATCAATTAGGGTTCAAATTATAATAAACAATAGAAATTACAGAAACAACAAAAACATGAAAAAAGCAGACATTGGCTTGATTGGCCTTGCAGTAATGGGTGAAAACCTGGTACTTAACATGGAAAGCAAAGGATTTACAGTCGCCGTTTATAACCGGACGATCGATAAAGTTGACAAATTTGTCACAGGACGTGGTGCCGGAAAGAATTTTATTGGATGTCATACCATCGCAGATTTGTGTGCCAACCTGGAAAGGCCGCGAAAAGTGATGATGCTGGTAAAGGCCGGCTCTCCGGTAGACGATTTTATTGAGCAAATCATCCCCCACCTCGAGCCCGGTGATATTATTATCGATGGCGGAAATTCCCATTTTCCAGACACCATCCGTCGCACCAGTTATGTTGAAAGCAAAGGACTGCTGTATATTGGAACAGGTGTCTCTGGCGGTGAAGAGGGAGCCTTACTCGGTCCATCCATGATGCCCGGAGGATCTCCGGCTGCCTGGCCTGCCGTGAAAAAAATCTTCCAGTCCGTAGCTGCAAAAGTTGGGAATGAAGCATGCTGCGATTGGGTCGGGGAAAATGGAGCGGGTCATTTCGTTAAGATGGTACATAATGGCATCGAATATGGCGATATGCAGATTATTTGCGAAGCCTATCAAATGATGAAGGAGCTGTTAGGGATGAATGCCGACGAGATGCATGAGACATTTACAGAATGGAACAAGGGTGATTTAGACAGTTACCTGATCGAAATAACACGGGATATCCTGGGTTTTAAAGATGAAAACGGGGAAGCGCTGGTTGAAAAAATTCTCGATACTGCCGGACAAAAAGGGACCGGTAAATGGACTGGTGTAGCCGCACTCGACCTGGGTATTCCACTTACCCTGATTGGGGAGTCAGTTTTTGCTCGTTGCCTCTCCGCACAAAAAGATCTCCGCGTCAAAGCCTCCCAATTCCTAAGTGGACCTGATAAACTTTTCACAGGAGATAAAGCTCAGTTCTTAAATGATTTAAAGGATGCCCTGTTGGGAGCTAAAATCATCTCCTATGCCCAGGGTTATGACTTAATGGGTGAAGCTGCCAAAGAGTACCATTGGAATCTAAATAATGGGGGAATTGCCTTAATGTGGCGGGGTGGCTGCATTATCCGTTCCGTATTTTTAGGTAAAATCAAGGAGGCATTCGACAAAAATCCGCTCCTTGAGCACTTGCTACTTGACGAATATTTCAAAACGACACTTGAAAAAGCGCAGGCAGGATGGCGCCGCGTAGTCGCTGCAGCAGTGACCCACGGCGTTCCTGCACCATGTCTGGCTACTTCGCTGACCTATTTCGACGGTTTCCGCAGCGAAAGATTACCTGCAAACCTTCTTCAGGCTCAACGTGATTATTTTGGGGCGCATACTTACGAAAGAGTTGATAAACCTCGTGGACAATTTTTCCATACGAACTGGACTGGGAGAGGCGGCGACACCGCTTCATCCACATATACTGTTTAATAAACTGTTGTTGGTGATGATAAGCGCCGTAATCAGCCGATTACGGCGCTCTCATTTCCTGACTTTTCACCCTTTAAAGAATAGATTCATTTAGCATTAAAGAACTTTAACCCGGACAACCTTATGAGAACAACCATCCTGCTACCCTTATTTCTGCTAACTTTATTATCTGCCGCATTCAGCCATCCCCTGACCGCACAAGATGTTAAAAAGGAGAAAATTGCTTCACCCTGGAGTGTGGAAAAAGCCAATAACTGGTATAATCATCAGCCCTGGCTCAGGGGTTGTAATTTCATTCCTAGTTCGGCAATTAATCAGCTTGAAATGTGGCAGGCAGAATCGTTTGATCCTGTAACGATTAACAAGGAACTCGGATGGGCTAAAGACATAGGAATGAATTGTATGCGTGTCTACCTGCACCATCTGGCCTGGGAAATTGATCCCGCGGGATTTAAAAAACGGATGAACCAGTATCTGACGATCGCAGATAAAATGGGTATAAAAACAATCTTTGTTTTTATGGATGACTGCTGGAATCCGACCTATAAATCAGGAAAGCAGCCAGACCCAAAGCCGGGTGTCCATAACTCGGGCTGGGTAAAAGATCCAGGGACCCTCCTTGCTCAGGATCCAAAATTGATACATGTGCTCGAAAGCTATGTTAAGGATATTTTGACCACCTTTAAAAAGGATAACCGAATTTTACTTTGGGATTTATATAACGAACCAGGGGAATATAAAGATCAATCCTTTACACTTTTAAAGGAATTATTCTTATGGGCCAGAGAGGTAAATCCTTCACAGCCATTAACATCTGCCGTTTTTAACACAAGAAATGGTGAACTGAATAAATTCCAGGCAGCGAATTCCGATGTAATTACCTACCACAATTACAGTAATGTGGCGAAACACCAGATTGCCATAGATAGCCTCAAAAGATATGGACGGCCGCTGTTGTGCTCCGAATATATGGCACGCAGAAATAACAGCCTGTTCAGTACAATTATGCCACTATTAAAAAACAACCATATCGCTGCAATCAATTGGGGATTGGTAGCCGGAAAGAGCAATACCAAATATGGCTGGGATGAACCTATCCCTGATGGCTCAGAACCCAAACTGTGGTTTCATGAAATATTTCGACCCGATGGCAAACCTTACCGCCAGGATGAAGTGGATGTAATTAAAAAACTAACCGGTAAAAAATAAAATCAATGTTCACAACCGATTAATAATCATATTGTTAAAAAATCATTAGTCATTTGGCAGAATTGAACCGGATCTAAATTCAGATTATAATGCAAGTAATCCGATTGCTGATCCGCGCTGAACCAGGATTAGTTTTAATTCTTCGAGGATTTTTGGTTTGCTTCAATTCCTATCGTTCTTCCGTTTCTACATTTTCAGTGGAGCGTTTAACATTCTGCACCGGTTTTGATTCCGGATTAGCATCTTTTCAAAAATTCAGGAATTGGCTGATACTAAACTATAGTTTCTAATATTTATAGCATCGTATAGTGTCTTTGTTCCTCAAATAACCTATACTATTCCTATCTTATCAGGAAACAGGAAAAATATTAATCAAATGATAAATATTTTTTGACCTCGGGCAGGTGACATCTTTAAAAATCATATTAAATTGCAGCACAAATAAACCGACAATGGAAACAAAATTTGCTTCGCCGGAGAGAAGCTCCTTGTATGAGGTGTTACAATCCAATCTGAGTCTTGATAAAATAACCTACCTTAATGACATTTTCTGCTCGCTCTCCTTTATTTTTTGTATACTCAACGAGAACAGGCAAATCGTTTATACGAACGATATTTTGATGAAAACTCTCGAAGTCGAAGATATTGAAGAGGTTTTGGGCCAAAGATTCGGCGAAGCGATACACTGCCGTTTTTCATTCGAGGAAAAGGGGGGATGCGGAACTTCTGAGCATTGCCGCTATTGCGGAGCGGTGAATGCAATGTTGCAGTGCCAGACTACTGGTCTCAAAACCACCAAAGAGTGCCGGATTCGCAGAATGGTCAAAGGGTCTGAAAATTTTCTCGATGTGGAAGTGACTGCAACCCCGTTTGTCCATGAAAATTCAAAATATACCATATTCTCATTAATTGATATTACCGATCGTAAACGAAGGTCAATTATTGAAAAAATATTTTTTCACGATATTATGAACGTGGCCTCCGGCTTGCAAGGTTTTTTTGAAATCTTTGACTCCATCGATGAAGCGGAACAACAGGGCTTCATTCAAATGGGAGCATCTCTTTGTCAACAAATTATTGACGAAATTGGAACCCAAAGATTACTTGCGCAAGCCGAAAATCACGAGCTGACTGTAAATTTCCAGTCAATCGACAGTTTGCAGTTTATTCAGCAAATTGCGAATGATCTGAAATTCCTTTCTGTTGCAAAAGGTAAAAATATTGCAATTGACCCAAATTCTGAAGCTATTTGTTTTGAAAGTGACCCTGTGTTACTGCGCAGAATCCTGAACAACATGGTAAAGAATGCTCTTGAAGCAAGCACCGATGACCAAACAGTTACTTTATCTGTCAATCAAATTGCCAAGAGGATAAAATTCTCGGTACACAACCCCAGATTTATTCCGCGTGAAATTGAGATGCAGGTATTTATGCGCTCCTTCTCAACCAAAGGAACCCAAAGAGGATTGGGTACATACAGCATGAAAATTCTTGGGGAGCAACATCTTCGCGGAATTGTTGATTTCACTACTTCTGAAACGGGAGGAACTACTTTTTTCATACTTGTGTAACTCATCCGAATGAATGCAGCAAAATCGGCATAGCCTGTAGTTTTAGAATATAGTAAATGGCAATTTAATCCAATAAATTCGGTTGGTTAATCAGATTGTGCACAACTCAGGCGTCTCTTTGCCAGGGAGGATTTCAGGCGATTTAACATATCATGATCTTCGATTCCTGTATCCCGGTAGCAATCGGAACAGTGTGAAAGGATGTATACTGAAAACCACTGCTGCCGCCGCCCTTGCAGGGTACTGCTGTAGAGCTAAATCCGCCAAATATCGGATAGCTTTTCTGAACTAATCCCCTATACTTAACTGATTACGTTGATTATCCCCGATTATTATAAATCTGACTTACTTTAAATTTTCTCAACCACAACAGCCGTCCCATAGGCGAGGACTTCAGTCAGGCCGTTCATCACCTCGTTGGCATCATATCGCATACTGATAATAGCATTTGCCCCTAAATCATTTGCATGATGCATCATCAGCTGTAGTGCCTCTTCCCGCGCATTCACACACAATTCGGTATATATCGCACTTTTGCCGCCAAATATCGTCATAAATCCACCGGCCATATTTCCCAAAATACTCCGTGAGCGAACAGTAATCCCCCGAACCAGTCCCAGTTGTCTTACTACCTTATAACCATCAAGATAGGTACTTGTAGTAATCAAAATATTGCTTTTCATGGTAGCTATAAATTTAAGATGAATTATTTATTTTTGTAATGAAGCAAATTTACCAAAATAATTTAACGTAAAATATTTTTTCGCGGTAACAGCTCTCTTAAATTAAAAATTTCATTAATTTTACCAGTACCATTTAAATTACAAATATGAAAAATCTAGTACTTTTCGCTTGTTGCTTTTTTATGCTGCATTTTTGTGCCATAGCCCAATCTCAGGATAATATGGAAGGATCACTCGGCTTACCTGGGGATAATCTGAATCTCTATGCCGTGATGAAACTATTTCAGGAGTCAAAGACCCTGGAGCAATTTGAGAAAAATCTGAATGACGAAAACTCGCAGATTAATAATCTCGATTTAAACGGAGACGGTAAAATTGACTACATCAGTGTTGTCGACAATTTCGATGGAAAAGTACACACAATTGTGCTTAAGGATCCTATTAATGCTAATGAAAATCAGGATGTTGCAGTTTTTTATGTTGGGAGAGACACCCACAACAAGCCTCAGATTCAATTGATTGGTGATGAGGCCTTGTACGGAAAAGATTATATTATTGAGCCTAATACAGGAGGTAGCGCCAATGGCGGTCAAACTTCCAATCCCGGATATTCAGGAAACAGGGAGGTAATTGTCGATCAACCTGTTGTGATGGAAACGAGTGCATGGCCACTGCTTAGTTTCTTATTTCTTCCTTCCTATATTGCCTGGCATTCTCCCTACTATTACGGTTACTATCCAAACTACTGGAGACCATGGCAACCTCTTTTCTGGCACTCTTATTACGGATACCATTCAAATATGAATCGTTACTATGAGGGAAATTTCCGCCATACAGTCGTTTATCGTGATACGCATTTCAGGGACCGTTATTATGCCGGACACAGAAGTTTTGCCCCCACGGTAATCCGACACAGAAATGATGGATTCTATAAAAAAAGCTATTCCCACCCTGAATTACGTAAAGTCGGGGCCGCACAGTACAGCAAAACCCATCCTGCAAATCTGAACAGGCAGAGCAACCGGCCGGAGGTTAACAATCGGAATCAAAATCCCGGAAACAGGCAAATTGGTAACAGACCATCGGGTAATCAATTGAACAACAGACCAGCTACCAGACCTGGCGTTAATAACTCTCGACCTGCCGTCAATCAGAATAACTCAAGAGCTGCTGGCAATCAGAATAAATCAATTCCGGCATCCAGACAATCTGTCAACCAGTCAAGACCATCGGTTAATCAGGGTAATGCACGAAATCAGGCAACCAGACCCGCTCCATCAGTGAATCAAAATAACGCCAGAACTTATACCCGTCCGGCGGCAGCCACTCAACAAAGCAGGCCAACCGCCAATCCGCAGCAGAACAGACCAGCCAACAATCAGGTTCAATCGCGCCCCGCACCGGCCAGACAACCTGCACAAAAAGCCGCCCCTGCTCCAAAGCAAAGCAAGGCTCAGCAAAAAAAAGAGAATAACAAATAGCGGGATACACGATTCCTGAGATTTAAAACTTCGATAAAAAGAGGACCCTTAATAAAGAGGTCCTCTTTTTTTAATCCTTTTATTTGGTTAGAAACCTAAAATTACGAGACGATAATCTGGCACATTCTCCTTAAAAATCAGTAACTTTACATATGCGGTTTTTTAATTGGGGATATCAATTTTTATCAGATATCAGGATTATGACACTAAAGTAGAAATAACATGAAAATCTTACACTTTTTTCCTGTTTTTCTTTTCCTGAGTTTTCTAAACCTGATCGGAATTTCAGGACCGGCATATGACAACAATCAAAATATCAGACTTGCCCACCAATATTTATTTTCTTTACGCCCCCTCTCTGCCGAAAAATCCCTGAATTGGGAAGAGGCACAAAATCCGCAAAACGGCTTTGTGATCTATTACCGCTTCTACAGTGAAATATTGGAACTGCTGATAGCCAATTCCACCGAAATTTACAGCCGAAAGGTTCCACTTTTGAATCAGTATATTAATCAATTAAAAAGACTTCCCGCTGATGCTCCGGAATATCGGATGCTGCTTGGAGAAGCAAAAGTTTATGCAGGGTTGCTTCAGGTGAAATATAACAGTAAGTTCTCCGGATTGATTGAGTGCCTGCGTGGTTACAATCTGTTGGTAGAAAATAGTGAAGAATATCCGTTATTCGAGCCTAACAAAAAGATTCCCGGATTGATCCAGGTAGGGGTCGCTTTCATGCCTAAAATATTGCAATGGGGGATTAAAATATTGGGAATTAAAGGGAATCCGAAGGAGGGCATGAAGAAACTTTCTGATTATACCAGATTTGCAGAGGGAAAGCCCGGCTATGAAGAGGAAGCTTTTATCTTTACAATTGCCGCATATAAGCTTATGAACCAGGAGGATGTACTTATTAAAATAATTCATGAAAAGAAAGAACACTTTAAGAAGATCGCTCTTATAAATTATATTGCCGCCACAGCCGCGATTGAAGCCAATGAAGCGGATGTTACCTTGGAACTCCTCTCCAATATTGCAACCCAAAAACTGGAAATTTCATTTCCACCTATCGATTACCTGTCAGGAAAAGCAAAAATGCTCCGCCTGGATCGTGATGCCAACATACAGCTTTTAAACTATTTAAAAGAATCTTCGGGTATAGATTATTTAAAAACCACGCTGTATGAACTGGCCTGTTATTATTATATCTCGGGGAATAATATTGAATATCTGCATTATAAGGAGCAGGTGAAGGAGAAAGGGAGAGAACTTCATAACCGGGATATTGAAGCCGCATTTGAGGTTATGAAAGCTGATCCGCCGAAAGTTTCCCTTCTTCGGGCTGACTTTCTGGTCCGGGGAGGATATTTTGAAAGAGCAGAAGCAGAACTGAAAAAGGTGTCTCCATCTGATACCATGAATGAGCCGGAAAAAGTTCAGTATTATTACCTGAAAGGCGAATGCAAAAGATTGGTTAACCAAACCGGCGAGGCAGAAGCAGCTTATCTTAAGGCGGTTGCCCTGGGAAGATCCTCTGGTAATTATATCGCTCAAAAGGCCCTCGTTCAAACAGGGATGATGATGGAGAAAAACGGCTTAAAATCGGAGGCCGTTAAATACTACAGGCTAAGTCTTCATTTCAAAGCCAGAAATAATCCCTACACCGAGCTTTTCGACCACAAGGCAAAAGCCGGGCTTATAAGGCTTTCTTTTCAAGAGTAATATTAACCCCCTTCTCCTGCCAAAGTTCACCCGCAACCGTTGCCCAGGCTTTTGCAGCTTCATTACATTTGGCCGTCAGTTCATCCACCGTCTCGAAATCCTTTAATTGGGTTGGACTGGCATTGGAGGCTTTAACCATCTCGCGTAATTGCTGAGGATTATCGAGACAAGGACAAGGTTGCAACATATTTTGATTAAAGGGTTGCCGTTTCCGGTACTCCATGAATATTGGCTGACTAAGCGCCTCCATAACAGATGCATTATGGATGTTAATATTGGAATAATGAATAAATGCGCACGGTTCAACATCTCCATTGGCATTAATATGAAGAAACCTGCGGCCGGCAGCGATGCAGCCACCCGCGAATTCTCCGTCATTCCAGAAGTCCATTAAAAACAACGGTTTCTCTATTCTCATCTCTCTCAGGCGATGATACATGAATTTTCGTTGATCCGGGGTGGCAATCAATTCGGGAACTGCACTTGACCCGACCGGCATATAGGTAAAATACCAGGCAAAACGACAACCTTTTTCAATCATATATTCAACAAATTCATCCGAACCCATAACCTCGGTATTCTTCCTGTGATAGCAGGTGCTGCATCCAAACAGAACCCCGTTATCTTTCAGTATATTCATCGCTTCGATTACCTTTCTGTAGGTCCCTTCTCCCCGTCGCAAATCGGTTTCAGATTCAAATCCTTCGATGCTCAATGCCGGGGCAAAATTACCAACCCGCCTGAATTCACGAGCTAAATCATTATCGATCAGAGTACCATTAGTAAAACAGGAGAAATAGCAATCACTGTGTTTCTCACAAAGGCTGATAATATCCTTTTTCCGAATCAATGGTTCCCCACCCGAATAGATAAAAAAGAAGGTACCCAATTCCTTAAATTCGCAAATAATCCGATCCAGGGTCTCATAATCAAGGGCAGAGCTCTTCCCGTAATCTGCAGCCCAACACCCGGTGCATTTCAGGTTGCAAGCGGAAGTGGGATCCAGTAAAACGGCCCAGGGAATATTAATCCCAAATTTCTCACGGTTCTTGACCCGCTGAGAATTCGTTAAAATACTTTTAAGAACCAGGTTATTTACAAATTTTTTCAGAACCTTTCGGTCTAATTCCATAAAAAAAGATTGGTAGAATTCAGACCACCTTCCCTGATCATTAATTTTTTTTCTCGTGGTTTGTATCATTTGGGTATGATTGCCGCGAATATCCAGCATGGTGGCTGTCCGCAATAAACTTTCAATTCTGCCAAGGGGGTTTTTCGCAAGATAATCGATAATATATTCCGACAGGAAGGTTCCGCTTTTTTGTTTAAAAGAAGATTTCATGGAGTTAATTTTTAAGAATATATTCAGTTAAAACTTGATAGTTAGTTAAATATACAACGTTTTTATACAATTTGTTGTTTTATTTTCGATAAAACAAGGTGAAATATCGGAATCCGCTTCGCCATTTCGAAAGTTTCCTGTCATAATTCGCAAAAGATGTGGTAGTGATAAGGGGAATCACCAATACAGTTCAACTTTATTTTGGAAATTAAAGCTAATTTTGCAGCACAATGAAAAAATTAAACTCATTAATCACCTTCATCAGCACCTGGCGTCTAAAACACCTGAATGAGCGTGAGTTGCTGCTGATTTTAAGTTTTGTAGTTGGGTTACTGAGCGGATTCGCTGCAATTATCCTTAAAAACCTGATCTACCATCTTGGGAAATTTTTAACACAAAACTTCACCTCCTATTCCGAAAGTTATCAGTATCTGGCATATCCCGGAATCGGAATTCTGATTACTGTTTTGTACGTCCGATATTTTGTAAAGGATGATATCGGGCATGGAGTGACAAAGGTGCTCGATTCCATCGCCAACAAAAAAGGGAGAATGCGGGCCCATAATATGTTTACCTCAATTATTTCAAGTACAATAACCATCGGATTTGGAGGTTCTGTAGGGGCTGAGGCTCCGGTAGTGCTGACCGGTTCATCGATCGGATCAAATATTGCCCGTCGGTTTAACTTAAGTTACCATACCATGACCGTATTGATTGGTTGTGGTGCTGCTGGGGCAATCGCAGGAATTTTCAAGGCGCCAATTGCAGGCATGTTATTTGCCATCGAAGTATTGATGCTTGACATGTCGATGGCCTCCTTGCTTCCGCTGATGATCTCTGCATCCATGTCGGCCTCTCTGGCCTATTTCCTCATGGGAAGTGCACATCATTTTGATTTTCAAATAGATAAAGCATTCAACGTAGCAAATATCCCCTGGTATATTGTGTTGGGGATCTTCTGCGGGCTATTTTCATATCTCTTTACTCAGGGAAATTTATTTATTGAAGGGCGTTTTCGGAAAATAAACAACCCTTACCTCAAAGTAATTATCGGGGGAATAATGCTGGGGGTATTTATTTTTTTATTCCCTTCACTCTGGGGAGAAGGCTATTTTAGCATCGATCAGATTCTTACAGACAGCGGTGCCAATATTCTGAACAATTCACTGTTTGTAGGATTTAAAGAGAATAAATTCATACTGATTGGCCTGATCTTTTTAATCATGCTCGTAAAAATAGTTGCCTCTGCCACAACAACAGGATCCGGCGGAAGCGGAGGAATCTTTGCCCCTTCCCTCTTTCTGGGGGGCATGGCCGGTTTTTTCGTCTCTTCTATTCTTAACCTGAATGGGAATATAGTTCCTGCAAGGAATTTTGCCCTGGCCGGCATGGCCGGTATGATGGCAGGTGTAATGCAGTCACCGATGACTGCCATTTTCCTGATCGCGGAAATTACCGGCGGTTTTGGGCTGATGATTCCGCTGATGGTCACCTCGGCCGCGGCCTACCTCACCATCAAGCCATTGCTGCCACACTCACTTTATCATTTACGACTGGCACAACGCGGCGAATTGATCACCCATAACAAGGATAAGGCCATTCTGACCCTGTTAAAGCTGAAAAATGTGATTGAAACCGATCACCTCACGGTGGATGTTGAAAGTACCCTGGGTGAATTGGTCCGGATAGTTTCCAAATCAAAGCGTAATGTATTTCCGGTCATTGATCAGGAGGGTGTTTTTTGCGGTATTGTTCTGCTGGATGATATCCGGCAGTTCATGTTTGACAAGGAGCGATATCCCACAACAATGGTCAGAGATCTGATGATCATGCCACCTGAAATTATAGCTCCGGATGAAAAAATGGAAAACGTGATGAAGAAATTCAATAGTAGCGGTGTGTGGAATCTTCCGGTGGTCAATAACAGAAAATATATAGGGTTTATCTCGAAGTCAACTATTTTTAATGCCTATCGGACTGAATTGGTTCGGTTTTCGGAAGAATAACAGTAAATTTGCACTTAAAATTTATCCAAAGTTTAAAGTATGAAAAAGGATACACAGATTTTTGAAATCATTGAAAAAGAGAGATTGCGGCAGCTTCATGGTATTGAACTGATCGCCTCTGAAAATTTTGTTTCCGAACAGGTGATGGCAGCTATGGGTTCCTGTCTGACCAATAAATATGCCGAAGGCTACCCGGGTCATCGTTATTATGGCGGATGCCAGTTCATTGATGAAGCCGAACAACTCGCCATCGACCGGCTGAAAAAGCTTTTTGGGGCAGAGTATGCCAATGTTCAGCCACACTCAGGTGCTCAGGCAAATATGGCTGTTTTGATGACCGTGCTTAAACCTGGCGACACATTTATGGGGCTTGACTTGTCACACGGAGGTCATCTATCACATGGTTCCCCGGTGAACTCGTCCGGTTTATTGTATCATCCTGTAGCTTATTCGGTTAAAGAAGATACCGGATTGGTTGATTATGATATGATGGAAGAAGTTGCATTAAAGGAGCGGCCTAAATTGATCATTGCTGGTGCTTCAGCCTATTCGCGTGAATGGGATTATCAGCGGATGCGGAATCTGGCCGATAAAATCGGAGCCATTTTCATGGTCGATATGGCCCATCCAGCGGGATTGATCGCAGCAGGATTGTTGGAAAATCCCGTTAATTACGCACACATTGTCACCTCTACAACCCACAAAACACTCCGTGGTCCGCGTGGGGGAATCATACTCCTGGGAAAGGATTTTGAGAATCCGTGGGGACTTACCACCAAGAAAGGTGAACTGAAAATGATGTCTTCACTGCTTGACTCAGCGATCTTTCCGGGTATCCAGGGGGGGCCGCTTGAACATGTAATTGCCTCCAAGGCAGTTGCTTTCGGCGAAGCACTTGAACCCGGATACAAGGATTATCAAATCCTTGTACAGAAAAATGCCCGGGTCATGGCCAAAGCCTTTATCGACAAAGGTTACAAGGTGATCTCCGGCGGTACAGACAACCACTCGATGCTTATCGATCTCCGGACCAAATTCCCTGATCTTTCGGGGAAAAAAGCTGAAAATGCACTCGTTCTTGCAGATATTACCATCAATAAGAACATGGTTCCGTTTGATTCAAGGTCCCCTTTTCTTACATCCGGGTTACGGGTAGGCACACCGGCCATCACCACCCGAGGGATGAAGGAGGCGGATATGGCATTAATCGTCGATCTGATCGACGAAGTGCTTCAGAATCCTGAAGATGAAAGTGTTATCTCAGACGTTCGAGGCAGGGTTAATCAAATGATGGAAGGTTTTCCCATGTTTGCATGGTAACTCCGATATGATCAGTTAAAAAATCCGGAGCCATAGTTTTGACTCCGGATTTTTTTTCGACTAATTACGCTAATCGGGGGTGTAGCCGCGCAAAATAATTCATCACTTCAATATAACCCTGGAATAGGGAACTGCTTCGTGTGATGAGAATTCACCCTTCAGGTACTTAAAATAGCCGGTAATAGCGATCATTGCAGCATTATCGGTGGTAAATTTGAACGGTGGAATATGCATCTCCCAGTCGTACTTTGCAGCAGCGTTGAGCAACGCCTCCCTTAATCCGGAATTTGCCGACACACCTCCGGCAACGGCAATCGTCCGAATACCGGTATCTTTGGCTGCTTGAATAACTTTAGACATTAACACCTGAATTATAGTTTCCTGCAGTGATGCACATATATCCTCCTTATTCTCACTAATAAAGCCGGGATTTTCTGCAATCCTGTCACGAATGAAGTAGAGAAACGACGTTTTTAAGCCACTAAAGCTATAATCCAATCCGGGAATCCGTGGCTTGGCAAATACAAAAGCTTTGGGATTCCCCCCTTTGGCTAATTTGTCAATCATTGGCCCGCCCGGGTAAGGCAACCCCATAACTTTTGCACATTTATCGAATGCTTCTCCTGCAGCATCATCGATTGTTTGTCCGATTACCTCCATATCGAGGTAATCACGCACTATGATAATCTGTGAATTACCACCCGAAACCAATAAACATAAAAAGGGGAAACCCGGCTTCTTCGATTCCCCGGATCGCTCCTGAATAAAATGGGCAAGAACATGTCCCTGAAGATGATTCACTTCAATTAACGGAATATTTCTGGACAGGGCAAAACCTTTGGCGAAGGAGGTCCCAACGAGTAAAGACCCCAGCAAACCCGGCCCCCGGGTAAATGCAACCGCAGAGATCTGGTCAATCGAAATTCCTCCATTCTTTATGGCAAGATCCACAACAGGTATAATATTTTGCTGATGCGCACGCGATGCCAGTTCAGGTACAACCCCGCCATAAACCATATGAACGGCCTGTCCGGACACTTCATTACTGATTATCATATCGTTACAAATTATTGCTGCGGCGGTATCATCGCATGAAGATTCAATTCCGAGAATTATAATATCTTTCTTTTTTTCCATTGTCATTATTTACCCCGTTTGGAACACTTTATAGGATTTTCTCTTTAAACACACTTCAAAAAGTGCTATTTTTAAAAAATAATAAGGAAGGATTCTTTCCCTGTATTTGTTCGTTTGTAATAAAACTCAAAAGTATCAAAAAAAGGCTTAAAATATTACTAATAGTCATTCTTACGCTCACCTTTCTATTCGGAGGAGTATATTTACTCTTTCGGTCAGCTAAGGTACAAACAATTGCAGCTAAATGGTTTACATCTCAATTGTCGGGTACTTTTAAAGCGAGGATCAGCGTAGGGGGGGTGAATATTTCTCTTTTCAAGAGTATTGTCCTCGAAAAAGTGCTCATTGAAGACCAGGATCAGGATACCTTATTATATGTGGGTAACGTCAAGTTGCAAATCGACAGTTTAGAATTTTTAAAGCAAAGGGTCCATTTTGGCGATCTTGATTTTGAAGATTCCAAAATCAATATTTTCAGAAAAAAGACGGGATATAATTATCAGTTTCTGATTGGATCTTCTGACTCAAAACCCGATTCAGTCAGTCCCTGGCATATCACTTTTAAAAATCTGTTCTTCCTTAATTCCAGAATCAGGTACAAGGATCTCACGGCTAACGACACCGTGGTAAACGGCATTAACTTTAATGATCTGGAATTTAACCGATTAAACCTATCCCTTATAAATGTTCACACCACAGATACTGTTACAACCTTCTTTCTTGATAATGCTTCAATTTACGAAAAGTCGGGACTTGCTATCGGAGAATTAAGGTTTGCGGGCCGTATTGATCCCAATGGATTCGAACTCTCTGATATGACGCTGGTTTCCAATCATTCACATATTGAGGCAAGCAAGATAAAGATTTCAAATAATAAACTGTTCGGGGTTGATTCGCTTTATTTTGAAAAAAGCAAGACACTTACAAATCGCTATGTCATTGACGGTGATTTTAAGGAATCGATCATCTCCCTTACCGACTTATCCTATGTTATTCCCGAGCTGTGGGGGATGAATGAGCCGATACAATTCTCGGGTGGAATAAAAGGATCATTGAGTAACCTGAAGTTTAAAAAGATCAATTTTAAGGTTGGCAAGGGGACTCAGGTAAATGCAGACCTTGAACTCAGGGGTTTGCCCGATTGGGAAAATACATTCATTTTTTTTAAAATGTATAATAATACATTTGATTTCAATGATTTATCCACAATTCGGATGCCTGACAGCTCTGAAAAAAGGTATATTAAAATTCCGCAGGAGCTGCTTACCGGAGGCAGACTCACCTATCAGGGAAATTTCAGCGGGTTTCCATCCGACTTTGTTGCCTATGGAACATTGGATGGAAGTTTGGGTAAATTATCCACAGACATTGCCATTCGCCCCAAGAAATCCGGGATAATTGATTTTCTGGGAAGTGTCAAGGCGACCTCCTTTCAGGTGGGCAGATTGCTCGACTATTCTCCCCTTGGAGCGGTCACCCTTGAAGTAAAGATAAACGGATCGCGTTTAGGAAACAAAAAATTCAATGCAATAATCGCCGGAAATATCGACAGCCTCTATTTCAATAATTACAGAATAGATTCGATATATGTGAACGGAAAGGCACGTGACCGCAGTTTCGAGGGTGAATTAAATGTGAAGGACAAGAATCTGAAAATGACATTTTCAGGAAAAGCCGATTTTGAAGGATTAATACCTGAGTTTAATTTCGCCTCCAACGTGGAGAAAGCCAACCTGGTGGTTCTCGGTCTTGAGAAAGAGCGAAAGGTGGCTGATCTCTCATTAAAGGTAGCCGCCGATTTCTCCGGAAATCGGATTGACAATATCAACGGAAAGATCAACCTTCAGAATTTCAAATTTGTCAGGGATAATAAAATGCTCGAAATACATGATTTCCTGCTGAAAACCGAAAACAATAAAGAAAAAAACAATATTACCCTGCGATCCGATATTGCGGATATCACCATCGACGGGAAATATCATTTTGGTGAATTCGACCTCACTTTCAGGGATTATCTCCACCATTATCTTCCTTCAGCCCGATTGCCTTTCTCCGACAGGGCTTCGACAGGCCAAAATGCTTTTAAATTCGATGTGCGTATAAAAAAGGCAGAAGAGCTGGCTGGTTTTTTAATGTCTGGACTGGTTGTAAAATCACCCGTAGTTCTTACCGGAAGTATCGATTCAGACAAAAAGGTACTCAATCTGGAGGGAACGGTCAATGAATTACAGTTTAACAAGCACCAGGTCAAAGGGCTCTCGGTCAATTCGCAGAATATTGGGAATAACTGGCTTGTCCGAATTGGAACCAAGGATGCACTGATCGGTGGTGCTGTGGCAGTGGAGAATTTCTCGATCAACAACAAACTGGTTCGCGACAGTCTTAATACCACAATTACCTGGAATAACACCACCCTTCCGACCTATTCGGGAAAGATCGATTTTCTCGGAATTTTCTCCAAAAAAAAGCTCGGAGATAACCTGGCCGACTTCTATCTCAATCCGTCAAAAATCTGGCTGGCCGATTCACTCTGGCAAATTGAGAAGAGTCACCTCCACATCGATTCGACATCCATTGCCATTGACAATTTCAGCATTCACCACAAGCAGGAACGGTTCAGGATTTATGGGAAGGTGGCCGACAATTCATCAGATAAAATCAATATTGAATTTACTAAGGTCAAATTGAGCAATTTAGACTTATTACTTGGAGAAGAGGTTGGGATTTATGGTGATTTAGATGGGACCACAGCGATTGCAGATCCGTATCACTCGCTGTTCCTGACCAGTCGGATGAAAGTTTCAGACTTCACCTATCTTGAAAAGAACTTTGGCGATATCTTCCTCGACAACAGCTGGGACCAGGAGCATGCAAAGCTGAATACGACGCTGAAACTCGTCAAGGATTCCAATACGGGATTTGATTTGAAGGGTGATTACCAGCCAGGAAGTGACAGTCTGAATTATCATACCACCTTCAATGATTATCCGCTGGAATCGTTACTCCCGATTTTAGGCAGCTTTGCCAATAAAGTTGAAGGGAGAGGGAACGGAGCGGTCAACATTACCGGGAAACTCTCCAACGTCAAATTCAATGGAAAGGTGGCTGTGTCGAATGCAAAAATTGGGATTGATTATACCAAAGTGATTTATTCTCTGAATGATACGGTAAGGTTTTCGGGAGACTCCATAAATTTTAAAAATATTCAGGTTTTCGACGGTGAAAAAAATAAGGCAAGATTCAATGGTGTGATTACCCACAATTTATTCAACCATATGACCTATGATATGACTGCAACCACAGACAATATCATGGTCCTGAATACCGCCTCCAACGACAATAATTATTTTTACGGTCTCGCCCATGGCGCGGGATCGATCAAAATTTACGGGAAAATAGCAGATATACGGCTCGATATCTCATTAAAATCCAAACCGGGAACCCAGATAAATGTACCCTTTGAAACTCCCGAATCGGTTAATGAATATGATTTTATCCGGTTTGTCAGTTCTGATACGCTCCAGCAAATGAATGCACAGACAGGCAGAACTCCCAATGCCGGAGGTCTGGAAATCAACCTTGACATTGCTGCAACTCCCGATGCAAAAGTGCAGTTGCTTTTTCGTTCAACGGTTGGTGATGCAATCAACGGATATGGCTCAGGAGACCTGAGGTTCAAATATGATAAAGAGGGTAATTTTCTGATTTACGGGGATTATAAGATCGACAAAGGGGATTACATGTTTACTCTGCAAAATGTACTTGTGAGAAAATTTCATATCGTTCCCGGAGGAGTTATCTCATGGAATGGGGACCCTTATGGCGCTATTGTGGATCTCGATGCACTTTATACCCTGAAAGCTCCGATAAATTATCTGTTACTAAACTACAATCAAAACGACAATTCCCGCCGGATTCCGGTGCAATGCAAGATCAACCTATCCAAAAAATTGCTTAACCCGGCTGTAAAATTTGCAATTGACTTTCCAACGGCCGATGAAAGGACCAAAGATCAACTGGATCAGTTTATTAGTACGCAGGACGATATCAACAGGCAAATGGTATCTTTATTGGTTATGGGACAGTTCTTTACGCCGGAGTACCTCAGGGGAAGACAGGATTTTCAGTCCAGCACAACCAGTGTCGTGGGCTCAACGACTTCAGATATTCTTTCCAATCAGCTTTCAAACTGGCTTTCACAAATAAGCAATGACTTCGATATTGGGTTTAATTACCGCCCGGGAGATCAGGTCAATGCAAACCAGATGGAGGTTGCCCTCAGTACCCAGCTACTCAACGACCGGGTGACTATTAACGGGAATATCGGGAATAACAGCAATTTACAGTCAAATGCAACAAATCCGGTGGTCGGTGAGATTGAAGTATTTGTAAAACTCAATAAATCAGGCAAATTACAATTGAAAGCCTATAACCGGACCAATGACGATTTAATCTATGACACCTCATTGTATAAACAAGGGATTGGCCTTTCCTACAAAGAGGAGTTCAATTCGCTGCGCGATTTATTCAAACATTATCGTACAAAGAAAGCACAAATTAAAATTCCCATGCGGGCAGATCCATTGAATAATCCATCTGATCAATGAGTGATCTCCGGATTAACATTCAATTTAAACAACCTGAATCAGGTAAACACGGTGCAAAAATGGAATTTAATTTACCCCGGACCACCCCTTTTGAGCAGGTGAAAACAACTAATTCCCAAATGAAATACCTATTTTTGTCCATGTTTAATCGTGAAAATTGATATGACATTTACAAATAGCCAGAAAACGGGAGTCCTTGCAACACTAATATTTCATGCAGTGTTATTGCTTTTTCTCTTATATATGGGATTAGTTTTGCCATATCCGCCAAAGCAGGAAGAGGGTTTTCTGGTTGATTTTGGGAATTCTGCCACCGGTCTTGGTCTCGAAGAACCTTCTGCTGCAAATGCCCCGGATGCAGTTGCTGCAGCAAAAAAAATTGCCCCGGCTTCACATGCGGTTAGCCGCCCTCGCCCCTCTTCGAAATCTCAGGATCGAGGTGATGAAGATCTGCTTACCCAGGAGAGTGAAAAAACCATAGCCATTGCTTCGAATGCCAGAAAAAAAATAGTTGCAGAGAAAAAATTGAAGCTTGATGAAGAGCGTAAAGAAAAGGGACGCCTGGAGAAGCAAAAAAGGGATGAAGCTTACGAAAAGCAGCAACAGGAGGCTGAAGAAAACCGGATCAGGCAGGAACAGGAGAAAAAAATAGGTGCCATTAACTCGCGGGCCCGAAATGCTTTTGGCGGTGGCAAGACCGATAACGGCTCAAAAAGTACAAGTCAGGGCAATACCTATGGGAGTGGCAACCAAGGGAGCCCGAATGGCACCCCGGGCGCAAATCAGTATGGTCTTGGAGGAGGTGAAGGGAAAGGGATTTCATTTAACCTCTCCGGGCGCAATGCCCGTTCTCTGCCCAAACCGGCATTCCCCGGAAATGAGGCAGGTATTGTTGTCGTTGAAGTTACAGTGGATAAATATGGTAAGGTGACCAAAGCATTGCCGGGGGTAAAAGGGTCGAATACTGTTGACCCCGATCTGCTTGAAGCTGCAAGAAAAGCTGCCGTCTCTGCCAGTTTTAATACCGACCAGAAGGCTCCGGCATTTCAGAAAGGGACAATTACCTATCACTTTATACTGCAATAATCATAGACTATAATCCTATCCAAGATACACCTGAAACCAGGCACCTATACATTTCCCCGCCAATTTTTTAATGCAGATTTCATAAACAACGATAAGAGGCGTTAAAATATTTAAAAATATTTGGTTGAATCCAAATAAAATCGTCATTTTCGTAGTATCTTTATACGGATTCTGAACAGTTATGCTGTCCGAAAGAGTTTTATCCAAGAGTTTTAACCGGTTTAATTCTCAAATTAGAATTTTTGCCAGTGATACTCGCAAGTAGAAGTTGCTAATTTCGTTAATAGGTTGTAATCATAGATTCTAATTTTGAATGTTATGAATATCTCATTATATCCCGAACGTGAGCTGCTCAAAATTGCCTCAGATTTCAAAAAGCATCTTAAAGATAAATTCCCGGCGATGAAAAGTAGTAGTTCGGGTATGGATCAGGGCTTTGTTTACAAGTTTAAGGCACTGTTTTACGAAGTTCAGGCACATCACTGGGAGCCGGATGAAGACAATGTAACTTACAAGTATAAACTTGATCTGGATGCGTTAACGGAACAAATCAAAAATTTTCTTTTAATTTTCCGCTTTTACCTTCAGAAGGCGTTTCCGTATGATTCTGAATTATGCGAATGCTTTGGATATGTAGCTTTGGAAAAAGTAAAATATAACTATCCGGAATTACGGCTGTTCCTGGATAAAACGGTCAATTTAATCAATGAAAAAAGACTATTTTTAAAAGCGGCCAATTGTCCTGATTCAACCCTGGAGGAGATCATAAATTTATCGAATCAGATCATTGAGGTGCACGATGAGTTGCTTAAGTACATTCAGAAAAAGGAGGTCAGAAACAGGGCCTATCAGAACAACATGAAGGAGCTTTTTAAATTAATGGAAATCGTCCATGAGGCGGCATCCAAAAGTCTCCAGGATGACCCGGAATCGCTAAAGCACCTGACTTTCCCTCCCAAGGAATATATCCAGTAAGAATTTTCCTGGTGGCAGTACGTTGATAAGGATCGTGGGATTATCCTTTTTGCCTGATGCCTATTCCCGGCAACTGAGAAAGCGTGACTTTCCCTTCGACAACCCTGACACCTTGGTAAAGATCGTTACTAATTAATAAGTTCCCGTCCAGATCTGCCCAGTCGGCCAAGGGGGATAACTGCGCTGCGGCAGAAACGGCACACGAAGTTTCAGTCATACATCCAATCATCACCTTCATTCCCATAATTTTAGCCATATCCGCCATTTTATGAGCATTGCGCATCCCGCCACATTTCATTAATTTGATATTGATACCCGAGTAGACCTTATGGACAGCGAGCAGATCTGAAACGGTCTGCACCGCCTCATCAGCCATTGTTGGCAATGGGCTGTTTTCAGTTAGCCAGGCCATATCATCTACCGCAAGCCGGCTCATAGGCTGTTCCACGAACACCACCCCCTGGGTTGCCAGCCAATGGATCATATCAAGCGCCATATGCTTGTCCTTCCAACCCTGGTTTACATCGACACAAATTGGTTTGTCAGTCACCGAACGGATAGTTTGGATCATCTCCTTATCATTGTCCCGCCCAAGCTTAACTTTTAATATTTTATAAACATCGGCCTCGCGAACTTTCTCCTTCACCACCCCGGGGGTATCCATACCAATAGTAAAACTGGTATTCGGCGTTTTCAAAGCGTTTAAACCCCATAATTTATGCCAGGGTTGCCCTAAAATCTTTCCGATTAAATCGTGCAAGGCAATATCCACCGAAGCTTTGGCCGCGTAATTTCCGGCAGCCAGGCTGTCAATGTAATGGACAATATCTTCCAGTTCAAAAGGATCGTTAAATGAAGAGAGGTCGACTTTTGACAAAAAACTGGTGGCCGTTTTATGGCTTTCGCCCAGGTAAGGAGGCATACTGGCTTCGCCGTATCCAGTTATTCCGTCAAATTCCACCTCGGTAAGCATCACCGGAGTTGTGGTTCGCGAATTGTTTGCAATCGTGAAAACATGCCTGAGCTGCAATTCATAAGGACGGAACCGCAACTTCAGCAAAGACCGGTTCCCAGATTTTTTTGTCGCAGAAGGATATGCTGCCGCCAAGGATCCTGGCAATACCAGCGAACTGGCAGCCAAACCACTATATTTTAAAAAATTACGTCTGTTACTCATCTGAAGAATCATTAAGTAATTATTCTATTTTTATGTACATAAGGATTTTAGACCAAAAGCCAAACCACACGCAGTTTTCCTCTTAATACACTGTTTAATAATCAATTAAAAATTTTATTTTCAATGCATTACCATTTGGATTACTTATTTAAAATTGATCGCAAAACTTAATACCAGCTGTGATTTTTAATCGGCCAAAAACCTTGTTCAGGTGAATATCCGATAATCCTTCTGGCCCCCACCAAATTATTATCAAGTTCTTCGTTATAATCGGGTCTTGACTTTTCAAGACTATTAATATGGACACTGCCGGACTCATGGATCAATTGACTGTCACCGATATAGAGGCCAACATGGTTAACCCGAAAGGACTCTTTCGATCCAAAAAAAAGGAGGTCTCCCCGCTGAAGCTTACCCCATCCTGATGCAATGTCCACCACCATTCCGTGATGGATTTGCTGTGAAGCATCACGCTCGAGAATGTAGCCGTTCAAAAAGAAGATGGTTTTCACAAACCCACTGCAGTCCATACCTTTCGAAGAGGCACCTCCCCACAGGTATGGAAATCCCATCAGTTGTTTTCCACTGACAATCAGCTGATCTGCCTTTAAAGAGACGGTGTCTTTCCATCGATCAAAGCACAGCCAATTCTGATTCGAAACGTATCCGGTCCGGCCATCCGGAAGAGCAACTACGGTACAATCGCGGTCCTCCGACTTTTTCACAACAATGGCGCCTGCCACCAGGTCACTGACTACCGATATTTTTTGACAGTCCCCATAAATCTTCCCTTCACTGGCTGCAAAAACCAGCCGGTCGGCTTTCCGCCAGTCACTGATTTCAGAACGGCTCATCTGCTGAACTGCAGATTTGTTGGTCCAGCCAATATATTGATCCGGTGTCTGAATCATCACCCATCCCTCATGATCTTTTAAAATTCTTACCGGAGTACCCATGATTGCCTGGGAAACCAGTTCCGAAGAGTGGGCCGGTTTGGTTCGCATATTGGCAACACTTAAAGTGACAAGACCCCAGTTTTTTTCAAGATGGGTGGTATCCGGCAGGATGATAACACTGTCAATTACTGAAAAACCTTTGCTGCTCAGCAACTCCAAAACTTTTGTCCTTGCTCCGGGAAACATGGTTTCCCCTTTTAATACAAGCCCTGCTCCACTCCCATCGATCAGCGCAAGGTTACAGATACCTGTCCTCCTGTCGGATACCCAGTGTTTGGCGATGCTGTCGATCTCAGACTGCAGAGGTGCCACAGGGCTTGACTGACAGCTTAACAGGAGTATTAACATTGAAACAGAAAGGGAAAATACAGATTTCATAAGGGTATCGTAAGAAAATATTTTTCGGAATGACATCTTTGAATTACACAAAAATACGATTTATTTTTTCGGAGTTAGACTATAAGGTTCAGTTTACCCCCTTCCAAAAACACATAACACTTATGAGTTAATCCGAACGATTATTTCGGATACTCTGTTTTGGTCACGGATGAGGCCGGATTGAGTTTAACTGATCATAAATTTCCTGAAGGATATCCGTCCTCACATTCAGCTCACCGATTTTATTGTTTTCCCGGGTTGGAAATACCCGGTTTGATAAAAAGATATAAATCAATCCATTGGAGGGATCTGCCCAAAAGAATGTTCCTGTAAATCCTGAATGGCCAAAGCTCTGCGGTGATACAGCCAGGCATGGATAGGAATTTTCCCTGCTCAGTTTCTGATTATCAATTAATGGTTTATCAAATCCCAGCCCGCGGCGGTTATTATTCTGAGGAAACTGAATTCGGCTAAATTCTTCCATGGTTGATTTACTCAAATATTGTCGCCCTCCATAACTCCCTGACTGAATATACATTTGAATGATTTTCGCCAGATCATTGGCAGAGGCAAACAGCCCGGCATTTCCGGAGATTCCCCCCAAAACTGCAGCTGATTCGTCATGTACACTGCCAT
>Ga0316230_1000140_pt1 | contig 109071 bp, 88 predicted proteins | sample TBH18025metaG_FD_206004 | JGI IMG/M metagenome (GOLD analysis project Ga0316230, IMG submission 206004) | Freshwater microbial communities from Trout Bog Lake, Wisconsin, USA - TBH18025 | ecosystem: Environmental > Aquatic > Freshwater > Lake > Hypolimnion/Profundal zone | place: USA: Wisconsin... | reverse complement strand
CAAAAATAAATTTTGCTTTTTTTAAAACTAATCCCTTTTCCTTTTTCTCCTTAATGCTCTCAGTGAACGCTGACCCCATCTCGCTAAAACAGCTCCCTGAAATCGTGGTGCAAATGTAAAAGGTTTTAATCCTTGTGTAACCGAAATGAAATAAAATATCACCTAAAACCTGCATTTTTTTTCATCCGTAAGGCATGTGCCACCTTTTCAGACGAATAGCAATGTTAAGTAAATGTTAATACGCCTGAAATAGCTGTAAGAACAGCCAAATTCAGCCTAAAACAGCCCTGTCAAAAGGGTTTCAGACCATCGTTGCACCAAAGACTTCGGCAAATTTCTCAAGAATAAGCTCTTTTGCGCGTTCGAAATCCTGCTTTGTTCCCAGTTCCTTTTGGAGCGAAGTAACCCCTTTGTCTGAAAAACCGCATGGATTGATGTAATTAAAATACTCCAGGTCGCTATTTATGTTGATGGCAAACCCGTGCATTGTCACGAAACGGGAGCTTTTCACCCCGATTGCGCAGATTTTCCGGGCCGCAGGTTTACCTACATCCAGCCAGACACCGGTTGCCTGCGGATCGCGCGCAGCTTCGATACCATAAACAGAGAGTGCGCGGATAATGGTCTCCTCTACATTATATATATACTGCCGCAGCCCAATCCCGAAATTTTCAAGATCGAGGATCGGATATCCCACGAGTTGTCCGGGACCATGATAGGTGATGTCGCCGCCGCGATCGGTTTTGTAGAACGAAGCCTCTTTTGCCTGGAGCTGGATGAAATTCAGTAAGAGATTGTGCTCATCACCGCTTTTCCCCAAGGTATACACATGAGGATGCTCAACAAAGATCAGATAATTGGGTGTCGCTGTCCGGAGATCCTCAGCAATGGCGTTGTTTTTATTCTTTTGACCGACTATCTGCTTCATGAGTTCTTCCTGCCGGTTCCAGGTAAGCTTATAATCGGATATCCCTAAATCGTGATACTCTATTTTAGTATTTTTCATTCCTGATCAGACTTGGTAAATAACAATTAATCATATTCAATTTTCAATCCCCTTTGTAATTAAATCTGCAATTGATAAATAATCCATAAGAACATTAAATTTGTCGGAATGGTTGTTATATCATAGTTTGCTCTGAAAGCGACCTTTCATGTTCTGAACTGACCGCCAATTTTCCAGGGTGCCAAGTTAACCATTTTAAAGATTTGCCATCCCGTCGAATCTATCTCAATTTTTTTACTTTTGAGCTCTTAACAATTCTTTATCCCAATGAGCTTAACAACAGTTTTAAAAAGATACCCCACCACTTTCTGGGTAGCCAATATGATGGAGCTCTTTGAGCGTTGGGCATGGTATGGTTTCTATATTATATTCGCACTTTACCTGACCGGGTCGACCGATGAAGGGGCATTGGGTTTCTCTCAGACCCAAAAAGGGCTGATCATGGGGATCGGGACCGCCTTTCTCTACCTGCTGCCTATCGTGACAGGAGCCATCTCCGACCGGATCGGCTACCGGAAGACGCTGTTTATTGCCTACACCATATATACTATAGTGTTCCTGATGATTCCAACGTTCAAATCCTTCTCCTCTGTTTTTTTTATTTATCTGTTGCTGGCTATAGGTTCTGCACTCTTCAAACCGATTATCGCGGCCACCGTCACAAAGACGACCGACGCACAAACCTCCTCCATTGGTTTTGGCATTTTTTACATGATGATAAATATCGGTGGATTTATTGGCCCTTTTGTGACCGGGTTCGTCCGGAAATATTCATGGGACTACGTATTCTATTCATCTGCGGCTGTTATTGCCTTTAATTTTATTCTGGTTGCCTTCTTTTACAAGGAGCCGGTCCAGAAGAGAAGCGGAGAGAGACAGCGCGATACTTTCCCGGAGCAAATCAGGCACATTTTCGGGAATATTGGCAAAGCCTTGTCAGACTGGCGATTTGCGTTGTTTCTATTGATTATTGCCGGCTTTTGGACCATGTTCATGCAATTTTACATGACTTTACCGGTTTTCATCGAGCAATGGGTGAACACCGCTGTTTTATATGACTTTCTGAATCATTATGTCCCCTGGCTGGCCCATCAGCTGGGAACTTCAGCCGGAACCATTCCCGCCGAATACATTCTAAATGTGGATGCCGGATATATCATTCTGTTTCAGATTATCATCTCTGCAACGGTAATGCGTTTTAAACCGTTAAGCACGATGATGGCAGGAACCTTAATTGCATCAGTAGGAATGGGACTCAGCCTTGCCACCCAAAACGGATTATTCATTGTAATCTCCCTGCTCGTTTTTTCTATCGGAGAGATGATGAGCTCCCCCAAAATCACAGAATATATCGGGCGGATCGCTCCATTGGATAAGACGGCACTTTATATCGGCTGTTCCTACATTCCGGTTGCCCTGGGAAATCTTTTTGCAGGGATCGTATCGGGAAATGTTTATCAGAATATCTCAGATAAAATTACACTTACCCAAAAAGAGGCTATTTCCAGAAAGCTGGATATCCCTTCAATCAGCGCACAGTTTACCAAGAATGACTATTTCCGGAGCGCTGCCGCAAAAATGAATATGTCCGCCGATCAGCTCACGCAATATCTTTGGGATAAGTATCACCCCTCCTCCTTCTGGATGGTGGTAACCGGCATCGGGATATGCGCCTCTGTAATTCTGTTTTTCTATGATCAGTATATCCTAAAAAGGAGATAACTTTAACCTGGTTAATAAATCCTATCCGAATGAAATTCCCACCATTGGTTCATATCCTCAAAAGCTTCTCAAAACAGGCCTTATTGGTGATCCTTGTTTTAGCTGGCTTCGAGGTTGCGGCTCAGAATGAGTATTCACTTTTTAAGCTGTATGAGCCGTTTAAACCTGACAGTACCGGAAATTTTTATTTTGCCGTTGATAACGTGAATTTTTTCAAGAATAATGAAAATAAGCTGGAGCGCAGCGCCGATTATACTATCACAGGTACGCTTCTTCGACCCAAAGCGGTCTATTACGCCGATTCGCGGCTCAGGCTGGAGCTGGGGGGACATGTTCTGAAATACACCGGGCGCGATGATTATGCCCATATATCTCCCTGGTTCAATGTTCATTTTAAACCCAGCGATAAAATATCCCTGATCCTGGGTAACCTGGATGCCGACCTGAATCATCTCCTTCCGGAGCAACTTTACAATCCCGAACTGTTTTATACCGCAACACCCGAAGCGGGTCTTCAGGCCAGGTACAAATCAAACCGTTTTTCGTCGGATTTATGGATCGACTGGCAGCAGATGATTCTGCCCGGTGACCCTTACAAGGAACGGTTTGTGTTTGGCGTACGAACTGATCTGATTCTTTTGAACAGAAACGGGGCCGCATTATCCTTTCCCTTCACCATGTATGGGCTGCACGAAGGGGGAACCATTGGAACAGCAGCAGGTTTAGCCAGGAGCTTTATCACTATCACGCCGGGATTGGTATTTAAAAAAAAGTTATCTGCCAAACGATTTACCGACTGGGGTTTAAATACCTTTTTCTCCCTCGCGACCTATCCGAAGGATAATGTGATTTTTAAACAGGCTGACGGCTGGGGCTTTTATGCCAACGGAACCATCAATTCCACATTCGGCGGACTCTCCGCTGCCTTCTGGCACGGACACCTGTTTTACACACCGCAGGGTGGCCCAATATTTCAAAATTATCCCGGAACCGGAACAGACTGGTTAATCAATCATGAACTGATCGATTTGAAGTACCACTACCAATATCAGATTATGAAGGATACTTTCTTTGGGTTTATGTTTGACTACTATTACGACACGATTCGCAAGCAGGCGGTGAACAGTGAAGGATTATACCTGATCATCAATTTAGGGATTAATCCCAAACGCAAAAAATAAGAGGGTCCTTTACACTGAGTATGGGAAATACTAAATATTTGAATTAGCGTTAACCGCAAATGCCATTAACCAGGTATTGCCACGGGAAGGTTGCCCCTTTCAGGATTTGGAAACAATAAAAGCAAATTGGTTAAGCGCATCCGGGATGGCCGCGCCCGACACTTTGGGACCAAAAGCAAGCGGCAGAACACTGGCGGCCTCCCTACCCTCTCCTTTTAAATGCTTTGTATTGATTTTGTTGAAGTTATTTTTGTTGTGAAGTTGTTAAATCAAAAATAAAATATACTTTTGCAATCCCGATTTTATCTTTATTTGCTGAAGTATTAATCGGGTATGGTAGCAACCTTAGCAAATGTTATAAACAATTTATTGTCAATAACCCTGTTACAATACCCATTAGTCGTGTGAATCAGCAAAAAACAGATTGTGTCACATTATAAAATTTGAAACGAAAGTGGATACTTTAAGTTACAAGACGATATCGTTGAATAAAGCAACGGTAAACAAGGAGTGGGTCGTCATCGACGCCACGGACCAGATTCTGGGTCGTTTGGCCGCCAAAGTGGCTATTGTCCTTAGAGGCAAGCATAAAGCAAGTTACACCCCCCATGTGGATTGTGGTGATAACGTGATTATTATCAATGCTGAAAAAGTACGATTAACCGGGAACAAATGGAAGTTGAAAGAGTACATCCGTCATACGGGTTATCCGGGTGGTCAGCGTACCCAAACCGCTGCCGATATTCTGAAGAAATATCCTGAAAGACTGATGGAAAAAGCAGTCAAGGGTATGCTCCCAAAGAATAGCCTTGGAAGTAAACTTTTCACCAATCTGCATGTATTTGTTGGCGCAAATCATGACAAGGAAGCACAGCAGCCAAAATTTATTAACCTGGACAATATTAGATAAGTATCATGGAAGTAATTAACACTATTGGCAGAAGAAAAACCGCTGTTGCCCGTGTATATCTCTCTGAAGGAAAAGGAAATATTACCATCAACAAAAGGGAGCTAAACGAGTATTTTCCAGTTGGAACATTGCAATATATTGTACTTCAGCCTTTAAATCTTTGCGAGGTTGCAGGTCAATACGACATTAAAGTCAATCTTGACGGTGGTGGTTTAAATGGTCAGGCAGAAGCGCTCCGTCTGGGTATTTCCCGTGCCCTACTCAAAATCAACGAAGCAGATTACCGTCCCAAACTGAAGGCTGCCGGATTTCTAACCCGTGATCCACGCGAGGTGGAACGTAAGAAACCAGGGCGTCCAAAAGCACGCAAGCGCTTCCAGTTCTCTAAACGTTAATCAGGAATTGAAAGAATTTTTAATAAATATTGTTTAGCATCTAAATTACCCGGACTCCAGAATATTTTTGGACTACCGGGTAATTGACTGAACAGAACGTAAACAAATCATTATTATGCCAAGAACAGAATTTAAGCAGTTACTCGATGCAGGGGTGCATTTTGGTCACCTCAAGCGCAAATGGAATCCGGCGATGGCTCCCTACATTTTCATGGAGAAGAACGGAATTCACATCATTGACCTTCAGAAAACCATCGTCAAGATTGACGAGGCCGCAGAAGCGCTCAAGCAAATCTCAAGGTCAGGCCGCAAAATCCTTTTTGTCGCCACAAAAAAACAGGCCAAATCAATTGTAGCTGAAAAGGTTACAGCCATCAATATGCCGTACGTTGCAGAACGCTGGCCTGGTGGTATGCTTACCAATTTCCCTACGATTCGTAAAGCGGTCAAAAAAATGTCCTCCATCGACAAGATGATCAAGGATACGGCATGGGACAACATGTCAAAACGTGAAAAACTGCAGATTACCCGTCAGCGTGCAAAACTGGAAAAGGTTCTGGGATCGATTGTTGATCTTACCCGTCTTCCGGCAGCCCTCTTTATCGTAGACGTACTCAAGGAAAAAATCGCCGTTCGTGAAGCACAACGTCTTTCTATTCCAATCTTTGCAATGGTTGATACCAACTCAAATCCTGAAGGAATTGATTTTGTGATCCCTTCAAATGACGACGCATCACAATCCATTGATTTAATCATCACCACCATGTGTGAAGCGATCAAGGATGGTCTTTCTGACCGCAAGGTTGAACGTGAAAAAGATGAGACAGACGAAAAGCCATTGTCTCTGAAGAAAAGCGGGCGTAAAGCGGTTGTCAAAATCATCGTTGAAGACGATGTGGAAGAGGCCGATGAAAAAGAAGATCTGACAGATGACACGATTGCTGATTTATTAAGCGATGACGACCTTCTTGAAGAGGACGTAATTGATGAGGATCTTGCAGACGAAGATGCACTTGATGTAAAGTAATTAGTTTATAACTTTATAAAACATATTTCACAATGAATATTACTGCTGCTGATGTGGCAAAGTTGCGCAAGGCAACAGGCGCCGGTATGATGGATTGCAAAAACGCCCTTACTGAGGCTGATGGCAATTTTGACCGCGCTATCGAAATCATCCGCGAAAAAGGCAAACTCGTTGCCAGCAAACGTGCTGACAGAGAGTCTTCAGAAGGGGTTGTTCTATCCAAGGTATCCGATGATAAAAGCTTCGGAGCGGTACTCTCCCTCAACTGCGAAACAGATTTCGTTGCTAAAAATGAAAACTTTATTGCCCTTACCGACAAGATTCTCTCTCATGCAATTGCCAGTAAATGTACTACCCTTGAGGAAGTAAAAGCGCTGGTAATGGATGGCAGGACAATCGGAGAACAGGTACTCGAACAAACCGGTATTATCGGTGAAAAAATCGAGTTGCCTTACTACGCCTGTATTGCCGCTGAGAATGTTGTCCCTTATATTCACCCGGGAAATAAACTTGCCACGCTGGTAGGTTTCACTAAAACTATTGAACACCAGGCAGGAAGAGACGTAGCAATGCAGATTGCAGCGATGAGTCCTGTGGCAGTTGACAGTAGTGATGTGGCTCCGGAAATTGTTGAACAGGAGTTGAAAATCGCAAAGGAGAAATTCCGTCTCGAAGGTAAACCTGAGGCAATGCTTGATAAAATCGCACAGGGAGCGCTGAACAAGTTCTACAAGGATAGTACACTTTTGAACCAGGATTTTGTAAAAGACAATAAATCAACGATTCGTCAATACCTAAACGGAGTTGACAAGGATGTGAAAGTAACCTCCTTTATCCGTTTTACGTTGAATATCTAAAACGTTTTACACCATAAATGAAAAGAGCCTCAATTTTTGGGGCTCTTTTCATTTATGCTCCTTTTTCGTGTAAAATGTAAAGCTTCAATCAGAATCAATTCCTTGCCCCAAAGTTTGTCAGATTATTAAATGGGATCCTGCTTGCTGATCCTCACTTGGCAAGGATCTCAGTAAAAAATAAAATTCTGGATTGCACCTTTATTTGGAGAAAAAACAGGCGGGAAATTCGAGGGCGGGATATTATTTGTTTACTTTTTAGCAACAGACCGACCAGCTTATTTGCTGCTTTCAGGTTTTCAAAACTTTCAGGTAGCCTTTCATGATCGATGTATTCGGTATATAACCCGGGATCACCAATGGCCATAACATATCCTTTGCCATATTTGGTTTCAGCAATAATAACAGCATTTGTATCACCATCCTTCAATACCGGTTTTGCTCCTTTGCTAAGAAGGATTGGCGCTAATTCTTTAATAAAGATTTTTTCACACCTAGAAAATATCGGATGATCTGGCAGTTTGATCTCAGCGCCCATTTACTGTCGACAACAGGATTCAGTGTTTGTGCCAGAAAATGAGAACCAAAAGCTTCAGATAATTGATTAAAATGGGTGAATTCACAATTTGGGCCATCGTTGGCCATCAACAGTAAAACGCCACCTTTGTTGACCTATTTCTTCAGAAATTTGATGTCGTTGCATTCACGTAATTTGGAGTTGGATTTTCACTTGTGGTATCTGGATCGACAATAATACAAATGTCCACATTTTTCAGTGACTTGCTATTTGGATGGGCCGATATTGTTAGAAGCTTGGTGGAATGATTGATAAAAACCTGGCCAAATTGAGAAAAACCGCAATTTTGAGTGTCATTCCAGGTATAGTGATAACCTTCCCGGTTTTCGTATTGACTTCACGATTGAACCAGTTATCTAATTCAACGGTTTTCTGGGCAAAAGTCCCTAATGTCAATACCTGGAGGAAAAGGAGTATTGTATATATTCTTTTCATAATAGTCAAATTAAAGATTTTTTTAATTTTAAGATCCTGTAAAAAATCCACCAGACTAAATTATATCTATGAATTCAATTGATTTAGAGAATGTATATTTATTTGGAAGATTTTGTTTCTTGCATAAAATCCGTTTCAAACAGCCAAATCTCGCATCGTTCTTTCCGTAGTTTTGTGCTTCCCGGATTGTTCTGAAGACCTATGGCATGGCCTCCAAAAGGGAATATATGTATCGAGGCCGAAACATTCTTATCGCGTAATGCATTATAAAATAACAAACTATTCAGTGGCCATATCCATAGCATGGTTGACATTATCGCCATAAGTGATACACATCCCAGGCGGACTTGAACTACAACCGTTCCTGGGTTAATATTAACCGATACGCAGGCATATTACAAATATTTAAGGCGTTGGGCCGGATTTTTTGTTTTTATTCATGCATGCAAGTATCAACGACAACCGCATGAAGATGCAATAACAATCTAGCATTAAAAACCCCTTTAATCAACTCCCATTTTTTTGCAACGACGGGTAGGTTTCTTTGAGTTTTTAATCTAAATCTTTATTACAGACCTAAAATAACCGGAAAAAAGCGTTTTTTTTATACTTTTGTTAAAGTAACATACAAACTTTTAAACTGCAAATAGTGGTGAAAAATGTAATAAAATATAAGCGTGTCTTGCTGAAGCTTTCGGGTGAATCACTGATGGGAGAGCAGCAATATGGTATCGATCCGGTCAGGTTATCGGAATATGCCATTCAAATCAAGGAAGCTGCAGCACTTGGGGTAGAAATAGGTATCGTGATTGGCGGTGGAAATATCTTCCGGGGTCTGAGCGGAGCCTCCAAAGGGTTCGACCGGGTCAAGGGAGATCAGATGGGGATGCTCGCAACCGTCATCAATAGCCTGGCCCTTCACTCGGCGCTTACCGTCGCCGGGGTAAAATCAAGGGTTCTGACGGCGATACGGATGGAGCCCATCGGTGAGTTCTATTCCAAAGACAAAGCCATTGAAACGCTTGAAAAGGGGGAGGTAGCGATCTTTTCAGCAGGCACCGGCAATCCCTTCTTTACAACCGATACAGGATCCTCCCTGCGCGGTATCGAGATCGAAGCCGATGCAATGCTCAAAGGAACCCGGGTTGACGGCATTTATACCGCAGATCCGCTAAAAGATCCGACGGCCGTAAAATTTGCTGAGATCACTTTTGATGAAATCTACAACCGTGGGCTGAAGATTATGGACCTCACGGCAACCACCATGTGCAAAGAAAACAATCTCCCTATCGTGGTTTTTGATATGGATACCCCCGGAAACCTGATCAGGGTGCTCAAGGGCGAACCAATCGGAACAGTAGTGCATAATTGAGAAGAAAGGGGCGCTGGTTCTCCAAAGGTGTTACTGGTAATTGGCATCTGGCTCTCTTTTATTCAGATAATGTTTTATCTATCAAAGTACAAGAGACTTTTTAAAATTGATTTTGTTATCCAGTCAGGGATTTAATATGGGTAGAAAACAGGTTAAAACAGATGGTTGCGTCCCGGCTGGGACGAAATATCACCACAAAACATTTGCCTTCCACCTATATCTTGTTCCTAAAGAAACATCAAATCAAAATTTTAACCAATCTCTAAATCATGAAGATAAAATTTGAGAAAATGATATTCCAGCCATCCGCCAAAAGCTTAATGCCAGTTATGCCTACTAAATGGGTCGATAGTTAAATTTCGTACACATTTCATCCGGCATTCGTCTTTTTCAATTTTATTTTTATCTTACCTTTGCCCTGAAATATAAGTTTTAATTTAATTCGCCATATGAACGACGAAATACTAATGCTCATAGATGATTCCACCGAAAGGATGGAACATGCCATTGCTCATCTTGATCACGAACTGGGACACATCCGCGCCGGAAAAGCAAATCCCAGAATGATTGAGAGTGTTGTTGTGGATTACTATGGAGTACCAACGCCGATTATGCAGGTTTCGAATGTCACTACCCCCGATGCAAGGACTATTGCCATTCAGCCATGGGAGAAAAAGATGATTCAGCCCATTGAACGGGCTATCATTAACTCAAATTTAGGGTTTAATCCGGATAATAACGGGGAGTTCATCCGGATAAATGTCCCTGTTCCCACGGAAGAACGGCGCCGTAACCTGGTAAAAGATGTCCATAAAGAGGGTGAAATTGCCAAGGTGAGCATCCGCTCAGCCCGAAAAGACGGCAACGAATATCTCAAAAAATTGCTGAAGTCAAAAGAGATTTCCGAAGATGAAGAGAAAGATACCGTTGAAAAAATTCAGCTTATAACCGATAAGTTTACCCGCAAGGTGGACGAATTAATTGCCTTTAAAGAAAAAGAAATTCTTACCATATGAGAGTCCTGTTTACCCTTCTCTTGTTATCTCTTTTGTCCACAGGCTTTAGCCAGGCTGTTCACATCTATAATCCCGATGCAGATGTTTCCAGCGACATCAGCAAGAGTTTAATCCGGGCCAAAGCAGAAAATAAAAATCTCTTTCTGCAGGTTGGCGGGAACTGGTGTCCATGGTGCATTAAATTTCATAAAATGTGCGCTGAAGATGCTGATATAAAGGCACTGATGGACAAGAGCTATGTCTTTTTACTGGTCAACTACAGTAAGGAAAACCGAAATCTGGCAGCGCTGAAAAAGCTTGACTACCCTCAGCGGTTCGGATTTCCCGTATTTGTGATTCTCGATGCAAATGGCAAACGGATACACACCCAAAACTCTTCCTACCTCGAAGATGGGGAAGGTTATTCAAAAAAGAAAGTCATTGATTTTATGACACAATGGACCCCCGAGGCGCTTAATCCCGAACATTACAAGGTTAAATAAGACAACCCTCTCTTCAGAAGGCAGATTTTAAGTTACCACCATCCGGTTAAACCAATCAGGTTAATCAAAGTCTAATGGTGATTGCAACTTTAAATTTGCCTTTATACATTTAGTTATTCGTTGATGAGCCTATCTATTCCTGCAACAGTTGCCTGTGCGATACTATTCCTGATTTCAGTCTCTTTTTCCGCGTTTGGGCAATCTGAGATCGTCGGTAAGCAAGACAGCGTATTCGCAAAACAAAAAGATATCGTCGATCTGCTGCAAGGGGGGTTTAAAACTCATTTGCGGAAGGACAGCGTGTCCACCAAAGGAAACGGCGCTTTCTTTTCAATCCTGCCTGTTGTAGGCTACTCTCTGCAATCGGGACTCACGGGCGCTATCGTAACAAACACTTCGTTTTATACCGATGCGAGTAAAAGCCGGTTTTCAAACCTGCTGATAAACGGGTATTACTCGCAGTACCATCAATACTGGTTTACGGCAAACAGTACCCTGTTCTTTGAGAGGTACAAGTTTCATCTTGTCGGGGATACCCGCTATTATAATTTTCCGACGCAAACCTTTGGATTAGGGACAAACAGCAAATTACCCGATGGGCTGGACATTAAATATTCCTACTTCCGGATATCCCAAATTGCCTTTCGCGAACTCACACCAAGTATATTTGCAGGGGCGGGATACAATCTGGATTATCACTGGAATATCTCGAATGATACGATTGCAGGAAAGGCTTTAAGTGACTTTGAGATGTTGCAGAAAGGGTCGACACATTCCGTTTCATCAGGAATATCGCTGAATATCCTGTTTGACAACAGGAGAAACCCCGTAAATCCGGAAAGGGGAAGTTATGCCAATATTCAATACCGGCCGAACCTCAAAATGCTTGGAAGCGACAGCAACTGGCAATCGTTACTGATCGACCTCCGGACCTATGTCAAATTCCCGGCATCATCACACAATGTGCTTGCGTTTTGGAATTACTATAATTTCACCCTCGCAGGAACACCACCTTACCTCGACACCCCAAGTACCGGATGGGATGCTTATTCCAACACGGGTCGCGGTTATGTACCGGGAAGGTACACCGGAAAGAATTTTAACTATCTGGAATCAGAGTACCGCTTTAACGTCACGCACAATGGTATCCTGGGAGCAGTCGTGTTTGGGAATATTGAGTCTGTTTACCAGACCTGGAAAGATGCGCTCCCGGTAATTCCTGGAGGAGGAGTCGGGTTAAGGATTAAAATGAACAAATACTCCAACACCAATGTCGCAGTTGACTATGGCTTTGGAGTAGGTGGTTCACACGGATTTTTCTTTAATCTTGGCGAAGTCTTCTGATCTTATTGTTTCTTGATCAATAACCAGGCATCACCGTATTTGGCATTCTGACGAATCTCCCCCAGTTTGGCCCGGGCGACACCCTCATCGTTAAAGCTGCTGACACATACCCGGTACAGACCTGCTTCATTTACAAGGATACCCGGTGAATAAGTCTCTTCCGTTAATTGTTTCTTCAACCTCAGCGCATTATCGTATTTGCCAAAACTGCCAAGAATGAGGTAAAATCTCTTCGATCCCAGATCGCTTGCTTCCCCCTGAGCTGCAGTGAACCGCTCCTCCTTGGATCTTACCGCCGAATTCCCTGATGTAGTATTTCCATATGATCTGGCTACTGTTTCCGACCTTACCGGTTCAGAACTGACACTCTCCGATTTTACAGGTTCCGGCTTGGGGGCTATTTTTTGAGTTTTACAGCCGACAGTCATCAGAACAATGAGGATAAGAAGAACACTTGGGACTTTCATGTTATTTTTTGATGGTTTATTCAGCGAAGATATAAAAAGAATTCAAAATTTGAATATCTCAATTCAATTTCTTACATTTACAGGATACATTAGGATAATTGTGATCATTCCGTTGCGCAGCATGTCAGCTATCTACTGATTTAAACTCGTCATTATGAGAAATTCAAAACATCCGCTTATATTTATTGTAGAAGACAATACGGTTTACAACAAACTTATTCTAAATCACCTGCGGACTCATAAGTTTTTCCAGACTGAGAGCTTCCTCAGTGGCGAGGAGTGCCTTCGAAACATTGACCGAAAACCCGACCTGATTATTCAGGATTACCTTCTTGAAGGGATAAACGGAATCGATGTCCTTATTGCCACCAAAAAAAAATATCCCACAATCGATTTTATTTTTCTATCCGGGCAGGATAGCATTGAAATTGCCATTAATTGTATAAAATTCGGGGCCTACGATTATATTGTCAAAGACCAGTATGCTCTGATCAAACTCTCGGATAAGATAAATAAGGTTCTATCGCGCCGCGAACTGCTCAAAAGTAATAAAAGGTTTAAACGGGGGATCACCCTCTTTATTATCGCCCTGGCATTCACCATTCTGATCTTTGTCGTCCTGGCAATCCTCTATCCCACCACATTCCCCATATTTGGAAGTATTCACCACATAAGCAAACCTCTAATCTTTTGATCTTTAATTGGTAATGCTTAACGGTCTGCGGTCAATCTATCTGCAATTATTTTTTATGGGTTACCGGTGCAACAACCGCGGGTACCAATATTCCGGAATATTCGGCACGATTATTCAACAGTGTCACCACATGTTTGATCTCGTTATCACTTCCCAGCGAAGCGATAATTGCCCCTTTCTGATAGTAGTAGCGTGACACGATTTCATCCTTGATCAGTTCGCAGACCTCATCCCTGAATTTACCCAGATCCAGATTGAGGTTTAAGGTTAACCCTTTTTCAAGCGCTGCAAATTCAGTTTTTGCCCCGTCATAATAACGTTCCCGTTTAGCCGTCTCGATGAGTGACTTTAAAGTTTGTTCGCTGCGTGATTCATACGAAAATTTCTTCCCGGTGAGGAAGCGATGAAAATCGTTGTAAATATCATCCGTTACGACAAATTTATCGGGTGGAGGAATCGATTTGTGGCTGATGGCAAATTCGGTTGCATAATCAAAAATCATATAATCCTGCACCAGTTTATAAGCCAGCGTACTCAGGGTATCCTGCACATCGCGGACATCAGGGGTCACGCCACCGCCATCTTTCACCTTCCGTCCATTCCTGGTTTTAAATTCAGAGATCAGCGAATCCGGAATATTTCCAACGCTTCCATCGGCATTGCGGTGTGAATAATCGAGCGCCTGGATGCACCGCCCGCTGGGAATATAATATTTGGCGGTCGTCACCTTTAACTTTGTATTATAACTCAGATCGCGTGTGGTCTGAACCAGTCCCTTGCCAAAAGTGCGGTTACCCAGAATAACAGCCCGATCGAGATCCTGAAGCGCTCCGGCGACAATCTCGGAAGCCGAAGCCGACCCGCTGTTTACCAGAACCACCAGAGGCATTACCGAATCGACAGGTTGTTCGGTAGCCCGGTAGGTCTTATCCCACTGCGCAACCTTCCCTTTTGTACTCACAATCTCCTGACCATGATTTACAAACAGGTTGGTTACCTTCACCGCTTCGCCAAGAAGCCCCCCCGGATTTGACCGAAGATCGAGAACCAGCGAGGTTGCCCCGCGGGTATTCCTGAGGTTGAGCAAGGCACTGCGAATATTTTCGGAGCATCCGTCTGTAAAACTCGACAAGCGGATATACCCCGTTTTCTCACTAATCATGCCGTAATAGGTAACCGGATCAATCTGAATCTCTTCACGCACGATGTCGAGTGTGAAAGGTTTCTTCTCCCCGGGGCGCTGCATCTTTACCTTCACCGGTTTTTTTGCCGGACCCTTCAGAATATCGGATACGTCAGAAACCGCCATTTTATCAACCGCCTTCCCATCCACCTCAAGGAAGATATCCCCGGCGCGCAGCCCGCTTTTCTGAGCAGGAAATCCCTCATAAGGTTCAGCGACGATAATCTGATTTCGCCGCTTGCTGATCATCGAGCCAATACCGGCATATTCACCGGTAGTCATGAATTTAAAATCATCCATCTCCGATTCCGGGATAAATACAGTATACGGATCGAGTGTTTCGAGCATCTCATCGATCCCTTTTTTGATCAGTTTATCCGGCTTTACCTCATCGACATAAAAGAGGTTTAATTCCCGAACCAGGGTATAGAAGATATCCAGATTTTTAGAAATTTCAAAGTTTTTCTGATCGCTTTTGAATCCCCAGATAGAGAGTCCGAGAATAACCACCAGGGACACTCCAAGCGCTGCCTTCAATATTTTATTATTCATACCCAAAGAAACCGTTTAATAATTATCTGTTTTCAGTCAATCTGCAAAAGTATACAAATCATGAATTAATCCCGTATCCAATCCATGTTCAATCGGCGCCCGGCTGACATTGACTGTGACAAATCTACCGGGTAAAGGTTTAACTTCATCGAAAAGTACTCAATATATGCAACAACTGTGAAGGCTCAAAAGTTTAACGTATTTTTATCCCGTTAAAATTACGCAATTGGGGAAGGGATTAGTCATAAGGTCAACAGGAAGCTGGTACTCGGTAAAATCGGATGCCGGTGAGATCATGGATTGCCGCATCAAGGGGAAGCTGCGGATGAAAGAGGTGCGTACCACAAATCCGGTCGCCGTGGGAGACCGTGTTGAATTTGAACTTCAATACGATGAAACAACCAGGGAGGGAGTCACCGGCATTATCTCCTCCATCGAACCACGCAAGAATTACATCATCCGAAAGGCCTCCAACCTCTCGCGCGAAAGCCAGATTATCGCGGCCAATATCGATCAGGCGTTTATTATTGTGACCGTCAACTATCCGGTTACCCTTCCGGGGTTTATCGACCGTTACCTGATCTCGGCAATGGCTTACCGTATTCCGGCATCACTGGTTTTCAATAAAATCGATTTATATACCGACAAGGATTATGCGAAACTTGAGGAGTACCTCCAGACCTACGAATCGATCGGGTACAAGTGTTTCCAGGTTTCAGCCGAAAAGAATTTTAACCTGGGCCCCCTACAGGCAGAACTTCCGGGAAAAATAAGCCTCTTCTCAGGCCTTTCGGGAGTGGGGAAGTCCTCCATTCTGAACTGCATTGATCCTGAGCTGAAACTGAAGACGGGGATCATTTCCGATCATCACCAGCAGGGAAAACATACCACTACCTTTGCCGAAATGTTTGAAACAACCGGTGGAGCCATGATCATTGATACCCCGGGAATACGTGGTTTCGGGGTGATCGATATGGCCAAGGAGGAGCTCGCCCACTATTTTCCTGAAATGTTTGGACTGCTTGATCAGTGCCGGTTTTTTAATTGCACCCATACCCATGAACCAGGGTGCGCCGTGAAAGCTGCAGCTGAAAAGGGAGAAATTCCCGCCACAAGATATGAGTCGTACCTCTCACTGATCGCAGAGGACAACGGAAGGTACAGACAGGGTTAGCACTGACAAAGGTCATCCGCTGCACGGCTCTGCTTCAGAAATATCCCAAATTAATTTTCTGAGTCAGTACAGCTTCGCTGTCATAAAGTTTAATCTGCTCTTTCCACTTCTCGGGTATCGGGATGCTTTTTTGCTCCTTAACATCGTAACAAACCAACACCACCTGGCAGGTGGAGAGCAAATCAAGGGTGTGTTCCTCCACGAGCTGATGCTCCATGGTCAGACTTTTAGTCCCGATATGGGTGACATGGGTTTCGACCAGGATGCTGGTTCTCATAAAAATTGGTTTCAGGTAATCGATCTTAATCATTGCACCAACCACCCCGATGTTTATAAAATCCATCTCAGGCAACACCTCATCGAAATAATGCAATTTGCCGGCATCGTAGTAATTCTGATAAACGGTATTTGAAACGTGTCCCAGCATATCCACGTCGCTAAACCTGACCTGGATGGGGATAATGCTCTTGAACGGTATTTGATTTTCCATTGTTGCTGTATTTTTCATGCAAATATACGATAACCCATGGTCCCTGATTAAAGTTAATCCAATCAGAGCCGAAGAAATAGCGGTGCAGAACACCCGCGCGCACCGCGGCTCACCGCATCAAACTGACTAATATCATCTTTTTGAATAAAAAAAAGGTGATTACGATTATTTTCGATTATTATTTTTATTTTTGCCGGTGAATTACAACAATTGCGATGTTACAGAACAATACTTTTTATTTTTGGTTTGGTTATCTCGGCCTTCGTATGGGGACTGAACGGTAAGGTATTGTCAAACAAACAATATTAAATCAAAAAAAGGTCTCCAATGATGGGGACCTTTTTTTGATTAAAACAAAAGATTAACAGATGAAGCTTGCAGTAATAGGATTAGGACTTATCGGTGGTTCGATGGCAAAGGACCTGCGCAGAACCAAATTTGCCACTGAGATCATCGGGGTTGACAATAATCCCGCGAATGCCCTCGTTGCTTTGGAAAACGGCATCGCGGACCGGATCGAATCGCTGGAGAGGGCTGTTAAAGAGGCGGATATTGTCATACTGGCCATCCCTGTTGATAAGATCGTCCAATTGCTTCCGATCGTTCTGGATCATATTTCCCCCTCGACCACGGTACTTGACGTAGGATCGACCAAGCGGGAAATCACCGATGTTGTAAAGGATCACCCGTTACGCGGAAACTTTATCCCGTCACACCCCATGTCGGGGACAGAGAACAGTGGTCCAACGGCGGCCATTGAGCACCTTTTCGACAAGAAGATATGCATCATCTGCGATCATGAGAAATGCCGGCCGCAGCACCTGGCGCTTGCCGAAAAGATGTTCCAGTCGCTGGGAATGCCCATTGCCTATATGTCAAGCGATGAACAGGACCACACGACAGCCTTTATTTCCCATCTCCCCCATGCCACCTCCTTTGCATTGGCCAATGCGGTGTTAGCCATTGAGGATCGCAATATAATTTTCGACCTCGCCTCCGGGGGGTTTCAGTCAACTGTCCGTCTTGCCAAGAGTTCGCCGCAGATGTGGTCGCCGATATTCTGGCAGAACCGCGATTATATTTACGAGGCGCTTGAAGTATATATCCGGCACCTCGAAGAATTTAAGAAGTCACTAAAAAACGAGGATCATGAACGTTTGACCTCTCTGATTGTTAATGCCAATAAGATTCGGGGCGTTCTTGAGGGGGAGAATTCATCCTTAACAAAAAACGAAGAAACAATTATTAAATTTTATACAAAATAGACAAACATGGGATCACAATTAGACATCCAGCCGATTAGCCACTGGTTACCAAATATAGACAATCCGCTGCTGATCAGCGGGCCATGCAGCCTTGAATCGGAAGAGCAGACCATGGCAACTGCGAGGGAACTTGCAAAAGACAAGCGGGTGATGGTTTACCGCGGAGGGATCTGGAAGCCGCGTACCCGTCCCGGATCTTTCGAAGGGATGGGGCCCGTTGCGCTGAAATGGCTCATGCAGGTAAAACAGGAGACCGGACTGCTTACCGGGACCGAGGTCGCCAATGCCCAGCACGTAGAAGAGTGCCTTAAAGCAGGGGTCGATGTGCTCTGGATTGGAGCCCGTTCAACGGCTTCACCATTTGTAGTGCAGGAGATTGCCGATGTCCTCAGGGGAACCGATCAGGTTGTGATGGTAAAAAACCCCGTCAATCCGGATGTCCAGTTATGGATCGGCGCCCTGGAACGCCTTAATCATGCCGGATTAAAAAATCTTGTGGCGATTCACCGCGGGTTCACCCCATTTGGCGAGTCGAAATACCGCAATTATCCAAGCTGGAGAACGGTGATTGAACTGAGGCAGCTGATGCCTAATCTTCCGATAATCTGTGACCCGAGTCATATTGCAGGAAAACGGGAGTATCTGTTCGAGATTTCACAGAAGGCTTTTGACCTTGGCCTCGACGGGCTGATGCTCGAATCGCATATCGACCCTTCATGTGCATTAAGCGACAAAGACCAGCAGGTCACCCCTTTTGAGCTGGGTAAAATATTGGATAAGCTGGTGATCAGATATGCCAGTTCAGACGATCCGCTGTTTGAAAATATGCTCGATACGCTCCGCTCCAGGATCGATGGGATCGACCATGAGATCATGGAGATCTTAGCCTCACGGATGGAGATTGTCAGGCAGATCGGGACCTATAAGAAGGATAACAAGGTTACGGCGCTCCAGATCAACCGATGGACCCAGATCATGGAAGACCGGGTTACAATGGCCCGCAAACTCAACCTGGATGAAACCCTGGTCAATCAAATATTCCAGCTGATACACGAGGACTCGGTGCGGATGCAGACCGAGATTATGGACAGCGATTTATAATCTAATGACCGGGTGACTCCAGGTTACCCGGTCACTATATTTTTAAACCTCCCGACAATTTTGGTCATCGCCTTCCCGATCTCCGCAAATTCAAGTTCCTCTTTTGCGATATAGACAATCATCATAGCCGTTTGACGTTCGTGCTGCTCCATTAACAGGTAGAGCTCATGTTTGTGAAACCGGTAAGCTTCGCGCATCCGGCGTTTGAGCAGATTCCGGTCGTGTGCTTTTTTAAACAGCCGTTTAGGGACGCTGAACACCACCTGAACAGCGACCGGTGGCAACAATTGCTCATATTTCCAGACAACCTTCAGCGGATAACACAAAAAGGAGGAGCCGGTCAGAAAGAGCTCACCAATGATCTTCTGACTGCACAGTTTTTCCCCTTTTCCAAATGTATAATCCACCATAAACTGAACGGAACACAAAGGAGGTTGTCAAAAGCCATTTTACTTTTGAGACAACCTCCTTCAGATGAAAATGCTAAAAATCTTCTATTTATTATTTTTATTGAATTCAGCGACAAACCGCTCTATTGCAGCGGGCATTGAGGGAGCCTCCGGACTTGGGGCCTCCACGTCGAGGCGCAAACCGGCATCCCGTACCGCCTGGGCCGTTGCCGGACCAAAAGTGGCAATCTTAATCTCATTTTGCTCAAAACCGGGAAAATTCTGCATCAGCGATTTGATCCCCGCAGGGGTAAAGAAACAGAGCATATCGTAATTCACATCTTTCAGATCAGACAAATCACTGCTCACGGTGCGATACATAACCGCCTGCGTAAATGGTATTTTAGCCTTTTCAAGCAAAATCGGAATTTCATCTTTATGAACATCAGACAAGGGGATCAGAAATTTATCATCCTTGTGTTTCATCAGAACATCCAGTAAATCGGGAAGTTTACCATTGCCATAAAAGATCTTGCGCTTCCGGTAGACGATGTATTTCTGAAGGTAAAAGGCGGTAGCTTCTGAGATACAGAAGTATTTCATGCTGTCGGGGATGGTCAGACGCAGCTCCTGCGAAATCCTGAAGAAATGATCAATCGCCGTTCTGCTGGTAAAAATAACGGCCGTATGATCGAGAATCGATATCCTCTCCTTGCGAAAATCTTTCGCTGCAACACCTTCAACCTGAATAAATTGGCGAAAATCTATCTTCAGATTGTGCTTAACCGCCAGGTCATTGTATGGCGAATTCCCCGGGTTCGGCTCTGGTTGTGATACTAATATTCTTCTAATTTTCAACTTATTCACTTTTTAAAATTCGTATTTCCCTAATCTCCTCTATCATGAAAGGATGAGTTTGAAAATCAAAAGCAGCGGTAGAATTTCAAGGGTACAAAGGTACAAAATCAAATAGAAAATTGATATGTCTTTTTGATATCCTAAATAAATACTTCTGATCACGGTAGCGATATGGACCAAGACAATGAGGAGAGCCATGATCCAGATGGTGATAAAATTGGTCTCCTCCAGTATCGCATGGACGGTAACCAGCGGCAGCAACAGAAACCCCAATACCTTATAATAGAGCCGAATATTAAATATTAATTCATCAGTTTGCTCCTTCAGCATTGTTATGGAGCCGATTAACCGATGGATGAAAGTCTTGATGAAAAAGTAGGTGTTGATCACCACCAATAATCCGATAAAAAGGACAATTAGCGGAAATCCGGAGGCATCAACCTTGAAAAACCGGGCAATCTGAAACAACGAGAGGGGAACAACGAGATAAAAAATCAGGTCAAGACGGACCGTTCCATACATCATTTTGTAACCTCTCTGGCGAAATAACCGCGTGGCCGCATTCAGATTCACCAGACCTGAAAAAATCTGCCCCAGATATTCGGGAAATTCCACACGCACCGAGGCAAAGATCATCCATAAAATCAATACCAGACCCAGAATCCAATCCTGTCCCGGCACCGTGCGTTCCTTCCCAACTATTCCATACGGTTTAACCGATACCGGAACCACCGTGCGCTGGCTCTTCAGAAAGGCAGAATCGGAGAGCGCCGTGGCAGTCCCAAAATATACCGTATCACCCGCCGTGGTGTAATACCCCGGATTGCCGGTGTAAATATTCCATGAACCATCTTTGACAGGCGCCTCTTCGGTATAGGTTTTCTTCTGAAATGCCTCCTTTTTAAGCCGGTTCCTGGAGTAAACGGTGTTGCCGGCACCCTGCTGCGTTCGGTTTCCCGGATGTCCGGCATTGGAGTCCGTGCGCCCCTGCTGTGACAAGCGGCCGCTCTGCTGCTGTAAATCAGCGACAAAGTCACCCGGATTCTCACTTTCGACCAGCACGGAAACATTCATAATTCACATTTTTTTGGCGGTGCAAAGATAAAAAATAAAGGAATGATACCTCCTGTTCAATAAATTAAGAGACAAGATTGCCTTGAGATAAAATGGAAGGAGTTCACTACTTTTGCATTTATGGAGATAAATTCACCCTGCCAAATCTACTTCGCCCCCCTTCAGGAGGCAACCGATCACATCTACCGGAGCGCCCACGCGAAATATTTCGGTTCGATCGATAAATATTTCGCCCCCTATATCCTTTGTCAAAATGACGGGTCGGTAAAAAATTCACACCTGCGGGATATCAACCCGGCAAATAATGCCGGATACCGGCTGATACCACAAATTCTTGCCGGAAATTCCCGGGATTTTATTTTTCTGGCCCGTTTACTGGAGGATAACGGCTACAACGAGATCAACTGGAATCTCGGTTGTCCTTACCCCATGGTGACCAACAAAGGGCTGGGGTCGGGATTGCTCCCCCACCCTGACCGGATTAAAACGATTCTCGAAGAGAGTTTGCCCAAAATTCAGGGTAAGCTTTCGGTAAAGATGCGAGCAGGACTGCTATCGCCCGATGAACTATTTCCGGTCATGGATATTCTGAATGACTTCCCAATTCATGAAGTGATCTTCCATCCCAGAATTGGACGGCAGCTTTACAAGGGTGTTCCGGACGAGGAGTTGTTTTCCCAGGCCTCCGGAAGGATTAACCACCCCCTCGTCTATAATGGGGACATCACATCGCCTGAAGATTTAGGCCGGCTGAATGTGCTGTTTGGCGCCACTGAAACCTGGATGGTTGGCCGCGGAATCCTTAAAAACCCGTTTCTCCCCACCCAGCTCAAAAACGGCAGGTTGCCCGCCAAAGCGGATATGGCAGAGACGCTCAGGAATTTTCATGATGAGATTTTTCTCAATTGTTCCAGGATCCTTAATGGAAGCAGCCACCTGCTGATGAAGATGGAGAAATTCTGGAGTTACTTTTGTTTTGCCTTCCCCGATCCCCACAAAACCTTTAAGCGAATTAAAAAGGCGGCCAATATTGCCAAATATGATCTGGCAGTGGGGGAGAATTTTTCCCGGCTGAGACACGAGTGAACGGATGGCAGTTTTCAGGAACTGAAAGACGCCGGTTCACTAAATTAATTGTCTTAAAATTACCAATTCCGGAATATTTTATGTAAATTTAAAGGGCCTAATAATAGCGAATAATTTAGTTCTTGAACCACACCTAAAATAACTTCAAAATTAAAAAATCAAGTCTAAAAAAGAGTTGTTCAGATTGCATAACATCATGTCGTACATTATGTTGTCATGTTCTTGTGCCCGCGAGAGACATTTCTTTTTATGCCAAAAAAATACCCCCGTATTGTAAGACGAGGGTGGCTTAAATGTTTTCACAACGGAATAATCCTTATTGTGATTTGCTTCAAATTGTACGGCTAAAGTAATAATAATATATGACAAACAAAAATATATGAAAAGAATTTTAGGATTGGACCTGGGGACAAACAGTATTGGGTGGGCATTGATTGAGCATCTATCTAATGAAAGAAATGGTAAGATTCTGGGAGTGGGGTCACGAATTATTCCAATGGACCAGGCAAGTATGGGAGATTTTGAAAAGGGAAACCCAGTTTCGCAAACAGCAGACAGGACCAGTTTTAGAGGTATTCGTAGGTTAAGGGAACGATTTTTATTACGTAGGGAAAGGTTGAACAGAGTCCTCTTTAAATTGGGTTTCCTACCTGACCATTACTCAAGGCAAATCGATTTTGATCATCATCTTGGTCAATTTCTTGATCACTCTGAACCCAAAATAGCTTATCATTTAAATTCTGAGACAGGCAAATACGAATTCATTTTCAAAAGTTCTTTTGATGAAATGATTGAGGATTTTCAAAAGTGCCAACCTCAATTATTTGAAAATAATAAGAAGATACCCTACGACTGGACAATCTATTATCTCCGAAAAAAAGCACTTACCTTCCCTATCGCCAAAGCAGAATTAGCATGGTTACTTTTTCATTTCAACCAAAAACGGGGCTATTATCAGCTTCGGGGTGAGGAGGAAGAAGAAAATAAAAATAAACTTGTCGAATTTTATGAATTGAAAGTTGTCGATGTTTTAGATAGTGGGGACAAAAAAAGTAAAGATGAAATCTGGTATAATGTCATTCTTGAAAATGGCTGGATTTACAGAAGAACCAGCCGAATACCTCTTGATTGGATTGGAAAGACTAAAGAATTTATTGTCACAACGGATATTAATGACGATGGAAGTATTAAAACAGATAAGGATGGGAAAGAAAAGCGATCATTCCGGTCTCCGGGCGCTGATGACTGGACATTAGTAAAAAAGAAAACAGAAGCCGAAATTGAGCGGAGTAAACATACCGTGGGCACCTATATCTATGATACCTTACTTAAATGCCCGGGGCAAAAAATAAAAGGGAAACTGGTTCGGACAATAGAAAGAAAGTTCTATCGCGATGAGCTGAGACTTATCTTGGAGAAACAACAAACTTTTCATCCGGAATTACAAGACAGGAAGAACTATTCAATATGCCTTGAAGAGCTTTACCGGAACAATCAGGATCACCGTATCGCTTTTGGTCAGAAAGATTTTGCCCATCTCTTCATGAATGACATTATTTTTTACCAACGTCCACTAAAAAGCAAAAAGTCAGAAATCAGTGAGTGCCGTTATGAATCGCGTAGATACTTGGACAAAGAAGGAATCATGCAATCAGAATCTTTAAAATGTATTGCCAAATCCCACCCTCTTTTTCAGGAGTTCAGGCTTTGGCAGTTTTTGCAAAATCTGAACATTTATCAACATGAAAAATATATCGAAGGCAGACTTTATACTGACATTAATGTGACAGCGGAATTCCTGAAATCCGAAGACGATTGGGTTGCCCTTTTTGACTTTTTAAACGACCGCAAAGAAATTGACCAGAAATCATTCTTGAAATATCCCAGGTTTAACTTGAAAAAGAATGCAGAGAAATACAGGTGGAATTATGTGGAGGATAAAACCTATCCTGCTAACGAAACAAGATCGCAGATACTGGCCAAATTAAAAGCTTCAAATATTCCGGCTGAATTTCTAACAAAGGATATTGAAGAGCGACTTTGGCACATTCTAAGTTCCGTAGAAGATAAGATTGAGATTGAAAAAGCAATCACGACTTTTGCCGAAAAGCACAGTCTTCCAAAAGAATTTGTAGAGAACTTCAGGAAGTTTATCCCCTTTAAAAAGGAATACGGTGCCTATTCTCCAAAAGCAATTAAAAAGCTTCTGCCTTTAATGAGAAGAGGAAAATATTGGTCGGAAGAATCTATTACTAATGAGACTAAAAGTCGTATTTCTGCAATAGTGGAACGGCTGGATACAATTGGATACGACAAAATTAGAATTAACAACATCGCTGATGATGATATCCCAAAACAAATTTTGAAAAGTTTTATCGATTGCAGGAATCCGCTGACTTCACTCAATACCTACCAGGCTTGCTATGCTATTTATGGAAGGCACTCAGAGGAGGGTGAAGTTATCAAATGGGAATTACCGTCTGATATCGAATACTTCTTAAAAAATACATTCAAACAACATTCCCTCAGAAATCCAATTGTAGAACAAATTACAACCGAAACATTACGAGTAGTAGCCGATATCTGGAAAAAATATGGTAATGGGCATAAAGATTATTTCGATGAAATTCATATTGAATTAGGTCGCGAAATGAAAAATACTGCCGATCAACGGAAACGGATCACATCGGGGGTAATCGAAAATGAAAACACAAATCTGAGGATAAAAGCATTGCTCTCAGAATTAAAAAATGATAATTCAGTTCAAAATGTAAGACCTTATTCGCCAAGTCAGCAGGAGATACTTAAACTTTACGAAGAGGGCGCTTTAAATTCTGTGACTGATATCCCGGAAGAGATTTTAAAAATCAGTAAGAATGCACAACCTTCATCATCTGAATTGACAAGATATAGACTTTGGCTTGATCAGCAATACCGCTCCCCTTATACCGGCGAGGTAATCCCGCTTGGAAAGCTATTTACTACCTCATATCAAATCGAGCATATAATACCTCAGTCCCGCTATTTCGATGATTCATTAAGCAATAAAGTTATCTGCGAATCTGAGGTAAATAAGGATAAAGACAACAAAACTGCTTTTGCCTACATAAAGGAGTGTCAAGGTAAAATTATTGAATTGGATTTTGGTAAAAAGGTTAAGCTTTTCACACTTGACGCTTATGAAGACTTTGTAAAAAATCGTTTTGCGAAAAACAGAACCAAAATTAAGAAATTACTCATGGAAGATATTCCGGATGATTTTATCAACCGCCAGATGAACGACAGCCGCTATATCAGTGTATTAATTAAGAATTTATTATCCAATATTGTACGGGAGGAGGGAGAAGTTGAAACCACATCAAAAAATATTGCCGCTTGTAACGGAAGTATCACCTCAATTTTAAAGCAGGATTGGGGACTAAATGATGTTTGGAATGAGCTTATTACCCCTCGTTTTGAACGGATGAATGACCTTACGAAAAGCAATAATTTTGGACAATGGACGAATAAGGATGGTAAAAGAATATTCCAGACTGACATGCCGCTGGAACTTCAAAAAGGATTTACAAAAAAACGGATCGACCATCGGCATCATGCCATGGATGCATTAGTCATTGCCTGTGCCACACGTAACCATATCAACTACTTGAATAATGAACATGCTCGTCAAAAGGATGATAAAATCCGTTTTGATCTCAGAAATAAACTTCGGAGAATTGAAGAAGTTGAAATAGATAAAATTGAATATGGACAGAAGGTTCGAAAAAAAATAAAAGTAGCCAAAGAGTTTTACAAACCATGGGATACTTTTACACAGGATGCAAAGCACAAACTCTCAACTATAATTGTAAGCTTTAAACAAAATCTGCGGGTGATTAATAAAACAAGTAACTGGTATCAGAAATGGAAACAGCAGGATGACGGAAATCTGAAAAAAGTATTTTTCAAACAGGATTCCGGAGACCACTGGGCAATTCGAAAACCGATGCACAAAGAGACGGTTACTGGTTTAGTACAGCTACGTTTCAAAAAAACTGTACAGCTTTCTGCTGCACTCGACCAATGGGAAATGATTGTGGATAAATCCCTGAAAAATCAAATAAAGACGCTTGTCAAACAGGGTTTTGATAAACCGAAGCTCCGAAAATTTTTTAAGGAATTGGAGGATAAATGGGATGGAAAAATCATATCTAAAGTTGAAATCTACTATTTTGAAAAAGAAATGGTCGCCTCAAGATCTGCAGTAAACGAAGCATATAATACAAATTTCATCAAAAGCATTACCGATACGGCCAGTCAAAAAATCATGTTAAACCATCTTGAAAAATACAATGAAGTAAAAGATCGAAAAATTATTGAGCATCCTGAACTGGCTTTTTCGCCCGATGGACTTGATGAAATGAATAGAAATATTGTACAACTTAATGATGGCAAATTCCATCAGCCAATTTATAAAGTCCGGTCTTTTGAGCCAAAGGGGAACAAATTCAATGTTGGAACTAAAGGCAACAAGAACAAAAAATTTGTTGAAGCGGCTAAAGGGACCAATCTGTTTTTTGCTATTTATCAAAACAGCGAAGAAAAACGTAGTTATGAAAGTATCCCTTTAAATATCGTGATCGAAAGACAAAAACAGGGGCTTAAACCTGTGCCTGAGATCAATGAAAAAGGAGAAGCATTAGTCTTTTATCTTTCACCTAATGATCTAATTTATGTTCCAGGAGAGGATGAAAAAAATAATTTGCAAAGTTTAAATTTAAGAAATTTTACTCAACATCAAACCTCGGGAATATACAAAATGCTAAGTTCAAGCGGTACTCAATGCTTTTTCATTAGAAATGATATTGCCTCACCAATTTGGAATAAGGTAGAATTTTCAGCTTTAAATAAAACTGAGAGGTCAATTGATGGAATAATGATAAAAGATGTTTGCTGGAAACTTAAGGTAAACCGACTTGGTCAAATAATTGAGGTAAACGGAAAGCCTGTAAATATTGAACCAGTTAAAATTGAAGAATCTTCAGAAGGAGTAAATCTTTAATTGAATAAAGAAAGCTTCCCCAAACCCTCATACAATGATGCAAGAAGGTTTCGGGAGAATCCGAAAGTTCCAAACAATAATGAAATAGCCTTTTGGGAACGCTCGAAAGGTTGTTGCATCTGGGTGGAAGTATTCGGGAATGCCCGAAAGGTGCAAACACCAGTGAAAGGCGGATTCGGGAAGACCCGACGATAGAAATATTAAAATAGAATAGCGATTGAGAGAATCGTTCTTTGATTATTAACCATTTTAATTTAATTCGTAATGATTAACGCGATTGATCTGGCAAAGCTTCGCAACGGCGAATTTTTGCAATTTGGGACCAATGTTTCTGATTTGGTCGAATCTAACAATCCGAAAGGACTTAATGTCGAAGTACAGCATGCGGTTTTTAAAACTAAAGTCAACGAAACTTCCGCCCTCTTTAATACAGAACGTTCAAGCGCCCTCACACAGGAACTTGTGCAGCTGGATGAACGGCGCGACAGGGCTGTCACTGGAATAACTTCAGCGATTTCAGGCTTTTGCTCACACTTCGTACCTGAAACTAACATGGCCGCCAACCTGCTGGCAAGTGACCTGCAACTTTTTGGCACCGGAGTTGCAAGGCAAAATCTTCAATCTGAAACAGCCAGCATCAACGGAATTACCAGCGACTGGGAGACAAAACCAGAATTGACCAAAGCCCTGGCGACCCTTGGTCTAACCATGTGGGCTGCAGAGCTCAAAACGGCGAATCAGATGTTCGATCAAAAATATATCGAACGAACCAAAGAGTATGGCGCTGCCAACCCCGATACGCTTAAAGCCAAGAGAGAGGAGACTACGGCGGCCTATTATGAGCTAAGAAAGTACCTCGAGGCCTATGCAACAATTCAGAATACACCGGAATACAAAAAAGTGATCAGCGAACTAAATGCACTGATTGATCAATACAATCAGCTTCTAACCAACCGGATTAAGCAGGTTGTTACCCCTCCGGTTGTCAATTAGATGTGAATTGAGTGAAGCCTTCACTTGAAGTAATGTCTTATATTTTTAAATTATCATTGAGTGAAGGCTTCACTAATCTAATAAGTTTGGCGCCATGAATTTTGAATCTAACAATGCTTACCATATCTATAATCAGGGAAACAATCACCAGAAAATTTTCTTCACGCATGGGAATTACATGTACTTTATAAGGAAAATGCATGATCATATTTTACCGTATGCCAATATATTGGCCTGGTGCCTGATGCCAAACCATTTTCATTTAATGGTATTAGTAAATAAAGTAGAAGTTGATAGTGAAGCCTTCACTCAGTGTGACAAATTCATTAACCAGCATTTAACTCAAAGTGAAGGCTTAAGCTCTGGCAGTAAGACTACATTAAATGATTCTATCGGAATAATGCTCCGTTCATATACCCGGGCGATTAACATCCAAGAGGAGAGAACTGGGTCACTTTTCCGAAGAAAAACTAAAGCAGAATGCATAGCTTAGGTTGATAGGTTATTGAAGACTTCACTAGTTGAAAAATCTTCAACAGAAAATTTACCTGCAAATGAGAAGACTTCACTTATCACTCTAATTTCCGACAGAGAATATCTCCAAACTTGTTTTGACTATATTCATCATAATCCACAGGAAGCCGGACTGGTAAAAGATGCCATTGATTGGGAGTTTTCCTCCTATTCGGAGTATTTAAACTTGAGAAATTGGAACCTTATAAACAAGCTGACAGCAGACGAGCTTGGCCTTATTTGTGAAGCCTTCACTGATTAACAATCTACAGTTTAGATCATTTTTAAAGTGAAGGCCTCACCGTTATCAAAAAGTACATACTATGATCAAACGCACCCTGTTTTTTGGAAATCCGGCTTATCTCCGCTTCAAGGATGAGCAGCTGGTAATCACCCTTCCGGAAGCTTCAATGCTTCCTGAAAAGGATCGTACTATTACAATTCCGGTCGAGGATATCGGTGTAATTGTGATCGAACATCCACAAATTACTATCACGCACCTGCTGATGAATAGCCTCCTTGAAAATAATGTTGCCGTAATTACCTGCAATAGTAACCATATGCCTTCCGGATTATTGCTTCCATTGGAGGGGAATACGACCCAGCAGGAACGGTTTCGGCATCAGATTAATGCTTCTGAGCCGTTGCGCAAGCAATTATGGCAGCAAACAGTGAGGCAGAAAATACTCAACCAGGCCATGGTCCTGAGCCAGGTGGGACGTAAAACCGAAAACATGAAATACTGGGCGGAACAGGTGAAAAGCGGGGATACCGAAAATCACGAAGGGAGGGCAGCCGCCTATTACTGGGGTGAGCTGTTTGAAACGTCCCTTGAATTTCGCCGCGACCGGAAAGGATTCGCCCCCAATAATCTGCTGAATTATGGATATGCCATCCTGCGCGCCACTATTGCCCGCTCCCTTGTTGCTTCAGGAATGCTCCCCACCTTTGGCATTCACCATCACAACAGGTACAATGCCTATTGCCTCGCCGATGATATGATGGAGCCCTACCGGCCTTATGTCGATCAGCTGGTGCTCAAGATTATAGAAAATGATCCGATCCCCGACGAGCTCACCAAGGTACATAAGGCCAAACTATTGCAGATTCCGGTGCTGGATGTTACGATAAACAACCGGAGGAGCCCCCTTATGCTGGCAACCCAACAGACTGCCGCCTCCCTCTCCAAATGTTTCCAGGGGGAGCTGCGGAAGCTGGAGTTTCCGGAGATGAATTAAATCAGCAGAAAGGGACCTGGGTGACTAAAATGAACGGGTGAGTACCGCAGGGGCAACCACTCATCCGGACACAGATAAAAAAGATGGAACGGCTTAGTGAATATCGGATTATGTGGGTAATAGTGCTTTTTGACCTTCCGACTGAGACCAAAAAGGAACGGAAGATTTCTGCTGCTTTCAGGAAGCAATTGTTGAAAGATGGGTTTACCATGTTTCAGTTCAGTATCTATCTGCGTCATTGTCCGAGCAAAGAGAACGCCGACATTCATATTAAACGGGTAAAATTCGAACTTCCTCCAATGGGGCACATCGGAATTTTGTGCATCACCGATAAACAATTTGGCGATATGGAATTGTTCTACGGGAAAAAGCCAGCTGAAAAGAAAGGGCAGGTACAACAACTGGAACTGTTTTAGATACGCTATGCGGAAAACTGAAATAAAAAATCCGGTTGTCGTACCGGATTTTTTATGCTGATAACCCCTTAATTTTTAATTCTGATTCAGACCTTAACAATCAATCAACCTGCATATTAAATGGGGGTATGGTGATTATCAATAGGTCAAAGATACAATTTGAAAGCAAATCACAACGGTGTTAAAGTTGCTGTTGATGTTGTTGTAGGTGATTATCAATAGGTCAAAGATACAATTTGAAAGCAAATCACAACCATAAGACAATATGCAATTATATACAAAACGGTGATTATCAATAGGTCAAAGATACAATTTGAAAGCAAATCACAACTTTATCTTCGGGTGTCGCCTCCGCCATAAAGGTGATTATCAATAGGTCAAAGATACAATTTGAAAGCAAATCACAACCTCGCCAGGCGGCATATTCGGCATATGATTGGTGATTATCAATAGGTCAAAGATACAATTTGAAAGCAAATCACAACTCGCTCCGTCAATAGCTGTTTTTAAACCTTGGTGATTATCAATAGGTCAAAGATACAATTTGAAAGCAAATCACAACTGGCTGAGTTTTTTTATGCCATCCTCGAAGGGTGATTATCAATAGGTCAAAGATACAATTTGAAAGCAAATCACAACTGCGGCCCTAAAACTTGTTGAAATCATTGAGGTGATTATCAATAGGTCAAAGATACAATTTGAAAGCAAATCACAACCGCCCGGTGCAACAATCCCGCCAACGTAAGGGTGATTATCAATAGGTCAAAGATACAATTTGAAAGCAAATCACAACCATGAGTTTGATTAGCCCAAACTATTTTAGGGTGATTATCAATAGGTCAAAGATACAATTTGAAAGCAAATCACAACTGCAACATTCGGGCAAACAAAAGCCAAAAAGGTGATTATCAATAGGTCAAAGATACAATTTGAAAGCAAATCACAACCGGAAGCACCCGTGAGGTGTTTGCGGATACGGTGATTATCAATAGGTCAAAGATACAATTTGAAAGCAAATCACAACAAAAGAGATCGGGACGTTTATTTCAGATATGGTGATTATCAATAGGTCAAAGATACAATTTGAAAGCAAATCACAACAGCTGGATAGACATATGAGAATCACTATGAGGTGATTATCAATAGGTCAAAGATACAATTTGAAAGCAAATCACAACTGCGCCGGAAGTACACAGCCCTAACCCATCGGTGATTATCAATAGGTCAAAGATACAATTTGAAAGCAAATCACAACGGCAAAACGATCGTTATCCTCATCCGAATAGGTGATTATCAATAGGTCAAAGATACAATTTGAAAGCAAATCACAACTTGCTAAAGATAGAAGAGAATCAGACGAAAGGTGATTATCAATAGGTCAAAGATACAATTTGAAAGCAAATCACAACTGCAATCTACCTGCATGATATTGAGGGTGGGGTGATTATCAATAGGTCAAAGATACAATTTGAAAGCAAATCACAACACGGGGATCAGTGGCATGAGTTTACTCTGGGGTGATTATCAATAGGTCAAAGATACAATTTGAAAGCAAATCACAACTTGCGGACCTTCTTTGTCAGCATAGGTTTTGGTGATTATCAATAGGTCAAAGATACAATTTGAAAGCAAATCACAACCGCAAACCCGGTAATCTTAAAACAGCACAAGGTGATTATCAATAGGTCAAAGATACAATTTGAAAGCAAATCACAACTGGGCTTACATCAGCATTTTCAAAAGCTGCGGTGATTATCAATAGGTCAAAGATACAATTTGAAAGCAAATCACAACTGCAGATCATCCACTGTTGCAGGGATCTTGGTGATTATCAATAGGTCAAAGATACAATTTGAAAGCAAATCACAACAATGGATTGGTAGTTTTGCGCCGCTCAGGTGGTGATTATCAATAGGTCAAAGATACAATTTGAAAGCAAATCACAACAGAGCCTGTAAAATGATTATTAACTCTTCTGGTGATTATCAATAGGTCAAAGATACAATTTGAAAGCAAATCACAACAAGAATTGACCAAGTTTGTTTGGATTCCAAGGTGATTATCAATAGGTCAAAGATACAATTTGAAAGCAAATCACAACAACGACGAAATGTTCATAAATATAAATCAAGGTGATTATCAATAGGTCAAAGATACAATTTGAAAGCAAATCACAACAACCGGAACAGTTACCCTCCAACAGGCACGGGTGATTATCAATAGGTCAAAGATACAATTTGAAAGCAAATCACAACTCGTGAGAATATCGTGAGAATAATGCTCAAGGTGATTATCAATAGGTCAAAGATACAATTTGAAAGCAAATCACAACACCAAAAGAAAGGCTCCTGAAACCAAATGCGGTGATTATCAATAGGTCAAAGATACAATTTGAAAGCAAATCACAACCCGCCGGACTCACCAATCTTTATGCCCCCAGGTGATTATCAATAGGTCAAAGATACAATTTGAAAGCAAATCACAACTGCAACATTCGGGCAAACAAAAGCCAAAAAGGTGATTATCAATAGGTCAAAGATACAATTTGAAAGCAAATCACAACTCCCTGGCATCTCCGTCGACCGAAATCGTGGGTGATTATCAATAGGTCAAAGATACAATTTGAAAGCAAATCACAACTTTGCTTCAGCCCTATAAGGGCCTCTTTTGGGTGATTATCAATAGGTCAAAGATACAATTTGAAAGCAAATCACAACAGAACCCTGAAGCGATTAGCGCTAAGTGAGGGTGATTATCAATAGGTCAAAGATACAATTTGAAAGCAAATCACAACTATAATCCTCTGTGTATTCGATAACCTGTTGGTGATTATCAATAGGTCAAAGATACAATTTGAAAGCAAATCACAACTGTGGAAGAGTTCATAAGAAAGTCAGTAGAGGTGATTATCAATAGGTCAAAGATACAATTTGAAAGCAAATCACAACTAAACACTTTGTCGATAGTAGTATTATTTTGGTGATTATCAATAGGTCAAAGATACAATTTGAAAGCAAATCACAACATAATATCAGTCACTCACAAAGCGGAACGAGGTGATTATCAATAGGTCAAAGATACAATTTGAAAGCAAATCACAACCAAGTTCTATATAAAGTTCTACAACTGCCAGGTGATTATCAATAGGTCAAAGATACAATTTGAAAGCAAATCACAACTGCACACAGTCATCCAAATAAACGACCGACGGTGATTATCAATAGGTCAAAGATACAATTTGAAAGCAAATCACAACCCTGTGGAACTATCGCATTACCGTAAGCCTGGTGATTATCAATAGGTCAAAGATACAATTTGAAAGCAAATCACAACTGCATCCTTCAAAGTCCATTTGTAAGGGAAGGTGATTATCAATAGGTCAAAGATACAATTTGAAAGCAAATCACAACCATCAGGTCTTTTTTTATCCCATTGTTTCTGGTGATTATCAATAGGTCAAAGATACAATTTGAAAGCAAATCACAACCGAATGATCCCATCGTTGCGAACTGCCCCGGGTGATTATCAATAGGTCAAAGATACAATTTGAAAGCAAATCACAACAGAAGATGTTCCAATGGATATAATTTCATCGGTGATTATCAATAGGTCAAAGATACAATTTGAAAGCAAATCACAACTCCGATAGCAGTCTTGCAATTCTCCCCTATGGTGATTATCAATAGGTCAAAGATACAATTTGAAAGCAAATCACAACTGATAAAATGTGATCTTCAAAAGCCATACGGGTGATTATCAATAGGTCAAAGATACAATTTGAAAGCAAATCACAACCGACTTGTTCAACTTCGCCCCAATACCAAGGGTGATTATCAATAGGTCAAAGATACAATTTGAAAGCAAATCACAACAAGCAAAGCAGTGCAGTAAATCCGTGCTGAGGTGATTATCAATAGGTCAAAGATACAATTTGAAAGCAAATCACAACTTTAAACGGGCAATTCTATTATATCGGATCGGTGATTATCAATAGGTCAAAGATACAATTTGAAAGCAAATCACAACAAGTGTTGTTTCCGGATTTGAATTTCCGGAGGTGATTATCAATAGGTCAAAGATACAATTTGAAAGCAAATCACAACCAGGGCAAACAACTTACTACATTGATATATGGTGATTATCAATAGGTCAAAGATACAATTTGAAAGCAAATCACAACCTGTAATGCTATCATAAGCAGTGACGCTCTGGTGATTATCAATAGGTCAAAGATACAATTTGAAAGCAAATCACAACATCACTCAGTTTCGGAGTTGCTAAACGAAAGGTGATTATCAATAGGTCAAAGATACAATTTGAAAGCAAATCACAACTGACCGTCTGATATCCATTTTAGCAGTTATGGTGATTATCAATAGGTCAAAGATACAATTTGAAAGCAAATCACAACAGGGAGTACTGATAGACACTAAGACCGGCGGGTGATTATCAATAGGTCAAAGATACAATTTGAAAGCAAATCACAACCAGCTAAGCGAATGGTCATGACTACGAATTGGTGATTATCAATAGGTCAAAGATACAATTTGAAAGCAAATCACAACAGGAAAATCGCCGTGAATTTTTTTATTGGGATGATTTTCTCCAGCCCGGAGGTACCATTTGCATGTTGAAGTAATATTCCCTATATTTAATTTTCATCTTCTAAAATCTTCAGAAATATGAAAACACCATCCACTATTCTATTTCTTGCCTTGTTTTTTCTAACCCCCACCCTTTCAAACGGACAGTTTGGAAATTTGATCCGGAACAAAACATCAAAAGCGCTTAATTCGCTGAACCGGGAGGCGACAAAAGAGGCGGTTGACTCTGCCGCACTGAAAAATGGGGCGGCCAATCCAAATGACTCCACCGCGAAACTCAATCAGGGCGGTAATGGGCAAAATCAGCCGGGACAAATGCCTGCCGGGATGAACTTCGCCAATTTATTCGGGGGTAAAGTTGATCTGAAACATAAGGATGAATATCGCTTTACCTCGCGGCTTTACATGGTTATGGAGGGCTACAATAAAGAGGAGACCTCAAAGGCAGAGCTTTATATATATTTCAGCTCCAACTCGCCGGATGTGGGGATTGAGACGAAATCAATCACCAATGAGCAGGGAAAAACGGTTCCGATGACCTCCTCAACAGTGATGGACGGGGAAAACAAATGTTTTATAATCCTTGTCGAAAACAACGGGAATAAGATGGGGATGATTTCGGCCATACCCGATGAACATGCACCCTCCACACCTCCGGAAGATAAACAGGCGCCCCAAAATGCTCACGGCAATTTCACAAAGACCGGAAATACCCGGGTAATCGCGGGTTATCGATGTGATGAGTACACCTATGCTGATCCTGAGAAAAAGACAAACGCCAGGCTTTGGTTTACAAAAGAGGCAAATCTGAACATCGACAAGCGAGGCTGGCAGAAAACGGGAATGGGCGCTTACTACGGTTACGAAGGTTTCGAAGGGGGGATTGTCCTGGCCATGGAGGCTTATGATGAAAACGGTAAACTGACCATGAAATCTGAAACCAGGGAAATCAGCCCAAATTTTAACCATTTGATTTCATTGAAAGGGATCACACTTACCCAAATGAACCTAAACCAGAGACAACGTTAGACCTGGCTGGAACGACGCATCAGCCCTGACAGTACAATGGCTGATCGACTGGTATTCGCCGCAAGCCTACGTTTGTTTTTTTCAATAAATGCAGATTAAATGACCGTTATGCGTGAATTCCCGACCCCGAAAGGCCGGATTGCAAAAGAACTCAACAAATAATTATAATTTTGACCTATTAACCTATAATATTGAAGAAGATGCCAAATAAACAATTATTGCTGTTGATCTGTCTGGTCTTTCTCTTACCCTCTCTCTCAAGGGCGCAACCTGGAAAAGACAACAATACGAATATTGATACCACCGCAATCGGAAATAGGAATGAACCGACGGGACTGCCCGGAGATAATCTCAATTTGTTTGCTGTAATGAAGATTTTTCGGGAATCCGAAACCCTGGAGCTTTTTGAGAAGAAGTTGAATGACGAAAATGCAGATTTTAACAATCTTGATTTGAATGGCGATGGTCAGCCGGATTATATCAAAGTGATCTATAATTCGGATGGAAACCTACATACGATTGTCCTTCAGGTTGCACTTAATGAAAGTGAAAATCAGGATGTTGCCACCATTTATGTAGATAAGGATGCAAATAACCAGGTCCGGATTCAATTGATTGGCGATGAGACTTTGTACGGTAAAGACTATATTGTTGAGCCGGATTACCAGGATAACGGACAGCCTCAGCAATAAATTGCTGCTGATTCCAAAGTAAAACCCCGAAGGTTTTGAAAACCTTCGGGGTTTTAGAGGTAAAAGAAATTACTTAGAGTTTCAGTGGAAGTCCACGGTAGAAATCAAGGATCTTTGTCCGAAAGATAAATTCATATTTCGCCTGCAACAGGTCAGATTCCGATTTGGCCAACTTAGTTTTTGCCGTATTGTATTCGACGGCATTCACCAATCCGACACTAAATTTTTCTTCTGAATAACGAAATGCTTCCCGGATTGAGGAGACCGCCTTTTTATTCGAGATGAACCTGTTCAAGGCGGCAATGGCACTGGTTTGGGCAGTTTCGATATCGGAGCGGAGCAATTTTTTGGCACTTTCAAGATCGAGTCCGGTATTTAAAACCTGAAGCCGGGCATTATCGATCTGTATCTTGCTTTGAAAGCGGTTGAATATCGGGATATTCATCTGAAACCCAAAACCTTTCCGCTGATTATTGCTTAACTGGGTGCCGAAGGGTATCTTTTCCTTCTTAAGATCGGTATACATATTATTGTAATTATCGTATAGATTGGCGTACAAACTAATGTTCGGATAAAGTGCGCTTTGTGCCATTTTCAACTGGTATGCGGAGCTCTGATGCCGAAAGTCGGCCGCTCTGATTTCAGGCCGGTTCTGCAAAGAAGCGGTGTAAACCTCGTTTGAAGTAGCAATGGATGCCTGTGCTGAAATTTCAGGAAGTTCGGGAACTTCCACATCAAAGGTGTCCTTTACCGGCAATTCGAGCAACTGGGTGAGAGCGAGCTTGGCGATCTGTAGCTGATTTTTGGCATTCACCAGATCAAGCTCCTCACCTGCGGCCTGTGCTTCAATATCGAGCAGGCTTCCCCTGGCAAGACTTCCTGCCTCCACCTTTTCATTGATTTGAGCAATCTGAAGATGGGTTACCTTGAGTTGATTTTCAGAAACTTTTACCAGATCTTTGGCAAATAGAATGGAAAGATACGTAGAGGCAATATTGACCGAAATATCACTTTTCGCTTTGGCAAGATCTTCAACGCTCGCCTGAAGATCGAGCTTCAGCTTGGATATGCTGTTTGTGATCTGAAACCCCTGGAAGACCGGAAGAGAAGTCCCCAGTCCTGCGTCAGTTTCTGAGGAGTTGATATTTTCATACGTATTCAGATAGGTGAGTGACCGTCCGTAATTCTCATTCTGGGATAGCTGTCCATTGAGGTTGGGTAGCCGCGATAGTTTGGATTGTTTCAGTTGATTTTGCTGATATTGTGTGGAGATGACCCCCTGTTTTATTTTAATATTGTTGTCCAGCGCATAGTTGATGCACTTCTCGAGGCTCCACACATCCTGCGCCTGAAGAGAGGTAAGACCCACCCCGAAGAGCAAAAAGGCGATCGTAAATATACTTCGTATCATAGATGAAATTTTTAAAGGTCAGCGGATTCGCTAAATTATTAAATGTTTGAGTGTTGTTTCAGAATTTTACGATTTTTTATCCGCCACTTTTTTCTTCGGATCTACCAGTAACCCTTTTAGCCGGTCTGCCTTGTTAATTCCGGAGAGTATTTCAATATTGATTCCGTCGGAGATACCTGTTTTAACGAACCTTCTGGCAAATTTTTGAGGCAGCGATTCCACTTCGACAAAGGCCGAATCCTTTTCAAACTTAAGTAAACCTTCGGGAATAGCGAGCACGCTGTCGCGTTTTTCAAGGACAATATTGGCATTTGCGCTGTATCCGGAGCGGATAAACTGATTCTCTTTCAGCTTCACATCGGCTTTAATATCAAACTGGATAGCTCCGTTATCCACAGCCCCTTTGGGTGCAATATATTTTAGTTCGGCATTGAATTTTTCAGATTCAATGGCTCCGATGGTCAGTTCGATATTCATCCCCTCCCTGATTTTTCCTACCTCTGTTTCGTCCACCTTGCCCTGGAAAATCATGTCGTTCATATCGGCAATGATTGCAATGGTGGTTCCTGCATTAAATGTATTTGCCTGGATGACCGAGAACCCCTCTTTGACCGGTACGTCAAGGACCATTCCCTTGATGGTGGACCGGATCAGGGTATTTGTGGTGGTTGCAGAGCTTTTGGTGACCCCCTTGCGGATCAGCTCCAGGTTGTTATCGGCAGCTTCGAGCTCCTCCTTGGCTGAATTAAAAGCGAGCTTTGCTTTCTGAAACTCCTCTTTCGAGGTCACCTGTTTTCCAAACAGTACCGATTGCCGGTCGAAATCGATGCGTGCATCTTCCATATTCAGTTTTGCCCGGTTAACCCGTGATTCGGCGGCGTTGAGGTTGACCATATCGGGGATGATCTTTACGCGGGCAATGACATCACCCTCTTTAATCTTTTGTCCGGCAAGGATAAATATCTCCTCAACGATACCGGAGACCTGAGGTTTAATTTCGATCTCCTTGCGGGGGATAACCGAACCAGTTGCCACGGTTTTTTTGACAATATTGGTAATCTTTGGGTTCTGGATCTCGTAAACGTCCGGTTTTGCCTGTGATTTTTGGTACAGGAAAACCAGTGTTCCGATAAACACTGCGGCCAGCAGGGTTAGTCCGAAAATCTTAAAAATCTTTCTGAGGATACTTCCGCTATTCTTTTTCATGATACTCCAAGTTATTCTGTTATTTATACTAAAGTTTATTTTTTATTCTTCCCGTAAGGCATCGATTGGTTTGATCTGGATTGCCCGCGAAGCAGGAATCAATCCGGCAAAAAGTCCTGCGACAATTAAAACGCAGAGCGCTGAAACGGCAACGGTGAGGCTCACTTCGGGATGTGCGAAAAATGTGCGGTCCCCGCTTTTGGTTGCCTGGCTCTCGATAATCCGGTTGACCAGTTCGAGCAGCCCCACCCCCATGGATAGTCCGATGTATCCGGCCATGGTTGTCAGCACAACACTCTCCAGCATGATCTGACCAATGATTGTGCGCGGAGTTGCCCCGATGGCACGCTGCACCCCGATCTCTTTGGTCCGTTCCTTGATGATTACCAGCATGATATTGCTTACCCCGATTACTCCGGCAAGCAGGGTGCCAATTCCAACAATCCAGGTAAGGATCTGTATTCCCAGGAAAAGGCCGCTCATCTGCTTAAACTGCTGTTCGATATTCACGCTGTTCAAGGCCTGGACGTCAGCCGGGGCGATGGAGTGTCTCTTTTTGATGAATTCCTTTACCTTATCCTCAACAACGCTGACCGGAACACCTTTTTTGGCCGTGATGGCCAGGAAGTGGACTTCATTTCCCATATTATAGGTCTGCAGCATGGTTGTAAACGGAATGGATACCGATTCCTCGGTCCTTCCATTGATATTAATGCGGGTTTCTGCCCTGATTAATCCCACCACCTGGTAATAGACTCCTGAAATCTTGAGGTATTTTCCGAGCGGATCTTCCTTTGGATCGAACAACGATTCAAAGACCTTCTCTCCGATTACACAAACCTTCCGTTTGTCGCGGATATCCATCTCATTGATCCATCTCCCCTTCAGAACGGTAACCGGGTCTATTTTTACATAATCGGGGTAATCACCCTTGACATTGAACGATCCATTCTTCTTGTCCCGAATTACATTTGATCCGTTTCCGAAACGGCCGGTGAAATTTTTGGGAGTGATGTATTCTATTTCAGGTATATTATCTTTGAGATACTGAAGGTCTTCGGAATCCATGTGCCAGTATCTTCCCCGTTTAAACCCCTTGTAGGGTTCGCTGGTCTGTTCGCTCCAGAAAAAGGCGGAATTTGCAGCAAACTTTGCGATCCCTTCGGTTATCCCGTTTTGAAGCCCTTTACCTGCACCGGCCATCACAATAAGCATGAAGATTCCCCAAAATACCCCAAACGCGGTGAGCAGGCTCCGGACCTTATTCTTGGCCAAAGCATTCCAAATTTCATTCCACCTGTCGATATCAAACATGACTTATAATTTTAATGCCTTAATTCTTTCATTATCAATTCTCGTCTCTCAACGCTTCAATGGGTTTGACATTTGCAGCCTTTCGGGCGGGCAGGTAGCCGGCCAATGCCCCGGAAACAACCAGTATCACCATTGAAGTAATTGCTGTGGTGAAATCTACAGTCGGGTTACGGAAAAATATCCCGTCCCCCGCCCCGGACGATAGGGCTTGCTCGAGTCCGTAATTGATCCCCTCCATGATGCCAACGCCAACCAATAACCCAAGATAACCTGCAACCGTAGTGATCAGGACAGATTCGAGTAAAACCAGGCCGATTACGGATGCAGGTGATGCCCCCAAAGCTTTGCGGATTCCGATTTCGCGGGTACGCTCCTTAACCAGGATCAACATGATATTGCTTACCCCTACGATTCCGGCAATCAGTGTTCCGATACCAATAATCCAGACAAAAATTTTGATTGCCTGAAATATTTTCATGGTTCGGATATATTCAGTGAGCATATTGAAAGAACCCATGGCCTTCTTGTCATTTGGATCAAATTTATGCCGCATTGCCAAACCATGTCTGACTTTGGCTGTGATCGAATCGGCCTCTTCAACGGTTTTTACCATTTTGGTGGTGATGGCAAAGGTGTGGACCCTGTCGGCTCCATTGAAAATCCGCTGCGCTGTAGTGACCGGAATATAATTGGTCCTTTCGTCATTTCGGGCTTTGTCATGGGTCACTCCAATGACTTTAAACGGAACATTATTTAGCTTTACATACTTACCTATCGGATCTTCTTCCTTGAACAACGCCTTTCGCACATTATCCCCGATCACAATTACCTTCCGGGAATCATTCATATCCATATCATTAATGAATCTTCCTGAGGTAATAATCACTTTTTCCATCTCTTTTAAGGCGGGATGGCAGGAAGAGGTTTCGAAGGAGCCATACTCGTTTTTATAGGTGTAAACGATGGTTCCGGGGAGATAAAATCTGGAGGATACCTGTTCCAGATCCTCCCCTTTTTCCTTGAGGAAGGCATAATCGGCGTTGTTGAATTTGATGGTTCTCCCCTCTTTCATCCCCTGGTAAGGGATGGAGGTATCACCGGTCCAAAGCCACATAATATTGACTGAATTGCTCGCAAACTGCTCTTTTACCCCATTTTGGAGGCCGTTGCCAGATCCAAGCAGGACCATGAGCATGAATATGCCCCAGGCTACCGAGAAACCGGTGAGGAATGTCCGTAACTTATTTTTTTTAATGGTGGAGAAGATCTCCTGCCAAACATCAACATCAAACATATCGTCTGTTTTTATTCGGTACGTACGCGGTCTTTAAATAACTGGAGATCTCCGTTTTTAATCACCTCTTCAATCACGCCGTCTTTGAGCCGGATGATTTTTTTGGTCATTGCGGCGATATCGTGCTCATGAGTGACAATGATGACCGTTTTTCCCTGGTCATTGATCTCCTTCAGAATATCCATAACCTCAAAAGAGGTGGTAGAATCGAGGGCTCCGGTAGGTTCGTCGGCCAGGATAATGCGGGGTTGTGAGATTAAGGCGCGGGCTATGGCTACACGCTGTTTCTGCCCGCCCGACAATTCACTTGGCAAATGGTGGGCCCACTCTTTGAGCCCAAGCCGGTCGAGGTATTCAAGGGCAATAAGATTTCGCTTCTTTCGGCTCACTTTCTGATAATAAAGGGGCAATGCCACATTTTCGGCAGCATTCTTGAACGAAATCAGGTTAAAGGACTGGAAAATAAACCCGATCATTTCATTGCGGGTCATCGCTGCCTTGGTTTCATTCAATCCCTGAATCAGTTTGCCGCCCAGGTGGTAGGTTCCCTGATCGTAGTCATCCAGGATCCCGAGGATATTTAAAAGTGTGGACTTCCCCGAACCGGAAGAACCCATGATTGAAACAAATTCCCCTTCCTGGATATCCAGGTCCAACCCTTTTAAAACATGAAGACTGTTACTGCCCATCACGTATGACTTATGCAGATTACTAATCTGTATCATTTTACTTAATTTTTAGCTATTATTCTCCGATCACAAACACCTAAACTTATTAGACGTGAAGTTCCTCAAATTGTTACAATAAACCGTCGATTTTTCTAAAGATTTAACTACCTATAATTTAAATTGGGACAAGAGTCGTGCCAGTGATAATAATTAGCTGAAATGCAAAGATATACATTTTTAACACCTTAAACTGGATGTCCAGAAGTGTACAATATTGAACCAATTGGTGTACATTTCCGGACAGTGCCTGTCTGAAAAACCGGATGGCACCCCGCCCTACTCATTGATTAAAAGTTTGCAGGGTAACTATTTCAATCTTTTCATGTTCAGGATGGAAAAATTCACAGGTAAATATCACGTATTGACTTAGACAAATGTCCAATACCCTGATCTTTTTTGCACCAAATTTTATGGCAAGATAACTTCGCTTAAATTATTATCCGATTTAAATTCAATGATGATGCAAAAATTCGGGAAACAACTAAGGCAAATTACAATTCTCTTACTCCCTGTTATGGCCATTTCCTGCACATTTTCGGCCTGCGGCAGGGATTATGAAAGCAAAACAGAGAGCGTAAACTTTGTCCTAACAAGCCCGGATATTATGCAGGACAGCATATTGCCTGCGGAATACACCTGTGACGGGGCAAGCGCCACCTTACCCCTGGCATGGAGCGGCTTTCCAAATGACACAAAATGTTTTGCCCTGATTATGTACACAGTCGCTTCACCGTCAGATATTCACTGGTATTGGATAATGTACAATATTCCGGTTTCGGTTCAAAGTCTGGTGAAAAATGTTTCAGGGGTCGGCACACTGGGCAATAACAGCTTAAACGGCAAAACAGGATATTCGCCACCATGCTCGCAAGGGCCGGGATACAAATATTACGTTTATACCCTTTATGCCCTTTCAGACATGGTCTCTTTTAGTGTTCCTTCTTCAGCGGTGAGCATGAAAGTTTTGCAGGATGCGGTAAAAAATTTCACCCTCTCAACTGCCAACCTTACGGTTAAATATTCGAGAACTATTCCCTGATAACTACTAAGTAAACAACTCTTTTGTTCACATTACTCATTACTTAAAACTTAACATCATGAAAACTAAAGAATTGATCTTTCAAAACGGACTGCCCCAGGATGGAGGCACTACTAATGGTGGCACAAGGTTCATCTCTGCCCGGAAATTATCTTCACAGGTCGTTATCCTGATCATCTCATTCCTTATTTCTTCCCTGTTCGCACAGTGCAAAAGGGATATGCTAAGCACAATTATCGCTACACCGGACACCAATGCTCAGTACACGATTACCCAGGCAATTTCGGATGAAGCCCAAAGAAATACGATATCCTTCGATGGATTGGCCTTTCTGACCGGATGTGTGGGTGCGCAATCGTTTATTCCCCCGGGTAAAGTTGCCGACTATAGCGGGTTCCAATACCTGAGGGATAATGATCCGACCAATATGGGGCATAATACCAGCTTTGTAACGATTATTTCGAACAATATCCTGAGTATCCTCACCCCCACCCAAATCAATCTATTTGTTCAGCGGGCACAAAGCCAGATCGATTCCATCAATGCCTTTGCCTATAAAAGATACCCATTGCTTCAAGCTTTCAGGCGAATGCAGCAGGGCGTTATTCCTTCGGGGACAACCCAACTCAGCGAGGCGGAAGTAAAGGCATTTGCAGGTTCATTATACCGAACTGACGGCCAGATCAGCTATAGTAGATACCAACTTTTTGGACAAGTCATTAATTCGTTATCTGCTGCCCAGAAAACAAAATTAGCTGCATTAAAGGCGCTAAACGGTATCGGTCACTGGGACAGTACGCTGGTAAACCCGTTGCAGGCACTTAATCTGAATTTGTCACAGGACATGGGTGTAGCCGTGATGACCTATGCCAGTGAGATGTATGCCTGGTATGTCGGCTCTGTCTCCTCAGACACCTATTTCTGCCCTGAAAGACATGGAACCTACTTTGGTTCTTTTTACCTCAAAGACTGGCCTGCCATGGGGAACCCAAATTATACCATAGATGAGACGTTGACGGCCAATGCCGGTCAGAATTTTCTTGCCGTTCTTACTACGGCCCAGGCAGCCCAGATTAGTGGAATTGTTGACCTCCAGCGAAGTGTACTTAACAATATTGTGGAAAAAAGAGCGGCGATTTCGACTGAGCTTCGAAAATTCTTCTCCGGAAAAACCGCTGATTTATCCACTGTTTTATCCCTTTCAGAAAATTACGGCGAGTTGGACGGCGAGCTCAGCTATTATTATGCGTCAACCTTTTCAAAGGTCTGGAACCTCCTTTCTACAGAGCAAAATGCGAAATTGCTATCCCTGGTAAATCAGTTAGGGTATGTTGCCCCGGGCGGTGGGTTCCTGTACTCTCAGCCAATCGCAATGCCTGTTATACCGAATACCGATTTTATGTTCAAATAGATTCCGAAAACCATTGCATGACAGGCTTTAAAACCATTCTTCAGTGATTTTCCCTGATCCAAAAAATATATTCTTTGAATTTTCTTAAATTTAACCTGTAAAATAATTATCATGAAAATCAATCATCGCTTTAAAATCCTGACGGCATCCCTTTTCGCAACTTTTATCCTGGTCGGATTTACCCTTGTTTTTTGTCAGGAAAACCAAAATCTCAATAAGAATGCCCAGGAAAAAGGGCTTGCCTTAACAGCAGGGCAAACGCTTAAGATCAAAAAAATCTTATCGGGTTATCATGCCTCAGAATTGACAGCAGCCGATGCCAAGTCAATTCAGGACCAGTTTAGGGAAGCAGGGATTCATTCGGGCCCGGAGAATAACAGCGCGATCAAGGCTGCAGGATTTGACCCCGAAAAACTCAGACAGTTTGCCCCACCGCCAAATGCAGATAAAATGGACAAAAATGGCCCAAGGGGAGTTGATCAAAGGATGCAAGTGGTTGTCGAAAAAATCTGCAAACCATTGGCCTTATCAGTAGAACAGCAGCAAGTGGTAGCTAAGGCTTTCAGTGATTTTTATGTGGAAATGGATAAATTGAGGCAAACAGAACCCGACCGCCAAGCGCCCCTGGATAAATCGAAAGTTGATCCGCTGGAAAAGACAAGGGATTTGCAAATAAAAAAGGTGATCACTAACGCGCAATTCACGAAATACCTCGAACTGGAAAAGGCTGCACGACCGGTACGACCCAACGGCAACCGGCCAAAACCAAATTAGGCAGAGAATTATTTCCAGCAAATTTCAGTCAGTTATAAATACTAATCCCTGTCTCCGATTCGTTTCTTTTAATTGCTTCTTGTTAGATTTAAAAGCACGTTTCGTGTTTCAGTTGAAGTTTAAATTATGAATATTTTAAAACAATATCGTTTTATTTTCATTGTACTGATCCTCCTTTTGTCATTCTGCAAAAAGAGTGAAACCGTAATAAAATCAAATAATCAGGAGATTAGTGTTTCTGAGGTTCAATTACCCGGTGGGGGTTATGAAATGGGGGATCATTTTGGGTTTGTAGACCCCAGTCATCCCAGCGATGAATTGCCGGTCCATTCAGTTAACGTCAGCTCTTATTACATGGCCATTGACCTGACAACAAATAAGCAATTCCTCGATTTTTTGAACAGTTCTCTTTCCAGCAGACAAATTGAGGTTCGCGGTAATATTGTTTATGCTGTTGGCGGTAATGATATTTACTACTATACCTTCCAAAATGCCTCTTATTACAGTATTGGCTACGACGGAACAACTTTTTCAATTGCAGACTTCAGGGCAAATCATCCGGTGGTGGGCGTAATGTGGTTTGGAGCTGCTGCATATTGTAACTGGCTCAGCGGAGAGAAAGGGTTACAGCAGTGCTATAACCTCAGTAACTGGAGTTGTGATTTTACAAAAAACGGTTATCGCCTGCCCACTGAAGCAGAATGGGAATATGCCGCAAGGGGTGGACATACCAATCCCTATTTTAATTATCCGAATGGAAATACGATAGAGATCACCGCTGTAAATCTGCCTGGTTCTGGTGATCCTTATGAAACAGGTCCTTATCCCAATACAACGCCTGCTGGATTCTACGATGGAAAGCTCAAGCTTAAATCAGAATATAACTGGCCCGGGAGTGCAGCAAGTTACCAAACCAGCAATGGGGTCAACGGATTCGGGCTTTACGATATGGAAGGGAATGTTTGGGAGTTTGTCAATGACTGGTACGGTCAGGACTACTACAGTGTGAGTCCGTCTGATAATCCGACGGGTCCCGCTTCAGGATTTATCATGCCAGACGGTAAACCATACAGAGGTATGCGGGGGGGAAACTGGTACAACGGACTTGTCACCAATGGTATAAATGATGGCCATTCAAGGGTCTCAAACCGTAATCCATCCTATTACCGCGGGCCCCTGGATCCGAATCAGCCATGGTATCATGTCGGGTTTCGCATTGCAAGAAATTAAGAAAAATTTGAAAACCTTAGAATCATGAAATCTAAAAAAATATATTATTCGCTCTTGATGCTCCTTCTTATGGTTACCCTATCCTGTAAAAAGCAGGAGAATAAGACAACCACAAATGGGGTCACCAAAACAGTCGGGTTGATGCTTAACAACAGTTCCAAAGTTTTTGAAGGATACACCCTATTTGCCCCCAAACAGTATACGGCAAGTTACTTAATTAATAATGACGGTCGTATTGTGCATAAATGGACTGCCAGCCAGTATCCTCCGGGGCAATCGGTCTATTTGCTGGAGAATGGAGATTTGCTTCGTGCCTGTATGACCAAAGGGAGCCTTAGCACAGGAGGAGGCGAGGGAGGGAGAATTGAAGAGTATGACTGGAATGACAATCTCATCTGGCAACTGGATTATTCCACAGCTACTTATATGCAGCACCATGACATACGCCGGCTTCCAAACGGAAATATTTTAATGCTGGTTATTGAGAAAAAAACATATGCCCAATGCATTGATGCAGGATTTAACCCATCGAATTTTCAGCCTGATATTGTGCAGAAAGGGATGATGCTTCCTGATTGTGTGGTGGAGATAAAACCGACAAAACCTATTGGAGGAACCGTTGTTTGGGAATGGCATGTTTGGGATCACCTGATCCAGAACCATGATGCAGCCAAGGCCAATTATGGGACAGTAAACACACATCCGGAATTAATTGATGCCGCAGGTGATCATAAAGCACTCCCGGAATTCTGGAACCACATGAACTCTGTGGACTATAACCCAGACCTTGATCAGATTGCACTAAGTGTCAGAGGAAACAGCGAGATCTGGATAATAGACCATAGTACCACTACAGCAGAAGCTAGCGGACACTCGGGGGGGAAAAGGGGAAAAGGGGGAGACCTTCTTTATCGCTGGGGAAATCCGTTAACTTATGGTGCCGGAACAATAAGCAATCAAAAATTATTTCAGCAACATGACGCCGAATGGATCCTCTCAGGCCGCCCGGGAGCAGGAGATCTGACCTGCTTTAACAATGGGATTGGACGTGATTATTCTACTGTAGACGAAATTGCTACTCCCGTTGATGCAAATGGCAATTATCCGTTAAATGCAGGTTCTTCCTTCGCCCCTTCAAGCCTTGCATGGACCTATGAGGCTAATCCTCCCGATTCCCTGTATGCAGAGGATATTTCCAGCGGGTACCGGTTACCAAACGGAAATACATTAATTAATAACGGACCTATCGGGACATTCATCGAAGTTACCTCCGGCGGAGAAACGGTCTGGAAATACATTTGTCCGGTCGATTTAACCGGTCCGATAACCCAAGGGAGTACGATTCCCGATGACTCAAGCCATCCGGGTGAAAAAATGAATTCGGTATTCAGAGTTTATAAATATCCTGTCGATTACGCCGCATTTACCGGAAAAGTTCTGACGCCAGGAGACTATGTGGAGATATCCCTCTAAATGAGCATAACAATCATACTTTATCCTTCTATATTGTCTGAATTCATAAAATGGTCTGAATGCGCAACAGAAAAATAAAATATGCAGAGATCACCTTAATCTCCTTAGTCTGGATCGTACTTCTGGTCACCCCGGTCCTTTTCAGGGAAGATAATATGAATCCGATTTGGAACAGCATCAACAATCAGCTGGAAATTCTGATCCCCATTTCCATATTGTTTCTTTTAAACCGATTTGTATTAGTTCCCTATTTTCTGTTCAGGGGAAAACTGATTATCTATTTTGTTTCAATATTCAGTTTAATCGTACTATTCTCTTTCGGCATGAATTATTATGATACCAGGACGGTTCAGCCGCCTCCACGGAATGAGCAGGTTGACCAGTCCGGGAATCCCCAATCTCAGCCGCCGCCCGATCAGGAAGGCCAGCGGGAAGATCCCCCTTTGCAAAGGCAACGTCAGCCGAGGCCCGTTCCACCATTTGCAAACTTCATCGTACTTTCAGTTTTTATGTTGGGCTTCGATAACGGCTTGCGGCTGGGTCTTCGCTGGATAATTTCCGAAAATGAGAAGGCACACCTTGAAAAAGAGAATGTAGCAACCCAACTTGTCCTGCTCAAAAACCAGATTAGTCCCCACTTTTTCATGAATACCTTAAACAATATTCATGCGCTGGTCGATAAGAATTCGGCAGAAGCAAAAGAGGCAATCATTAAATTGTCAAAAATGATGCGTTATCTCCTCTATGAAACAGATACCGATAAAACAACTTTGAAGAGCGAGGTTGAATTCATAGAAAGTTATATTAACCTGATGAAACTGAGATATAACTCAAAAGTCCGCATCAATTTCAAACCACCCCTGGTTGTTCCTGAAAAGACAATTCCACCGTTTTTATTTATCTCACTGATAGAAAACGCTTTCAAGCATGGCATCAGTTACCGTGAAGAATCGTTTATCGATATCGATCTTATGATAGGTAAAGACAGGCTTCTTCTGATTGTTAAAAACAGTAAAAACAATAAAGACCAGCTAAATACCTATTCGGGGATTGGCCTTGAAAATACAAGAAAACGACTATCTTTACTCTATGGTAAGGATTACCACCTGGATATTATCGACACTGAAGAACTGTTTACTGTGAACTTATCAATTCCATTATGATCAGTTGTATAGCTATAGATGACGAGCCATTGGCTTTGGGTCAAATTGCAGAGTATATCCAAAAAACGCCATTCCTGAAACTGGAAGGACTGTTTGACAGTGCTTTGCAGGCCTATGAGGCATTGGCTGCGACATCGGTGGATGTCATGTTTGTTGATATCAATATGCCGGACCTGAACGGAATGGATTTCGTGAAGACCCTCGAAAATCCGCCGCGGATCGTTTTTGTCACTGCCTACAGCCAATATGCTGTGGAGGGTTTCAGGATTGACGCCCTCGATTACCTGTTGAAACCGGTCAGCTACACCGATTTTCTGAAATCAGCCAACAAAGTGATGAACTGGTTTAATACGCATCATCAAAATACCTCCCAAACCAGCAGCAATAAAGATTTTCTGTTCATCAAGTCCGAATATAAGTTGATACGGATTAACTTTAATGAAATCAAGTATTTAGAAGGAATGAATGAATATATCAGGATTCATCTCACCAACTCCAAACCCGTGATGACCCTTTTAAGCATGAAAGTGATCGAAAGTCTGTTGCCTTCCGACCGTTTCATGCGGGTGCACCGTTCGTATATCGTTAACCTGTCTAAGATTACCACAATCGACAGGAAGCGTATTGTGTTCGACGGGAAAGTGTATATTCCCGTTAGCGAACAATATGATAAAAAATTTCAGGGGTATATTAGTGAAAATTTTTGACTGGAATGGTAGAAACTTTTCAGGGACCATGGTATTATTCAGCACCGAAAGATTCGTCCGGCGCAGGTACGCAAATCGATTTATTGATTGACCGGAAAGATTTAACCATCAACCTCAGCGAAATGAAATTCCCGGAAGCCGAATTTGCAATTGATGCCGATTATGCAAAGAAACTCAGGCAAAAAGCGATGTTTTTAAATCCGTATCCAAAACAAAGAAGAACATTCTTACTACTATGGTCACTACCTTTGGAATTACGGGCAACTCCTATGCTAATGACATAGTATCCAATTCATTAACAATGGACTGTTTTTTTGAGACCTTAGGTCAATCCTTCAGCGGATTCCACCCCTGTGCCTGCAATGGGATTGCCTGCCCCATCCCGGCTGTAATCAGGTTTACCCCTTCACTTTTGTCGGTGATATATCCAATCACCGAGATATCGGGGTGATTGCGTATCTTGTCATTATCGGCCACCGGAAGGGTAAAAAGCAGCTCATAGTCTTCACCCCCGTTTAAAGCGGCCACCAGCGGATTGATATTGAGCTCTGCGGCCATTTTTTTGGTTTGATTATCGTACAGCAGCCGGTCTTCATAAAGGCGGCACCCCACTTCACTCTGGTTGCACAGGTGAAGGATTTCGGATGAGAGTCCGTCCGAAATATCAATCATCGACGTGGGCTTGATCCCCAATTCTTTAAACAATAACGGGATATCTTTCCGGGCTTCGGGCTTAAGCTGCCGTTCAAGAATATAATCATAACCATTAAACTGGGGAACCATCTTAGGATTTACCTTGAACACCTCATTTTCGCGTTCGAGCAACTGCAACCCCATGTAGGCGCCGCCAAGATCACCGGTAACACATAATAAATCGGTGGCTTTAGCTCCATTCCGATAGACCAGGTCCTCCTCTTCGGCCTCACCGATTGCGGTTACTGATATCAGCAGTCCTGTAAGTGAGGAGGTGGTATCACCGCCAATCAGATCGATGCCATAACGTTCGCAGGCAAGGTATATTCCCGAATAGAGCTCTTCGATCGCCTCAACCGACATCTTGGAGGAAACGGCTATGGAGACGGTAATTTGTCTTGGGGTGGCATTCATTGCATAAACATCGCTCAGGTTGACCGTTACCGCCTTATACCCGAGATGACGCAAAGGAACATACATGAGGTTAAAATGGACCCCCTCAGTCAGAAGATCGGTCGTGACAACAATTTTTTTATTCTTGAAATCGAGCACCGCGCAGTCATCGCCAACTCCTTTCAGGGTACTATCGTTTTTCAATACGATATTTTCGGTCAGCCGACGGATTAAACCAAACTCACCAAGCTCGGAAAGCTCTGTTTTACTGTGCGATGCGTTTGCCATACAAGATTGTCTTTTATTTAGAATTTTGGAACCTCAAAAGTAATGTTCATTTTGTATCTTTGCAATTTAAAACCAGTCTATTTAAGCAGGCAGTAGGAATTTATGCTGCTTGTTTGTTACTGGTGTATAAATTGAACTTAGCAATTATCATGGAAGACCAAAATAAATTAATTCATGAGGTCACCCAACGCGATTATAGATTTGGCTTTGTATCTGAAATAGAAACAGATACAATTGTCAAGGGATTAAATGAAGAGGTAATCCGGATTATCTCTGCCAAAAAGGATGAGCCTGAGTTTATGCTCGAGTTCCGTCTCAAGGCTTACCGTCGCTGGCTGACCATGAAAATGCCCGAATGGGCTCAACTAAAGATTCCGGTAATCGATTATCAGGAAATTATATTTTATGCTGCTCCAACGCAGCAGGCTAAATATGAGAGTCTTAATGAAGTAGACCCCGAGTTGCTGCGAACGTTCGAGAAGCTGGGGATTCCGCTGGAAGAACAGAAGATGCTCTCGGGTGTTGCCGTTGATGCCGTGATCGACAGTGTTTCGGTAAAAACGACGTTTAAGGAGACCTTAGCTGAACGGGGCATTATCTTTTGCTCATTCAGTGAGGCAGTTAAGCACCATCCAGATCTGATTCAGAAATACCTGGGGATGGCCGTTCCCTACAACGACAACTACTTTGCCGCGCTTAATTCAGCGGTTTTCTCTGACGGATCGTTTGTCTACATTCCCAAGGGGACCCGTTGTCCGATGGAGTTATCCACCTATTTCCGGATCAATGCCCAAAATACCGGGCAGTTTGAGCGAACCTTGATTATTGCGGATGATGATAGTTATGTCTCTTATCTTGAGGGATGTACAGCTCCCATGCGGGATGAAAACCAGCTGCATGCCGCTGTGGTGGAGATCATTGCACTTGACCGCGCCGAAGTCAAATATTCCACAGTGCAGAACTGGTATCCCGGGGACAAGAATGGCAAGGGAGGAATCTTTAATTTTGTGACCAAACGGGGAATTTGCAAAGGAGTTTCCTCAAAAATACTGTGGAACCAGGTTGAAACAGGATCTGCAATTACCTGGAAATATCCCAGTTGTGTACTGATGGGCGATAATTCGGTGGCAGAATTCAACTCGGTAGCCCTGACCAATAATTATCAGCAGGCCGACACCGGAACCAAAATGATCCATATCGGGAAAAACACCAAGAGCAGTATCGTTTCGAAGGGAATTTCAGCCGGTCATAGCTCAAACTCCTACCGGGGTCTGGTGCGGGTCGCGCCAAAAGCGGAGAACGCCCGTAATTACTCGCAGTGCGATTCACTTCTGCTTGGCGATACCTGCGGGGCACACACCTTTCCGTATATCGAAGTGGGCAACAGCAGTTCAATAATCGAACATGAAGCAACGACTTCAAAAATCGGGGAAGACCAGATTTTTTACTGCAATCAGCGGGGAATTTCCACAGAGGATGCCATTGGCATGATTGTCAACGGATATGCGCGCGAAGTCATCAATAAACTTCCGATGGAGTTTGCCGTTGAAGCGCAAAAGCTGCTGCAGATCAGCCTCGAAGGAAGCGTTGGTTAGTGAGGGAGTGAAGAAAGAATAAATGATGAATAATGAATTACAATTATAGAAGATGCTCGTAATTAAAGATTTATATGCAAAAGTTGAGGGGAAGGATATCCTCAAAGGGATAAACCTTACAGTAAATGCCGGTGAGGTTCACGCAATTATGGGGCCCAATGGTTCCGGGAAAAGTACCCTGGCCAATGTTTTGGCCGGACACACCAATTTTGAAGTTACCCATGGAACGATTACGTTTAATGGTAAAAATATATTTGATATGTCTCCCGATGTGAGGGCGAAGGAGGGCTTGTTCCTCAGTTTTCAGTACCCTGTGGAAATACCGGGTGTGAGTATGGTCAATTTTCTGAAGACCGCCGTGAATGAACACCGCAAATACCGCAATGAAAAAGAGCTTTCAGCCGGCGATTTTCTCAAGCTGATGCGCGAGAAAAAAGCGATGGTACAGATTGACTCACAGCTTACAAACCGTTCTGTAAACGAGGGGTTTTCAGGCGGGGAAAAGAAGAAAAATGAGATCTTCCAGATGGCTATGCTCGAGCCAAAACTGGCCATACTCGATGAAACCGACAGCGGTCTCGACATTGATGCCCTCAGAATTGTATCTAACGGGGTGAATATGCTTAAGACTCCATTTAATGCAACGATTCTGGTCACTCACTATCAGCGTCTGCTCGACTATATCGTACCCGATTTTGTGCATGTTCTTTACGAAGGGCGCATCGTCAAATCGGCCGGAAAAGAGCTGGCCTTTGAGCTCGAAGAGAAGGGTTATGACTGGATCAAAAAAGAGCAGGGAGAATAACCATGACAGATGTATTGGAAAAAATAACAGCAGTCAAAAGGATCAGTGAAGTTTACAACGCTGATCGGACATTGATTGGAGAGGGGCTGCCTGAATGGGTGAACAGCACCCGTCAGCCTGCACTGGAGGCCTTTCAGCGGATGGGTATTCCGGGATTCAGAACCGAAAACTATAAATATACCGATCTCACGCGCCTCTTTGACAACGAAAATTTCAGGCGCTCATTCAAACCTGAAGATTTTGAAGTCAATCTGAACGAGGTCTTTAGCTGTGATGTTCCGGAGTTCGATACCCACCTGATCCTGGTGGTCAATGGCTGGTACGATGAAGCCGGTAACAGGAACACTGCATATCCTGACGGGGTTATCGTCAAAAGCCTCCGCCGGGCGATGATTGAAAATGGTGAACTGGTTGAGAAATATTACGGCACATTGGCCCGGTCTGGGGATGATCCGTTAACGGCCATGAACACCCTCTTTGCCCAGGATGGGGTATTTATTTATATTCCGGATAATACTCACATTGACAAGCCCTTGCAGTTGATCAATATACTGCGGAGCGAGGACGATCTTTATGTCACCCAACGTAACCTGGTTATTGCCGGAAAGAACAGCCAGGCAAAAATCATGTTCTGCGATCATACCCTGATGCCCCAGCAGTTTATCAACAATAACATCACTGAGTTTGAAATGGGTGAAGATGCCGTAATCGATATTTACAGCATTCAAAATCAGCACAACAAAACGGCAAGTCTTTCGGGGCTGTATATCCGGCAATCGCGTGGCTCACAACTGGTAACCAATGCAATAACACTGCATGGCGGAATTATCAGGAATAATCTCAAGGTCTTGCTGGACGGAGAACACGCTGCTGCCAAAATCTGTGGACTTGCCCTGTCGGATAAAAATCAGCACGTTGATAATTATACCAACATAGAACACATCAAGCCCAATTGTCAGAGTGATCAATTGTATAAGAATATTCTTGATGACAGCTCAACAGGTGGATTTACGGGGCGCATCCATGTCCTGCCTCATGCAGTGAAAACGGCCGCCTTCCAGCGAAACAACAATGTGTTACTGACCAATGCGGCCAGGATGAATACCAAACCGCAGTTAGTCATTGACAATGACGATGTAAAATGCTCTCATGGCGCCACCGTTGGCCGCATTAACGATGAAGCGCTTTTCTATCTTCAGGCCAGGGGGATCAATGAAAAGGAGGCGCGGCTTATGTTAATGTTTGCATTCGCCCATGAGGTGCTTGCCGAGATAAAAATAGAGAAACTGCTTGACGTTATCGATAAATTAGTCAATAAACGGTTAAGGGGTGAAGTCTCAAAATGCCATTCCTGCGCCATGGACTGCATTCGTTGAGAAGAGTGTCATATGATACAGGGTTCAAAACAGGCTAAAACAGATAACTGATTCCATTTTTATCATATACGTCTAATAATCAAAATATAATACATTTGCCAATTGGCAATTAAAATTGTCAGTTCAATTCATATGATTCCTGATCTGTCCAAAATACGTAACGATTTTCCAATCCTTGACCAAAAAGTCAATGGCCGGCCTCTGATATATCTCGATAATGCAGCGACCAGCCAGCGCCCGCAACAGGTGATTGACCGGGTGAACGAATTTTCACTTCAGATTAACGGCAATATCCACCGGGCGACTCACTTTATGGCGAATAAGACTACGTCAGCTTTCGAAGAGAGCCGGGAGTCGGTTCGCAGTTATTTGAATGCGACAGAAACGGCGGAGATCATTTTCACCCACGGAACGACTGAATCGATTAACCTGGTGGCCTTTTCGTTCGGAGAAGCATTTATTGGTGAAGGAGACGAAGTCCTTGTTACAGAAATGGAGCACCACGCCAATATTGTTCCCTGGCAAATGATGTGTAGCCGGCGCGGAGCCACACTTAAAATGATTCCATTCGGCGATGACGGAGTTTTATCCCTTGACCAGATGGATCAGCTGATCACAGACAAAACCAGAATTTTAGCCGTTACCCATGTCTCCAACACCCTGGGTACAGTCAACCCGATCGGTGAGATAATTGCGAAGGCTCATCTGAACAATATTCCGGTTTTAATTGACGGGGCTCAGGCTGCACCTCATTTTAAGATTGATGTTCAGGCGCTTGACTGTGATTTTTATGCCCTGTCGGGACACAAGATGTATGGTCCCACCGGTATTGGAGTCCTGTATGGAAAAAGGAGATGGCTTGACCGGATGCCCCCCTTTCTTGGCGGAGGTGAGATGATCGACAGAGTCACATTTGAGAAAACCACCTACAATGAGATTCCCTACAAATTCGAGGCGGGAACTCCCGATTATGTAGGCGCCATCGGCCTGGGTGCGGCGATTGATTACCTGGTCAGCCAGGATAAGCCAATGATTCAGCGTTATGAGCATGAGTTGCTTATGGAGGCAACCCTTAAACTCAAACAAATTGACGGTCTTAGAATTTATGGGGAAGCTCCTGAAAAAGCGGGTGTCATCTGTTTTAATATCGAAGGGATTCATCCGTTCGATTTGGGCACCTTACTCGACCAGATGGGCATTGCGGTGAGGACAGGCAGGCTATGCGCCGATCCGGTGATGGATCATTTCGGCGTTGAAAATATGATAAGGGCCTCTTTTGCTTTCTATAATACATTCGAAGAAATAGACGCTTTTTATAAAGCGCTGATCCGCCTGAAAGGAATGTTTCAATAAACTACAGATAATCTTGAAGAAACTCATTGAACATTATTAAATTGACATTATCAAATGACCATAGACGAAATACAACAGGGGATCATCGAAGATTTTTCAGGCTTTGAGGATTGGATGGATAAATACAGTTTATTGATCGAGCTGGGTAACGAACTTACCCCCATCGATCCTAAATATAAAGTTGAAAGCAACCTTATCCGGGGATGCCAGTCGAGAGTCTGGCTTCACCAGGAATTTACTGAAGGGAAAATCATCTTTGAAGCTGAAAGTGATGCATTGATAGTCAAAGGATTGGTCGCACTGCTGCTGAAGATTTATTCCAACCGGACGCCGCACGAGATTCTGACCTCCGAACCCCGCTTTATCGACGAGATCGGGTTGAGGCAGCACCTCTCCCCTACCCGTTCGAATGGCCTGCTGGCAATGGTAAAACAAATGAAACTTTATGCCCTGGCATACGAAAAAATTTCTACCAAGGGTAATTAAAGCCTTTGAAAACTGAAAATTACTAATTGAAAATTACGACCATGGACCCACGCATAGATTTAATAATAGAGAACCTTAAAGAGGTATTTGACCCGGAAATTCCGGTTAATGTTTACGACCTGGGATTGATATACAGTGTTGATATGGAAGGTGATGAGGCCAAAATCCTGATGACCCTCACCGCTCCCGGCTGCCCTGCCGCAGACATGATCCTGGCAGATGTGGAATACATGTCCAAGAAAGTTGAAGGCGTCGAATCGTGCCAGGTTGAGATCACTTTTGAACCGGCCTGGGATAAGTCGATGATGTCGGAAGAAGCACGGCTGGAATTGGGATTTATGTAGAATTATTGCCGGATATCAATTATTCCTCTTCGGATGACCGATTGAGTAAAAAATGTAAAGTGCAAAATGCACATTCCAACCATATATCCATCTATTTCAATTTATATCCCACTACCTCACCGATCAATGGACCACTCCGCCGAAAATCATAGTCTCCTGATCAGGCAAAAAGCCCTGGAGCTTGGATTTTCGGACTGTGGGATATCGGCGGTACGAGCTCTTGAGGAGGAGCGTGAGCCGCTTCAGAAATGGCTTGCCGAAAATATGAACGGCAATATGGGATATATGGCCAATCATTTGGAAAAACGGCTCGATCCGGGAAAGATTGAGGAGGGGGCAAAATCGGTGATTTCTGTCCTGATCAATTACTTTCCATCCCAAAAACAAGCTGACCCATCGGCACCCGAAATTTCGAAATATGCCTATGGCCGGGACTATCATTTCGTTGTTAAAGAAAAGCTTAGTGAACTTTTAATTTTCATTCAGTCGGAGATTTCCCCCTGCCGGGGAAGAGCCTTTGTCGACTCGGCGCCAGTTCTCGAGCGCTCGCTGGCCAGGGCCGCCGGACTGGGGTGGATCGGCAAACATTCACTCCTGATCAACAAATATTTTGGATCGTATGTATTTATTGGTGAGCTTATTGTCGATTTAAATCTGGCATATGATCTGCCCTTTACGAGCGACCATTGCGGCACCTGCACCCGATGTATCGATGCCTGTCCGACCCAGGCAATCGTTGCCGACCGGGTCGTAGATGCCAGAAAGTGTATCTCGTATCATACCATTGAAAACAAGGAAGAGGTCCCCATGCTGATCCGCGAGAAATTAGAAAACCATATCTTTGGTTGTGACATCTGCCAGGATGTCTGTCCCTGGAACAGGGTAATAGCACCCTATCAAGGCAATGACTTTAAACCTACTGAAGGATTACTGGAGATGACCCGCAAAGGGTGGGAAGAGCTGGATCGTCCGGGCTATAATAAAATGTTCAGAAATTCGGCCGTGGAGCGTGCCGGATACCACCGGATCAAGCGCAATATCAGCTACCTGAAAGGTTCAAGTTAAAGAAACGTGGTTTATTATTCCGATTCCCGCATATTCAGAGACGATCTTTAGCCCAATCGGGGAGAATCGCAACAGAATCTGCAGAAAAATGTTTATCTTTAATCATTAAAAAGGGAATATGATTAAATTGAGGACAGAGGTAGAATTGCCGAAATTCAAAAAAAAACTGGGATATCGTCATCAGTCACTGATGATCGGTTCATGCTTCGCAGAAAATATTGGAAATTATCTTCAGGAACGCTGCCTCCCGGTAATGGTAAATCCCTTTGGTATTCAATACAATCCATTGTCAATTGCAAATTGTCTGGAACAGTTAATGAGCCAGAAAAATTTTGCGGAGAACGACCTGTTTTTTGCAAAGGGTCTTTACAGCAGCTTTGCGCACCATGGCCGGTTTTCGGGGCCTGATCAGGAGGCGGTCCTGGGACAGATCAATTCGGAAGCTGCTGAAGCCTATACCCACCTGAAAAACGGCACCCACCTTTTTATCACCTTTGGAACATCCTGGGTATTTCAGCACAAGGAGAGCGGGAAAGTTGTTGCCAACTGCCATAAGTTACCCGCGGGAGTATTTAACCATCACCGGCTGTCGGTTGACCAGATCACAGAAATCTGGATTCCCCTCATCAACCATCTAAAGATAATCAATCCCAACCTCCACCTGGTTTTTACAGTTAGCCCTATCAGGCATCTGAAAAACGGTGCACACGAGAACCAACTAAGCAAATCGACCTTGCTACTGGCTATAGAATCGTTAATTGCAAAGACCGGGCAGGAGCTGATCTCCTATTTTCCTTCGTATGAGCTGGTGCTTGATGAGTTGCGGGATTACCGGTTTTATGCCACCGATATGGCCCATCTGAGTGAATTGACCACCGATTATATCAGGGAAAAATTTGCTGAAACAATTCTGGAACAGGAGGCCCAATCAATTATTAATGAATTGGATAAATTGATTCAGGCACTAAAACACAGACCATTTAACCCCCTCGATCCGGGTTATATTTCATTTATTGAAGTCCAGTTTGAGAAGCTGGAACAGCTCAAATTAAAATACCCGTTTGTCGGGTTTAACTCTTTGGCCCGAAAGTTTCATGAAAAAATAATAAATTAAATTTTCAGTTAACAAAACGTTTGCCTAATTTTAGCGGGATCAGCTATTCAATATTTGAAAAGCATCTCAACCATAACGAGTAAAATTAAAATCAAGTTTGTATGAGCTACCTAAAATTCGATAAAGAGGAACTGGTTAATCTTGAATACTCATTACAACGCGAATTTCTGCGCACTAACCGATCAGGCGCCTATTCTTCCTCTACACTTGCCGGATGCAATACCCGTAAATATCATGGAATGCTGATCGTGCAACTGGATGAGCTTGATGGGGGAAAACATGTCCTGCTCTCTTCACTTGATGAAACTGTGATACAACATGATACCCAGTTCAATCTGGGAATTCATAAATACCCCGGTGAATTTTATGAGCCCAAGGGTCATAAATACATCCGGAATTTTGAGATTGATACCATCCCCAAGATCACATATCGGGTAGGGGGAGTCATTCTCACAAAGACCAGACTCCTGGTAGAGGCTGAAAATCAAGTCATTGTGAAATATACCCTGGAAGAGGCCAACAGTCCTACCACCCTGAGATTCAAGCCTTTTCTTGCCTTTCGCAATGTTCACCAGCTTACCAGGGCAAATATGGTGGCCAACGGCAAATTCACCAAGGTAAAAAATGGAATCAGGATGAAACTTTATGAAGGTTATCCTGATTTGTATATGCAATTCTCCAAGGACCCCGATTTTGTCGCCGTTCCCGACTGGTCGCGGAATATTGAATATATGAAAGAGCGCGCCAGAGGTTATGAATATCAGGAGGATCTGTTTGTTCCGGGCTATTTTGAGCTCTCGATAAAAAAAGGGGAATCCGTTTTCTTCTCCGCTTCCACCGATGTGTGTGATCCGTCCAGCCTTAAGAAACAATATAAAATAGAAAAAGAGAGGCGTCTCCCACGCGATAGTTTCGTCAATTGCCTCCTCAATGCCGCTCAGCAATTCCTGTGCAACAGGAAAGACGGCAAGGACCTGATCGCCGGATTTCCCTGGTATGAATCGATTCCGAGACAGACCCTGCTCGCCTTGCCCGGAATTTTGTTAAGCCAGTCGGAGGTTTCCACTTACGAGGCAATATTAAAAACCAACCTGGGGCGGCTCAAGGATGGCCTGCTTCCCAAATATGCGGGAACACCCGGCGATTACGATGCCGCCGATGCACCACTTTTTGCCTTTCAAACCATTCAGGAGCTCAAACCATTCAAGGAGAATAAAGAACTCTGGAAAAGTTATGGCCCTGCAATGAAGGAAATTCTTTCCTGTTATAAGAAGGGAACCCATTTCAATATCCACATGGAGCCCAACGGACTGATCCACGCCAAACAGGATGGAGTGGCCCTCACCTGGATGGATGCCTATATTGACGGAAGACCGGTGACACAACGGGGAGGTTTTGCCGTCGAAATAAATTCGGCATGGTATAATGCCGTCTGCTTTGCACTTGAACTTGCCGAATCGGCTAAAGATAAGGCATTTATAAATGAATGGTCCGCTTTTCCTGAGCTGATAGCCACCTCATTCCTCGAAACTTTCTGGAGTGACGATCATTGCTACCTGGCCGATTATGTGAATGGAGATTACAAGGACTGGTCTGTGAGGCCGAATATGATTTTTGCCGCCGGTCTTTCGCATTCTCCCCTATCCCGGGAACAGAAAAAAATGATTGTCAGTAAAGTAAGAAATGAACTGCTAACACCACGCGGGCTCAGATCTCTGGCGCCCAACGACCTTCAGTACAAAGGATCGTGCGTAGGAAGCCCCGATCAGAGGTCGGCTTCAGTCCACATGGGAAGTGTTTACCCGTTCCTGATTTATCCCTTTGTTAAAACTTACCTTGAAATCCATAAAGCGGGCGGGTTGTCATTTGTTAAACAGATCATGGCAGGTTTCGAGGAGGAGATGTCGGAGCATTGTGTAGGGACACTTTCAGAAGTGTATGAAGGGAACCCTCCTTACACGGCGCGGGGTGCGATTTCTCAGGCATGGAATGTTGGAGGAGTGTTAAGCGCCCTGGCGGTTCTCGAAAAATTTGGAGAACCATCTTAACAGCGCTCTAAAATAACAGGTTTGTGATTATTAAAAATAGCAGATCAGTACGAACAAAAGCGGAAACAAAATTGCCATAAAAAATAATTTTTTTCGGCTCAACGATATAAGGATGAGGCCCTCATCAACAATTGCATAAAAAGGTCGAATCGGAGTGCAAATCCGGGGTATAGGTTGGTCCATGAGGATCTGATTCGAGTTAATAATCTAAATATGGGTAAGTTAATCTAAATAAATTCAAATGAAAGTTTTAATGTTTGGATGGGAGTTTCCCCCCCACATCAGCGGTGGTCTGGGTACGGCCAGCTACGGATTAACCAAAGGACTAGCGCAACTGGATGATATTGAAGTGCTTTTTGTCGTACCAAAGGCGTATGGCGACGAAGATAATTCGGCTGTGAAAAAGATAATCGGGGCAAGTGACGTTTCTATTTCCCAGAAAAAAATCGTTTTCAGTAACAGCGAGCATCAATTCACCTCTCTCGAAGTTGAATCGAATCTTTTACCCTATTCCACTCCCGAAGAGTTTTGGAAGCTGACCGAGCAGCGGGTCACCTCTCAGACACGATTTATCCAGACAGACTCTGAAGGGAAGCTCCCCTTCACCGGAAAGTACGGAGCCAACCTGCTCGAGGAGATTGCCAATTATGCAGTTGTTGCAGAATATATCGGCAGGGAATATGAATTTGATGTAATCCATGCCCACGACTGGCTGGCCTACCCTGCGGGCATCGCAGCCAAAAGGGTGAGTGGCAAACCGCTTGTGATCCATGTTCATGCAACCGATTTTGACCGCAGCGGCGGCAGTGTCAATCCGAAGGTTTACTCGCTGGAACGGGAGGGGATGGAGATCGCCGACCAGATTATTACTGTAAGCAACCTCACCCGAAATATTGTCATTGAAAAATACGGAATAGATCCCTCCAAGGTTACCACCGTTTATAACGCCGTCGAGCCGGTCGAAAAACCCGGGAATTCCGGTTATAAAAAGGGGATTAACGAAAAAATAGTCACGTTCCTGGGCCGGATAACGATGCAGAAAGGGCCTGAATATTTTGTAGAAGCAGCTTACCAGGTGTTACGCCGGACTGATAACGTCCATTTTGTAATGGCGGGAAGCGGTGATATGATGGAAAAAATGATCCGCCGCGCAGCCCGTTTGGGTATTGCCGACCGTTTCCATTTCACCGGATTCCTGCATGGAGATGATGTATTTGATATGTTCCGCATGAGTGATGTTTATGTGATGCCATCAGTCTCGGAACCTTTTGGCATCTCCCCTCTGGAAGCAATGATGTCGGATGTCCCCACCATCATTTCAAAACAATCCGGAGTAGCCGAAATTCTCACACACGCCATAAAAGTCGATTTCTGGGATATTAATGCCATGGCTGACGCCATTTATGGAATCCTCAAATATCCGGCCCTGTCGGCAATGTTCAGAAAACACGGACGGGAAGAGGTCGACAGTTTGCAGTGGAAACAATCTGCAGAACATGTTCATCAGGTCTATTTAGCAGCTTTATCTAAATCTACTCATAAAATATGAAAAATATGAAATCAGTTTGCCTTAACTTTCAGATACATCAACCGTTCCGCTACCGCAAATACCGCTTTTTTGACATTGGCAATGATGCCTATTATTATGATGATTTCGCCAATGAAACTTTTATGCGAAAGGTTGCTGATCAGTCCTATTTGCCGGCCAATAAAATAATTCTTGAACAAATCCTGAAGTACAAGGGGAAATTTAAGGTAACCTATTCATTATCCGGTGTTGTTCTTGACCAGTTCAAGTTATATGCCCCCGAAGTTATCGAATCATTTGCCAAACTGGCTGCCACCGGATGCGTTGAATTTCTGTCTGAAACTTACGCCAATTCAATGGTTTCGCTGAACGATAAGGATTTATTCGAATCCCAGGTTAAAGCGCATGACGACCTGATTGAGGAGCTCTTTGGTCAGCGACCTAAAGTATTCAGAAATACTGAATTAATCTACTCTGACGAATTAGGCGATATTGTTCAAAAGATGGGCTTCGAGGCGATGATTACCGAAGGAGCCAAGCATGTTCTGGGCTGGAAAAGTCCCAACTATTTATATTGCAACGGATTGAATCCAAGATTAAAAGTTTTGATGCGCAATTTCCGTTTCAGTGACGATCTCTCATTCAGATTTGGCAATAAAGCGTGGAACGAATATCCCCTTACAGCCGAGAAATATGCAGGTTGGATGGCGGCTCTGCCCCAGGAGGAGGAAGTGGTAAATGTATTTGTAAATTACGAAACCTTCGGACAGCTACAGCCCAAAGCCACGGGCATCTTTGATTTCCTGAAAAACCTCCCCGGCGCTATCCTAAAAACCGGACAACTGCAGTTTTCGACACCATCTGAGGTGGTTAAAAATCTCCAGCCTGTTTCTGCCGTCTATGTCATGTACCCGATCTCATGGGCCGACGAAGAGCGCGATCTCTCTGCCTGGTTAGGAAATGAACTCCAGAAGGAGGCTTTTGATAAACTCTATCAACTGAAAGATCGGATGAACCTCTGCCACGACACCACCTTGCTCAAAGATTGGGATTACCTTCAAACCATCGATCATTTTTATTACATGTGCACCAAATTCTTTTCGGATGGGGAGGTTCACAAATATTTCAATCCTTATAGCACTCCTTATGAGGCTTTTATCAATTACATGAATATTCTGAGCGATTTTAAAATCAGGCTCAACGCCCTGGTTCCCGAAAGTGTAAAAGATCAGGAAATCACCAACCTTAAGGAGCTTGTTAACTCAAAATCAAAAAAACTCGACATGGCAGAGACTGAGTTGAAGAAAGTTAAAAAGGAGATGTCTGCCGTGAAATTGTCACAAGCCAAAATTGCAACCGCTCCAAAATCGCAAATACTTAAAGAAACGGTTAAAGCTGAACCGAAAAAACAAAGTCAGAAAGTGAAAAAATAACGTGCTGAACATGGACCCTAAACGCATCGTCGTAATTGGAAGCAGCAACACAGATATGGTGATTAAAACCAGCAAGTTACCGGCACCCGGCGAGACTATCCTGGGAGGTAATTTTTTTATGAATGCGGGCGGAAAGGGGGCTAACCAGGCTGTCGCAGCGGCCCGGCTCGGAGGAAAAGTGAGCCTGATTGCCAAGACCGGGGATGATGTTTTCGGGAGACAGGCACGACAGAATTTTGAAAACGATCAAATTAACTGTGATTGTTTAGTTACCGATCCGAATCTTCCCTCAGGAGTTGCACTAATTACAGTCGATGCTCGCGGTGAAAACTGTATTGTTGTTGCTCCGGGTGCTAACCGAAGCCTTGGCAAAACCGATATTGATCACGCCCGTGAAGAGATACTCCGGTCGGAACTTATCCTGATGCAGCTCGAAATCCCGATTGAATCGGTCAGCTACGCCGCCAATATCGCTTTCGATGCAGGGATAAAAGTGATCCTCAACCCCGCCCCTGCCGCCAAAATACCTGACGAGCTTCTGTCAGGACTCTTTATGATCACCCCAAACGAAACAGAGGCAGAATTAATTTCCGGCATTCCTGTCGTGGATATGGAATCTGCCCGCCATGCAGCTCAAAACCTTTATGATCGCGGGGTAAAAGTGGTCGTTATAACGTTGGGAAGTAAAGGGGCCTTCCTGTTTACCGGAGACAAAGCACTTGTGGTTCCGTCGCCCAAAGTCGAAGCTATCGATACAACAGCTGCGGGCGACGTATTCAACGGCGCTATTGCGGTGGCAATTTCTGAAGGCATGGAACTCGAAAAAGCGGTGGAATTTGCCTGCGGGGCTGCCTCAATCTCGGTAACCCGGATGGGCGCCCAATCCTCGGCGCCTCACCGCACAGAAATTGTCTAAATTTCATCCAAACTAAATCTCCTTATGAAAAATATTGTTGCCTATTATATTGCAATTATTCTCCCAGTTCCGTTTATAGTCCTGATTTCCAGAACAGTTCATCCAAACTGGTTCATAATCTTATTGTTGATTTATGCGATTCCGTACCGGATATTGACTGACGGTTCAAGGCTTGTAAGTAAGCAATTGATGCAATGGAACGGGATCTGGAAGTTACTGATTCCGGGTTGGGTGAGGGTATACAGAAAGGATTTATATTTCAAAAAATGAAGCGAATAACCCTGGCACTTTTTCTGGCGTTCGTTTCCTTAACCGGTAAAACCCAGACATTGGTTACGAACACCCGCACCATATCTTCTGATGTGCTCAAAGATAAGATCTCGGGAGGGTGGGCCGGCAAGATGCTGGGTGTGACCTTTGGTGCGCCGGTCGAATTTAAAGCGCTCTGCAAAACCTTTGAAGATCCGATAACCTGGGTCCCATCTGATGTGATTGGTTCCAAAGAACAGGATGACCTGTATGTCCAGCTTACGTTCCTGATGACAATGGATCAGTTCGGGACCGATGCTCCGGCAAAGAAGTTCCAGGAGCTTTTTGCCAAAGCCGGTTACGAGCTGTGGCATGCCAATGTACAGGCACGTAAAAACTATTTCGACAGTATTTACCCTCCCAAATCGGGCCATCCTGATTTTAATATTCATGCCGATGATATTGATTTTCAAATAGAAGCTGATTACATCGGATTTATGTGCCCCGGGATGCCCCTGACAGCCCGAAAGCTTGCAGACAAAGTGGGCCATATCATGAATTACGGCGATGGAGTTTATGGCGGAATATTTATCGGCGCCTTATATTCAAATGCCTATTTCGAGAGTGACATCCCTAAATTAATCGGGCAGGCGCTTCTTTCGATTCCTTCGGAGAGCGACTATGCAAAGATTGTAAAAGATGTAATTCTGCTGCACCAGCACTACCCTGCTGACTGGCGTGCATCGTGGAAAGAGCTGGAGGCCAAATGGGGCAGTGTCCATATTTGCGAAGCCGGCGCACCATTTAATATTGATGCCAAACTCAACGGAGCCTACGTGATTATGGGGTTACTTTACGGAGATGGAGATCCGCAGAAAACCATGGAAATTACAGCACGTTGCGGGCAGGATGCCGATTGCAATCCCTCAAACGCGATGGCGGTTCTCGGAGTCATCAACGGATTCAGCGGCCTGCCAAAAAGCTATCGCGAAGCAGTTCAGGCTATGGGAGACACCCTCTTTATCCACACCACCTATTCGTTCAATAAGGCCGTGAGGCAAACCGTAAAATATGCCCGGGAGCTGGCTGTAAAAAATGGAGGAACTGCCACCGATGATGAATTAAAAATCAAAATCCAGACTCCTCACTCTTTTAAACCAGAGGTGGCCTTTCCAAAATTGGTATTCGATCATAAAATTACCGTATTCGAAACGGATGGCTGGCAATTCAAAGGGAAATGGGCCCTATATAAAAGTCAGGATGAAGACAACAACAATAAACTGTTTGACCAGGCGAAATTCAGCAGCCAAAAGGGCGACGAAGCCTTAATCACCTTTGAAGGAACCGGTGTCTCCGTCTGCGGAAACTGGATGAAAGATTGCGGCAAAGCCGATATTTTTATTGATGGTAAACTCAAACGAACGATCGATGAATATTTTGGGTGTGCCAACCAAATTCAGACCGACATGGATCTTTACCATATTACCAATCTTAAACCGGGAAAGCATACCCTGAAAGTGGTTGTTAAAGGGGAAAAACGACCTCAGGCTGCCTCTGCCAATCTCTATCTCTCAAAAGCAATTGTCTTTAAAACCGCGGATAAGAAAAATGAAAATTATAGATTTTCGTTTCAGAAATAACTTAGCTATGAAAAATTGTCTTCTGCTTTTTGTTTTTGCTATTTTGATTTACTCCTGCATCTCTCCCCGCACACCTTCTGATGCACCCGTTAAAATAATCTTCGACAGCGACATGGGACCCGACTTTGACGATGTTGGCGCCTTAACAATGCTGCACGCCTTTGCCGACAGCGGGAAGGCAGAGATCCTGGCCACTATGGCCTCAAATAAATATGACCTCGTTGCACCGTCGCTCGAAATTATCAACACCTATTATGGCCGTCCACAGATTCCCGTCGGCGCTCCAAAAACCCACGGGGTGAATTTTGGATGCAGCCAGCACTGGACAGACTCGCTCGCGGCCCATTATCCGCATTCCCTCAACTCAAATTCCCAGGCACAGGATGCAAAACTCCTTTACCGAAAAATACTCGCTTCCCAACCTGATAACTCCGTAGTTATCGTCACGGTCGGATTCCTGACAAACCTGAACGATCTGTTGCTTTCAACGCCCGATTCAATTTCGCCGCTTGACGGAACGGCCCTGGTTTCAAAAAAGGTACAGCACCTGGTGGCAATGGCCGGAAAGTTTCCGGAAGGGTGGGAATTCAATGTGAAGGAAGATTCCACATCCTCAAACTATGTTTTTGAACACTGGCCAACACGTATTCTCCTGAGCGGTTTTGAAATCGGGGAGAAATTATTTACCGGGAAAAAGCTGATAGCTGAAAAGCTGAAAAGTCCGGCGCACATGGCTTTTAAAATTGCAATTCCCTTGTCCCTGGAGGAAAAAAGCGGGCATATGAGCTGGGATGAGAGTGCAGTGCTGGCGGCCGTTAAAGGAGTCCCATTTGCATTTGGTGAAGTGAGCGGAACCATGGTGGCGGAACCATCGGGGCATAACCGATGGATCAGCAGTGAAAACGGAAAACACAGCTATCTGACCTTTAAAAAGAGTCCCGATGAGATATCGGGAATTATTGAAGGCTATATCATGCATGAGGTCAGGAACAAGGAATAACATTAAAATGCCAAGTGCAATACAGAAAGAAAACAATCCGGAAATGGATAAAAAATTAGCCCTTTTGCATTTTGCACCTTTCATTATTAACTCTTTTTTTAGCCAGTAATCCAGCTAAATACGCTCTGATTAATAATCAATTATCTAACTATCATGTATATCGTAGAAACATATGCCGTTGCGGTAATCCTGACCGTGATTACCATGCTTTGCTGGGGATCGTGGGCGAATACCCAAAAACTCGCCGCTAAAACCTGGCGCTTTGAATTATTCTATTGGGACTATGTGCTTGGAATATTGATCTTTTCATTGATTTTAGGTCATACTCTGGGAAGTATAGGAAGCCATGGGATGGGATTTACGGATAACCTCCGACAGGCCTCCTGGACAAGTTTTTTTGGAGCTTTGGCCGGAGGGGTAATTTTCAACCTCGCCAATATCCTAATTGTGGCTGCCATAGCCATAGCCGGAATGTCCGTTGCATTCCCGGTCGGGATAGGAATTGCCCTGGTATTGGGGGTGATAATCAATTATATTGCGAAACCTCAGGGTGATGCTCTGCTTTTGTTTAGCGGAGTTGCCCTGGTCAGCATTGCCATTGTCATCGATGCCTTAGCCTACGGAAAAAAGACGGCTCAGGCCCATAAGGTTCCTGCCAGGGGAATTATTCTGTCGATTGTCGGAGGTGTTTTGATGGCGCTTTTTTATCGTTTTGTAGCTGCTTCAATGGCCATAAATCAGGTAAACCCCGAGGCCGGGATGCTCACCCCCTATGCCGCCGTCTTCATCTTTTCTTTGGGAGTACTAATTAGTAATTTTCTATTTAACACCATATTGATGAGAAAACCATTTGAGGGTTCACCGGTCACTTATTCCCTATATTTCAGGGGATCGTTAAAGGAACACCTCACAGGAATTGGAGGAGGAATGATCTGGTGCGTAGGAATGTCGCTGAGTATCCTTGCAGCCAATAAAGCCGGATTTGCGATATCCTATGGGCTGGGACAGGGGGCCACACTGATCGCCGCACTCTGGGGGGTGTTCATCTGGAAGGAGTTTAAAAACGCACCCAAAATGGTAAATAAGTTATTGGCAATGATGTTTGTCCTTTTTGTTGCGGGACTTGGATTGATTATAATTGCAGGAAGCTAAATTATTAATTCTCCCAACAGGTAGCAATCTTCGTCCGATCCGCACAATTCGGTAAGTTTCACGGTATGTATCGTATTCTTTTGGGTACCTGTGATTTCAAAACGAACCGGAATATAATGCTGGCCGTAACCACTGGCAATCCCCGGGGCAATCTTTTCGACCAGGACCTCCTGTGTTTTCCCGATAAAGGTCTTGAAATAGTTCAGCTTATTTTCAACAGAAAGGTCTCTTACTTTAAGTGAGCGTTCATTTTTAATTTTTTCCGGGAGGTGATTTTCCAGCCGTTCAGCTCTTGTCCCTTTTCGAACAGAGTATTTAAAAGTATGGACATGACTGAAATTAAACTCCCTTACCGCATCGAGGGTTTGCTGAAATTCATCGTCCGTCTCGCCGGGAAAACCGACGATGATATCTGTGGTAAAATTGAAATCGGGATACACCGATCTGAAATTGGTAATTGTTTTGCGAAATTGTCCCGCATCGTACATCCGCCTCATCCGGAGGAGCGTTTTATCCGATCCGCTTTGCAGACACAGGTGAAGATGGGGCATCAGTTTTGGGTGGGCAAATAACTTTACAAAATCATCTCCAAACCCATCAGGCTCCAGCGATGAAATGCGTACGCGAAAATCACCCGGGATCTCCAATATCTTAGCCAGTAAATCTTCAAAATGAACGGGGCCATCTTCATAACGCCCGATGTTGACACCTGTAATTACCAGCTCTTTGAACCCATTCGCCACAGTCTTTCGGACACTCTCCAACACATCAGCCACGGGTCTGGAGACTGCCAGTCCCCGAACCATGGGAATGATGCAGAAGGTGCAGAAATTGTCGCAGCCATCCTGAATTTTTACGGCGCTGCGGGTGTGCAGACTCTTCCGGACCGGTTCGTAACGGAAAACATCCTGCGGCAGCTGATCGGGATGGACAATCTCACCCGAAAAGTGAGCGTCAACCAGGCTAAGGATGGAGCTCTTCCGGTTGTTTTCCACGACAAACGTAATATTTTCCTGGCTTTCAAGCTTCTCCCTGAAATTATTGGCCATGCAACCGGTCACCACCACCACCGCATTCTTAGCCTTGCGAACAGTCTGACTGATGACCGATCGCGATTTCTGATCACTCTGGTTTGTAACGGTGCAGGTATTAACAATCACCACATCCGGTGAGGCATTGTAGTCAACCAGTTCGTACCCGGCCTGGCTAAAGTCGGTGACCAACGCATCGGTTTCGTACTGGTTGAGCCTGCAACCTAATGTTTTAAAGGCGACGGTCTTTTTCTGGTTTAAGATCACGGATTTACTTCAGATTTATAATGTTATGTAAAAACTCATTTACCATGAACAACTTCACCGCTCATGGACAAAAATGAAGCCGAGGTTATTTTGACATTCACAATCTTACCCATCAGGGTATCATCATGACGATCGAGGCGAACAATGATTTTGCCTTCTGTGAGTCCGGTTGATAATCCGGTTTTCCGGTCGGTTCCGTTCACCAGCACCCTCAGGGTGTTGCCCAGCAAAGACTCATTATAATCATGAGAACACACTTTTAATACCTCAGAAAGGCTGCGTAACCGATCTTTCTTCACCTCGGATGAAACCTCATCTTCCCAGCGGAAGCTTGCGGCTCCGGGCCGTGGAGAATACATAGCGATGTAGGCCATATTGAATTTGAACTCCTCGAATGCTTTTACGGTATTCTGATATTCAGCCTCCCCCTCTCCGGTAAATCCTACGATAATATCGGTAAACAGCGTAGCCTGAGGAATCAGTTCACGGATGTCAGCAACAATCCTCCGGTATTTATCCATCGAATGGCGGCGGTTCATTTTAATAAGTACTTTTTCGTCGCCACTTTGCATCGGAAGGTGGATCTGTTTGGCCAGGCAATCAAACGAAGCAATAACTTCAATCACCTCTCGATTCATATCCTGCGGATGCGGGGAGGTAAAATAGACCCAGAACTCATGTGCCGAAGTGTTTCCAAAGTCGCCAATCTGTCTGAGGAGTCCGGCAAAGGTAATCTCCCTGCCATGCTTATCCAAACCATACGAATTCACATTCTGACCCAAAAGGGTGATCGATTTGTAACCCTGATGCACAAGATTTTGAATTTCTTCAATTATTTCTCCCGACGGCCGCGAAACTTCACGTCCACGGGTATAGGGTACTGCACAGAAAGTACAGAACTTATCGCATCCGTTTTGTATGGGGACAAACGCCTCATAGGTAGAGTGATACTTGGGTTTAATATGCCACATAGAGACAATGTGCTCATTCTTGGGCATAACCGGCTGGGGCAGCTTAAGTCCGGCTGGAGTAACAACGCCATACTCCCTGATCATATCGGGTAATTGCCCCAGTTCACTCATGGGAAAAATAAGATCAAAGGTCTTCAGGAATTTCTCCTTATCTGCAGGCAACAGGCATCCCGAAACAAAGGTGATCAGGTTCCGTTTATTTTTCCACCTGTTCCACTGTGCTATCTTATTGTACACCTTATCAATCGGTTTCTGGCGGACTGAACAGGCCAGAATGCCCAATAAACTGGCATCCTCTTCATTGTCTGTCTTTTCATAGCCCATCCCTTCAAGCACAGAACTTACCCGTTCGCTGTCAGCGATGTTCATCTGGCATCCCAATGTGATCAAGTGGTACTTCATTCCCTTAATTAATATTCATTTAAAATGTGCGGCTGGCTATTAGTAACTGGCCGCTGGCTAAAAATAGACCTCGCAATGGATCTGATCGCGATCGAACCCTTTTTCGCGAAGGATCTCCAGGGCGTCAAAGATCATGCTGCTGTTTCCGCAAAGATCAAAATGAGTTTCGGGGGCAAAGGCACATGTTTTCAGATATCCGGTAAGCCTTCCATGATAAGCGCCTTTTTTCTCACGGCTGGTACATAGTATATAACGGCTGCTGTCATATTCATGACTGTCATAGGCCTCTTCGGCATATCTCACGCCATGGATAAGCTGATAATCAATTTCGGGGTAGGTGCGAACAATGCTCCTGAATGGCGCAATACCGGTGCCACTTGCGATAAACACAAATTTTCCGCTCTTTGCAGCCTCTGGCTCCATTCCAAATTTCCCGAATGGACCATGAACCTCAACCATCCTCCCTGCCTTTAACTTTCTTAGCTGTGGTGTGAAATAGCCGTTTTCAACCTCCTTAACGAGAACTTCGAGATTCTCATCATTTTCGCCACTGTAAATCGAGTACTCCCGGCTTTGATTTCCACCAACAATACCCAACGAAATATGCTGACCTGCTTTGAAGGCGAACCTGACTTTTGGCAATTTCACAGAAAAAGCGTTTCCGGTCAACGTTCTGATCTCTTCAATTTTATAAAAGCTCTCGTCCATTTGCAGATCGGGCTTCATTAAACTCATCATCTTACTAAATTTTGGACTGCAAAATTAATCATTTATTTCTTTATCAGACTAATTAGTCTTTATTTCCGGTTTTGGGAAAGAATTATTGTTAAAACAACCCTTCCGAAATAATTTTGTTTTGCTTATCTTGCATAAAAATTCGACGAACCAACAGCTTTATTGTTTTTGAAAGCCTTGTGAAATTCCTAAACCTAAAATAACTAAACGACATGGCAAAAGCTCAAGAATATTCACGTTCCGAGATCCCACTTTTCACAGTAAAAGTACTTGAAAATAACCAATTATCACCCGGAGTGTTCCTTATCTCCTGGCGGTCACAGCTTCATTTTATCCCCGGACAGGTGGTTAAAATAGCCATCGACCGTTTACAGCCGCCCCGTATTTACAGCGTTTGCAGCGGAAACTCAGGTGACCGGATGAGTGTTCTTTTCAACATCAAGGAAGAGGGGTATCTGACGCCGCGACTGGCACGATTTGTTCCGGGCGACTCGCTCCTGGTTTCTGCACCTTATGGAAGCTTCCATGGAGATCATAACCCGGCATACTGGATCGCAACAGGCACGGGGATCTCCCCCTTTTACAGCATGTTTCAGTCAGGAATGTCAGATAACAAGGTACTGATTCACGGGGTAAGCTACCTCAATCAGTTCTATTTCGAAGAGGAACTTGATTGGGCGCTGGGACCCAATTATATCCGTTGCTGCTCCCGCGAAACAGCTGACCAGGTGTTTGGCGGAAGGGTGACGGACTATCTTTTAACGACAAATAACTTTCCCCCGGATTATAAATACTACCTTTGCGGCAAGTCACTCATGGTTGTTGATGTTCGTGATCTTTTGATATCCAAAGGAATACCGTATGATCATATTTTTGCCGAAATCTATTTCTAACTGATCTGCAATCAACTGCGGGTGATTTTAAATTTGAGAGGTATGAAACCTCATGGACTAACGTTTTCAAAAAGAGATGAATAAATCCATGTGGGTTCCATGCGAATCAATAGTCTGTAAATATGTAAGTTAATCTAATTTTTTTCGAGTGAAAGATCAGCTTTTTGGCAAAGATTTAAATGAACTGCAGGAGATCAGCCTGGCGCTTGGATTACCTAAATTCACCGGCAAACAGCTGGCTGACTGGCTTTATAAAAAGGAGATCAGTTCGATTGACGAGATGAGCAACCTCTCCAAAAAGGCACGCGATCTGCTGAATGAAAAATATGAGTTTGGTCTCTCTGCGCCATCAAAAGTGCAGGTCAGTATTGACGGAACAAAAAAATACCTCTTTCCGGCCTCCCACAATAAGTTTATCGAAACGGCAATGATTCCCGATGATGACCGGAAGACCGTCTGCGTTTCCACCCAGGTCGGCTGCAAGATGGGTTGCCTTTTCTGCATGACGGGCAAACAGGGTTTTCAGGGACAGCTTACTGCCGGGGAAATTGCAAACCAGATTAAGAGCATTAAGGAGTTCGGGGACATTTCCAATATCGTTTATATGGGTATGGGTGAACCGTTTGATAACCTCGACGCCGTACTTAAAAGTCTCGATATTCTCACTTCCGAATGGGGATTCGCCATGTCTCCGCGGCGCATTACGGTATCATCGATCGGGATTATTCCGGCCATGATCCGGTTCCTCAACGAAAGTGAGGCTCATCTGGCTATCAGCCTTCACACCCCTTTTGATGAAGAGCGCCGCAAGCTTATGCCTGTTCAGATTGCCTATCCGATAGCCGAGGTGGTCAACGAAATCAAAGGGTGGGACTTTGGACGTCAGAGGCGGGTCTCATTCGAATATATTCTCTTTAAAGGGTTGAATGACACACCTTATCATGTCCGGGAATTAACCAAGCTACTGGCCGGAATCCGATGCCGGATTAACCTGATCCGTTTTCATCCCGTCCCGGGAACACCACTGGAGAGTCCTGATGAAGAGACGATTACCAGCTTCAGGGATCAGCTTACCGCGAAGGATATTACCACCACCATCCGCGCTTCACGCGGACAGGATATTTATGCGGCATGCGGATTGTTATCGACTAAGGAACTGATAATTACGGGAAGGTAAACGATAATTCTTATCCTGCTTTGAGACTGTTTAAAATTAGATTTTCAATCCCGTCAGGGATAAAATATGGGTAGAAAAAAGTGAAAATGAAAGATTCCGTCCCATCCGGGACGAAATTTTCAGGGCTATTTTTGATCTTCTACCCATATCATGTGCCCACGGCACATTTTTAAGATTATTAATTACCGCTTCCCAATACTCCTGTTTTTAAAACTCGAAATATCGATCAACCCCTGGGTATCGTCGTCATAGGAGATGGCGATACTATCCCCGGCCAGGGTAACCGGAAGCTCATTCGAAATCTGGGACGAGCCGATAAAGATATTCGGCTTCCCGTCGACCGTGAAATAGTAAAAACTATTCCCGTTCTTAATATCTGAATTAATACGAAGTATCACTGAATGAAGAATCTGTTTTTTGGTGGTGCTCTTGGGATTGATTTTATTCCCTGCCATGTTAAACGCATTTTTGTAAGCCATCAAAGTCTCGGTCAGCGTATTGCCTACCCCGACAATGGTATAGTCTTCGATAGCGACCATGGCAAACATCTTCACCAAACCGCCGTCATCTTTTAAGGTCATCACATAGGTAGGGATATTGTTTATGTTATATGGAACAGGCTGGGAAGCTGAAAACCTTTTCTCCTGCACTTTACCGCGTGCGGACTTTTGAGCTGCGGCCTCTGTAGCGCCACTCTGCCGGTACCATACGGCCTTTTTAGTCCGAGTATTCACCAGTACAAATCCGACAGTAGCTTCGTCGGCGCCTACCGAGGTGAGACCAGTATACCAATAGGAATTATTGTCTTCACCATAAACCAGGGTCACCCCCTGTGTGATCTGTAATTTGCTCTCATTAGAGAAGTTAAAGTATCCCTTGACAAAATTTCCCCAGTCATTAAGCTGATTCTCGATAAAGTTATCAGGCTGGATACGATCGACCCAGACCGGGGTATTTTCTATTCCGTATTCCTCACATTTGCCGGTTTCGGTATTCACCAAAACGACACCGGTGGCATTCTCCCCTGCAAATCCGATGGTTTTTTTGTATTTTGTGACCACCCAGTAAGGAACACCATCATCATCGATCTCAAAACTGTAATCGGTCAGACCAACCTTATAAAAGCCGCTCAGGTACAGATGACGCTCCAGGAAATCATTGAAATAGCCCTCGGGCTGATATTTGATCCGCACCTTCTTCCCGTTGACCTCCTGCACCAGTTTGACATCACGTTCGTTGGAGGCATTAACCATCACGTAACCATTGGTACCCTCTTCATTCTGATTCCACATAAAAAATCCGGAATGGAGCAACGGCGCCACCCAGTAAAGATTATTTCTTACCTTTTGAATGTTAAATGTTCCAAGCCGCACCTGACTTCCGAGGGCAGGTTGTGCTCCAAGAACCTTATCACCCAGAATGTTGGCCAGAGACTGGTCGACCACACGCACCCGTTCCATCGATATCGGAGCCATATGAGTCGACAAATTCTCGCCGATATCAACTTTACCGATCAAATCGCGGTACGCCGAAGTGTGAAGGATTGGCAGTGAAGTAACCATTGGAACTACCGTGCAATAGAGAAATATCGCTGTTAAAATATAGATAGGAGCTTTTTCCTTCGGCTTCAGCTGGAAGGTTTGAACGCCCCCATTGTATTGCGGGACCACCTTCATATTCAAAGCAATCCAGATAGCAGTCAGAACCGCGATTGCGAGTGGTAATCCCAGGAAACCAAATGCAATAACCGGCATGCCAATATAGAGGATCACGAGAGCCGCCAGAATAATGACGATAAGAGTGTAGAGTTTTTTCATCTTTAAATATTAATAGTGAGCGTTGAATACAATGGATATTCGGGATTAAGGACACTAAAAGTAATCAAATAAAAGTAATGGACATTGGAAAGGGTCGGCTTTCACTTCAAAACAAAAAAAAAGCAGGCTTCTCAACGATTGAGAAACCTGCCAAAAACTGACTAAAAAATCTAACAAATTAATAACCAGGATTCTGCCACATGACGCTTGGATTAAGATAACGGTCAATTTCACCCTGTGGTATGGCAAATAATGAACGAAAAGCTTGCACATTAACTGAATAACGACCGTTTCCTTCATCTGTCTCGTTAAGGAAGCCTGTCATTACCGGCACAAAGTCACCCCAGCGTACCAAATCGAACCAGCGTAAACCTTCGAACATAAATTCGGATCTGCGTTCTTTTTTGATCGCAGTAAGGAGCGATGAAGCAGATGCAGTCTGAAGCGTAGTAAGGTTTGGTAATTTAGCGCGAGTCCTTACGGCATTAACATAGCCAACAGCCTTTGAAGAAGGTCCGTCAGTTGCATTGATAGCCTCTGCAGACATCAGCAGGACATCTGAATAGCGGATGATTGGCAGATTGTTGGCCCAATCGGTGGCAGATTGTGGCTGGTAGGAATGGCGGCTGAATTTCGTACACCAGGTATAACCTGCTGCGCCAGTACCTTTAATTTGATTTGATGTGGCAATGGTTTGACGGTAGTCTCCCGTTTCGTAACCACTTACCATATCTGTAGAGACCTGCATCGCTGCACTTGACCCACGTAAAGCATATCCTTCGGTTCCGCTATAACCTTCAGGCATACACATTTCACTGAAGGTCTGGCCTTCGCCGGACAATCCTCCGATATATTGAACTTCCCACACACGGTCCTTTGCTACATTATTATCAAAAGCATCGGTAAAACAATCCTCATAATTGACAGCAAGCGAGTAAATATTGGAATTTATAACCGCCTCAAGATATGGTTTTGCATTAGCTGGCTGATTCATAAACAGATACAGTCGTCCTAAAGAAGCATCTGCGGCATACTTAGTTATCCTGCCGGCATCAGTACTTGCCCAACTTTCCGGAAGTATATTTATTGCCGCCTTATAATCACTTACTGCCTGCGCAAATGTTTCATTCTGGGAAGAACGTTTTATCGAATAGGTTTCGGCTGCCGTATATTCAGCATCAACAATCAAGGGTGCTCCGCCAAAGAATTTTCCTAAATTGTCGTAAGCCCAGGCACGCATGGCATAAGCTTCCCCCTTAATATGATCCCTGGCAGTGTTGTCATCAAATTGTACTTTATCGATACGAATTAAAATACTGTTGCAACGTGTGATAATCACAAATAAACTTTCCCAAACGTTGGTCGTACAGGTACCGATAGAAGTGTCCGTAAAACTCTCTGCCCCATCCGAGTAGAGATTTGTATTCACTGAATTGGAATCATCACTGCGTGCGATAAGAAAATGCAGCATCCCTGTTTGCCCGTCGTAAAGATCCTGCTGTTTCGCATAAACGGCAGAAATAGCCAATTTAAAGTCCGACTGGGAGGTATAGAACGTCTTTGTGGTATATAGTGATTCCGGATTCGGATTCAGGTAATCTTTGCAACCCGGGAGTAAAAAACCCGAAATACAAAGTACAAAAAACAAAAGTGTTTTAGATATCGTTTTCATTTTGAATAATATTAACGTTTGGTTAGAAAGTAAAATTGACACCTAAAGTAAATCGTCTGCTAAGAGGATATGTACTATAGTCAACGCCAAGCTGCGTGGTTCCATTGCCATAACTGCTTGTCTCTGGTGTAAAACCGGGATAGCTGCTGAAAGTATGAACATTATCAATTGAACCGTATATCTTTAATTTTTCCACTTTCAACCTTTTAAGAAGCCTGGAGGGCATATTATAACTTAAAGTTATATTCTTGATTCTAACGTATGTAGCATCATAAACACGTGAATTTGTATCATCGGCAAAATTAAAGGTATTCTGCGTTTTGCCGTCCCATGACATATCAATACCGTGAGCAGCATTATATTCTGTTGGAATAGCAGCTTGCAGGTAAGCCGGTTTATACGTTCTGACCCAGCGGCTGAACGAGGTACGTCCCGGATATCCAACATCAATATGACGCGCACCAAGATTATAGATATCACCGCCCAACTGACCCTGCAGGAGAACGCTTAATTCAAAGTTCCTGTACGAAAATTTATTCGTTAAACCCCATGTAAAATCAGGCAGGTTACTTCCGTATGCAACGAAATCACTTGAATTTATTTTGCCGTCTTTATTGGTATCCTTGTATTTGAAGTTACCTTCCTCTTCCCCTGCCAAAATTGGCACCAGGGCTTTACCTGTAGCGTCAAAGTCACTGGCTTTCAAAACACCCTGAGTAGGCAAAATATAGAACTGCGAAACCTGACCACCAACTTTGGTAATAAATTGGCCGCCATTTATTGAAGAGATAATTTGTTTGGTATTTTTCCCCATTTCAAGCACTTTATTACTGTTGTGTGATAAATTGAAATTGGTACTCCACTTAAATCTTCGGTCAATATTATGGGTAGTAAGATCAATTTCCCATCCGCTGTTACGAACCTTACCAATATTTGTCAGGGTTGATTCGAAGCCGGTGGTATAGGGTACCGGAACATTAAATAGCAGGTTCCTCGTGTCATTTTTATAATAGTCAAAATTAAATTGCACCCGGTTATGCAGCGCTGACAGGTCAAAGCCTAAATCAAAGGACTGGGTCTCTTCCCATTTCAAATCGGGATTAGCGATGTTGGAGGCAGCAGCACCCGTTTGTTTGGTTCCGCCAAAAGCTGAATAATAGGTACTTAACTGAGACAAATAGGCATAATCACCAATGCGGTCATTTCCTGATGTTCCCATCGAGGAACGCAGTTTCAACAAATTAACCCACTTTACATCTTTCATAAAATTCTCCTCGTTTATTTTCCATCCTGCTGACAAAGAAGGGAATACACCCCATTTGGCATCAGCGCCAAAACGAGAGGAACCATCCCGACGTACACTGGCCGTGAAAAGATACTTGTCCATAAATTCATAGCTTACACGACCAAAGAGAGAAGAGTTTGTGTAAGTTGTCTTTTGTGTGGTTGCCGTTACTGCTATCGAAGCAACATTCAGGGTGGTAATATTTTCATATGGCCAGCCGGAAGCTACTAAATTTGCAATATAATATTGTTGTTTTTCGGCACTTTGTCCGATCAGTACATTTAAATGGTGTTTACTGAATTGCTTGTCAAAAGTCAGGGTGTTCTGCAGTACATTATCATTTAAACGGGAGGAAGAACTGTTACCGGTTGAACTGTAAGCGCTTCTGTTCACCGAAGCCGGCTGAAAGTACTCGTAAGTTACACCATCATAGTTGTTGCTATACTGTATCTTATAGGTTAACGATGGCAGCACTTTCCACTCACCCCATAAGGCAGCCTGCAGGCGTGTCGTTTTTGTATTGTCGGTAGTCTGTTTCAGCTGAGCCAGCGGGTCAATCCAGTTGGCTCCCCAATCATCAGAGGTTACAGTTGATACCGGCACACCGGTATAGTTATTCTGTGCCGTCCTAATGCAAACACCCGGCGCAAGCAGCGGAGACATCATTAAGGCATGGTGAACAGGTGAATCCTTTCCCTGACGATCACCTAAATTGGCGCTTCCCTCACTTTGATTAGCGTTTGAGAATGACATGTTAGCCCCTACCTTGAAATTTTTGGCAATATTCAGGGTTCCATTCATGCGAATATTGTAACGGTTGTAATCTGTAGCCTTGATGATACCTTGCTGATCGAGGTAACCAAGAGAGGTAAAAATACTGCCCATATCACTGCCTGCAGATGCAGATGCTTCGTAGCTCTGAATTGGAGCGTTGCGCAATATCAGACTCTGCCAGTCGGTAAATTTGGTCGTCGTTTTCCAGAAGTCTGGAATTTGTAAAGCAGAAGGTCTGGAAGACATAGGATCGCTCATTTTACCACCAAGGCGGATGTAGGAAGCATTTCTGTAATACATCTGGTAAGCTATCCACTGAGGTCCGCTCATCAGGTCAAGCTTTTTCTCAGGAGTCTGGTAACCATAATATGAATCGAATGTTATGGTCGGCTTGCCGGAACCCGTTTTGGTCTCTATAAGTACAACTCCATTGGCACCGCGTGAACCATAAATTGAGGTTGCCGAAGCATCTTTTAATATTTGAATGGCAGCAATATCTGAAGGATTAATGTCTCTCATATTATCGCGGGGAACACCGTCAATAACATACAGAGGACTGCTGTTACCGTTAATGGTATTGATACCACGGATCCGTATGGTAAGATCCTCACCAGGAATACCGCCACTGGAAGCTTGTGCATTAACACCAGCCAACTGCCCCTGAAAGACCTCACTTAGCGTAGTAACAGGTCTGTTTTGAATGGCTTCGCTTGTAATTTTAGAAATTGAACTGGTCAAATTCGACTTTTTTACAGTTCCGTATCCAATGGTTACCACTTCATCCAATTTGATCACATCTTCACTCAGCGAGACATTTATCTGTGTTTTTCCTGAAATCTGAATTTCCCGGGTTCTCATGCCAATAAAAGATACTGAAAGGGTACCATTGTCGGGAACACTTGCAAGTGAATAATTTCCGTTTGCATCGGTAATGGTACCATTGGTAGTCCCTTTGATTGACACCGTAACACCAGTCAGCGGCACGCCTGCGGTATCGGTAACTTTACCCGTAACAGATTTCTGCTGCTGAGTTGATGCCGGTTCAATACTATTTTTTTTATTGTCGGGAGTAATAATAATTAAGTTATCAGGCATTACCTTATAGCTAATACCCTGGTCTTTAAATAGCTCATCGAGGATTGTCTCCACACTTTTATCCGAAATATTCAGATCGACCTTTCGGGTTACGTCGACCTGCTCACGCTGGAAGAAAAATCTAAAATCACTCTTATCCTCAATCTCCTTTAACACATCAACCACTTGTCTGGATTGAAAATTAAACGAAAATTTTGTTGTCTGGGAATAGACGGTTGCCGAAACCTGCATCAGGCAACACATGAATACAATAAATGTTAGTTTCATTTTTAGAATTAGCTTATATCCCATTCTCCTTCGTTGGGAGGATACAATTTGGTTTTTTTTCATATTTTTGTATGTGTTTGATTAATAATATGACATGGTGTGACAGCACCGATTTATTAATTGCATTGGGCCGGTTAGATGTGACAGCATCTCCGGCTTATTTGTTTTAACCCCGTTTATCTCATTATCCCCCCTTTCTCCTTTAGGTTTTTATTAATTATAATCTTTTGACCAACAATCTTATACTGAATAGGTAAGGTTTCCCGGAGTATTTCAAGAACTTCAAGAATCGACTCATTTTTAATGGTGCCATCGTAATGATAATTCAGGATGCTCTTGTCGCTGATCTCAATGTCCACACCATATTTCCGCTCCAGTAATATCCTCAGATCTTTCAGACTCATGTTAACAAACATCAGTTTATTTTCCTTCCAGGAGGTATACCATTTCGGATTTACTTCATTGATCTGAATATTTTTCAACTCCTTGTTGTAGATCAGCTGCTCGCCGGGCCTGAGGACCCTCTCTTCATTGAGCCTCGGGTTTTCGAATGATTTCACATGAACAGATCCCTCCTCAAGTGTGGTAATAACTTCTTTGTCTGAATTATATGCTTTAACATCAAAGGAAGTTCCGGTAACCTGAACATCATAAAAAGGGGTATGGACAAGGAACGGCTTCCTTTTCATCTTTGCCACATGAAACCATGCTTCTCCGGTCAGGAAGACCTCACGCTTCCCGTTTGCACCATCGACCGTATATTTAATCTCTGATCCTGCATTCAAAAAAATATGAGATCCATCGGGCAAATACATCTCGGATACCGAGCCCTTGGGTGCTAAGGAGGTATAATAAACCGGAGAGGACGGGTTAAAAACAGATTCAATAAGATAACCCATTATTAAGCCGGTAACCAAAACCGCCACGAGCTGGACCATCCTCAACACAAACCGGCTGTTCGTTTGTGGAGTGGGTATTTCTATTCTGCGTTTTTTCCAGATCCTTTCGAATAGTTCATCATAGAAAAAGGTATCTATGTCGATGACCTGAGGCTGCTGCAAATCTTCAAGAAGCTCATTTTTAAGCTCAAACTCCAGTTCAGGCTGGTGGAACAGGGCCAAATATTCCTGCCTTTGCTCATGTGTAGCATTCTCTGATATTCCTTCCTTTACTATATTTTGCAGGATTTGATTCATCTTTTATAAACTTTAGATGTAATACGAATTGATAAACCAAATTACTCATCTGAAATTATTATTATTTTTTCATTACTAAATTTAACCTAAAACATAGCATATCTCCCCGGAACATTATTTAGTAACCATCAGATATAAAGATAACCCGAAATAATCCGATTATACATCTGGGTTGTTAGTTCCGGAATAAAAATCCTGGTTAGTGTGGCTTTTTAATATCGCGCGTTGGGTTCTCCATATCCATGGTCTGCTATTCTAATGCGATTTTTATAGCCTTCTGCAAATAACGCTATTCCTCGAAAGCCTTGTCAGGAGTAGGAAATCTGTACTATTTGCAATTCAGAAAAAAGAACAGTAATGCAGCTAATGACCCGGTGCCAAGTTTCTCTTTAAGTAAAGAAACAGCACGGTAAAGCTGGTTTTCAACTGTTCGCCGCGACAGATTTAGTTGCAGGGCTATCTCTTCATTTGATAGCCCATCCTCCTTGCTCATACGGAAAATCCGCTGACGTTGCTGGGGCATGCCAGAAACCAGCTGATGCAGATTGCTCAACATCTCGTTATAGATAACATCGTGCCAGGTATTGTCACAACACTTCTCGCTCTCATATCCGGAATAATCCATGTAGGCCTTTTCAATATTCTTCCGTCTGATAAAATCATAGATCAGATTGATACAGATCTTGAACAAAAACGATTTAATATTCTTTGAATTATCAATGCTGGAACGGATTTCCCAGAGTTTCAGGAACACTTCCTGAAGCAATTCTTCGGCATCGGCGCTATTCTTTAGATAGGAAAATGCAAACGCATAAATTTTTGGACCATAGGTATCATATAAAAAATGGAAGGCATCTTTGGAACCCTCCCTTAACTGATCTATGATCCTATTATCCTGATTTGCCAGTTTGGTTTCCATTAATCCGGGTGAATAGTTGTGACAAAGATAATTTTATTTCACAATCCGGATATAAAATGGGAGTATTTCAGCTTTTTAATTGGGAAAAGGCGTCTTAAACAAAATATGCAGGCTATAAGCGCTATTTAATCTGTAATTCCATCTTTCGTTATTTTGGTTAGCCAGAGCCCGCCATCTGCCAGTTTAAGGATACTGCGGTTTGAGATTCTCCTGCAGGCCTGTTTTGTCATGGTAAAATCAGAACTTCGATTTACCCGATTTTACCTGATTAAGCCGCGCTCTTAGTCTTTCAACAATTTGTGGATTTTGAGCTGCAATATTTATCCTTTCGCCAATATCTCCGGACAAATCATACAATTGATCCTGATTGAGATTTCCCAATTCGGTATTGGTGCTGGAGTCAACAGCCGCCCCATGACCCGGAGCAATAAATTTCCATCTCCCGTCCTCGATCGAAAGGTTATTTTTCGCATTCTCCAGAACCAGATATTCTCTCCCTTTTCCACCCCGATTAAGCCATGCACTCAGGTGATTTTCGCTGTCAGGCGCTGCACCTGACGGCAGGTCGGCTTCTAATAGCCGTGCAAAAGTCCTCACTAGATCAACCTGGCATAACAGCGCGTCCGAAATACCTGGGTTTACGGTTCCGGGCCAGCATAAAATTCCGGGAACACGTGTTCCCCCTTCAAAACTGCTGTATTTTCCACCACGATAATTGCCGGCCGGCTTGTGTGCTCCAAGAAGTTCCACTGCCTGATCCATATAACCGTCATCGACTACAGGACCGTTATCACTCGTTACTATAACGACGGTGTTTTTTTCAATACCAAGTCTCTTCAACGTTTTCAGTACCTCCCCAACCGACCAGTCAAATTCGAGGATAGCATCCCCGCGGGGACCCATGCCGCTCTTTCCCGTAAACCTGGGATTAGGCACACGCGGTACATGAACATCGTGGGTGGCGAAGTACAGGAAGAAGGGCAGATCCTTGCTTTTCTCAATAAAGTTCAGCGCTTTTCCGGTTATCACATCCCCGATCTCCTCATCCTTCCACAACGCGGATTTACCCCCTTTCATATATCCGATCCGTGAAATGCCGTTCACGATCGACATGTCGTGACCATGGCTTGGGTGCATCCTGAGCAGCTCTGGATTTGACTTTCCGGTTGGCTCACCTTCAAAATTTTTATCGTAGCTCACCGCGATCGGATCGTTTGGATCCAGGTTGACCACCCGCTGATTCTCTACAAAAACACAAGGGACCCTGTCGCCCGTGGCGGGAATAAGGAAAGAATAATCAAACCCAAGCTCCCGAGGGCCGGGAGTGATTAGCCCGTTCCAATCCTGAGCACCCTTTTTGTCACCAAGTCCCAGGTGCCATTTTCCAACCGCCGCTGTCCGGTAACCCGAATTCTTAAAAAGGTTGGCAAGGGTAAAACGTTCCGGGCTGATGATCGAACCCCCATCACCGGCTGCTATTCCGGTTCCCTCTCTACGCCAGGCATACTCACCGGTAAGCAGGGAGTAGCGCGAAGGGGTGCAGGTTGCGGCAGAACTGTGCATATTGGTAAAACAGACTCCCCTTGCGGCAAGAATCTCCACATTCGGAGTTTTAATAGTTTTCGCCCCGTTGCAGCTTAAATCACCAAATCCGATATCATCGGCATAAATAAATACCACATTAGGTTTTCCGGCCGGTTGCTTTGCCGAAACGCTTTGGACGATCCCGGTAATGGGAAGGGCAGCCAGCAGATAAATTGAGTGAACTTTAAATTTTATCATTGGCAGGGGTTTTTTTATTTCTAAAGTGACCTGGTCACTGTTCAGGCGATGAAGAGTCACCGGGTCACTAATTTATCTTTTCAATTATTCACTTCTGAAATTAAATTTTATACTTCCGAAATTATCTGGTTTTGATCGCTCCGCCTTTGCAACGCTTCCTTCCAGCTTGCCATTTTTACCTGTGGTCACCCTAATTTCTCGCCAGGAAAATGCCCCTTTTTCGTAGTCGAAGCTCTCCCCATCGTCATCATACAACTGATAGGTTGCCTCTTTGGTTCCGTAAACACGGATTATAAGATTGTTCTGTGACCCCTTTTTCAAAGAAGCAGATCCTGGTTCAAACATTGGAATGATCCCGCCATCCTTTACAAAGACCGGGATTTTGTCCAGTCCGGGTGCAACAGTGATTACTTCAGCTTCACCTGCCAGTTTGCCGGTATAAAAATCGTACCATTTACCTTTGGGAAGAACCACCTTGCGTTCAGATTCGCCCGCAAATAAAGGGGCGACAAGCAGGTTGTCCCCAACCATAAACTGGTCCTTCATCTCCTTCCGCGTAGCCTGTCCGTAAGGATTGGCAGTTGAACCAAGTTTCCCCTCCACGATATCGGCTTTGGCAGTAAACCCAGCCACAAGATTCATGGCACGCATGGGTGGTCTTCCATAAAACGCATACTCAGCAAAACAGGTATAGAGATATGGAATCAGTTGCATCCGCAGATTGGCAACCCAGGCCACCTGCTTTTCCACTTCGGGAAACGACCACGGCTTCGTTCCGTCTGACCACGCATTGAGCATTGCCAAAGGGGAAAAGCAGACCGTCTGCATCCTGCGTAGCCACTCTTCGGCAGTTGCTGAGCCCCGGACTTCCGGCGTCCATAAGACTCCAATAAATGAACTGTTAATCAGTGCAGTAATAAAATCCCGGTGGCTATAGTAATCGTTATAGATCACATAGGGAAATGAGACACCACCGGCATTCGAGGCTCTTACCAATCCGTAGGTCCGTCTATTTTGATCGTGGAAAAGTCGGGTGGTCATTTTTTGCATCATCAGGCCATAGAGCTGGCGCATCTTTTCTGCCGGAATTCCTGACGGGAAACGGGTGACATCGGGCCAGAGCCAGTTATCGAAACCATCATTTTCATCCATCTTAAATCCGCTGACTCCTATATTAAGTTCATGCTTTCTGAGGTGATCGCCAACAAGAAGATTCACTTCGGGCAAACCGTAATCGGGAATATAACCGCTCCAGACCGTGTGCGAAGCAGTAAATGGTTTGAGCTTTGTGATCAGTTCCGATTCGGGCGAAATATAGGGGTTCATCCAAAGATTGGTTTGCACACCCTGATCTTTTAAGGCTGCCACAAATTTTGCCGGAGCGGGGAAACGACCCTTGTCCCATTCGTAGGTGCAGGGATATGATTTGCTTTGCCAGCCAGGCTCCAAACCGATTACCGACAACGGAAACTGATGTTTTTTGAATTCACTGACCTCTCTGATTACCATGCTGTCGGAGTACAATGTCGGGGTGCGGTGCCAGAACCCCAATCCCCACCTGGGAGGAAGACACCCACCTCCGTTGAAGAGATTGAACCTGCTTACGGCATCCAGCGCGGTCGGCCCTCCAAAAACCAGGATATCAACCCCTTCTGCAGGAATCAGGACTGAAATATTATCAGAATAAGGTTGTGCGGTCCAGGTTTTATCGGTATTGCGATCCTTTGAATTCATCGGAACTCTACCATCCTTCAACACCGCCGTTCCGACCCAGATATCGATATACCGTGCCGAGTTAATAAAAACTCCGTACCCTTTTGATGAAACATAAAAGGGGACAGGCGCATGGTTTCGACCATTATCCTGGCCACCGTAATGATCCATATGAAGGCGAAGAATCCTCCCCCGTTGTTCAACGGTTTTAAAGTTGAGCCCCAGGCCAAAGATTTGCTCTCCGACCTCCAGGGGAAACTGCAGGTATAATTTCCCGTCAAAGACCGTTGCTTTAATCTCGTTTTCCGGGAGGGGAAATTCAACTTCAACCATCCGGTTAATCGCCTCCTGTTTGGGGTTAACCCCTGATGCTGTTGTAAAATTAACAGCTTCCGGTTTACCTGCACTTGCCGCCCAAATGCCCGGCAACTTTTTGGTCCAGTGAAGGCTCTGATCCTGTCCATACAGCTGATTCATTGGATATAACAATCCGACAAGCAAAACAGAGAGGTACCATCGGTTTAATATTCTGAACTTTTTCATAGGATTCATTTCGGTTTTGGTTTTGCAAAAAAGCCATGATTAAAATATTGCCATTCTGAAATGAAAATATAATAATCATGGCTTTTTAATCAGACCATTAAAGAAACGAATTATCCGGAAAAAACTTACATTAATTCTGATTTAATAATTTGATCCGTTTCAGATTCTTCCTCCTTTTGATTTTTAACTTCATTACATAATCCATGTAGTATAATGCAGGAACAAATATCAGGGTAAGGAATGTTGCGAAGCTAAGGCCGAAAATGATTGTCCAGGCCAGGGGTCCCCAAAAGGCAACATTATCGCCTCCAAAGTAGATGTGAGGATTCAACTCAGTGAACAAGGTTACAAAATTGATATTCATCCCTACAGCAAGCGGAATCAGACCAAGCATGGTAGCAGCTGCCGTTAAAACCACCGGGGTTATACGGGTCCTCCCTGCCTGGATAATTGCCTCACGGGTTTTATAACCCCGCTTCATCATCACATCGCAGAACTCGACAATCAAAATCCCGTTTCGAACCACGATTCCACCAAGGGCCACGATTCCAAGTCCGGTCATCATAATCACAAGATCCATCCGGAAGATAATCACCCCGAGCAGCACTCCTATAATGCTGAATATCACCTCACTCAGAATAATGATTGTTTTACTGATCGATCCAAACTGAGTTATCAGGATAAAGAAAATAATACCCAAGGCAATAATCATGGCCTTCATAAGGAAGGAAGAGGTCTCATTCTGATCCTCCTGCTCTCCTGTCAGTTTAAATTCCGTCCCTTCATGCACACTAAACTTTGCTGCAGCCTTCTTAATCCTGGGAACGATATCGTTCGCAGAATAACCTGAAAGGACGTTTGAGAAAATGGTAATCACACGTTTTTGATTTAACCTTTTGATCCCGGCATACGAAGTGGCGTAATTTATTTTTGCCACCGTTGACAACGGGATGCTTCTCAGCTGGCCGCTGTTCATGTCACGGTAGGTTATCTGCAAGTTAATCAGGGCATTGATGTTATCCCTGGTCACCTTGTGATAGCGGAGTGTGATGGGATACTCATCTTCATCCTGCTTGAATTTAGAAACCTCCTTGCCAAAAAGGGCTGTTCTGATTTCAAGTCCGATTTGGCCGGTTGAAACTCCCTGTCGCATAGCACGTTCACGGTCAATGTCAATGACTATTTCAGGTGAGTTCATCTCAAAGTCAGTTTTCAGCTCCTCAACACCCGGAATCCTTAAAGAATCGACATAATCCCTGAAGGCATTGGCATCGGCGACCAGGTTCTCAAGATTTTGACTGGTGACCTCAATATTGATCGGCTTTCCGGTTGGCGGACCATTGCTATTCTTGTTGACCGTAATTTCAGCTCCCGGAATATTTCCAACACCGGCTCTGATCATCTCCATATATTTAGTTGAAGAGATACCGGTTCTGCGCAATTTATTCTCAATAAAATTGACCGAGATTTTTCCTTTGTTGAAGGGTTTTCCGGCCGTTGTAAATCCTTGTTCTTCAACGCCGATTGTAACATTGGAGATAATTGATTCAACATCCTTGTTGTTTCTTCCAATGACCTGATAAACCCTTTTTTCCACAATCTTTGTGACACTGTCGGTTACCTGCTGGTCTGTTCCACCGGGCATCTTAATATAAACATAGACATTATTCGGATCATTCTCGGGGAAGAACAACACCTTTGGTTTTACAATACCGGTAAGAAAAATGGTAAAGAAGAACAGGGCGATCATAAAACCAAGCATCCATAACGCCCGTCTGCCTCCGAGTACCCAGCGGATAGTGCGGACATACACATCCATAAATGAAGGCCAGAGTTTTTCCTGGAAACCTTTGATCCAAAAGCGGATAGCATATTCGTAAGCAACCACCATGAGAATTGCGAACATCAGGAAATTGGCAAGACCAAACATCTTAAAGGCATAAAATATCAGGGCAAATCCAAATACGACAAGCAGGTATTTCCTTGTTTTTCTCCAAAGCGTCCTGGTATCTGCTTCTGCATCATACTCGTGCTGCATGAATGAAACGGCAAACACCGGATTGAAAATATAGGCGACAAAAAGCGATGCAAAAAGCGTAATAATAAGTGTAACAGGCAGATAATGCATAAACTGCCCGACAATTCCCGGCCAGAAGGCTAACGGAAAGAAGGGCGCCAGCGTGGTTAATGTTCCGGATAAAATCGGCATAAAGACCTCACCCGCTGCCATCTTTGCCGCGACCTTTATATCGGGGTTATTTCGATGGAGCCGGTGGGTATTCTCAATCACCACAATGGCATCGTCAACCACAATCCCCAGGGCAAAAATAAACCCGAACATCACAATCATATTCATGGTAAAACCAATACCCGGAAGAACGAGGTAAGCCACGGCCATGGAGAGCGGAACCGAAAGACCAACAAAAAAAGAGTTGGTGAAACCCATGAAAAACATCAGTACAATAGTCACCAGGATAAATCCGATGATGATCGTATTGTTAAGCTCTTCCAATGTATTGCGCGTAAAACGACTCTGGTCACCCGTCACGGTCATGGTCAGATCTTTGGGGAATTCTTTCCCCGTAAGTTCATTGTCAAGGATATCTTTGATATGGTCAGAAGCATCCAGGAGGTTAGCACCACTCTTCTTAATCACATTTAAAGTGATCACATTATTTCCGTCAAGTCGGGCAAAACTCTCCTGCTCCTTGAAGTCATCCTTTACCTCTGCAAGATCGCTTAACCGGATAAAGGCTCCGCTTGAAGAGTGGATGATGATATCTTTAAGTTGTTTTACTGTCTGAAACTGACCCTTGAGCCGAACGGTATTTTTTGTCCCGTTGGTGTTGATGGTTCCTCCTGAAATGGTAATATTCTCTCCGGCAACAGCCCGTTCAATATCGCTGAAGGTAACCTTAGCCGCCTGCATCTTGAAGATATCGGCTTCTATCTGAATCTCTCGCTCGAGGGCGCCCACGATATCAACGCGGGTGATCTCCTTGACCCCTTCGATCTTATCCTGAGCAACATCCGCAAACTTCTTCAGCTTATCAAGACTATAATTACCGGAAATATTAATATACATCACCGGAAACTCCGAAATATCGATATCGAGCACCTGTGGCTGATCGGGTAAATCGTTCGGAAGATCGGTCTTCGATTTATCGACAGCATCCCGAACCCGTTGCTTGGCATCGGGAATCGATATCTTAGGATCAAACTCCACAATTATGGAGGAGAAATCGGGGACCGAGTTACTGGTAATCTTCTTAACATCACCCAGTGACTTGAGCTGTTTTTCGATCGGACGGGTCACCAGATTTTCAATATCTTCGGGAGAGGTTCCCGGATAAGGGGTATTCACCACAATATAGGGAATAATCACCTGAGGAAACTGCTCCTTCGGGATTAAAATATAGTTCATCAGTCCCAGAATGGATATCAAAAACGCGAGTACGTAAATACTGGTTTTGTTATCGATAGCCCAACTCGTAGGGAGGAACTCTTTTATCTTATGTTTACTTTTAGACATAACTAACTATTGATTCAGGTTAATAGGTGATTTGTACGCCCTCGTTCAGGCTCTGAAAACCTGCCGTTATAACTTTATCCCCTTCGGTCAGTCCTGCGATGATTTCGGCTGATCCGTTATAATCCATCCCCTGTCTGACAACACGGCGTGTGGCGATACTCTGGTTATTCTTTTGGACGGCCAAATAGACAAACTTTCCCTCCTTATTGCTCTGGATAAAATTTACAGGGATGCAAAAAGCCTTTTCGTTTGTGTAATCTTTGATCTTAACATAGGCAATCATATTGGCACGAAGTGGTACTTCATGGGATTGAATTTTACATTCTACCTGAAAAGTCCGGTTGGTCGGATCTATAAAATTACTGGCAAAAAACAGGGTACTCTCGATCTCGGTTCCAAGATCGGGAAAGCGGACAATTACCTTGTTCCCGTTTTGAATCCTTGAAGCATAGTTTTCGGAAACATCGGCTTTGATTTTTGCCACATTCATATTGATTACACGAATAGACGAGGTGGGAGCGCCGGGTGAGGCCATTTGCCCCACTTTCAGAGGGACGCTTTCCACTGTTCCTGATATGGGGGAAATTATTCTGGCCATTTCAATCTGCCCCTGAAGTGTTTTAATCTTGTTTTCAAGCGCCTCCTTGTTTGTTTTCGCCTGAAGGAACTGAACTTCACTGCCAATGTTCTTATCCCAAAGCGCCTTCTGCTTTGTATAAAGATTGCTGACAAGGTCATACTGAGTCTTCACCTCGTCGAGTGACTGTTTCAGGACCGCTGCGTCGAGATCCGCCAGGACCTCCCCTTTTTTAACATTTGTCCCCTCGGTAACATAAACAGCCGTAACGATCCCATTGATCTGGGGGCTTACCGCAACGTTCTGATCGCCATCAACCACACCCTGAACTTCAACATAATGATTGAACACACAGTTGGTAACAGCCTGTACTCTTACCGGTATCGTTTTAATTTCGGAAGAAGCTCCGCCGGGATTAACCTCCGCTTCGAGTTTTGCAATCTTCGCGGCCAACTCACTGTGCTGAACTTTTAATTTTTCCAATTCCACCTTCTTGTCGGTGGAGTTGCTGCAAGAACTCAGGATGGCAGCGATTGCCAGCGTGTAAATAATGTTTTTCATATACTGATTATTTAGAATTTTTCTGATCGTTATTAAATAATTTCTCCAATTTGGTGCGCGCCCCTACTACATCATAAATTCCCTGGTAATAGTTCGTTAAATTATTCAGGTATTGATTCTGGATGGTCATTAATTCCATGCTCGAAGAGATTCCCTGTTTGTATTTCTCGAGAGTCCGCTGGTAAATATTATCCGACAGCTCTTTGCTTTTTTTCTGAATTCTGAAATTCTCCAGTTTGGTGCGCAGATCATTCTGGCATTGTGTAGCCTGCATGAGCAGGGTGTTACTGATATAGAGTCTATTGTTTGTCGCCTTTTCAAATGCCATCCTCTTCTGGGCCACTGCGGCACTTCGCTGCCCGCTGCTGAAGATCGGGAGGGTCAGATTGATCCCGTATACATTTTTCGGCGTAAAGTCAAATGTTGGAACTTTCCATTTCTCCTGATGATCATAAAAAGCCGCAATTGAGGGCAGAGAATTAGTCATCTCCCTTTTATAATCATATTGGGCAAGTAATTCATTGGTTGTCAATAATTTAAAATCAACATTCTTCTCCAGAATAAATGGTTTGCTGGTTAGTGCAGATAGTTTAGTGATCTGGCCCTCTTCCATTCCCAGCGGGTCTGTAAGCACGATATTGGTCTTTTCGGCAAGTCCAAGATAGATTTTAAACAATCGTCCCCCCATCTCGAGGTTGTTATCGATTTGAGCAATGGCATTGGTGATTGTATTGGCAGTCAACTCAAGCTGGTCAGCATCCGTTTTTTCGACAAAACCCTGTTTATACATCTCCCTGATGTCCTCAAGCGTCTTGCTGACATTTTCAAGATTGGTTTTCAGAACCTTGCGGCTCTCCTGTCCGACCAGGATCATGGTATAGGTATTGGTCACCGACTCGTTGATTTCAAGGATTGTCTTTTCAAGTGACTCTTCCGACAGGTTATAATAAACTTTGGAAGCCTTAATTCCGATCAGATAGGAGCCGTTAAAAATAAGCTGCGAAACGGATAAGTCATAAATAATATTCTGTTTTAAAACCAGGTCAAGCATCTGTCCCTTGGGGGCAGTTGGATCAAAGGCGGAGGCTGGAAGCGTAGCCGGGTTTGGGATAAACTGGTACTTTGCAGTTCCATCCACATGAGGCATCCCGATTGCCAGGGTTTCCCATATCTTTTTCTGCGCCGATTTCAGATCCAGCTGTGAATTCCTGATATTCAAATTGTTTGTTTGGGCGATTTTAAGTGCCCCGCTTAATGTAAGTCGCAGGGTATCCTGTGCACTAATGCCCTTTACACTTCCCAAAGTGATAAAGATCAGCAGGATAAGGTGGATTTTCTTCAATAACATCTTACTTTTATTAATTAATTGGAATTTTTTAATGACTCAATAATTTCTTTTTTTCTTTTTTCAAAGTAGGCAACACCCTGTGGTGTGGAGATTGCCCTGATATGGTTTTCAAACATTACCCGGAATAGTTCATCAAATGTGACATTTGCAATTTTACACACTTCAGCATTGTTGTGAATCTCAATAAGATAACTCATATATATAGCTACAACAGCCTCATTGTTAAGATCGTGACGATAAAGTTCCTCAGCAATTCCCCGCTTTAGATTTAGAGTCATTGATTGTGAAATGATCGCCATTCTTTGATTATTAAACTCGGTATATAGTGGTTCATAATATTTTCGTAACTCGAATAGAATCATTGGATTAAACCGTTTCATCTCCTCATAAACCATCAGACTGACTTTGAAAAGCTTTTCAATAGCATTATCCTGCGTCGAACCCAGCAGCCTCATCGACTCAATCCATTTTTTTTGATCATACTCAAACATCCGGGTAAGCAAATCTTCTTTGCTCTTTACAAACCTGTAGAGGGTTTTTTTCGATATCCCAAGTTTGTGACTGATGTCATCCATATTGAGATTTTTAATCCCAAATTCAAAAAACAGCTCCTTAATCTGCTCCAGCATCAGGTCCAATCTTTCATCCCGATTGTCTAATTCATCATTCATTATGGTATTTTCTAATCAAAATAATTCGGATGTAAAGAAAGGAAACAATTTACACTAAAAACGTTTTCTAAATGTTAAATGTTTCTGAATTTTTTGTTCAGGATTAGGCAAAGATGACTAAAGTGCAAAAGGGACAGGTAATGGATCTCAAAAAATAGGTGAACTCTTAAATTTATATCTTTGCCTTGTTTTTGACGATCTCCTTAAAAAAAACCTTCAGAACAAAATTTACACGTATGAAAAAGACAAATGCAGCCCGGATTCTCGACCGGATGAAGGTAACCTACGAATTGATTGAATACACTGTCGATGAGGAAGATCTAAGTGCAATTCATCTTGCTGAAACTTCCGGAATTCCCATTCTGCAGATTTATAAAACCCTTGTTTTGGAGGGTGATAAAAACGGCTATTTCGTATGCGTTATTCCCGGAGGCGAAGAGATCGATCTGAAAAAAGCGGCGCTGGTCAGTTCAAATAAAAAGGTGGCTATGCTGAAAATGAAGGAGCTTGAACCATTAACCGGTTATATCAGAGGAGGCTGCTCACCGCTGGGCATGAAAAGGAATTTCCCTCTCTATTTCGAAGAGGCCGCATTGGCGCACGATTTTATTTATATCAGCGCGGGAGTCCGGGGAATGCAGATCAAACTCACCCCTGCCAGTCTGATTCATGCCTGCAACGCCACAACAGCGAATCTGACCTGACACTTTCTTTTACCATTATCAATAAATTTGTAAATTTGGACTTTGGAATACTAAATTTGGTTCTACCTTCAACCCTGTCAAAACAACTGATCCAAATTTCACCCATGCCCGGTAGAATAACTATTTGTAAACTTTATATCCTCCTGTTATGACAACTTCACGTCGGACTTTTCTGAAAAACAGTGCGATTCTGGCCGCCGGCAGCGCCCTGTTATCCAAGCCGGTGCTTGCAGCCTCCAGGCGTTCCGAAATCATTGGAGTACAACTCTACTCCGTTCGGGATGACATGAGAAAAGACCCGGTCGGTACTCTGACTCAGCTGGCCAAAATCGGTTACAAAAATGTCGAACATGCCAATTATGTGAATCGGAAATTCTATGGCTACACGGCAGTTGAGTTTAAGAAAATCCTGGATGATTTAGGCCTTAAGATGCCCTCGGGGCATACAGCTATGGGCAGGGATCATTGGGATGCCGGCAGAAAAATGTTTTCCGACTCCTGGAAATATACCATTGAAGATGCTGCCCGGATGGGACAGAAATATGTCGTCAGTCCTTCTATGGAGGAGAGCATGCGTAATAACTATGATGAGTTTATCCGGTACATGGATGTTTTCAATTTATGCGGTGAACTTTGTCAGAAATCGGGCATGAAATTCAGTTACCACAATCACTCCTTTGAATTCAGCAAAAAGCTCAACAACATCAAGGTTTTTGATATCATGATGCAAAAGATGGACCCCCGGTTGGTTGTGATGCAGCTCGATATCGGGAATATGTACATCGCCGGAGCCAAAGCGCTCGAGATTTTGGGGCAGTATCCCGGAAGATTTGAACTCATGCACGTAAAGGATGAGATTGCTGTCAACACCCCCGAAAAATACGAAAGCACTATTCTGGGTGCTGGGATTATACCAACCAAAGAGGTGATCGATCTTGGCCGGAAAACGGGTGGTACCAGCTGTTTTATCATTGAACAGGAATCCTATCAAAATCTCACACCGCTTGAAAGCGTCCGGAAGGACTTTGAAATAATGAAGAAATGGGGTTATTAGCCGGTTTCCGGTATTCCCACTTTTTCTAAATTAACCACAGGGAGCACATTGAATACTGAAGGTACAAAGTTTTAAAATGCAGCATTTCAATTCTTTGCCTACTTCTGCCAGACTTTGTGTCCTTTGCGGTTAATTTAGTTTCCCATTAAAACCCGATTTTTAGCCAGCAAACCTTTCAAATAGATTCACGATCACATTGTGGAGTCATCAACCGACTCCCCCTTTTTCTGTAAATATAGGCGTAACGATTCCTTCCCTTCATTTTCCCACCACTCCATGCGGCCATCTTTTCTGTTGCACCAAAATGAATGTCCGGTCCGGTCGCCGCTGAATTTTCCCGGGCCATGATGCCCCCGCCTGTGACAGCCATGCGATCCGAAGAGCAGCCGGCATAAGATTACAAGGCCAATACCCTGCAGGAATGTAATTTGCTTCCAGCCAAAAATATCTGGTAACAGATTATTCCACAAAAGCATAATAAAATACCCGAACAATATGCCAAAAGCGACCGCCATAACCAATCCCGCCAACACGTGCAGCATGAATCTCCATCCTCTGTGTTTAATATCCTCTCTGTAAATTTTCATAACCAAATTTTTATTTTAAGTTTTTTAACTTCATTTTTAATGTTTTTGATGCCCTGCTTTTTCGGGAGAGCAAGGTTCCAATCGGTTCCCCCCACTTTTGGGAGAGTTCCTTAAATGAATAATCTTCCAGTTCTGTCGCCACCCACACGGCACGTTGCAAGGGATCCAACGTTAACAGCGCCGAATAAAGCTTTGCCGTAAATTCTTCATTTTGCATTTTCCTTTCAATATCTGCATCCGGATCTTCGATAATTTCCGAAAGAGCAAGGCCGGTAGATTTATCGGGTTTGTCAAGTGAAACCAGGGTTTTTCTCTGACGGATAAAATCAACAATTTTGTTACTGACCGAGCGATAGGCATAAGCGAGCATATTTCCTACCTGAAAATCGATATCTATTTTATTATAAAGGTTGTATACCACATCCGCCACAATATCCTCGGCATCCATCTCAGATATATTCACAATCTTATGCTTCACGTAACGCTGAAAATTATCCCGTTCATTAAGAATAATTTCAGTCAACTCTGTTTTTTGATTCGTCATATCCTCATTTTTCCCTCCTTTTCCTTTATTTTGTGAATCCCTATAACTCCATGACGCAAAAGGGGCAGGTTTATTGCAATATTAATTAAATACTGAACAAAGAGTTATTAACCAAAAAACCTTTCCGGCTAACCGGTTGTTAAAGGAGTATAAAAACACAACAATGCTGATTGTCATATCACCTTCCAAAACGCTTAATTTTGATACGCCGGTTTCCCTTCAATCGTACACACAGCCTGAATTTATAAAGGAGGCTTCCGTTTTAATTAAGCCGTTACGAAAACTGAGTGTTGATCAGCTTATGACTCTGATGGAGATCAGCCCTAAACTTGCCCGTTTAAACCAGGAGCGGTACTTTTTATGGCGACCCGAATTTACAACCGAAACTGCCCGGCAGGCGATCTTTGCATTTCGTGGAGATGTTTATACGGGACTGGATGCCGATACGCTGAACCTATCGGATATTAACCTTGCACAGGAGAAACTCCGGATTCTTTCAGGACTTTACGGAGTCATACGGCCACTTGATCTGATCAGACCCTACCGTCTGGAGATGGGAACCAGCCTGGAGGTGGGCAAAAACCGGAATCTTTATGAATTCTGGCAAAAGAAAATTACGGCCAGGATCAGGGAGGATCTCAACAAGAGCAATTCCAACCTGCTCATTAACCTGGCTTCGGTGGAGTATTTCAAATCAATCGACCAAAAGAAGCTGAAAGCTGAAATTATTACGCCGGAGTTTAAGGAGGGGAAAAACGGAACCTACCAGATGGTCTCCTTTTTTGCCAAAAAAGCGCGCGGAATGATGACCCGTTTTATCCTCCGGAATGAAATTAACCAGGAGGAACAATTGCACGCATTCGACAGCGACGGGTACTGCTTCAACAGCTACCTTTCGCAAAAAGGGAGACCCGTATTTACGCGGGGGTAAATCCGACCGGGTTCCTTTTTTTATATTCTGCTGAATGTTAAAGCAAAACAATAAGCAATAAGGCGATCAGCAATATGCCTCCGAAAGAGATAAAAATCCCCCGGTGATGACCAAAGCCTCTTCCGCCATGGCCGTAGTAACCTCGCCCGCCCCGTTCATGCTGTGAACTCTGAATCGCAAGCACTTCATTTCGCAATTCCTTCTTTTCGGACCGGCTAAGTGTTGATATGTCCATTGCTTTAATCTCTTCAAGTCTCGCAAGCTGAACGGCGGGGTCTGTCAATTCAGCAGTTTTCGAGGATGGCATTGAACTTTTAATGGTCTCCTTCTCCGTAACAGCCTGGGCAGGAAGAACTAAAAACAGCACGAATGCTGTCAGAATACAAAATGTCAATTTTTTCATTTCACCAATTTTTTTTGTAAGTACCGTTTTAATTAACAATAACACCTGAAAGGCTTTACAAAATTCAAGCCAATTATTCATTCCTGCACCTTAATTTTAAAATTCAGGCATCTCCTTATCGCTCAACGCAATTAAAGTCAACAACAGGAGCATTTGCACCATTCACCTGCCCCGGATGCCATTTTCGTGGCCACAGCCTTAATCACATCACATATGGCGTTCTCATCTCTCTGATATACAGTCTGTTTGCCTCCATGTCATTCATGATTCCTCCGGATTTAACATCCCAGGTTATTTTGCGGCCGGTACGGATCGCGATATCCCCCATATGACTGATTGTATCGGAGATCATAGCCTCATCGAGAGGACACAATTCCGGCTCGTTGCCTCGGGCTACCGAAAGAAACCGCCTTCCCATGGTATTGTTTTCCCCCTTGATTCCACCGTTGGTATGTTTGGGGAAGTTATTCAGTTTTTGATTGATCTCCGGAATATCCGATTGTGCCGAAGAGCGGCTGAGTGAAATCCACCCCTTTGTTCCATAAAAAGTGGTGCCGTCACCCTCCTTTCGGGTACGGTAGTCAATCATCCCTTTTAATGCCACATCGGCACTTACAAAGTGAAGCTCCAGACTGCTCTGATACCTGCAATTGAGATCCCACGACAAGATATTGTTATATAGCCCACCGGCAGGCCAGTATTGTCCTGTTCCCTCACAGCTGTAATTGCCGTTCACCTTATCCTTTAAGATCCAGACCAATATATCCAACGGGTGGGCTCCCCATCCCGCCAAAAAGCCGATGCTGTAATCGTTGCTGAACCAGGAGCTGTTGTTGGTGACACGGTCGGGGCAATAGGGTCTCAATGGTGCAGGACCACTCCACCTTTCAAAATCAAAATCAGCAGGCACCGGAACTTCGTTGCACACCGGAACAGGGACATCATTCTTGCCCGGAGCCCAAACCTCAACCCGTCCAACTTCTCCGATTGCTCCGGACCGGATCAGCTCATAGCCCAGTTTCATATGTTCAACCGTGCGCTGTTGTGTTCCGTAGTGAAATTTAACATCGTGTTTTTTCAACTCTCCGGCGAGCATCAGGTTTTGGGGATAACTTAATCCAAGCGGTTTGGCAAGCATGATATGTTTCCCTGCCCGGGCCGCTTTGATCGCGGCCAGCAGATGCCAGTGATCGGGGGTGGTTATGTGAACGGCGTCAATATCTCTACGTTCAAGCATTTCATCCATATCGAGATAGGTCACACAACGGGTTGTGGTAAAGTTGTTCTCTTTATAAAACTGATTGATCTTGTTGGCCGTATTATCGCGCCGAATCTTAAACGTATCGCAGACAACGATATTCATCGCTTCCCTCAACGGGAGAAAGTAGGTCATGAGTTCGTCGGTCCCTCGCGAGCCCACCCCGATATGGCCGATAACCATCCGGTCGTTAGCCCCTTTCCAGTTTGAACATGAGCCAAGAACTGTTGGCAACAGAGCTGCGCCAATAGCTCCTTTGGCTGAACGGAGTACAAAATCACGCCGGGAAATCCCGCTTCTGTTCACATTTTCATTTTTGATATTCTGCATCAATTAAGTTGATTAATACCTCTTTACGAAAGGATAATTATACAAGATATGGAGACCTCATCTCTCTGGTATATAATTTATTAGCATCCAAATCATCAACGATTTCCCCTTTTTTTGAATCCCAGTTTACTTTTCGTCCGGTCCGTATGGCGATATCCCCCATGTGACTGATAGTATCGGATATGATTGCCTCATCAAGGGGGCAAAGTTCAGCCTCTTTTCCCCTGATCACCGAAAGAAACCGACTCCCCATCATATTGTTTTCACTGTCGATCCATCCACCCTTATTCTTGGGAAAATTATTCAGCTTCTGATTAATTTCAGGAATATTCGATTCTGCAGAAGAGCGGCTCAGGGAGATCCACCCTTTTGTACCGTAAAAAGTTGTTCCGTTCGACTCCTTAAAAACGCGATGATCCATCATCCCTTTTGAAGCCATATCGTCGCTTGCAAAATGGAGTTCAAAACCACTGTGATACGTTAAGCGGGTATCCCACGACTGGATATTGTCATACAAACCCCCGGCCGGCCAGTATCTTCCGACTCCGTCACAGCTGTAGTTCCCGTTTATTTTATCTTTGGCGATCCATGCCAGAATATCCAGCGGATGGGCACCCCATCCTGCCAAAAATCCGATGCTGTAGTCGTAGGTATACCACGATCCGATATTGGTTACCCGTTCAGGACAATAGGGTCTCAGCGGTGCCGGGCCACTCCACCGCTCATAATCAAAACCGGTGGGAACAGGACTTTCGCTGCAGAGCGGGGATTTCCCTCCTGGTCCCGGCGCCCAGACGTCTGCATGTCCGATTTCACCGATAGCTCCATTACGGATCAGATCATAACCAAGTTGCATATGTTTATAGGAGCGTTGCTGGGTCCCGTAATGAAATTTTACATTGTTGGCTTTCAACTCCCTGGCAAGAATCAGATTTTGCGGATAACTCAACCCCAAAGGTTTTGCCAGCATAATATGCTTTCCCGCCCTGGCTGCTTTGATGGCAGCGAGCAAATGCCAGTGATCGGGCGTCGCAATATGGACGGCATCGATATCTTTCCGCTCAAGCAGTTCGTCCATTACAAGGTAGGATTTACATTGATCCGAGGTGAAATTGTTTTCCTTGTAAAACTTATTGATCCGGTTAGCCACTTTTTCACGGCGCTCCTTGAACGTGTCGCACACGGCAATATTCAAAGCATCCCGCAAAGGGAGAAAGTAGGACATCAATTCGCCGGTCCCCCGGTCCCCCACTCCGATGTGTCCGACAACAATACGGTCATTCGCACCCTTCCAGTTTGAACACGAACCCAAGACGGTAGGTAATATTGCGGCGCCAATTGCCCCCTTGAGAGACCGCTGAACAAAACTACGGCGGGAAATACCCGCATTATTCACATTTTCATCCTTCATATTTTAATCAGATTACGCTGTTTGAAATCCATTGTTTTAATTTAGCTTCCGGGATTTTCTGAAATGCAAACCTCCTGCTTTTATTGCCCCGGTTTTAGAATTTATTTAGTTATGTTTTATTTCACTGAGTGATATTCAAATATTGATTGTACTTCTGTTCCATTTGCTCTTTGGAGACCTCCCCCGCTAATATCCAGATCCGGTTTTTCAAACACAGGGCCTCCCCTTTCCTCAACAGAATGTGCTTGTCAAAAATAACGGCCGGACTGTAATAATAAAAAGGTATCTGCGGATCATTTATCACGTACCAGCTCATCGACTTCGGCGTAAACCCGGGATGGTTCAGGATCAGCATCCCCGCTTTCGCGCCTCTCAGACCATCAAAACCCATATAAATCCAGGGGCTCTTCAGGCGGCTTGCACTATCACCGGCCGAAATGATCTGAGGAGATGTAAAACTCTGATTAAACCTTACCGATACTCCGGAATATCCTCCCCACGATTGTCCGCCGGGTTCACCTTTAATCGGCGTGCGGTCAAGCAAAACACTGTCCTGTAGCGCGGTGAACAAATGCTCTTCATCAATAGAATAACTGCCGTCGGGTGATGGGGTTGAAACATGAAGTATTCGTTTTTCTGACATAACAGACTTTCCATCAATGGGATGGTATATCAAATCCAACCGGATACCAGCCGAGAAATCCCGGTTGGTTGTCAATTTCTTCCGTTCAATGGCCGTGACCCCTTCTGATTTGAACCCTGTTTCAGAAGAACTAAAATTCTTCAGGTATTCCCAGTAATTCACCCTGTTTATAAATTTCCATGAAAACCACAATCCGAGATGCCACGGATGATCGGGTGGAGATACGCAGGTCAGATCTGACTGATTTACCCGGACCGGATGAAAATAAGATTTTCCATACTGATCGTTGAAATTGAATTGCCAGACGATGTCCGAATGATTTTTTAAGGTTAATGTGGTATCGGTTTGAATCCACCTGAACTGATCATTCAGTTTACTGCCCGAAATCCTCAAATCCGGGGGAACCTCAACGGTCACCTTCTTACCGGCACACCACTGGGCAGCCCTGAGCAATAGCGTTTGGAGTCCCTCGTTCAGCAATGCACGCTGATCGTGCCCGAGCTGGGTGAAAAAGCACCTTCCATTACCGTTTTGACGGACAAATACCGCTGGAAAATCGATCAAATGACCATCCTTTTCATCTTTTGCAGCTATTGAACCGATGGGTATTGAACCTGGGAAAATATCGCTCTTCTCCCATACTTCATCCATAATATAAAAATCCCCCATCCCCTGGGTGATTGGATGTTTCTGATCGAATCCGTAAAGGTGACCTTTTGTGCGGGCACCATGCCGGGTCTCTTTTCCCCACCGGCCAATTCCAATCCGGTGGTATGGCTCCCAATCGTAAAATGAGGATGCCCCGGCATGAAACGAGAGTAATCCTCCACCCTCATTCACATACCTTAAAAAATCGCCCTCCCATTGGGGGCTCATTCTCAGTTTATTGTCCGGCCAGGTATTCCAGTTACTGATTACCAGCTGAAATCTCTTGAGTGTTATGTAGGTCAGGGTATCGGGTTTTTCTGTGGCTGTAACGGAAAATAGTCTCTGATCATTGAAAATTCGGATGAGCACGGGTGTTGTCTTCTGCCATTCATGATTATTTTTCCCCGTTAATATCAAGACTTTAATCACATTCTCTTTTGAAGTGGCACCATTTTTATAACTTGATGCCAAAAGTGGACAGGCAATGAAAAAAATCAGAATCAGAAGAAGAATTCTATTCATACATTTGTTTTTTATAAAAGTCGGGAGAGATGCTCAAAACTGCGTATTGCCTCATCGATTGTACCGCATTCGACACTGAAAACAACTTCCCGGCCGCTTGACTTTACAATGTCGATCACCCGTTTCCAGTCGACAACTCCGTCGCCGCACGCGCATCCGACAGGGGTACCGGAGACTTTTCCGCGCTCGGCATTACTCTGTAACAAGCTGATATCCTTGGCATGGAGATGGACTAAACGATTTTTGACCCGTTCCAGCCATTGGTACACATCAGATCCCCCTGCAAGATAGCTATTTCCGGTATCAAAATTGATCCCGATAGCCGGAGATGAAACCAGGTCATAAATGGAGTCGAGCCCTTCCGGCGTTTTGCTGTATTGCTGATGCGGTTCGAGTCCGATTTTAATTCCGCGACGTACAGCCACCATGGCTGCTTCCGTCAGGGTATAGGTCATCAGCTGATAGTCGAGATCCCTGGTTGTCCAAAACGGTTTCGGCCCCTCATCGGTATTAACCACCGGAGCGCCAGCCTCTGCAGCCCAGCGAATAGCCATTTTCAGATATTCAACACTGATCTCCGGTTTGCACAGTGGAGTATGAGAAGATAATCCGGAAAGCTTCACATTGTTTTTGTCACATATCTCTTTGATATACAATGGGTCATCAAAAAGAGAGACTGAATGAAAATAACCCGCCTCACTAAGCAGTTCGCGACCAAGGTGCACCATCGGTTCGATATATTCATATCCGATTGCTGCAGCCGTAACAACCCCGTTGGCAAACGACTTATCATGGTGTCTCACAAACTCCATATTGATTCCAAGTCCGATTTTACCTTTCATAATTATTCCCGTTTTATTTATATTTGTCATACCATGGCACCGACTCTATAAAGGTAAAGATAAGGCTGTTTAAAAGAGGAGTTGTTCAAAATCTTTCAGTGTAAAATTTTATATTCCAGATGGAAAGAAGGGCGAAATTCTATGATCCAAACGGTAAATTGTCATACCGCGCCGACAATTGTGGTCCTGTGAAAGTTGCGGCCGATGCAGGGGACCTGGAGCTGATGACTCTCGCCCGGGATTCCTACCCGGGTAAAAGGCTAGCGAAGTCGGAACTGCCCGGGATAAAAAGCATCGGCTACTGGAATATCCGGAAACTTCAGAACTGGGGGCTTGAGTGGCATACCAATGAGGGGATTGAGATCTGCTTTCTGGAGTCCGGCGATCTGACGTTTCTTCTGGGAGAGGAAAAATATGAGCTGGCCCCAAACCAGTTGACCATAACCCGACCCTGGATCAGCCATAAATTAGGCAATCCCAACGTTGAACTTTGCAAACTCCACTGGCTTATCCTCGATGTCGGGGTGCGACACCCGCATCAGGAATGGAGTTGGCCCAGCTGGGTAATTTTAAACCCAAAGGATCTCGAAAAACTGACCCTCTTTTTCCGGCAGAATGAACAACCGGTCTGGAAAGCAACCACAGATCTGAAAGATTGTTTTATCAGAATCGGAAAGGTGATTAAGGAGTGCGGGGATAAGGGTTACGAATCAAAACTGCGGGTTTTGATCAATTCTTTGCTTATTGCCTTACTCGAACATTTTCAGGAGGGAAAGATTTCACTGGATGAAGAACTGATTGAGTCACGCCGGACGGTTAAACTTTTTCTAAAATTCCTCGAGGATCATTTTCAGGAACCATGGACGCTATCGGATATGGCAGCATACTGCAAACTGGGAACCACGCGGTTTACCCAATATTGTGTCGAAATAAGCAACTGTACCCCAATGGTATATATCAATAAAATCAGGCTTGGAGAGGCGGCAAGGCAACTTATGTCCCATCCCGCTTACACCGCAACAGAGATTGCCTATCATTGCGGGTTTTCAAGCGCCCAATATTTTACCTCGGTGTTTAAAAAACACTTTGGAAAAACACCTCAAGCCTACAGGAACGGAAAAGTCAAAAGCGAAAAATAAAAATTCAAAACCAACTTATTTATCTCTTCAATCACCTCCAATATTCTGTCAATTAATCCGTTAGTCTTACAGTTGGTTCCCCGTACTTTCCTCTATTCTTATTTTGCGCCGCATTAACCTTTGTTTGATTCTTGAGTCTGATAGTATTATCTTTGCACCTCAATTTTTGATACAACTATTCAAAACAGATTTCATCCGATGAAGAATTTTAAACGAACGCTGATCACCTCGGCTTTACCCTATGCCAACGGCCCTGTTCATATAGGCCATTTGGCAGGAGTGTATGTTCCGGCCGATATTTATGCCCGATACCTGAGATTAAACAGGGAGGAGGTTGCCTTTATCGGCGGTTCGGATGAACATGGTGTTCCGATTACCTTAAAAGCTAAAAAAGAGGGAATTACCCCTCAGGATGTGGTCGACAAGTACCATGGGATGATCAAAGAGTCATTCAAAAAGTTTGGAATTTCATTCGATGTGTATTCACGCACAAGTGCAAAGATCCATCACGAAACGGCCTCCGAAATCTTTAAAACCCTTAACGATAAAGGGGCTTTTATCGAACAAACCTCCGAGCAGTTTTACGACCAGGAGGCTAACCAGTTTTTGGCCGACCGTTATATCACAGGGACCTGTCCGAAATGTAATTTTGAAAAAGCATACGGCGATCAATGCGAAAGTTGCGGAAGCACCCTCAACGCCACCGATCTGATTGATCCCAAATCAGTCCTGAGTGGTAATATGCCCGTCTTGAAGCAGACCAAACACTGGTTTCTGCCACTCGACCAATCTGAGCCCTGGCTGCGCGAATGGATTTTGGAGGGTCATAAGGAGTGGAAACCCAATGTTTACGGCCAATGCAAATCATGGCTCGACGGAGGATTGAATCCCCGGGCAGTTACGCGTGATCTCGACTGGGGTATTCCGGTACCCGTTGAAGGGGCGGAAGGAAAAGTCTTATATGTTTGGTTTGATGCCCCAATTGGCTACATATCAGCCACTAAGGAATTAACATCCGACTGGGCCAAATGGTGGAAAGATCCCGAAACTAAAATGGTCCATTTTATCGGAAAAGACAACATTGTTTTTCACTGTATAATTTTTCCGGTAATACTAAAGGCTGAGGGTTCGTATATTTTACCCGAAAATGTTCCGGCAAATGAGTTCCTCAACCTCGAGGGGGATAAAATATCAACTTCGAGAAACTGGGCGGTATGGCTGCACGAATATCTGGAGGATTTCCCGGGAAAGGAAGATGTTTTAAAATATACCCTTACCGCCAATGCACCCGAAACCAAGGATAATGATTTCACCTGGAAGGATTTTCAGACCCGCAATAACAGCGAGCTGGTGGCTATTTTCGGTAATTTTGTAAACCGCACGCTGGTACTGACCGACAAATATTACGGCGGGGAAGTTCCCCAAGCCGGTGAACTCACCGATTACGACCAACGGACACTGAACGAAATAGGAACCCTAAAAACGGAAGTCGGAAAATCAATTGAAACATTTCACTTTCGCGAAGCGTTGAAAAATGCCATGGAGATGGCCCGTCTCGGGAACAAGTACCTTGCGGATATGGAACCCTGGAAAGTGGTGAAGAGTGATCCTGAGCGCGTAAAAACAATTCTGAACACCGCCCTTCAGATCACGGCCAATCTGACCATAGTTTTTGAACCTTTCCTCCCCTTCACTACCCAAAAGTTGCGCGGATTTATGAATCTCAACCCAATGGAATGGAGTGAACTCGGGCGCACCGACCTGATTGCTGCAGGTCATAAGATCAATACACCTGAACTGCTTTTCGAAAAAATAGAAGACGAAGCGATTCAGGCACAGGTTGATAAACTTTTGGCTACAAAAAAAGAGAATGAACTTGAACAGATTAAGGTAAATCCGGCAAAAGACAACATTGAATACGAAGAGTTTGCCAAATTGGATATCCGAATCGGGACAATCATTGCTGCCGAAAAAGTGGCTAAAACCAAGAAGTTGCTGAAACTGACCATCAATACCGGCATAGACACGCGTACAGTAGTATCGGGCATCGCCGAATATTTCGAACCTGAAAAGATTATCGGACAGCAAGTTTCAATCCTGGTAAACCTGGCTCCCAAAATTTTAAAGGGGATTGAGTCGCAAGGGATGATTCTTATGGCCGAAAATAAAGATGGATCACTGATCTTCGTAACCCCGGCAACAAAAACCGAAGAGGGTTCAGAAGTCAGGTAAAAGATATAAATCAGGTACCAGAAAGATCCTCCTCACAATAAAAAAACCGCAGACATCAATCGAGGGCACTGAAAAAGTCCTTCTGACATAATTATTACACTTAAAGCAGTAAAGTACAGGTTCAAAACTTTGTATTTTACTGCTTTTTTCGTATCTTAGAGCCTTAAATAAAGGCACTTAGATGATA